>ERZ826242.1341-NODE-1341-length-27407-cov-7.465195_pt1 | contig 27407 bp, 30 predicted proteins | sample MGYA00519871_ERZ826242 | MGnify/ENA primary metagenome ERZ826242 (study PRJEB31778, sample SAMEA3449226) | human gut metagenome | biome: human gut; feature: human-associated habitat; material: faeces | place: United Kingdom | collected 2010/2012 ...
GTAACTTAACCTTGTTACTTCAGAAATTTCTGACGAAATTTCCTATGTAATAAAAATGAAAAATTATTTTCTGATAAAAGTTAATTTTTCTACATATTCAAAAAAGATTACGCTATAAAGTCAAAACTTTTCGTTTTGCTTTAACGTAATCTTTTTCATTTTCATTCTATTTTTCTTTTAAAATTATGAGTGCCTTTTCTAATAATTCTTTCAATCTTGTTTTTTGTTTTGTCAAAAACAAATAGCCAATTAGCCCTTCAAATGCAGTAGCATACATGTAATCTGCTGGATCTGCATTTTTTGGAATATGATGATTCTTTGTATTTCTTGTTCTTCTAACAATATCTTTTTCTTCTTCTGTTAATATTTCTTCTATTTCTCTTAAAACTCTTGCTTGCGCTGCCGCTTTTACATATTGAATTGCTTTTACATGTAGTTCATGTACCTTTAAACTTGTCTGATTTACTAAATTTGTTCTTATATATAATTCATAAACATTATCTCCAATATATGCCCATACAAGAGGATTCATTAATCTTACTTCTGATTCTTCCTTTTCTGGTATAATCCATTCGTCCATTTTTTACTCCTTCACTTTTTCTAATGTTATTTTTCCTAACTTTCCTGTTCGATAATCATCAATTAAAAGATTGGCTACTTTTTCATCGTCCACTCTTCCTCCACTTACAATAGCACCTCTTTTTCTTCCTATTAATTGCATAATTTCATAAATATTAACATTCTCTTCTTGCTCTTTTTCTAAAATAGATGTAATTTCTTCCTTTGAAATAGAATATCGATTAGTAACGTTTTCTTGATAATGATAAAGTAAATAACGTAATAATTGGAAGGCAATTTCTACTTTTTCTAGAATATCATCTTTTATTGTTCCAGTATATGCCAAATTTAATGCAACTTCCTCGCTTTCAAACTTTGGCCATAATACTCCTGGGGTATCTAGTAATTCTATTTTCTCATTTACACGAATCCATTGTTTTTCTCTTGTAACACCAGGTCTATTTCCTACCGCTAATGAATTCTTTTTTACAATTCGATTAATAAAAGAAGATTTTCCTACATTTGGAATTCCTAAGACCATAACACGAATTTTTCTTCCAACTCTTCCTTTTTCTATATTTTTTTGGATTTCTTCTTCCATCAATTTTTCTACTTCTTTTATTACATCTTGAATCCCTCTTCCAGAATTCGAATCTGTAATTACTGCTGGTATTCCTTGTTTTTTATAAAATTGAACCCATTTTAAAGTTTCTTTTTGATCTGCCAAATCACTTTTATTAAAAACAATTACTTTTTTCTTTCCTTTTGTCATATTTTTAATATCTGGATTTCTACTAGATATTGGTATTCTACTATCTACTAACTCAATCACGACATCAATTAGTTTTAAATCTTGTATGATTTCTCTTTTTGTTTTTGCCATATGGCCTGGGTACCAGTTAATGTTCATCTGATTTTGTTGATTATCCATTTCTATCACTTCCTTTACTTTTATTTTTTTATAATATATGTTAGCCATTTTTTATTACGATCAGGCTCTTCTGTATACATTTTATAAACTATTTTAAACTTACATTCTTTAAGACCTCATCAGTTGTTGATCCATTTTTCGAAAAAACTAAATCTAATAATTCTTATTTCAAAAGCAATCAATTATGATTTCCTTTTTCATTGGTTATTACCTACTTTTTTAGTATAAAGGATTATAGATGAATTTCATTTTCTCTTTTCCTATTTCTTAATTCTACCCCCCATTCAATTCCTTTCTCTATTTCCTCCATCAACATAGGACTTTTTATATTTTTACCAATAATTACTTTTTTTTCATCATCAGATAAATTTCCAGATAACTCTTGTTTCAACCTATCTATATATTCTTCCAATCCCATTGAAATTAAACTTCTAGCAGCTATTAATTTCATTCTTTTCGAAACTTCTTCAAAATTAAATTTAGTTTTTTCAACTCCTTTCTCAAGCATAAAGTCTCCACCATCTAATCTACACTCTGACACTCCACATTTTTTCTCATCATCATATAATTTTATTAGTAATGCTACCATACTAGCATTTATTACTTCTCTTTCTTCCTGTGAAAACTCTTTAAAGTGATATATTGGCTCCGGTACCCACATTCCCCATTCTCTACTTTCTATTCCAATACATCTCGATTGATAATAATAAGGTGTAACATATAATTCTCTTTTCACATTATTTTTATCTTTAAAATAATATAATGGCTTTATAACACTTTCAGAATTATTTTTACTTAACCTCATTAGATTTCGAAATTCTGTCTTTCCTACTCCTGGTTTAGCTGCTGGTTGATTTACTAATAAAGCATATTGCCTCTTCTCATCTACTGTTAAAACAAATACTAATTGGGTTCTACCATAATTAATGAATTGTAATCTTTTCTCTCTTCCTTGGAATTCTGGTACTGTATTAGTTTGAGCTACTGACTTAATAAACTCATTAATTTGTAAAAATTCTTCTACCTCGTTTTGTTCCGGTAATGTTTCTAAATACCATGTCCCATAATTAGGAATTCCCAAAGAATCGTTTTTATTTATCATATTTATTCCTCCATTTTATTTTCCAACAGCATCCACAGCCACATAATGAATCAACTCGATATCATTTAATGGCTTAGCTTTTCTACTATATTCGGTAACTCTTTTATTTCATTTATATAATATTTTGTATTTAGATCTTTTCCGAATCCATATTTTGCTTGAATAAATGGTATTCCTGCTAAATCGGAAGCTTCCATATCTTTTTTCGTATCTCCCACGTATATTGCCTTTGTTAATTGATAATCATTTATTATTTTCTTTATTGCATCTGCTTTTGAAATTTTCAACTCACTTGCAGCAATATAATCCTTAAAATATTTATTCAGATTAGAAGATATTAAAAAAGCTTCAATATATTCACTTTCTGCTGTATTACTAACGATAAACATTTCATAATTTCTTTGTAAATCTATTAACGTTTTTTCTAAATTAGGATATACATTTCCTCCATATTCTTTTAAATTTTTTATATTTAAAAACGCAATCTCATCTAATAGCTTTAGTGATTTATCTAATTCAAGATATGGGAAATATAATTGTGCAGATTCGACCTTATTTAGGCCAAATACACTACATATTGTTTCCTTCGATATTTCTTGTAATTTATATTTTTTTACAATCTCATTTGCACTTTTGAATGTTGAATCAATTACTTCCCATAATGTTCCGTCTAAATCAAATAATATTCCTTCTTTCTTCATAATTCTTCACATTCCTTTTAGATATTTTTCACACATTTATTTTATTCTTTGTTATTATAACATGATTTAGACTTATATTACAATAAAAGCGCAGATTACTTTAATGTAATCTGCGAACACAATTACGTAATTACTATATTATATTATCATATTAACAAAATATAGTCAATTTATGTAAATTACAGCTATATTTTTAACTATTTTTTTCTAAACTCTTCATGATCCACTTAATATCTTCAATTGATTTATCTATGTTGAATCTTCCATTTCCAATTGGATAATAAACAGAATAAAACTTATATTCTTTTCCATTTATTTCTTTTAAGAACATTTTCTTTCTACATTGTGACACAGAAATCTTTTGGTTCAAAACAATTGAACTAACTTGATTTCCAAATAAAATAATAACTTTTGGATCAATAATTTGAATTTCCTGAAAAAATAAATCTAGATATTCTTTATATACACTATCTGCTAAAGGTCTTGCATCAAGTTGCGTACATTTTCCTAAATTCGTAATAAAATACTTCTTACTTTTTACATTTTCATAAACCTCTTCTGCAAATTTTTCCGTCCATTCGCTTCCTTTTATCGATCTTATTTTTTCATATATTTTATCATCTAGCAAATGAATCTCATAAAATAAATCCCATATATTTTTCGTGCCAATCCATGGAGACTTTAATCCTTTCCATTCTTTTGAAGAAGCAATATTTCTACCAGTTGGATTCATAAAAACAAAACATATCTCTGGATTTTCCTCACATCCACCATTATAAATAGAATCTAATTCTTTTGCTCCATACTTTTTTTGTAATTTATCATATTCTTTTTTTAATTCTTCTAATTTCATTTTTTTCTCCGTTTTTTAACTTAATCTAGATTTGATAAGTTTTATTTCTTCTATTCTCTTTTTTCAAAAATGAAGCAGACTTAAAAATTCAAGTCTGCCGTTTTGCATTATATCATTATAAGGTTCGATAATTATTCTTATCTGCTCTTTCATCCAATTTTCTATCATATTGTTCCCCTTTATAGAACCAATCTGTTTTCTTATCCTTTGGATGTTCCTTTCTATTACGATCTAACAATAAGTCAAATAATATTGCAACTGCTAATATAATACCAATAAAACCTTCTAAAATAGCATCAATTGTATAAATATCTGCACTTCCTTCTGATAATGTAGTGAATGCAGCTAACATCGTTGGACCAAAATACCATACATTTACCAACAAATATGCAATTGCTCCAATCATTTTTCTTTTTGCTACTAACAAAATAAGTACTAAATTTACGAACAATAAAATAACTTCTATATTAATATTTGCAATTCGGAATCCCATATCAATTCCAATAGAATTCGTAAAAGCAAGTACAATTCGAAATATCCAAAACATAACCATAAAAGCAACTAACAAATAAGTTGATAATTTTTTCATTTGTTTTTCCTCCTTTTATTTTAAGAAATATTAAAGAAAATAATCATGGCTCCTATTATTGCAAATACAAAACCTGTTATTTTTAATCCTGCTGATCCTTCATTTTGATCTCCAAAACTGAATAACTTTTTTGTTAAGAAACGAGCATCAAAAATCATTGTAACTCCAATTAATGCAATAATTCCACCAATAATTCTTAATATTACTTCTATTACCATAACATTCGACATCCTTTTTTCATACTAATTTTATCTTAATGTTTTTTTTATAAAAAGTCAATACTTATCCTTAACTGCTGGTTCTAATTTTTATCCATTTACTAAATTTCTAATCGATCATGAAACTTTTCTTTTACCATCTCTTTTAAGAGTTTATTTTCTTTCTTTTCTAGTTTTGGGTCTTCTTCTATTAATTGACTTGCTAGTTTTTGAACTTCTTTTAAGATTGGCATATCTTCAAATAAGTTTGCAATTTTAAATTCTGGCATTCCATGCTGTTTGGTTCCAAAAAACTCTCCTGTTCCTCTCAGCTCTAAATCTTTCTCTGAAATAATGAAACCATCATTTGTATCTGTCATAACTTTCATTCTTTTTTGAATTGTCTCACTTTTTCCTTCGTATTTTAAAATACAAAAAGATTGATATTCTCCTCTTCCAACTCTTCCTCTTAACTGATGTAACTGAGCAAGACCAAATCTTTCTGCATTTTCTACGACCATAATACTTGCATTTGGAACATTTACTCCAACTTCGATTACTGTAGTTGCAATTAGAATGTCAATTTCTCCTTCTTTAAACTTCATCATAATTTCATCTTTTTCTTTATTTTTCATTTTTCCATGTAAATATTCTACTCGATATTCCTTAAATACTTCTTTTTTATATTTTTCTGCGAGTTCTGTTACTGACTTTAAGTTCATTTCTTCATTTTCTTCTACTAATGGACATACAATATAGGCTTGTCTTCCTTCATCAATTTGTTTTTTTATAAATTGATTTACTCTTGCCTCCATTTCTTTTCTTACAGCATAAGTATCTATTTTTTTACGATTCGGTGGTAATTCATCGATAATAGAAATGTCAAGGTCCCCATATAAAATAAGTGCTAATGTTCTTGGGATTGGCGTAGCTGTCATAACCAATACATCTGGATTCTCACCTTTTGCCACGATTGTTCCACGCTGTTTTACTCCAAATCTATGTTGCTCATCCGTTACAATAAATCCTAACTTCTTAAAACATACATTTTCTTCTAACAGTGCATGTGTCCCTATAATAATATCAATTTCTCCATTTTCTAATCTTTCTAATATTTCCTCTTTTTTCTTTTTCGTAATACTAGAAACAAGTAATTCGCATCTAATATGAAATGGATCTAATAATTGCTTAAAACTTTCTAAATGTTGCGTCGCTAAAATTGCTGTTGGAGCCATAATTGCTACTTGATATCCAGATTTTACAGCTTTATAAGAAGCAATGATTGAAACTGCAGTTTTTCCTGAACCAACGTCTCCTTGTAACAAACGATTCATTGTTTTTCTATCTTCCATATCGCGATCAATCTCTTCTAATACTTTTTCTTGTGCTTTTGTTAAGTGAAATGGTAATTGATTGATTACATCTGACATTTTTACTTCTTTTGAAAAAGAAATTCCTTCTTCCTCTGTCATATATTGATTTTTTAACGTGAGTAAAGCAAGTTGCATGCTTAATAATTCTTCAAATACTAATCGTCTTCTTGCTTGCTTAAATTCATTAAAATCATTTGGAAAATGTATTCTCGTAATTGCTTCTTCATAATTTATTAATTGATACCTTTGTTTTATAAATTCTGGCATTGTTTCTTGCAATTTACTTTTTACTAGATTCAACCCATTTTCCATAATTTGTCTAATTGTATTTTGCGATAATTGATAAGTTGATGGATAAATTGGTATAATTTTCCCCGTATTTTTATTTGTTTTTTCCAAATCGTAAACAGGAGACATCATCTCGATATGTCCTCCTACTCGTTTTACTTTTCCAAAAAATTTATAAATTTGTCCTACTTTAAATCTATTTTTTAAATAACTCTGGTTGTACCACGTCAAAATACAAGTTCCTGTAGAATCTCTTACCATTAATTTATATAAAACCACTCTTTTATTTTTCGTTCGTATTTCCGATACTTTAGATACAGGTATTGCTTCTATGAGAGCTTCTTGTCCATCTTGCAAATACGCAATTTCAGAAGGCTTATTTCTGTCTTCATAGTCTCTTGGATAATAAGTAATCAAATCGTTTAATGTATGTATTCCTAATTTCTGTAATAGTTTTGCACGGTTTGGACCTACTCCTTTTATATATTGAATTTCTTTTTCTAATTCTCCCATGAATCTTCCTCCTAGTTTCTACTGCTTATTGTAACATACTAGAGATTCAATTTCTATATTGCTCTTTAAATAATTAGTTTTTAACACTTTTACTACCAAATTAGTGTATTCCTTTTAGTAGTTCTTCACTATTTTTTTATTTTACTATTAATATTTTTTCAAAAAGTCTTGTTTTTTTTTTATATTTATGATAGACTAATATGCAGTCAATTTATTTACTTAATTAGGAGGTGCGATAAACATGGCAAAATGTGCAATTTGTGAAAAATCTTTAAGTCACGGAAATAAACTTAGTATTACTCGTTCACACATCAGTAAAAGATCTACAAGAACTTGGAAACCAAATTTAAGAACAATAAAAACAATTGTAGATGGTCAACCAAAAAGAATTACTGTATGTGCTAAATGTTTACGTTCAGGAAAAGTTAAAAGAGCTTAATTATTTTTATAGATTTAAAGGAATAAATTCAAAAATTTATTCCTTTATTTTTTGCCCTTCAAAAACTTTCGATTTTCTGAAGGGCAAAGTTTAAGTTCCGATATCAATTGACTTACTGTGTCCTGTCCGTTTATAGGTTTAAATCCTCTTTTTTTATTTTTTTCTTATTTTTATTTTTTCTTATTTTTATTTTTTCTTATTTTTATTTTTTCTTATGTAGTTTATTCTTTTATCCCAAATATTAATTTAACAATTCCTCTTAAAAATCTAGGAACTTTTTTTACTACAATCGTCATTCCATTCACACTCCTTTTTTGGCCAATTAGCATGAAAGCCACATAAATCCAATGCATATGATAGCTACTCCAATTACAAATAACCATCCAGTCATAGGAAGTAATAATACAAATAGAATTCCCAACCCTAATCCTATTAAACATACTGCAATTGTCTTTTTTAAAGCTTCAAACATAATTTTATTACCTCCTTTTTTATATAATATGACAGAATAATTCTTTTTGTGATTCCTTTATGTTGCTCACCTGGCTTTTTCTATGATATAATTTCACACGAAAGGATTGATTTTATGAAACAAATAGATGCAATAAAAATAATTGAAACCTTAAAACAAACATATCCAGATGCTACATGTAGTTTAGATTTTACTACTCCTTTTGAATTGGTAGTTGCTGTTATGCTATCTGCCCAATGTACAGATGAAAGAGTGAATTTAACAACTCCAGCTTTATTTAAAAGATATCCTTCTGTTCAAGCTTTTGCAGATTGCGATCTTTCTGAATTAGAAAACTTCATACATCCTTGTGGTTTTTATAAAAATAAAGCAAAAAATATAAAAAGTACTGCTCAAAAAATAATAAAAGATTACCATGGAAATGTTCCTAATACCATGGAGGAACTATTAACCTTACCAGGAGTCGGTAGAAAAAGTGCTAATGTTATCTTATTAGAAGTATTTCATATTGCCACTGGAATTGCAGTTGATACACATGCAAAAAGAATCTCAAATCGATTAGGCTTATCCAATCAGTCCGATCCTCTAAAAGTAGAAGAAGACTTATTAAAGCAAATTCCTGCAAAATATCTTCAAGATGTAAATCATTTGCTAGTATGGTTCGGAAGAGATACTTGTACTGCTAGAAATCCAAAATGTGATACTTGCTCTGTTAAGTCACTTTGTAAAGCTTTTCATTCTAGAAATACACACTAGTATCCTTGACAAACAATGCAATAAGAAATATACTTTTTCCATAAAGATTTATTTAGGAGGTAAACAATGTTAAAACAAAAATCAAAATTTATTATCTTATTTTTTGTTACGCTTTTTTTCGTTTCTAATTTTTGTTACGCAGAAAATAACGTAACTACAACCACTGGTGAAAATACTACAACTTCTCCAGAAGCTGTTACTACTAATTTAGAAACGGATGAAACACAGGATGTAGAACCTATATCAGAAGAAACAAATCAAACAGATGTAGAACCGATTTCGGAAGAACCAGAAGCAACAGAAGAAGAATCAAATACAAATACTACATCTGAAACAGAAGAACCTGAAATTCATGAAGATGATTTATACCTAGCAGGCTTTGATGTCACAATGGATCAGTTAGTTAATGGTAATGTTTATTTATATGGAAATAATATTACGATTTCTGGTCAAATCGTTGGAAATTTGTTTGTATTTGGAAATACAGTAAATTTTGATCAAGCTTATATCCAAGGATCTGTTTATGTTTTTGCCAATAACGTAACATTTGATGCAGTAGCTTCTGATTTATATATTACCGCAAATCATTTGGAAATTTCTCCTCAATTTGGTGTTTATCGTGATTTAAAAGGAAATTGTAATTCCATTATTATGGCTGGTACTATAGGAAGAAATGCTTTACTAAATACCAAATCCCTATCCTTAGAAAAAGATGATGCAACTGGTGTTATATATGGTAATCTACAATATTCTAGTCCAGCTGAAATTCAAATACCAGAAGGTAGCGTAGAAGGAGAAACTACCTATACAAAAAGTTCTAATGATCAGTCTTCTAAAAGCATATTATCTTATTTTATAAATTTAATCGGAGTTATTATTTTTACTCTTTTTGTATATGCTTTATTAAGAGTAATTACACCAGCTTCTATGGAACATTTAAGCCATTCCTCTACTCGAAAAATGCCAAAAATAATAGGAACTGGATTATTAGGTTTAATTGCAATTCCAATTATTAGTCTACTTCTTATCATCACAGTAATTGGAGTTCCAACAGCTTTAGCATTACTTGCTCTATATGTATTATTAATTGCATTTAGTACCTCTGCATTTACGATTGGTCTATCTACTTTATTTTGTACCAAAAGAGGCATTCAAAAAAGGGCTGCTCAATATTTAGTTTTAGTTGTTAGCACTATTATTGTTTGGATTGTAACCATTTTACCATTTAATATTGGAACAATTGCACAAGTTATCTTTACTATTATTGGATTAGGAATTATTTTATATGCACTTTTTGCAAAAAAAGTTGATACTACTTCTTCAGAAGAAGCTCCTAAAACAGAAAAAAAAGAAAAGAAAAAAACGGAAACAAAAAAATCCGAAAAAAGTAAAGATTCTAAAACTTCTAACTCTAAGACAGAGAATATAAAAACGAAAAAACAAGATAAAAAAGAATAGTATATGAAAGGAACAAGAAGCAGAAATAAAACGGCTTCAACTCGCACCATCAGGTACTTTACTTTATACCGTAGTTTCTGGTATCAATCTTGACCTTGTAGAAGCGTTTCTACTACAAAGTGGAGTAAAAATCAACAAAAAGACCTCTGGAGATACTTCTTTTTATTACAAAAAAATATAGTAATAAAAGATATACTATCTCCACAAAAAAAGATCCCCAACAAAGTTTTTGTTACTTTGCTGGGGATCTTTTCTATTTCTATTCATCTTTTCTTTCAAAATACTATTGTTTCATTTCAGTAATTACTTCTTTATAATCCTCTGCATTTAAAATTGCTGTACCTGCTACTATAATATTCGCTCCTGCTGTTTTTAAAATATCTACATTTTCTAAATTAATTCCCCCATCCACTTCAATATCAATCTCTAAATTCTGTTTGTCCAAATATTCTTTTAATTCTTTTATTTTTTCGATTGTTTCTGGAATTAATTTTTGTCCACCTTTTCCTGGCTCTACCGTCATTATTAATACCATATGAATATATGGTAAATATTCTTTTATTTCTTCTATATCTGTTTCTGGCTTAATTGCGATTCCCACTCTACAATTTTGTTTCTTTATTTTTTCTATTAACGGTTTTCTCTCTTCTTCTTTTACTGCTTCTATATGAAAAGTAAGAATATTTGGATTATATGCCAAGCATTCTTCTATATTTTCTTTCACATTCTCTACCATTAAATGTATATCTAATGGCGTATTGGATATTTGTTTTAACTCATTCATATAAGTTATCATTTTTTCTTTGGTATCATTTTCTACAAATTTTCCATCCATTATATCAATATGAAAATAGTCTGTTTTGGCTACCTCTAAGTCGTACATCGTTTTTATCCTATTTTCTGATTTTATATTTAAAATAGAAGTTGAAATCTCTACCATTTGTGTTCCTCCCTATCTTTTAATTCTTCAAAAATTCTTATGAAGTTTTCATATCTTTCTTGTGGAATATTTCCCAATCTTACTGCTTCTTTTATTCCACATTTTTCCTCTTTATTATGATTACATCCAATATATTCACAATTTGAAATATATTTTTGAAATTCAATAAAATAATTTTCTAATTCTTTCGAGGTTATTTCACTAATATCAAAACTAGAAAAACCTGGAGTATCTGCAATATAAGTGTCTTTTTCTAATTTATGTAAGAAAACAGAAGTTGTAGTATTTTTTCCCTTTTTATTTTTTTGGCTGATATCACCTTCTTGGGTTTTCTCTTCTTTAAATAAAGCATTAATCAATGTTGATTTTCCTACTCCAGAGTTTCCTGAAAAAGCACTTATGTTTTCTACTAATTTTTTCTTTAACTCTTCTACTCCTTCTTTTTGTTTTGCTTTGGTTAAAATTACAAAATAACCTACTTTTTCATATATTTCCTTTATTTTCTCTGCCATATTCTTTTTATCTAAATCTGTTTTATTAATAATGATAATAGGCTTTATTTTTAAATATTCAGCATATGCTAATTGTTTATCTAGTAATAATAAATCTGGTTTTGGATCCTTACAAGAAAGCACAAAAATAATCTGTGTTAAATTAGCAATTTTCGGCCTTTTAATATAATTTATTCTAGGAAAAATCTTCTCAATAATTCCTTCTTTTTTTTCTTTATCCAAAATTTGAAATTCTACTTTATCTCCTACTACTGGTGAAATTTCTTCGTTCTTAAATTTACCTCTTGCTTTACATTGATAAATTTTCTCCTCCATTTCAACTTGATATAGATCCGATTTTTGGCTAATAATTCTTCCTTCCATAATACTCCTTTTATTTTTTCCTTCTTCCTATTTTTCTTCTTTGTTCATTTATATAGAAGATCACATTTTATTCTTATAAGAACTTTTTCAAAAAAATATGAAGTAGATTTTTCTACTTCATATTATATCATATTTTATTGAAATGTATAGTTAGTCATTGTATTAAAATTAATTGTTGCTGTTCTTGTATAACTTTCACCACTAGAGCTTGTAATCGTTAATACCACTCTTGCATTACTTCCTTTTCCTGAAATAGTAGCCTGTAAATTGCTCTTATTTTTATCTACTCCAGATTGTTGAAACTCTACTGCTCCATCTACTTCAATTTTTACATTCACTGTTTTAGGAGTTTCGCTCGTTGTATTATCTGTAGATTCTTCATATCCTCCTGTTATTGCTTTTACGTTAATCGTACAACTTACTTGTTTTGTTTCTTGAATTTTATTTACCGTAATGGTAACTGTTGTTCCTTCTTCTACCGTTTTCCCTGCATCTACACTTTGTTTTAATACAACACCATTTTCTTTTGTAGTATCTTCTTCATTTACAACATTTACTTTTAATTTTGCTGCTGTTAATTCAGATGTTGCTTGATCTTGTGTTTTTCCCACTACACTTGGTACTGTTGTATTTACTACTCCAGATCCTTTGCTAACAACAATTTTTACGGTGCTTCCTGCTGCTATTTCGGTATCTTTTTCTGGGTCTTGACTAATAACAATTCCCGCTTCTACTTTTTTACTTATTTCCTCTGTTACTTCTGCTTCTAGGTTTGCTTCTTCAATTGCTTCTATTGCCTCTTCTTTTGAAAGACCTGTTACTTTTGGCATTTTTGTAACTTCTTGCCCCTTACTTATTACAACTGTAATTGTACTTTTTTCTTTTATATTATAACCTTCGATATATTTTGGATCTTGTGATATGATTCTTCCTGCTTCTACATCCGGACTATATTCTTCTTCTGGTTTTACTTCTAAAACTAGATTTAACTCTTTTACTTCATTTTCTGCCTCTTCCCTTGTCTTTCCAACTAGATTTGGAACTTGCACATCATCTAACGTTACCATATCTGCAATTGCTCCTACTAATGCGGTTCCCCCAAATGCTAGGAAGAAAAGTAAAATTCCCCCTATTACCATAGATAGCTTTTTATGTTTTTGAATAAATTCTTTTAATTTGTTTTTCTTTTGTTTTTTTCCGTTATTTTTATTTTCATTTCCTCTTTGTTCTTCTGATTGATCATAATTTTGATAAATTGGAATTTTTTGAGTTGCGAAATCGCTTTCATTTTCTTGTACATAAACAAAGTTTCCATTTGGATCTTTTAATGCTTTATTTAAATCTCTTAGCATCTCTGTTGCTGAAGAATATCTTGCATTTGCATCTTTTTTCATTGCTTTCATAATAATATTATTTACTGCAATTGGAATATCCTCATTTAATTCTCTTGGTTCTTTTGGAGTTTCTTGCATATGTTTTAATGCAATAGAAACTGGAGTATCTGCATCAAAAGGAACAGTTCCTGTTAGCATTTCATACATAACAACGCCTAAAGAATATAAGTCTGATTTCGCGTCTGTATATCCCCCTCTTGCATGTTCTGGTGAAAAATAATGCACTGATCCGATGGTTGTACCAAATGCAGTTATAGTAGAATTGGATACCGCTTTTGCAATTCCAAAATCAGTTACTTTTGCAATTCCATCTTCTGTAATAATAATGTTATGTGGTTTTATATCTCTATGTATAATACGATTTCTATGAGCAGTTTCTAATGCAGATGCAATTTGAATTGCAATGTTTACAGACCACTTCCAAGGTAATGGACCACTTTCGTTAATAATTTCTTTTAGGGTCTTTCCTTTTATTAATTCCATAACAATATAATATAAATTACCTTCATTTCCTACATCATAGATAGAAACAATATTGGGATGAGTTAAACTAGCTGCGGATTGTGCTTCTGCTGCAAATCGTTTGATAAACTCCTCATCTGTTGTAAATTCATCTCTTAGGATCTTTACCGCTACGTAACGGTTTAATACATGGCATTTTGCCTTATATACAGTTGCCATTCCTCCATTCCCTATTTTCTCTATAATTTCGTATCTGTTACCTAACAATTTCCCTTCTAGGTTCATTTTTTCATCTCTCCCTTAATTATTGTATACAATAACAACAGTAATATTATCGTATCCCCCTAATTCATTTGCTCTATTAATTAATGTATCTGCTGCACCATATACATCTTTGGTTACTACATTATATATCTCTTGATTTGTTACCATATTTGTTAATCCATCAGATGCTAGTAATAAAATATCGTCTTTTAGAAATCCTTTTGTTGTTACATCTGGCTCTACATATGCAGTACATCCCAATGCTTTCATTAGCATATTCTTTTTAGGATGATGTTCTGCTTCTTCTCTTGTAATTGTTCCTTCCTTTACTAATTTTTCTACATAACTATGATCCATCGTTAACTTTCTAATAATGTTTCTTCGAATACGATAAACTCTACTATCGCCTACATGCCCAATATATACCTTATGTCCGTATACTAAACAAACCTCTAATGTTGTTCCCATTCCTTCTAAGCCTGGGGTTTCTTTTGATTTTTCATATACGATCATATTAGCATATTCCATACTACTTCTTATTAATTCTTCAATATTAACTCGATCATGTGGAATTTCATTAAAATTACTGGTTAAATATTTCTTCGCAGATTCAATTGCAAGCTTACTTGCAATTTCACCTCCGTTGTATCCGCCCATTCCATCTGCAAGTAAATATAACTGTAATTCTTCCTCTTCATTAGGAATACTATATGAGTCTTCATTTAATTCTCTTGCTTTTCCTAAATCTGATTTGGCAAATATTTTCATTCTTTCACCTCTATTTTTTTATATTCTTACGTCTTAATTGTCCGCATGCTGCATCAATATCCGATCCCAGCTCTCTTCGAATTGTCGCTACGATTCCATGTTCATTTAAGTAATCTCGAAAGCGAATAATATTTTCGTTTGAAGCTTTATCAAATGTTCCATTTTCAATTTTATTAATTGGAATTAAATTTACATGTGCAATTAATCCTTGTAATAGTTTCACTAGCCTTTTAGCATCTTCTATATGTTCGTTGTTATCTTTTGCTAGTGCATATTCAAAAGATATTCTTTTATTTGTTTTCTTATTATATACTTTACAAGCTTGTATTAATTCTTCAATTGGATAACTCTGATTAATTGGCATCATACTACTTCTTTTTTCATTTGTTGTAGCATGTAATGAAATAGATAATGTACATTGTATATTCTCTTCGATCAAATCATAGATTCTAGGAACTAATCCACTTGTTGATATACTAATATGCCTTGCTCCTATATTACATCCTTTTGGATGATTTAAAATGCGAATTGCGTACATCACATTATCATAATTATCTAATGGTTCTCCTATTCCCATAAATACTACATTGGAAATCTTTATTTTCTCATCTCTTTGTACTGCTAATACTTGTTCTACAATTTCTCCGGCTGTTAAATTTCGTATAAAATTAATTCCAGTAGAAGCACAAAATTTGCATCCCATTTTACATCCTATTTGAGAAGAAACACATAATGTTCTTCCATGGTGATATTCCATTAGTACTGTTTCTATCATATTTCCATCTAGTACATCAAATAAATATTTTTTCGTTCCATCTTTTGATACTTGTTTTTTTACAATTTTATAATTATGAAAATTAAATATATCTTTTAATTTTTCTCTTAATTCTAAAGAGAGATTTGTCATTTCTTCAAAAGAAGTAACTCCCTCTTCATAAATCCATTTAAAAATTTGTTCTGCACGATATGGTTTCTCACCAATTAATTTTAGTTCTTCCTTTAATTCTTCTAAGTTATAATCTTTTATATTTTTCATAATAATTCTTTCTATCATTCTATTTTTATCTCTTATTATATATCACAAAAAGCTTTCTTTTTCAATTCCTTTACCCTATAAATTTCACAATATTTTTGATCAGACAAGTAATTAATAAAACAGCAATTCCTATATATAAATAAACTGGTTTATATGTTAATGTCCATACCTTCTTTTTTGTTATTCTTGCTATGGTTTGAGTAATAATATAAACAGCAGTCATAATAGTGGCATATAATACTGTTGGATTATAAAGAAAAGATTGAATTAAATTTCCTTGTAATAAAGCAATAAAAGCTCTTGTACACCCGCATCCTGGGCAAAATATCCCATATTTTGAATAAAAAAGACATTCAGAGATTGTTATAAATTTATAAAAATACATTTTATATAATATTGTTCCTATAATAATGATCCCCACAACAATTAGAGATGTTATATAGAAATAATCATCTTGTTTCTTCTCCATTTTCACTCCTAATATTCTATTATTAATAGCTTTGCAATCGCACAAATTAAGGAAACTTAACCGTGTTACTTCAAATTTTTTTCGAAATTTCCCATGTAATAAAAAGAAAAGCTGCTATATAAATAACAGCTTGTTTTTATTATTATTTTATAAGTTTAATCTTTCCAATTAATGGTACTTCTTTCTCTTCTTGGTTAATTGCTGCAATTAATCCCATAATCCAACAAACTAACATAAAGATACCCCAAATCCATCCAATACATGGAATAACAGATAATAAAGTGAATAACATAATAACTAAGGCTTGATTTAAATGGAATTTTGCGCCTTCTCTATCTCCCGCACAAAAAGCTACAATTAAACCAATCCAAGTAATATAAGCTATAATACTTGTTGTTTTTGCATTCATTATTAACCCCTCCTTTTTTCTTTTTTATATGACTTTTTTATTCATATCTCGACATTATATTATCACAATGTATTTTAGATTACAATATTTAATTCATAAAAAACAATATTACATTTCTTGTAATATTGTTTTTTATTTTTTATGCAGATTCAATTTGAGTATGTTGTATTTTTTTCTTTATAACAGGCTTTTTCCTTTCCTTATTTTCGTTGATAATTAACTCTGGTTTTCCCATATTCTCAACTGTCTCTTTGGTAATAATACATTTTTCTATTTTAGGATTGGATGGTATTTCATACATAATGTCTCTCATAATTTCTTCAATAATAGATCTAAGACCTCTAGCACCTGTTTTTCTTTCAATTGCTTTATCTACAATTACTTCTAATGCTTCTGGTTCAAATTCAAGTTCTACACCATCTAATTCTACTAATTTTTTGTATTGTTTTACCAATGCATTTTTTGGCTTTGTTACAATATCAATTAAAGCATTTCGATCTAATTCTTTTAATGTTGCAATTATTGGAAGTCTTCCCACAAATTCTGGAATCAATCCGAATTTTAATAAATCCTGTGGTAATAGCTCTTTAAACATCTCTGATCTTTCTTTATCTTTCTTTGTTTGAATTTCTGCTCCAAAACCAATTGCTTTCTTACCTGTACGATCTTCAATAATTTTTTCTAGTCCTTCAAAAGCTCCTCCACATATAAATAAGATATTTTCTGTATTAATTTGTAATAATTCTTGATGAGGATGTTTTCTTCCTCCTTGTGGTGGAACAGATGCCACTGTTCCTTCTACAATTTTTAATAAAGCTTGTTGAACACCTTCCCCACTTACATCTCTTGTAATAGATGGATTTTCTGATTTTCTTGAAATTTTATCAATTTCATCAATATAAATAATTCCTTTTTCTGCCTTTTCAATATCATAATCTGCTGCCTGAATTAATTTTAATAAAATATTCTCGACATCTTCTCCTACATATCCAGCTTCCGTTAATGTTGTCGCATCTGCGATTGCAAAAGGAACATTTAAAATTCTAGCAAGAGTTTGTGCAAGTAATGTTTTTCCACATCCTGTTGGTCCTAATAATAATATATTGCTCTTTTGTATTTCAACATCGTCTTTCTCTTTCTTTTCTTCATTTTCTATATGATTAATACGTTTATAATGATTATATACTGCAACAGAAAGAGTTCTTTTTGCTTCTTCTTGACCTATTACATACTCATCTAAAATATGATTGATCTCTTCTGGAGTTGGTATTTCGTCTTCTTCCACTGTTGTATAAGAATCTTCATCCTCTTCATAATAATCATTTTCGATAATATTAGAACATACTTGAATACATTCATTGCAAATATAAACTCCTGGTCCTGCTACGATTCGCTCTACACTCTCTTGTGTTTTCCCACAAAAAGAACATTTTATATTTTTATTACTTTCATTCTTTGACATTTAAAGCTCTCCTTTTTCTCTACATTGTATTATGCTCTTTTGTCCATAATACCATCAATCAAACCATATTCTAAAGCTTCTTGTGCAGTCATATAATGATCTCTTTCTGTATCTTGATTAATTCTTTCAATTGGTTGCCCAGTTTTTTCACTTAATAATTGGTTTAATTTTGCTCTTGTCTTTATCATATGTTCCGCATGAATTTGAATTTCTGTTGTTTGACCAGAAATTCCTCCTCCTTGTCCACCTATTAATGGTTGATGGATTAAAATTTCTGAATTTGGTGTTGCAAATCTTTTTCCTTTTTCTCCGTTTGCTAATAGAACTGCTCCAAAACTTGCTGCTAATCCTACACAGATTGTAGAAACTGGGCATTTTATGTAATTCATTGTGTCTACAATTGCCATTCCGTCTGTAATGGAACCTCCTGGACTGTTTATATATAAAGAAATTTCTCTTTCTGGATCTTCCGCTTCTAGAAATAATAATTGTGCAATAATAACTCCTGCTGAAGCACTGTCTACTTGTTCTCCTAAAAATATAATACGATCCTTTAGCAATCTTGAGAAGATATCGTAAGATCTTTCTCCTCTATTGGTTTGCTCAATAACATATGGTACTAAACTGTTTTTTTCTAACATATTCTTCCTCCTAATTACTAATTTAGAACTCTCAATAAAAGTAACTTTGTCACACAAAAGAAACCGTTTTGCGATTTCTCCAATAGGAGTGACTTAAGTCTCACTTTAAAAAAAGTACTAAATTTCCTTTTATATAATAAAAGACGTAGGTAATAAATTGTATCATAAATCAATTATTAGAATTAGTTATGATTCCAACGACTTCCCTACGTTTCTTATTTTATTTTATTTTTGCATTTTTTACAATGAATTCAATTGCTTTTTCTGTTTCAATACTTCCTTTTATGTAATTTTTTAATGCTTCATTCTCTTTTAATTCATCTTCTGTTCTTCCGTAGTTTACAGCCATTTCTTTTAATTTTTCTTCAATCTCTTTATCGCTTGCTTCTACTTTTTCCTCTTTTACAATTTCTTCTATAATTAATCTTGATTTTACTGAATTTCTTGCTTGTTCTTCATATTCTTTTCTAAATTCTTCTCTGGTTTTTCCAACCATTTTTAAATAATTATCTAGATTTAAACCTTGATATTGTAATCTTGCTTCCATATCTTTTTCCATATTGTCTATTTCTGTTTCAATCATACCTGATGGAATATCTAAATCTGTATTTTCGCAAACTACTTTTACTGCTTCGTCTTCTGTTTCATATTTTGCTCTTGATTCATTTTCTTTTACTAATTTTTCTTTAATACTATTTTTTAATTCTTTTAATGTATCAAATTCACTTACGTCTTTTGCGAATTCATCATCAATTTTTGGTAGTTCCTTTTGTTTAATTTCATGTACTTTTACTTTAAATGTTGCATCTTTTCCAGCTAAATCTTTTGAAAAGTATTCGTCTGGAAATTTAACTTTGATATCTTTTTCTTCTTCTTTTTTCATTCCAATAATTTGCTCTTCAAATCCTGGAATAAAAGTATTGCTTCCAATTGTTAATTCATGACCTTCTGCTTTTCCACCTTCAAAAGGAGTTCCATCAACAAATCCTTCAAAATCGATTACTGTAATATCTCCATTTTTTACTGCTCTATCTTCTACTGTTACCATTCTTGAATTTCTTTCTGCCATATGATCTAATTCATGTTTGATATCGTCATCCGTTACATTATACTCTATTTTTTTAAGTTCTATACCTTTATATTTTCCTAATTTTACTTCTGGTTTAATTTGTACAACTGCTGTAAAAATTAAATCTTTTCCTTTTCCGATTTGTTTTACATCTAAATCTGGATAACTTACTGCTGTAATCTCGTTTTCAGTAAGTTCTTTTTCATATACTTCTTGTAAAATTTCATTGAATGTGTCTTCATAGAAAATTTCATCACCATAATATCTTTCTACAATATTCATTGGTGCTTTTCCTTTACGAAATCCTGGTATATTAAAATATTTTGCAGTTTTAAAATATACTTTTTTCATTACCTCATCAAATTTAGCTGCTTCTACTGTGAATTCTAATTTTAATTCATTTTTGTTATCTGTTTTTTCAACTTTAATACTCATTTATTTCAATCCTTTCCATTTTCGTCATATAAATTTGCTATCATATTATATCACAAATTATGTAGATTGCAAGTCTATTCTTCGATTTTTACTAATTTAAAGCCTGTATAATCACAACTTACCATGGTATATTCAATTCCATGTCTATCTCCCTCAATTACAAAAGCATGGGATGGACCATGCAAATGTCCATAAATACATTTGGTAACAGGATATTGAAGCATCAATTTTTCAAATTCTGATACCATATTTTCTTTTATTGGCGGATAATGCATGCATACCATCATTTTTTTTGATTTATCGTACTGCTTCATTCCTTGCTCTAAGGACATTTTTAATCTTTCAACCTCTCTTTTATAAATCTTTTGATTTTCTATATCTTTTTCTGCTATATTCCATCCTCTACTTCCACATATAATCATATTATTATACACGTAACTATTATTATATAAAAAATCTATACTATTTATATTCTTTTCTTTTAAAAATCTCCTCATGCTAGTAACCGTATTCCACCAATAATCGTGATTTCCTTTTAATAATAACTTTCTTCCTGGCAACTCTTCAATAAATCTAAAATCCTGTTCTGTTTCCTTTAAATCCATCGACCATGAAAAGTCTCCTGGTAATAGTACTAAATCTTCTTCTTTTACTTTTTCTAGCCAATCTATTTTTATTTTCTCTTCATAATTACTCCATCCAAAGATATCCATTGGTTTATTGGAACAAAAGGATAGATGTAAATCTGAAATTGCATAAATTGCCATACTTCTCCTCTTTCTTTATCTTAATTTTCGTTTAGTTTTAAATTTGGTATCGCATTTAGACTTAGATCTGATTGTTCTCCTTTTATGTAATGATAGTATCCTGCAGCTGCAATCATTGCCGCATTATCTGTACATAGTCTTAATTCCGGATAAAAAATTTCTAATCCTTGTTTCTTTTTTAATTCTTCGAATTTATTTCTTATATATAGATTTGCAGATACGCCTCCCGCCAAAGCCACTTTCTTAATTCCAGTTTCTTTTATTGCCTTTTCTACATTTTCCGTTAAAATTTCTGCCACATCTTTTTGAAAACTAGCAGCCAAATCTGCTTTATTTATATTAGGATCTTTATGATTTAAATTAATCACTGCTGTTTTTATTCCACTAAAACTAAAATCCAAATTATCTAAATTCGGTTTCGGTAAAATGATGGTTGGCTTTCCCGTCTTTGCTAGCTTTTCTACTTTTGGTCCCCCAGGATATCCAAGCCCTATCACCCTTGCTACTTTATCAAAAGCTTCTCCAACTGCATCATCTCTTGTTTTCCCTAAAATTTCAAATGAAGTATAGTCTTTTACTAAAATTAATTGCGTGTTTCCACCAGACATTTGTAAAGTTAAAAAAGGAGGCTTTAAATCTAAATGTGTAATATAATTTGCTGCTATATGTCCTTCTAAGTGATTCACTCCAATTAATGTTTTATTTAATGCATAACTTAATGCTTTTGCATAAGAAACACCTACTAGAAGTGCTCCTACTAATCCAGGTCCATAAGTACAAGCAATTGCGTCAATTTCAGACCAATGAATATTGGCCTGTTTTAAAGCCTCCTCCGTTACACTAGAAATTACTTCTACGTGATTTCTTGATGCAATTTCCGGAACGACTCCTCCATATTTTTCATGTATACTAATTTGAGAATCAATGATATTAGATATCACTTCTCTTCCATTTTTCACGATTGCTACTGATGTTTCATCACAACTTGATTCAATTCCCATGATTAATATATCTTTCATTTTCTTTATCACATCCTATCAAAACGAGAGCAGGTATTTTGCCTGCTCTTTATGCTTTTTTCATTATTTTATTTTTCTTGCATATATAAATGCTTCTTTATCTTTATAAAATTGCATATTAGTCAAGGCATATTTTTTATATATTACAAAAATGAAAATATTTTTGATACAAGCCAAAAAATTCCTGAAGAAATTCCATCAATAATTGGCGAAATAATAAAGCTTGCCATTCCTGTAAACCATATTACTAAAAATACAATATAAAAAATTTGTTCATGCTCTTGTATCCATCTTCTTGCATTATATGGCATAAAATTAATAAAAATTTTAGAACCATCTAATGGTGGTAATGGAATTAAATTAAACACTCCTAGACCAATATTGGTAAAGATAGCAGCTTGTATTAATGTATTTACTAATATTCCTATTTGCGTTGTAAATAACCAAGCAGCCATATATTTTCCAAGAAAGAAATAAATTACGGTTAAAATAAATGCCAATACTATATTGGTTAGCGGTCCTGCCACTGAAACAATTGCTTCTCCTTGTTCCATTGTTACTTTGCGATCAAAGTTTCTTGGATTAATTTGCACTGGTTTCCCCCAACCAATTCCTGTAAAAAGTAATAAAACAGAACCTACTGGATCTAAATGTGTTAGTGGATTTAAGCTAAGTCTTCCTTGAATTCTTGGAGTATCGTCTCCTAATTTTACTGCTGCATATGCATGTGCATATTCATGAAAAGTAATTGCAATTAGCAACCCAGGTAAAGTTAATATTAAACTTAAAATTCTAGCTTGTGATAAGCTTATAATACCTCCAATTAATAATATCCCCATAATGATAAATAGCCATTTGCGATCGATATACATATTCTCTCTCCTATTCTAATTTAAAGGTTTCATTGTTGGGAAAAATAATACATCTCTTATGGATGCAGAATTTGTTAATAACATGATTAATCTATCTAATCCAATTCCCATTCCACCTGTTGGTGGTAGTCCTATTTCTAGTGCATTTACAAAATCTTCATCCATTCCTCCAGCTTCTTCATCACCTTTTTCTTTTGCTTCTACTTGTTTTACAAATCTCTCATATTGATCAATTGGATCATTTAATTCTGAATATGCATTTCCATATTCTCTTCCTCCAATAAATAGTTCAAATCTTTCTACTAATCTTGGATCTTCTTTTTTTCTTTTTGTAAGTGGTGATACCTCTACTGGATAGTCCATTATAAAGGTTGGTTGAATTAATGTTTCTTCTACAAATGTTTCAAAAAATTCATTTATAATATGTCCTCTTGTATTTTTTATCTCTTCATATTCTACACCTTTTTCTTTTGCAATTGCTTGCGCTTCTTCATCTGTATTAATTGTGTTGAAGTCAACTCCTGTAACATCTTTTATTGCATCTATCATTGTTATCTTTTTCCAACCTGGTGCTAGATTAATTTCTTTACCATCATATGTTATCGTTGTTGTTCCTAATGTATTTTGTGCAACGGTTGAAATTAGTTGTTCTGCTGTATTCATCATATCGTTATAATCTTGATATGCTGCATAGAATTCCATATTTGTAAATTCTGGATTATGTTTAATGTCCATTCCTTCATTTCTAAAGTTCTTACCAATTTCAAATACTTTATCAAATCCTCCAACAATTAATCTTTTTAAGTTCAATTCTGGTGCAATTCTTAAGTACATTTGTAAGTTAAGTGTATTATGATGAGTGATAAATGGTCTTGCTGCATCACCTGTTGCGACGGTTGTAAGCATTGGTGTTTCAACTTCCATATATCCATATTCGTCCATAAATTTTCTGATTTCTTTTATAATTTTACTTCTTAGAATAAAAGTTGTTTTTACTTCTGGATTTACAATTAAATCTACATATCTTTGACGATATCTTAGATCTGGATCCTTTAGTCCATGAAATTTCTCTGGAAGTGGTCTTAATGATTTTGTAAGAAGAGTAACTTCTTTTGCATGTACAGAAATTTCTTCCGTTCTTGTTTTAAAAACAAAACCTTTAATTCCAATGATATCTCCGATATCATATGTCTTAAATTCTTTATAACTTTCTTCTCCTAAATCATTAATACTTACATAACTTTGAATTTTTTCATCACAATCTTGAATTGTACAGAAAGATGCTTTTCCCATAATTCTTTTTGCTATAATTCTTCCAGCAACACATACATCCTTCTGCTCATATTTGTCATAATTACTTTTAATTTGACCTGCCGTTTCTGTTCTGTCATATTTTGTAATTGTATATGGATCTTTTCCTTTATTTTGTAATTCCTCTAATTTTTCTCTTCTAATTTGCATTAAATGGTTAATATCAATCTCTTCTATTTCTTCCACATTAGGATTAGTTGGATTTTCTTGCATATGATTCGACTCCTTTTCCTCTATTGATTTTTCGTTATTATATACCAGATTCTTCTTATTGTAAACCTATAGAAAGGGAAAATTTGTACGAAATAGCTCTTTTTCCTATATTGCTTCTCTTAATTCCATTGCATGTTTTAAAGATATTTCTGTAATATCTCCACTTGCAATTCTTGCAATTTCTCTTACAATTTCTTCTTCCTTTAATTGTTTGATATTCGTTTTTGTTTTTCCTTCTACAGTCTCTTTGTAAATATAATAGTTAAAGTTTCCTTTTGCTGCAATACTTGCTAAATGTGTTACAATTAATATTTGATGTTTTTTTGCTATTTTTGTTAGTTTTTCTCCTACTGCCTTTGCTGCTTTTCCACTAATTCCTGTATCAATTTCATCAAACACTAAAATTGGTACTTCATCTACATCGGATAGCACCGTTTTTATTGCTAACATAATTCTAGACATTTCTCCCCCAGATGCAATCTTTATTAATGGCTTTTTATCTTCTCCAGCATTGGTAGCAATCATAAATTCTACGCCATTTTTTCCATACTTATTAAATTCCACTCTTCGGTCCGCTTCAACTTGGATATAAAATTCCGCACTCTTCATCTCTAAATCTTTTAATTCTGCATTAATTTTATTAGATAATGTTAATGCGTATTCCTTCCTAATTTTATCCATTTTGTCAGAAAGACTTGTCATAATTGCTTCATCTTGCTTTAATTCCTCTTTTAATTTATTCGTATATTCTTCTAAATTTTCGATTCTTTCTATTTCTTTATTTATTTCGTCTTTGTATTGTAAAATTTCTTCTATGGTATTTCCATATTTTCTTTTTAGTGAATAAATTAAATCTAATCTGTTTTCAATTTCTGCTCTTTCCGATTCGTCAAAATACAATTCTTCTTTATAATCCATAATATCTCTCGAAATTTCTTGTAAATCATAGTAAATACTTTTTAGACAATTTAATGTCTTTCCGTATTTTTCATGAATATCTTCTATCTTTTCTAATCCTTTTATTGAAATTCCTATTGCATCTAGAGCATTTTCTCCTATTTGAGTATCTGCTTGTAATAAATTTTCAGATACTTTTTCTGAATTTAACATTTGTTTTCTTTGTTCTTCTAAGTTCTCTTCTTCTCCCGTTTTTAATTTTGCATCTTCTATTTCATTTCTTTGATAATATAATAAATCCAATTTTCTTTGTTTTTCTTTTTCATCTCCATAATTATTCACAAGTTCTGTTTTTATATAATTATAATGATCAAAAATCTTTTTATATTCATTTCTTATATTAAAAATTCTTTCTCCTATAAACTTATCTAAATATTGTATATGCATTTCTTTATTTAATAGATTTTGATTATCATTTTGCCCATGAATATTTAAAATGTTTGCCATAAATAATTTAAGTTCATTTACTGTAACTAGTCTTCCATTAATTTTGCAAGAATTCCTTCCATTTGCATAAACTTCTCTTGAGACAACAAAATTCCCTTCCATTTCTTCTTCATTTGGTAAATAAAGTTCTGCCTCCACTAAGGAACACTCTTCGCCTTTTCGAATCATTTCTTTTGAAAATCTTCCTCCAGCAATCATACATAAGGAATCGATAATCAAAGTCTTTCCTGCTCCTGTCTCTCCTGTAAGTACATTTAACCCCTGGTTTAAATTAATGGTAATATCTTCAATAATACCAATATTCTTTATATGTAATGTTGTAATCATTTTTTCCCTCACTATTTTAAAATTTTAAAAGCTTCTGTCGTTATTTTTTCGATCTGCTCTTTCATGAAAAACATGTCTAGCAAGTTATTTTCATTTTTTTGAATATATAATAAATATTCAATATTTCCTGCTGGTCCTTTTACTGGAGAATATGTTAGACCCTTAATTAAAAATCCCATCTTGTCCGTAAATAAGATGATGTTATGTAGTATTTTTTTATGTATTTTTATATCTTTTACTACCCCTGTTTTGGTCAAATTTGCTTTTCCGGCTTCAAATTGTGGTTTTATTAAAATAACCGCTTCTCCTTTAATTTTTAATTGATTATAAATTTCCGGAAGTGCTTGTGTAATTGAAATAAAAGATATATCGCTACCAATAAAATCTACTTTTTCTATAGATTTTTCTTTTAATTCTTTTACATTAGTTCCTTCCATATTAACTACTTTTTCATTTTTTCTTAAACTTTCTTCTAATTGATCATGTCCTACATCTATTGCATAAACTTTTTTAGCACCATTTTGTAACATACAATCAGTAAATCCTCCTGTAGAAGCACCAATATCCATACATATTTTATTATTCAAATTTATTCGAAATGTTTTTATAGCTTTTTCTAGCTTTAAACCTCCCCTACTAACATACGGAATTACATTTCCTTTTATCTCTATTTTGTCCGTTGGTAAAACTAAGCTACTAACTTTTTCTATTTTTCTTTGATTTACAAATATAATTCCTTCTTCTATTGCAAATTTAGCCTTTTGTCTTGTTTTAAAAACTCCTCTTCTTACAAGTTCCACATCGATTCTTTCTTTTTTCTCTTCCATTTTTTGTCCTTTCCATATAGCAAATTTTTGTTTGGTATTATTATATCTTATTATCTATTTTTGTCAACATCTTTTCTTATTTTTTTCCTAAAAGAATTGACTTTTTCATATAAAATATGGTATAAATATAAAAGTTCAAGGCCCGTTGGTCAAGCGGCTAAGACGCAGCCCTCTCAAGGCTGAATCATGGGTTCGATTCCCGTACGGGTCACC
>ERZ826242.1348-NODE-1348-length-27283-cov-7.984354_pt1 | contig 27283 bp, 22 predicted proteins | sample MGYA00519871_ERZ826242 | MGnify/ENA primary metagenome ERZ826242 (study PRJEB31778, sample SAMEA3449226) | human gut metagenome | biome: human gut; feature: human-associated habitat; material: faeces | place: United Kingdom | collected 2010/2012 ...
CCATGGGCAGGCTGGTCAGGCTGTTCTTGAAGCACTGCTCAAAGCCCAGGAACTTCAGGATAGACAGGTTGACAGAGGGGTGGAAACGCAGGCCGCCTTTGTAGGGACCGATGGCAGAGTTGAACTGCACACGGTAGCCGCGGTTGACCTGGACCTTGCCAGCGTCATCGACCCAGGGCACACGGAACATGATGATGCGCTCGGGCTCGACCAGGCGCTCGATCAGGCCGGCCTTCTCGTACTCGGGGTGGGCAGCCACAACGGGCTCCAGGCTCTCGAGGACTTCCTCAACAGCCTGCAGGAATTCTTTCTGTTCGGGGTTACGCTTAGCCAGGTCGTCATAGACGCGCTGGAGATACGGATTGGTAAATGCCATAGTGGTAACACTCCTTTATATAATTCTTTCACCGAGTTTATAGTAGCACCATGTGCATAATTTTGCAAGGTTTTTGCAGGCATTTTTAAAAATTTTGTTTGCAGCAGATGCCCGTGTGTTTACCACAGAACGACAGACTTTATTTTCTTAATCCCACATCTGCACAGGAGTATAATTTTCGCCGCCGTTCCAAAATTCCTGCGGATCGATGAAGCCGTAATCGCAGCGGTCGTTATGCGTATTGCTGTGGGGTTTATACCCTACCATCCAACGGCCGTCGTTGGTCTGGGCCATCAGGCTTACGCCCATGTACATGCCGTCCCGGTACTGGGTCTGGGTCATAGTGTGCATCTCGCCGGTATCCAGGTCGATCAAATAATTGATCTCGCCATTGCCGGTATAATCCTGGGCCCAGATCCAGCCGCGTTCCTCACTGCCAAACATCGGCATAAAGCCATTGTCTGTGGAGGGCAGATACAGGTTCATGGGCAGCGTATCGATCAGCACCGTGTGCTGGTGGTCTTTGCTGTAGTAGCTCAGGCTGTAGCTGGTGCCGTACTCGCTGCGTTCCTGGGGGTTATCCTGCACATAGACGCGGTCGTTGTATATTTTTACATAGATCGTACTACCGTCAAGGCGTTCCGTCTCGCAGATCTTTTCCCGCTGCATGGTCGCGGGGTCCAGCCAGACAAGCTCGCTCCGAGCGTTCTGCAGGGCGGCATTATAGGCTTCGTAGTCGTTATAGTCCGGCAGCGGGGCATCTGTCAGCAGGCGCGAGGTCAAAAAGCGGTGTCCGTTCACGCCCCGCACCTGTTCACCCAGATTCAGTGGGAGGGTGCTCCATTCGCCGGTGGTCAGGTCCAGCCGAAGGATACGGCTCCTGTTTGCGTCAGAATATTCTTTCGCATACAGCGCATTCTCATCGCAGTAAGCAAAGTAACCGCCGCCCAGCAGGGACGGGTCAAAGGTCAGCACCGTTTCGCGGGCGGTCAGGTCGTCATTCAGCCTTTCGATAGTGGAGGGGCGGCTGATCAGCTCATAGTTATGGCGGCAGGCGGCGATATACTCTTCCTCATCGGTAAAATTTGTCGCATAGTGCTGCTCGAAAAAGTCCCGGCTCTCCTTTTCCACCTGCTCCCAGGAGGAAACATCATCCAATCCTGTGTAATACAGGTAGATGCCGCTTGGCATCACCAGCAGGTCGGTGCGCGCCCAGCTGTCCAGCCAGGCGGGGCAGGCCGCGCTGTCGTGGGTGCAGCCGGGTACGTTGCACAGCACGGTCTGCCGGGCGGTGGCGTAGTCGGTCTTCAGCAGCAGGGCGTGCATGCTTTCCTGGTCATTTTCATCATCCAGCCGTGCAATCTCATAATAGGCGTCGCCGGTGTTCCAGCCCCAGTAGCCGCCGCAGGTGTTGGGGACCTCGCTCAGGTTGCCCACGGTAAATCCGACCGGCTGGGCAGCAGTTTCTTCGGTCTCCGTCGTAGTCATCTCGGCGGTCTCGGCGGTCTCGGCGGCAGGCAGTGCATCCGCCGGGGCGGCGGCACAGCCGGTCAGGGCCAGGGCGGCCAGCAAAAAGCTCCACATTTTACGCATCGGGGTTTGCCTCCTTTTCCAAGTTCGTTGTGTCATCCTGCATGCGCAGCGGCAGGTTCGCCTCGGCGCACAGCGAAAGTTCAATGCTGACATACCAGCGGTCCGACGCAGCGCCGCTGTAGGTAAAGTAATCATTGACGGTGTAGGCGCCCGACGCAGCGGCCACCAGCGCCTGGCCGTTCAGGCTGTAGATGGCCCGGGGGTAGGTCAGATCCTCCCGCCGGGTCCAATCCCCCAGGCTGGTCAGCCCGGCCTGGTCGGCAAAGGCGCGCAAGGCGGCTTCCTTGGGCAGAGACTCCGGGTCGTGGGCGGCGGCAGAATCCGCCGGGGTGGACAGCCAAAAAGAATACACCTGCCCGGTGCGGCTGTCCATTTTCAGGGTCATCAGGGTGGTGGGCACGCCGTTTTGCACAGCAAACCGCTTAAAGGTCACAAGGCCCAGGCTGTCGACGCTGTAATAGGGCACGGTCAGGCTGTATTGCCTCTCATCGTAGGTCGTCAGGGTGGTCTCCTCGGTGCTGTACCAATCGGCGGCATAGTCGGCCCACGCCTGAGAGATCGCCCCTGCATCGGCCAGGCTTTGCAGAGCGGTGTTCACGGTATCCACATAGTCCCAGCCGTTTGTCATATCGGTCAGGTCGTTGGCCTGATTGTTGTAGTAGATCAACGGCTTGCGCTCCTGCCCGGTATCGCCGGGCTGGAAGGTGTATTTGCTTTGTGTCAACTGCCGGGCGCTGAGCTGCCGCAGCAGGTAGTAGTCATCCGCCGTGGGGGTGGGTGCCGTGTAGGGGTCGGCCACGGCCTGGCTGTGCCCCAGGCTGGCGGCATCCACTACCGAGAGGAACACCGCCGGGGCGGCGGCGCAGACCAGCACCACCACTGCGCAGAGGGCCGCCGCAAGGCGGGGTTTCTTCCACAGTTTCATGGCTGCACCTCCTTGGGCAGGGTAACGGTAACGGCGGTGCCCACGCCCACCTGGCTGCTGATTTGCAACGTCCCGCCATGCACAGCGGCAATGCGCTGGCAAAGGGCCAGGCCCATGCCGCTGCCGCCCTGCTTGCGGGCGCGGGATTTATCCACCATGTAAAACGGCTCGGTCACGCGGGCCAGCTTATCCGCCGGGATGCCGCAGCCGTGGTCCTGCACGGTCAGCGCCACGGTGTCCCCGGCATCGGCCAGCAGCACCGTGACGGGCATTCCTGCCGGGCTGGCCTTGGCGGCATTTTGCACCAGGTTGCACAGCAGGTCCAGCAGCAAGTCCGCATCGCCGTGCACCACAGCCCCGCTCTGGGGCGTCAGCAGCGGCACCTGGGGGCAGGCCATCCGCAGCTGCGGCCACAGGTCGGTCAGGTCCACAGGGGTAAGCTCCAGCCGTTCATCGCTCAACGAAAGCAGCGACAGCAGCTTGTAGCTCAGCGCCTCCAGGCGGCGGCTCTCGTGGTAGATGGCCCCGGCGGCCTCGTGCTGCTCGGCGGGGTCGATCTGCAAGGTGCGCAGCATATCGGCGTAGCCGATGATCGAGGTCATCGGCGTCTTCAGCTCGTGGGCGAACGCGCCCATAAAGTCCTCCCGCCGCTGGACATCCTCCTGCAGATCCGCGATCTTTTCCTGCACAGCATCGGCCATTTTGTCAAAGCTCTGGCTGACGTTTTCCAGCTCGTCGCCGGTATGCAGGGCGGTGCGGCGGTCGTAGTCGCCGCCTGCGATCTCCGCGCTGGCGGCCTGCAAAATTTGCAGCGGGCGGGTCATCTGGCGGGCCAGCAGTGCTGTGACCAGGGCAGCCGCCGCCAGCACCACAGCCTCCAGCCCCAAAAAGCGCCGCACCGCCGCGTTGCGGGATGTATACAGCGCGGTCAGGTCGTAGGCCGTCACAATGCGGTAGCCGCCCTGCAGCTCGCTGGCAAACAGGGCGTAGGTACCCCCGCCGGACCGCACCGTCGTCATGGTGCCGTCCGCCAGCGGGGCGTTTACGTCTACCGGGATGTTGCTGCTGACCAGCTCCTCCCCCTGCCACAGGGCGGCAGGCTGCTGGTGCAGGGCCAGCCGCGCGGCCGCCACGGCGCCGTCCATCTCCAGCCCGCGGCGCTGGCGGTCCAGCAGGTCGGTCTGCACGTCGGTGCAGATCTGGCTGTGCCGGGCGGCGTCAGCGGTCAGAACGGTACGGCGCTGCACGGAAAAATCGCTGTACAGCAGCCAGCACCCGCCCAGCCCAAAGGACGCACTAAGCACCAGCACCAGCAGGCAGATCATCTTGTGGGCAAATTTCATCGTGTACCTCCCGGCCCCGCAGTGGGGCGGTCGTCGGGCCTCATTCTTGCTTTAACCGGTAGCCGATCTGGTAAACGGTCTCGATCTTATCGCCCCAGTTCAGCTTTTTGCGCAATCTGGTAATATAGGTATCCACCGCGCGGGTGGTCTCGGCGTCGCCGCCCCAGGCGCGCTCCATCAGGGTATCGCGGTAAATGGCCGCCCCGCGGTTGCGCATCAGCTGCTCCAGCAGGGCAAACTCCCGCGGGGTCAGCTCCACGGGCTGGCCGCGCTGCAAAACCATGTGGGCGGCGCTGTCCAGCGTCACATCAAAGGCCTGCAGCTGGTGGCCGCCCTTGCCGGCGCGGCGCAGCACCATCTCCATGCGGGCCATCAGCTCGTCCATGGCAAAGGGTTTTACAATGTAATCATCCGCACCCAGCCGCAGGCCCAGCACGCGGTCCTTCACGGCGGCCTTGGCGGTCAAAAATATCACGGGCACGCCCTGGGGGCGCAGGTAATCCAGCAGGGCGTAGCCGTCCAGGCCGGGCAGCATGATGTCCAGCAGGGCCAGGTCGTAGTCGTTTTTCTCGATCAGATCAGCGGCGGTCAGGCCGTCGGGCGCCAGGGTGCATACGTACCCGGCGCGGGTCAGGTTCATTTCCAGCAGGCGGGCGATGGGCCGCTCGTCCTCAGCGATCAGCACTTTTGTCATGTTTATCCCCTTTCCACCCCCAGTGTAGCGGGCAGTTGTGTACGACTTGTTACAATTCGGCTTTTTCCCTTTATTTTACCATGTTTTGTGTGCTATAATGAACAATATTCCAAAAAAAGGAGCGTTATTTCTATGTCCGTTCAGCAAAATGCGGGTGTGGTGCTGCCGGCGGCGTGTGCCGTGGCGGCCAGCTTTGACCCTGCCCTGGCGCGCAGCGTGGGCGCGGCGCAGGGGCAGACGGAGGTCGACCCCAACATCAAGCGCAGCCCGCTGTGCGGCCGCAATTTTGCCATGTTCAGTGAGGACCCGCACCTGACCGCCGCGCTGGCGGCAGCGGTTGTGGGCGGCGCGCAAAATGCCGTGGTGGGGCCGCTGCTGTGCTGCAGCCAGGTCACCGACGCCCCGGACCGCCGCGTAGATGAGCGCACACTGCAGGAGATCTACCTGCCGCCCGCCGCAGCGGCCCTGCAGGCCGGGCCGCAGGGGGTGCGGTACGGCAGCGGCACGCTGAACGGCGTACCCCTGGCCGAGGCCGCCGCCGCGCTTTTGCCGCAGCCCACCGCCAAAACCAACGATACACCATCCACTGCACCCACCCACGCGCTGGCGGTGCAGCTGGCCGCGCAGTGCGGCGTGCTGGTGCAGAATTTGGGCGCACTGCCGCTCAGAGCCGGGCAGCGGGTGGCGTACATCGGCGCATTTGCCGAGACCCCGCGCTATTATGGCGAGGGTCAGCCCAGCCCCGCGGCCATCGGTGCGCTGGACGCTGCGCTGCTGAAAGGCCGCCGCGTGGGGTATGTGAAGGGCTTTCCCGCCAACAGGGACGAGCGGGACGAGGGCGAATTCCTGCGGGCGGTATCGGCGGCGAAGCACGCCGATGTAGCCGTAGTGTTTGCGGGCCTGCCGGAAAGTTTCGTCAGCCCCGATGCCGACCGCCGCACCCTGCGCCTGCCGGACTGCCAGAACAACCTGATCGCCCGCATTGCCGCGGTGCAGAAAAACACCGTGGTGGTGCTGCACGCCGGCGCACCTGTGGAGTGCCCGTGGGCGGGGGATGTTTCGGCGGTGCTATGTATGTATTTGGCGGGCGAGGGCGTGGGCGAAGCCACCGACGCCCTGCTGTGGGGGGACGCCAACCCCAGCGGCCGCCTGCCCGAGACCTGGCCCCTGCGGCTGGAGGACACGCCCTGCTACCTGGACTACCCCGGCGACGGCCGCACAGCCGACTACCGCGAGGGCGTGTATGTGGGCTACCGCTGGTACGACGCCCGCCGCATGCCGGTGCTTTGGCCCTTTGGCCACGGCATGGGCTACACCGGCTTTGTGTATCGCAATGCCCGGTTAAGCGCCGACACGCTGGCCGAGGGCGGCGAGGTAAAAGTATGTGTCACCGTGAAAAACAGCGGCGCCGTGCGCGGGGCCGAGGTGGTGCAGCTTTATAGTAGTGACGAGACCGGCGCCCCCATTGCAGGCGGCCGGGTGCCGCAGGTTTTGCGGGGTTTCAGCAAGGTTTGGCTGGACCCCGGCGAGGAGCGGGACGTGGAATTTGTGCTGACGGCGCGGGATCTGGCCCACTACGACCCCACCCGCCGCGCCTGGCACACCGCCCCCGGCCGTTATCTCCTCCGCCTGGGCCACACCAGCCGGGATATCAGGGCAAGTTTGGGGCTGAATTTTGGATGATTCAAATGGCTCCCCTCTAGGGGAGCCTTTATAACGACAACACCCCCGCACGGCATGAATCCGTGCGGGGGTGTTTTTGTGTTGAATCGCATCGGGTTTGGTGGATGCTAGCGCGCCCACCCAGGAGCGGCAGCATTGGGTACCGCTACCCTATGGGGAAACCACACAATTTTAGGTAAACCAATATCCGCTACGCCCAAAGGGCGCGGGGGGGCAAAGGTTTATCTTAGTCCTTCTTGCGCAGAACGAGGCTGTAAACGCCGTAGCCCATCAGCAGGGCAACAACTGCCAGGCTGCCGCCGAGCAGCGGAGCAACATTAGAAGCACCGGTCTTGGGCAGAACCTTGGTGGTGTTAGCCGGGGCAGCGGCAGCCTTGACGACCTGCTTCTGGTTAGAAGCAGTGGTGGTCTTGTTGCTGGAAGAGGAAGAGCTGCTGGTGTTGTTGTTGGAAGAAGAGCTGCTGGAGGTGGAATTATCCTTCTTGTCGTCGGTCTTCTTCTCGAAGATGGCAGAAGCACCGGCCAGGGCCAGGTCGCCATACTTAGAAACGTCAACGGACTTGGTGCCAGCCTTAACGACAAACTTGTCAGCGTTGCCGTTCTTGGGCTGGACGTAGATGGTCCAGCCAGCGAAGACGTAACCGTCGTTAGCAGTGATCTTCTCGTAAGGCAGGGGCAGCTCCTTGGTGCCGACAGGCAGCTCAACAGACTGCAGCTGCTCGTCGCCCAGGACCTCGACCTTGCCGTTCTTGCTGGCGTTCTGGATAGCGTAGGTGAAGGTCTCAGCAGTCTTCTCCTCGAAGATAGCGGAGGCACCGGCCAGGCTCAGCTCGCCATACTTAGAAACGTCAACGGACTTGGCGCCAGCCTTAACGACAAACTTGTCAGCGTTGCCGTTCTTGGGCTGAACATAGATGGTCCAACCAGCGAAAACATAACCGTCGTTAGCGGTGATCTTCTCGTAAGGCAGGGGCAGCTCCTTGGTGGTAACAGGCAGCTCAACAGACTGAATCTGCTCGTTGCCCAGGACCTCGACCTTGCCGTTCTTGCTGGCGTTCTGGATGGTGAAGGTGAAGTTGTCGACCTTGTTGAAGATGGCGGAAGCGCCAGCCTGAGCCAGTTCGCCATACTTGGAAACGTCAACGCTCTTGGTGCCAGCGGCAACAACGAACTTGTCGGCGTCGCCAGTCTTGGGCTGAACATAGATAGTCCAGCCAGCGAAGACATAACCGTCGTTAGCGGTGATCTTCTCGTAAGGCAGATCCAGCACGGTGGTGGTGCTGGGCAGGGAGACGGTCTGAATCTGAGCATCGCCCAGGACAGCAACCTTGCCGTTCTTGCTTGCGTTCTGGATGGTGTAGTCGAAGTAGGTAACAGGGGTCTCAACCTTGCTGAAGATAGCGGAAGCGCCAACCAGGGTCAGCTCGCCATACTCTTTGATGCTGAAGGACTGAGTGCCTGCGGGAACGGTGAACTCCTTAGCGCTGCCTTCAACGGGCTGGACAGAAATCTTCCAACCATCGAACTTGTAGCCATCGTTAGCAGTGATCTTATCGTAAGGCAGAGGCAGAGTCTCAGTACCATTGTCAAAGGTCAGGTGCTGTACCTGGGCATCGCCCAGAACGTCAACATGGCCGTTCTTGTCAGTGTTCTGGATGTAGTAGTCAAACTTGGTAGCTTCGGGAGCCTTAGCCTGTGCATTCAGAACAACAGTGGTCTTGCCGTCAGCGCACAGAGCCTTAGCCTGCTCGGTGGTCAGGAAAGTGGCAGTGCCAACCTTATCCCAACCAGTGAAGGTGTAGCCATTGATACCCTCGACAGTGGGCAGCTTCAGTTCCTTGCCAACCTTGTCGAAGTTAGCGGTAGCATAGCCATCATCACCCTTCTCGAAGTTGCCATAATCGGTGATCTTCATGGTGTTGGTGTCAACCAGGACATCAACTTTCACGATGGTGTCAGCCACAACGGGAGCCTTCTCTGCAATAGCTTTGAGCTGCAGGGTAGTCTTGCCAGCTTCCAGGTAAGGGGTGACATCGGCAAGGGTCAGCTCAGTCTTGTCGCCAACATTGGTCCAACCCTTAAACTCGTAGCCATTGATGCCCTTAACCGTAGGCATCTTAACAGCGCCACCAGCTTTAACAGTAGCCGAAGCATAACCATTGTCACAATTAAAGCCACCCTCATCGATAACTTCAACCTGATCTTCATCCCAGACCAAGTCGACAACTACATCATCATCTGCAAACGCTGCAAACGGCATGCACATGATAACCATGAACACGGCAGTCAGCAGAGCCAGCAGACGAGTTTTGAAGTTCGTTTTCTGCATGTTAATTTCTCCTATTCTTTAAATATTTATCTAAAGCGTTTTGCAGGTGGATGCCCCAAGCGCACCCGCTTGCTGACGCAGTAGATACGGACATATATCCAACACCCCCACTTGGGATGGAGGTGGTGAACCAAGGATAACGGGCGGCTTAGGGGCCACCCCTCACCGCCTGACGGCGGAGCTCCCCTCAAGGGGAGCCAAACAAGCGGGCAGCTGCACCCAAGGCTCCCCTTGAGGGGAGCTCCCGCGAAGCGGGTGAGGGGTGGCTACCGTGCCTGCACATAAACCCTCATTATCCCTTGTGCAAACAAGGAATAACAAAAGCCCTAGGGCTTTTCGGATAGTATCGAGAGATTTATTTACCCGCAGGCCAGCGGGCGGGAAGGAGCGGGTCACTGTTAATGTGCACCGTGTCGGCCTCGGTGGTCTCGCCGTCCCGCAGGGGGCGGGCCAGAATGACCAGCCGGGCATCGTCCATCTGGTAGGTGCAGGTGCTTAAGGTCAGCAGCCGCTCGGTGGGGTAGGCGTAATCGCCGGTGGTGTAAAACGCGCGCTTGGCCACTTCGTCCAAGAACGTCTGCTCGGCGGCATCGTCCAGGTCGATATACTGGTTGAAGTGGAAGACATCGCCGTCGCTCTCGCGGGAGGTGACGGCGTAGACCGCTACGATTTTGTAAATCTCGCTTTTGTACAGCGTGTCCAGCTGCAAGTAGGGGTGCGCGGTGTAGTAATCAGCGTCGCGGTACTTTTGCAGGTTAGAAAAGCGGTCGGTATTATTAACGCCCATGTTATGCCCGTAGATGATAAGGTGGCGGCCGTTTTGCATGTCGCACTCATAATCCGCAAAGGGCATGCCGCGCTTATCATCGGCGCGGTCCAGGTCGTGATATAAGTAAAAGTAGTTATCGGTGGTTTGCAGGATAGGCAGGTCAATGTCCACGCCGGGGATCTCGATCCAGCCTGCGAACTCGGGGTTGCGAGCAATGAGATCGGCGTATTTGGCCCGCTGGGCGGCTTCCTCGGCGGCCGGGTCAGGGGTCGCTTCGGGTTCGTCCGTGTGGGGTGCGGCGTTCTGCGTTTCCTGGGGTTTGATGGCTTCCATCTCTTTTTTCTCTTTATACGAGGGGAGCCAGAAGATCAGCCCGCCGACCAGCCCTGCAAAGGCCGCGCCGGAGATGACCGCCGCTAAAAGTGCTTTGGTGCGTTGTTTCATAAACTAAGATCCACAAAGAAGTTGTTGCCATCGTTGCCGTTGCCCAGAATTTCCTGATAGGCGACGGTCAACGTGGCGGCATCCGTCGGCACGTAAACCATCATATCACCCTCGACAGAATCGCCCGGTGCCAACTCAGTTTCAATGGGGAACATATCCGTCGTAAGCGGATACATGGCGATGCCGAAATCGTCATCGCCATCGCCCCACTGCATCTGGAAATCATCTTTAAAAATCTCGTAGGTCTCATCACTGGTATTCGTCACGGTCATGTGAAATTGTACCAGCTTGTTTCCCTCCGGGATTTCAAGACTGCCAAACTCATCTAATGTCGAGGCCTGGCCGCAGGTGAAATCAAACAGTGTGGTGTGCACAGTCTCATCCGCTTTTGCACGGGTAGACTTTGCCCCGCCGCAGCCAGCCAACAACAGGGCCGCCGCCAAAATTAATACACAAAGTAATGTTTTGTTAAATTTAAATACCTTTTTACTCAAAATTCCCGTATCTCCACTCGTAAAGTCTATCCCAGCGCACATTTTTCTACGATAGTTTCTATAATAGTACACCAAATTCAAATTTTTTTCAAGAGTTGCACACATTTTGTTCGCCGTAAAAATGCACAATTATTCCGCCAACTTCGCGGCAATTTGTGAATGACTTGTGGTAATAGTATAGTTTAGCGCATTGCACCACAATTTGTAGGGTTTAGTAAAATTTTAATGGGATACACAAAAAGGCCCCCGGTCGAGGGCCGGGGGCGGGGATAAGGCTCCCCTTGAGGGGAGCCTTTTGCCTAAATTATTATTTTCTCTCCTTTCTCCCGTACTTATTATAATATAGACCCATTAGCCCACCGGCAGAGAGCACGGCCAGCGCGGCCAGCAGGGTCACCGGCATGGGGTCGGCGGTTTGGGGCAGGGCGGGCTTGGGCGCGGGGTGCGCGGGGACCGGGGTGGTTTTGGCCGGGGCAGGCGTGGGCGTCGGCGCGGCGGGCGGGTCGTACCGGTTCTGGAACAGCAGCAGGCCGGTCTTTTCGCTACTGCCGCCCGTGGCCCAGATCTCGGCCCCCAGGCCGCCGTTCGGCTGGTTGGTCACCCGCACCGTCACCGTGTATACCGTGGCATCGTAGGTCATGTGCGCCGTGCCGCCCGCGCATTGACGCACCGTGTAGCGGTAGTCGCCGGGGGCGGTGTAGGTCAGGCCCGTAAAGCCGGCCGTGCCGCTGCCTTTGACCTGCACCGTGTCCGCCGCGGGGGCGGGGGCGCCGTCCTCGGGCGTAAGGGTGATGGTGAACCGCTCGGCCGTGGCCGCGCCCGAAGTGCGGACCTCGACGGGCAGCTCGGCCGTGCATTTGTACTCCGCCGCGCGGGCTTGCAGCGGCAGCAGCAAAAGCAGCAGTGCAGCCTCTACTATTATGCGTCGCAGCGTGCGTTTTTGGGTGTTATTCATCCTTATTTCCTCCTTTTACGTTTGGGGCAACAGCTGGCCGAACAGCAGCACCCGGCCGTTGGTGGCGGCCTCGGTGCAGGTGGAAAAGGCCACCACCGGCCCGCTGCCCGGCGTGCGGTACTGCACCGCGTGCGCCTTAATGTAGGCCAGCAGTACGTCCGGGCTTTGGGCTGGGTCGTAGAGCACGGGGTCGTAGGCGTCGGCCTGCACGCAGGCGAACAGCGCGATATTATACGATGTATCGTCCGTTATCAGTGTGCCCGTGGTGTGCGCGGCGAAATAATCGCTTTGGGTGAACTGCACGATGTCACCGAACATGCCGCCGTCCTCGATATGGTGGCCGTAGACGATGCTGTAGGGCGCGGTGAACTCCGCCGGGCAGCGCGAGTCCAAAAATATCGCGCCAGAAAGCGAAAAATCGCCGTACACGTCGGTGTTGACGTAGACCATGTTGTCCGCCCCCTGCACGACGGGAAAGTCGATGCGGGTGCCGTCCAGCGTGAGCCAGCCGCAGACGTCCGGGTTGAGGGCGCGCAGCTCGGCAAAGCCGGGGCTGTCCGCGGGCGCGGCGGCCAGCGGCTTGAACCGCAGCGTCTGCTCCGGCAGGGCCGCGCGGCGTGTGGCGGCGATGTCCCACAGCGACCACGCCCCAAACAGCGCCAGCGCCCCCAGCAGCAGCGCCGCCGCCAGCGTAAGCAGCCGGTCACCCCACCGCGCCAGTTTTGCCGCCAGCAGCATTATTCGCCGCTGTTACGACGTTTGCACAGCAACACGCTGCCCGTGCCCGCCGCCAGCAGCATGGCGCCGTAGGGCGCAGCGTCCAGCAGCAGGCCCGTGGGCGTGGGTGCGGTGCGGCTGTTGGTGACCGTGATGGTCTTGTCCGCGGCGGCCATCGTCTGGGCGTCCGAGGTTTTGTCGTCGCTGCCGGTTTTGGTGATGCCGTCCCAGGTGGTGGTGTAACTTGACGCTGTATCGCCGGATTCCGTGATGGTGTAGCCCGTGTTAGCGGGCAGGCCGGTGACCTCGATCTTTTCGCCGCCGGTGATGCCGGCTTTGACTTCAGCGGTACCGTCTGCGTTGAAGGTGACGGTGTCGCCGGTGATGGTGGAGAAATCTGCCGATTCACCGCCGGTTTTTACCGTGACCGAGCTGGCGTGGGGCGTTTCGTCCGGGTCGTCCAGCGCGATGGTAAAGGTGAACTCATCGCCGGCATTGGCAAAGTTGCCGCTGAGGTGCTTGACCACCGAGAGGCCGTAGGCGGCGTAGGTGTTGGTGATCTCGCCCGCCTTGGCCGTGCCGTCCGCGTTGACGATGTTGACCTCGCTGATCTCCAGGCTGCCGTCCGGCGCGGTGGGATCGGTGTTGACCACCCGCACCACGATGTAGCGGGCGGCGGTGTCCTGCGTCAGGCCGGTGATGCCGGCAGCGGTCTCCGTGAGGGAGAAGATGTAGTCGCCCGGGGCGGTGAAGTCGTCGCTGTCAAAGGTGAAAGGGACTGTGACGGTGTTGGCCGTGCCGCCCGTAAAGGCGGCGGTGAGCTCGGTGGATTTGATCTGCGCGGCCATGCCTTTGACGGCAGTGCCGGCCGCCCAGGAGGGCAGGTTCGCGACCGTGCCGACCGTGAAGGTGATGCTGCCGTGGGGCACGCCTGCGCCGGGGGCGGCGGTCATGTCGATGGTTTTGGTCAGCTGGGCGGTGTAATCCGCGGCCAGCACGCCGGGCGCTGCGGTACCTGCCAGCAGGGCAGCCGCAGCGATGGCAGCGGTAAATTTGCCGAATTTGGCGCGGGAAATGTAGGTGGCCTTCATAGGTGGTTCCTCTCTTCCAATATGGATTTATGTTGCTTTCACTGGGGTTGCAGCAGGGTTTACAGCCCGCTGCGGCGCAGGGCGGCCAGGGCCGTGCCCAGCACTTGCCGCTGTGGGATGGGGCCGTAGAGGCGGCTGTCCGCCCCCGTGGTGCGGGCATCGCACAGCAGGAAAAGCTCGCCCTCTGCGAGAGTAACGGGGTAGTCCGGGCCGCCCTCGACCGGCTGGGTAGGGGTGGTGATGTCCGGCTCGGCCACCGTACTGCCGTTGATGATGAGCGCGCCGGTGTCGGTCACAGTGACGGTATCGCCGCCACGCGCCGCGATGCGCCCAAGGTGGAGCGTGCCGTCCTGCCGGTAGAGCACGACCTGCCCGGCCGCGGTGCCGCGCTCGAACCGGCTGAACAGGACGAGGTCACCGCCGCACAGACGGGGTACCATGGTACTGCCCGGCACCACCGCCAGCCCGAACACGACCCCGAACAGCACCCCGCACAGCGCGACGAACACCGCCAGGCGGGTGAGGAAGCGTCGAATTTCCGCTTTGGCACGTGCTTTTTCATTGTCAGTAGTCAGAAGGTCCTCCCGCGGCATGGGTCACACCTCCCTGCGGCGCAGCAGCCGCCAGCACAGCCAGCACAGGCCGACCAATGCTAGGTAGGGCGCCGCGCCGGTGTGCAGGCCGGTGGGGATGCCCACGTTGCGGGTGTTGATGCAGGTGATCTCGGCGGGCTGGGCCTGGGGCACTTGCAGCGTGCAGGTTACGCCGGTGGGGCCGTCGTCGCCGTTGAGCTGCCAGCTGACCGTGTGGTCGCCGGGGTCGGTCTCAGTCAGGGTGAGGGTCTGGTCCGCGCGCAGGTGGGTGAGGGTGACGCTGCCGCCGCTGCGCAGGGTGAAGCCGGTGTCGGTCAGCGCCGCGCCGTCACCCGCCGTGGTGTAGGCGCTGCCCTGGCGGATCTGGGTGGTGTCCAGCGTGGCGGTGAAGGAGAAGTTTTTCGTAGTATCGCCCATATCGCCCACCACTTTTTTGGTGATCGTGACAGACAGGTAGGGTTCGTAGGTGTTGGTGAAGTGCGCCTCGACCGTGCCGCCTGCTGTGACGTCCAGCGATTGGGTGCGGTCGGCGGTGGGAGTGGTCAGGTAGTAGTTGGTCAGGTCCGGCGCGGCGGATTCGGTCACGGTGTAGCTGGCGGGGGCCAGGCCCGGCAGGGTCACGCTGCCTGCGCCTTTGATGGAGAGCGTCAGGCGGCCGTTTGAATCCGGGCTGACGGCAGCCGGGGCATCCGCCGGGCGGGCGCCCGCGCTATACTGCGGCGTGTAGCTGCCTGCGGCAACGGATGCAATCGTAAAGGTGTTGACTGTTTCGGCGAAGTCAGCTTGCAGGGCATCGTCGGCATCGTCGGGCAATTGCTTGGTGATGGTCAGGCTGCCGGTGGCGCGGGCGTAGGTGTTTTCAAACCGGATATTTGTTGCCGCCTGGGCGGTCAGTGCAATGCCGCTGTGTATCGGTGTATCGGTCACGTCTGTCCACACGCCGCCGTCTTTTACGGTGCGTACCAGCGTGCAATCGTAACCGCTGGGTTCACCGCGGGCAGTCTCGGTCACAGCGTAGTTGTAGGTGTTACCGCTGCTGTCCGTCAGGGGCAGCTCCAGCGTGTATTGCAGCACGTTGGGGTTGATGCTATCCGCTTGCATCGTGCTGCCGCTGAAGTCCCCCACGATCTGGCGGTCCGAGTTGACCACGGTAAAGTGCAGATTTTCTTTAGCCTGTATCAGCTCGGCATCGGTCAGGGCGGTGCCGTCGGTTTTCAGCAGCGTTTTGGTAACGCGCAGGATGCCGCTGCCCGCAGCGGGGGGCACAGGGTCGGTGCTGAACCAGACGCGGTCAATGAGGTTGCCGCGCTTGAGGCCCTCCTCGCTGTCGCCGCTGGCGCTGGCCACCGCCACAAAGAAGAACCGGCTGACGTACTGCCCCGTCGGGACCTTGTAGGTACCGTTGTGTACGCCCCATGCGGTGCAGCCATCCGAGATATTGCCGTCCACAATGTAGTTGCGGATGGGCACGTTCACGCCGTTCACCGTGATGCTGCCGTTCAGAGCTTCCTGGATGGCGGCGCGGGTGGTCTTATTTTTCAGCGCGTCGGTGATGTCCTGGGCCACATCCACCGGAGCGATCAGCAGGGCCATCGTGTCAGTGCCGTCGCGACCCGCGTGGGCCAGACTCCAGTTTAAGGTTGCGCCGGGCACAGTCAGCACGTCCTGGTACAGGGCGCCGTAAGCCTGGCAGTTCAGTTCGGCAAACTGGCCGCCATCGTAGGCCTTGCCGATGGCGTAGGCCTGGGTCACGTCGTTGTGGTCTGTGTAAGTTTCTTTTATCTCATTACCATCGCGGCCCCATCCTGTAATAACAGTGTCCGTATAAACGGTCGTGGTCGCGTCGGCAATCTCGATAAATTTTCCCTTGACACCATCACCCCAGCGATTGCACTCGGTAGTTGTATACCAGTAAATGCTGCTGGTCGTTTCCGCATCCCGCGTCTGCAAAAAGTGGGCGCGCTGATGGTCGTTCGGGTAACAAAAACGGTCACTTGCAAAATTGCCGTCGCTGACCACCGGGTACTCAAAGCTGCCGTTTTGCAGCTGCACATAATAGTTTACCTGAGCCTCAGCCTGCAGGGTGCTGCTGCCGGAGGCGACATCCACCTTATAATGGTAGCGGTCGGTGTCGGCGGCGCTGGGGTCGCTTTGGCGGGCCAGCAGCGTATCCAGCGCGGCGTTCAGCGCGTGGGGGTGTTCGGCGGTCAGGTTCTTGTCTGAACCATTGACGGCCTGGCCCGTGACCTGCTGCCAGCTGCCATCCGCGCCGGTCTTGCTGCGATACCAGGTGTAGGTCACGCCGTCCACCGGATCACTTTGTCCGTTGACGACCGCTACCAGCTCGCCCGTAGATTTGATGTTATCCTGTATCTTCACACTGCGCAGCGTCACCGCCTGCACTGCCGGTTCATCCTCGTCATCCGGCGGGTCGGCGCTTTCAGGCGTGGCGGTGGTGGTCGGTGTCGTGCTTGGCGTGGGTGTGTACAGCTCGTCCCCGGTCGTGTTCTCCCCCGCCGGGTCCTCCTCGGCCGGGCCGGGCGGCACAGGTGTCGGCTCTGCCGGGGCGGCGGTCTCGCTGGTGGCGATCTCGGTATGTAGCGGTCCCGATAATGGCGGATCCTCAGCAAAAGCGGCATTGGCGGCCCCAGCCGCAAGGCAAAAGGCCATAAGCCCTGCCAACAGACGTTTGTTCATGGCGGTTCCTCCCCCGTTTGATCCGGGCGGCCTGTGGGACAAGCCGTCCGCTGATTTCAAGGCTGAGTATACCCCCGCCAACGGGGAAAAAACGTCGCACGCAGGTTCACACAAAAAAAGACAGCCCGCACTGTTTTCTGCAGTACGGGCTGTCCCTAAATCTCTTAAATCTATTCCGTTATACGGTCGTCACCAGCGTCTGGCAGGTGCCGGTCACGGCGTAGGGGCCGCTGGCGGCGGGCAGGAAGTAGCTCTCGCCCTTCTTCACAGCCACGGTCTCGCCGCCGCTGGTCAGGGTGCCTTCGCCATCGGTGATGAGCAGCGAAACAAAGCTCTTCTCGTCCGCCACGCCCTCAAAGGCGCCGTTTCTGGCATCCACAGTGAAATACTCACACTGGGCCAGATGTTCGCCAAAATCATGCTTTACCGGCGGGGTGCACAGGGTCACATCCAGTGCCTTTTCCACATGCAGGGCTCGGGGCTTGCCGTCGGCACCGACGCGGCCGTAGTCGTAAACGCGGTAGGTCACGTTGGAGTTCTGCTGTACCTCGGCCACCACGATGCCCTTGCAGATGGCATGCAGCGTGCCAGACGGGATAAAAAAGCAATCTCCTTTATGTACCGGCACGGCGTTCAAAACCTCCGTCAGGGTGTTGTTTTTGATGCGCTCGGCAAATTCCTTTTTGCTGATCTCATGGTCAAAGCCATAGTACAGAAAGGCGTTCGGCTCACAATCCAGCACGTACCACATCTCAGTCTTGCCGTACTGGTGCTCATTTTTCAGTGCGTACTCATTGAAGGGGTGTACCTGGATGGACAAATCGTTCTTTGCATCGATAAATTTTGTCAAAACCGGGAACTGTTCAAATTTTGCGCAATCGGTGCCCAGGGCTTCCGGGTGAGCGGCCGCATAATCAGCCAGGGTGGTGCCGTCGGGCAGGTAGCTGGGGCCGTCCGGGTGGCAGGAGAGCACCCAGGCTTCGGCCAGTGGGTCCAGATCGCTCTGCACGCCAAAATCGGTGCGCAGACGGCTGCCGCCCCACAGGTAGTCTTTGCAGCTGGGGGTCAGTTTGATGATTGCCATAAACAGGTTGCTCCTTTTTTAAATAGAAGATCCTTTGCGGGCACCTCGCCGTAGTCCCCCCACAGGGGCAAGCCCAGGGTGTGCAGCACAAAGCCGGTGCTGCTATAAAGGCGGCTTCCGGCGCGGTGAAGTTTTCGCCGGGAGCCAGCGTCCAGGCAAAATGGTAGGGGTGGATACCCTGCGGTTTGCATGTACCTGTATTATACTCCCCCGGTCTCGGGCAAATCAACCCGAATTCAGCTAATATTTAAGCGGCCATTTTAGTTAATTGGCAAAAAAAGACGTCCCCGTCGGCTGCTTGGGGCAACGACGGGGACGTCAGCATGCAGAAAAAGCTGATTCAGCTTTATGGGAAATTGCGGTTCGGGTTACTGGTGGTTACGCTTTTTTAGGGCAAAGGCCACGCCAAAGGCACCCAGGGCACCCAGGCAGACAACCGCCAGCGGAACGATAGGCATATCATCCGAAGTCTGCGGGATGGTAGCCGTAGTCTTAACCACCGGTGCGGTGGTCTCGGCCGCGGTAGCGGTCACGGTAGTGGGCTTCTGAGTAGCGGCAGGCTTCTCGCTGGGAGCCGGCTCGGGCTTGACAGCGGTGTTCTTGGTGCGCCACAGCTGGCTGCCATAGAACGGGCTGGCCGTGCCGATGATGAAGTAATCAGTAGTCTCGGCAAAGACGCGCAAGCCGTGGCTGTAACGGTCACCAAAGCCGGTGCGGGTGACAGGCTCCATCGTAACAGAACCGTCGGCGTTGTTGGTAAAGGTCAGCAGGTCAAAACCAGCCTCGGAGTCCTTCAGGTAGGGCAGGCACTTGACCAGATAGATCATGTTTTCCTTAGTGGCGACCTGGAGCAACAGCTCATACAGGGCTTTCAGGTTCGGGGGCAGCTGGTCTGCAATGTCACCCAAAGCATCGATCAGTTCACCGTAGTACTCAACGAATTCTTCCACCTCGGTGGTGTCGACCAGATCGGTCAAGTCCGCCATCAGGCTGTTCATATCAAACAGCTGGGCGGAGGAATCCTCGTCCAGGGAGTTCAGGACATACTCGCCGTCCACCAGGGCATCGGCCAGTTCGTTGGTCTGCTCCTCGGTCAGGGTGATCGGCTGCTCAGTAGCAGCGTCATCCTGCTCGGTGCGGGCTTCGTAAACAGAAACGGCGTCGGCAGCATGCTCGTTGGCAGCGACCACAGCGGCGTTCACCAGAGCCAGGGCTTCGCTGCGGTTGGCCGGGGTGGTGGGGGCTGCATAGGTGGCAGTTTCGGGGGTTGCGGTCTCCGGGGTAGCTGCCTCATTCTGGGCGAACATGGCCACACCGGATGCGCTGTCATCGCTCTTCTTGGCAATCAGCTCCAGCAGAACGCGCAGGTAATTGATCTGTTTCCGCCATTCCTCGGCGCTCATGTTCAGCAGGTCACCATTGGTAAACTGGGCGATAGGCTCCAGTAAGGTGGTCTCGTCCATCGTGCTCAGGTACATTTTACCCTCATGCACGGCGGTCTGCCAAGTATATTGGGTCATGTGGGTGCCATAGCCGGAGCCAGCGCCGGTCAGGCTGGTGGGGAATGCCTCGGTCGGGTCGCCCACGACCTTTTCCACATTCTCATTCTTGTCCATGCGGTAGAGGTTGATGGACTGCTGCAGGTTGGTGTACAGGGTCTGGAAGTTCTTCTTGGTGACCATGTTCTGCAAAGCGCTGCTGACATCGTTGTAGTCGCCGATGTACAGGTAGTCGCCGTAGACCTGCAGGGTGCAGGCACCGGCGCTGACGCGCTCCGGGTCCATGCCGTAAGCATATTTTGCCTTGGCATCGCCCTCACCCTCGGTGTTGCCAGCCAGCACAGACCAGTGCCAGTTTTCGCGCTTCGTGGCATCGGTGCCGGTCAGTTCGCCGCGCACAATGGCAAAGGAGGTTTTCATGCCGTTGTCAGGGTTCTGGGAGGCTTCATCTCCCACGCAGACAACAACATACAGCTTGTTGTTGAACTGCAGCACCTGATAAATACCGCCGCCGCCATTGACATCGCCGCGCTTGCAGGCCGGGGTCACACCCAAGCTGTCAAACTCGGCCTTGCCCAGGATCTCGGTAAAGGTATCCTGCCCGGCAGAGGGATTGTTGGAAGCTGCCAGGAAAGCGCCCTCGTCCGCGTTCAGGCCGCCTGCAATCAGTGCGGTCTCGTTCTTGCTGTTCGTGTAAGTAGAAATGGCACGGGTGGAGGTAAAGTACCAGTTATTGATCTCCGCCAAAGTCGCTCCGTTCGCGGAGGTCAGTTTGCGGTAATCATTGATATCTTCAACGCCACAGTCGTAGATGCGGGTGATCTTATCGCCCTGGGTCGGATCAACCTCGTAGACGCAGGGGAAGCCGCTCTGGAGGGCAATCGCGGTCTGATACTCCTGTTCGGTCAGGCCCGGAGTTTTGCGGTCGATGGTCATACCGACAAAGTACAGCTTGTCACCGATCTTCGTAGAGCCGCGCAGGATGTTGATCACGCCCGTGCCGCCCTCATCAGCAGACTGTGCCATCAGAATTTTGGTCTCGCCGGTCTTGACGTTGAACTTGTACAGGATACCGCCGGCGGAAACGCCGTCCGGCTCACCGATGTACATGTTGCCATTGTACATCACATCGATGGTCGCCTTGGCGACCTCAGGGTCCAGGTTACCAAAGCCGCGGGTCAGGATAGAGTTTGCGCCCAGGCCGCCGTACATGGTGCCGATGTAGACCCAATCGCCGTAACTCTCGGCCGCATAGCTGTAGGACTGGCCGCGGTCGCCGTTGTTCTCGGTGCTGGCACCCTGCACATAGGGGCCGACTTTGCCGTTGCCCAGGTAGTCCACCACGCCGTCATTGGTCTCGGTACCAAAGTCTGCGTGGGAGATCTTTTCCCAGGTGGTGCCGTCTATGGCATTGTAGGTGTACTTTACGTTGATCGGCTGTGTGCCCTCGGCAAACGCAGGCAGGGCAGTGGCTGTAAGCAGTGCCGCGCCCAGGGCAAGCGCTGTAATGCGCTTTGCAATTCCATTCAAGTGCATGCTTGGTTACCTCTTCTCTGATTCTTTATTTCCTTCTTCTTTTGGCATTTATACAATAAACCTATAAAATACCAGATATAAGTATAATACCCCCCCCCGCTAAGTTTTGTCAATCTTTATCAGCCAATATTTTTAATGATTAAGATAACTTTTCTGTACTGCACAAAAAACAGCGCCTTTCTGTTATACAGAAAAGGCGCTGTGCCGGTTTGCTTTGTTACAAATTAACTTTTTTCCAGAATTGAAACCATCTCGGCCTCCGTCAGCCGGTAGCGTACCGGCTCCGGCGGGGCATCTCCGGTACGCAGCGGGTACTGCCAGTACACCACATCCAGCCAGCGGCCAAACTTGTAGCCGCTGTGCTTTTCCACAAAACTTTTGGTAAAGCCCATCCGTTTGTGGAATTCGTGGCTCGCCTTGTTCTCGCCGGTCACAATGGCAAAGGCGTTATAGTAGCCCTGCATCCGCAGCAGCTCCAGCAGGGCGGTGTACAGGCGCTTGCCCAACCCCTGGCCGACGCAATCCGGCGCGCAATAAATGGTAGCCTCCACATTCCAGGCATAGGCCTCGCGGCTGTGCCAGGGGTGGGCGCAGGCAAACCCCTGCAAGCGGCCGTCCGGGGTGATGGCCACCAGAAACGGTGCTTTTTCCAGCACACCCGCAATGTTGGCGGCGTACTCCTCGGCCGTGGAAAGCCGGTACTGGAAAGTCTGGGTGCCATGCAGCACGTACCAGTTGTACAGCTCGGCCACCGCCGCGCCGTCCGCCGGGGTAGCCATGCGGATGGTGATACGGTTGTCCGCCGCCCACTTTGCCGCCAGGGCTTCTTTTTCAGCCTTGGGCAGTTTTTTGATGGCGGCTTCGCGCTTTAAGGCCGCGCTTTTGTCAGTGCAGCGCTCGGCATAGGCAAGGCGCACGGCCGGGCCGCCGTGGCTTTTGGTGTACTTGGCCCCGCCCTTGCCGGTGCGGTGGGCCTTTAAGCGGTGAGCCAAATCGTTGGTCCAGCCGCCATACAGGCTGCCGTCCGGGCAGCGCAGCAGATAGACCCAGGCGGTTTCGGGGGCAGGCTGGCAGGCATCTGCCAGGCTGGGGGCCGGGCCCCGCAGGTTTTTCCCACTCATTCGCTCACCTTGCGGCCCGCGGCGCGCAGGGTGCGGCGGCAGGCTTCGATGGCCGTCTCTTTATCGTCCGCCGTAATCAAGAACCGGCTGGGGTGGCAGAACCGCAGCCCCAGGCCGCTGATCTGGCGCAGCTGGGCTTCCGGTTTACCGGCCCACGCGGGCGGGAACGGCTGTTTGCTGCGTTTTGTGCGGTGGTCGGTCACACACTGGGCACTGTAGCCGCCGCGCTGGCTGGGGTAGACCACAAACAGCGCATCGGTCTTGTACAGGCCGTTTTTCCAGGGCATGTAGGCGGGCAGCACCACGATGCCGTCCTTCATGTTGGCATAGGCGCGGCGCACGGTGTCGTCGGCGCGGTTGACAGCGTTGGCGGCGGCGATCTCGTTTTCCAAAATCTTTTTGGCCACCGGCACGGCGCGCCAGAAGCATTCGTCCGGGTCGTCCTTCGAGTCCCACAGCGGATTGAAGCTGCCGATGGCGTCAGCCAGAGAGTTCTGCTCGCCGGTGTTATCGTTCAGATCCAACGGCTGGATGAAGTTTTCGTCCAGCAGGCGGGCCTGATGCTCGCCCACGAGCTGTGCGCCGAGCAGCCGCCACAGCAGGCCGAACGCGGCGTAGGGCACGCCGTTGGGGCGACACTCCCGCGGCTCGGAGTGGTGGTCGAACATACCGCCGCCGACGTCGTAGACGATGCCGTCGAAGTCATCCGGCACAACGAAGCCCCGCGTCACCTGAATGTCAGGGCGCAGGATTTGTAAAAGGGCGGTGGAAAAAACATCGTCCGCATGGAATTTTCCGCCGTGGGTAAAGCCTTTTGCAGGGATTTTCATAGTATACTCCTCGCGTAAATCTATGGTGTGCCGCGGTGGCCGGGGACCGGCCGCCCTACGGGGTGTCGTGTTATGCTTGCATCGGGGGTAGGGGCCGGGCATGCCCGGCCCGGGCGTGTAAGGCGCAGCGAGCGTCTATGGGCAGGTGCAGGGCCGGGCATGCCCGGCCCCTACGCGCTGCGAAATCATACGGCCAATTCGTGGTACGCCTCCCCGCCCAGCTCCTTCCAGGTAAACACGCCGTTTTCCAGCGTCATATAGCTGTGGGGGGTGCCTGCCTTGGGGAGGGAGACCGAGCCGGGGTTGAGATACAGATTATCCGTCCCGAACACCTCCCAGGCGGGGATGTGCGTGTGGCCGTGCAGCAGGATGTCCCCGGGCTGCAGCGGCGGCAGGTGGGCCGTGTTGTACACATGGCCGTGGGTCGCGTAGAGCAGGCGGCTGCCCGCCGTGAGGACCGCGTAGTCGGCCAGCACCGGAAATTCCAGCACCATCTGGTCCACCTCGGTGTCGCAGTTGCCGCGCACGCAGAAAATCTGATTTTTCCGCGCGTTCAGCAGGGCGATGACCTCCTTGGGCGCATAGTCGGGCGGCAGGTCGTTGCGCGGGCCGTGGTAGAGCAGGTCGCCCAACAGCAGCAGGCGGTCTGCGCCCTCGCGGTCCCAGGCGGCCAGCAGGTCCCGGCAATAGCCCGCCGCGCCGTGAATATCCGATGCGATCAGCAGCTTCATAGCGTTCTCCTTTTATACCGTCACATCGCCGACGATCATCCGCCCGTCGGTGCCGATGGCGTAGACTGTGTACTTGCGCGGCGTGTCGCCGCGCTCAAGCAGGATACCGCCCTGCGTCGGCTCCACATAGCTGAACTGCCGGTGGGCCGTGGTGGCGTGGGGGTGCTCATCGGGCAGGCTGTAGGCCAGAACGCCGCCCTGCGCACAGAAGTCGTCGGGCAGGGGGTGCTCCTCGCCGTTCAGATAGAGGCGGTAGATGCCGGGCGCGTCGGTGCCCACGGGGCGTATCCACGCGCTGCACCGGGTACGGCCCTGCGGCGGCGTGCTGGACTTGCGCTGGCGCATCAGCAGGGCCACATTGTCCCACGCGACCATAAAGTCGTCCAGCGGTATCTCGATCTCGCAGTCGAAATCCTCTGCCGCGGCATACGGGTCGCAGAGCAGCACCTTGGGTTCGCCGTCCAGCGACGAGGCAAACCCGCGCAGCGCTGCGCAGTGCCGCTCCGGCGCTCCGGCGGCGGTCTGTGCCGGGGTCGATTGCAATGTAACGACAGCGCCGCACCCGGCGCGGGCCTCGGCGCGCAGCAGCGCCAGGTCCGCGTAGGCCACCCACGCGGGGAAGCCCCACTGCGCCGCCGCGGCGGCGGCAAAGCTCAGGTTTCGGGGGCCGCAGTCATCGGGTGCGCGCCAGTCGCGCAGCACCTGGGCGAACTCCTCGGGCAGCAGATCGGCGCCCCAGCGGTTCGTCAGGCTGGCCAGCGAGATCGCCGCGTCCATCCAGGGCTGCAGCGCCGGGGCACGGCGGGCCGCCGTGTAGGGCATCAGGTGCAGCCGTGCGTTGACGAGCCGCCCGCGCGCGGGGATGACGTCCACCATCCGCACGCTGGCCCCCAGCAGCATAACAGCAGGGCTCACCTTCTCATTTTTGGAGTAAAGGTAGATGCGCAGCTGCACCGCCGTAGCGTATTTGCTGTCAAGCTGCAAACGGTCAGGCCAGCGCTGCACGGGGCCGCGCGCCTGGTAGGGCTGGCCTTCCCGGTGCAGACTGGGGCTCCACTTGCCAAAGCTGTTCCACGTCGTCCAGTTGCCGTCCACCATGACGCGGACCTGGGCCTCCACCGCCGTGTCCTCGGGCGAGGCCGCGTTCCAGCTGACCCGCAGCGCATCAAACAGCGGCATCGGGATCGGTGCGCTGGTGTAGCAGCCGTAGGGCACATAGCCGCCCTGCACCAGATCCAGCACGATGCAGTTCTGCTGGACGGTCACGTTGTCCAGCTCACCGTGCATGAAGGCTTCGGTGTCCTGCAAAAGGACGGTATTTTTTTCCATACCGGGTCCCCCTTACTGGTCGAATTTGGGCTGGTTCTGCGCCATGCGCTCCTCGATCTCGGCGTCGCGGCGGGCGTTGATCGTTTCCTCGAGCTTAAAGGCCTTTTCGAGGCCCGGGTAGACGATCATCAGGGCAATCGTAACGGGCAGCCAGAAGCCGAACGCCAAAATCGTCAGGATCGTGGCGGGCAGGTAGAGCAGCGTTGCGCCCCAGTACAGGGCCAGCACCAGCGCTGCCGCCGCGGTGCGTGGGAAGAAGCCGAAGAACATCAGCCCGGCGTTTTTGGCGATTTGGACGAGCGGCAGATCCACGAGCGGCACCTGCGCCAGCAGCCAAGTGAAGAAGCCCGTACAGACGAAAATGCCCGCGAAGGAGGCGACCCACAGGGCGGTGCTGGTGTTGCCGCTCTCGGCCTGGGCGCGGAGCATCCAGGCCCAGCTGCCCACAAACAGGCCCAGCAGTGCGCCGGGCACAAGGCTCTGCCGCCAGTTCTGCTTCCAGGCGCGTTTATAGGTGTTCCACCAGTAGCCGGGCTCATCGCGCAGGGCGCGCAGCACGGTATCGATCATACCGGACAGGAACGGCCCGCCGACCAGGCCGCCGACCACACCGCCGACGACGGTCAGCAGCGCGGACCCGGCCATCATGCCAAAGACGGCCAGCGCCGTGCCGGGCAGAAAGCCCAGCACGCAGAGGAAGCCGGATTTATACAGCGGCCACAGGTCGCGGCCCAGCAGTTCAAAAAAGCGCGCAATGCCGACCTTACGGCCCTGGCTGGGAGTTTCGTTTGTTTCGTTTGACATGACGAGGTTTCCTTTCTCGGCTAAAGTTTTAACGGCAGTCTCCCGGGAGGTCCTTCTTTCTTTTGTGACCAAAAGAAAGAAGCAAAGAAAAGTCCCGCTGTTGCGAATGCAGCGGACCCCGCCTTAGGGGCTACACGCCCCTAAGAACCCCAAAGAGGAGGTCGCGTGACCCATGGGCTAAACGAAAGCAGTATTACTTTTCGTTCTTAACGCCCATGGGTCCCGCTCCGTTTTGAAACTCGGGTGTTCCCCCGAACCCCCGCAGTTTTTAACGGGTTCTCTGTAGGGGCGGCATATATGCCGCCCGCAACCTACCGTGGCAACCCGTCAACGGGCAACCACCGCACACTACGAAGGGGCGGGCTGCCGCCCTCCCTTGCCCCTCTCGTCCACAACCCGTTCACGTCAGTCCGTAGGGAGGGGTCTTGACCCCTCCGCTGCTTTCCGACCCACTATCGTGACCGGGTCATCCGTAGGGGAGGGATTCATCCCTCCCGGGGCGTTTGCGTTTCCACTCGCTTCCGGCCCGCCCCCGCCTACACTATCACAACTATATCATACCCTCTTTCCCACGCCGTTGCAAGGCGTGGTCAAAATAAGTTTACAAATTTTCCTGTCGATTTGTGTTATAATAGAAAAAGTATGATAAAAGGAGCGTACCCGCACTATGGCTTGGGTCACAAAGGACAGTACCGAAACTTACAATCAGACGCCGGAACCCCCGCGCGAATATACAAAAAAAGAAAAAGCCGCCAACTGGTGGCACTATCACTGGATGGCCGTGGTCGTGGCCGTGCTGGTCGTCGTGTTCGGCGTGTGGATCATCAAGGACACCGTTTTTCAGACGCGCCCCGACGTGCAGGTCGCTTATGTCGGCACCAGCGACCTGCCCACCGACACCGTCACCGCGCTGCAGGACGCGCTGACGCCGTTCTGCTCCGACCTGAACGGCGACGGCAAGGTCGTTGTGCAGGTGGACAGCTACACCGTTGACTTTGACGCCGCGAACGAGAACACCGACGCCTACTACCAGATGGCCGGCGTCACCCGGCTGAGCGCCGAGCTGTCATCCGGCGGCAAGACCTACATCTTCCTGCTGGAGGACCCCGAGGGCTTTGAGACCCAGACCGGCGCATTGCAATATCTGGACGGCACGGTCCCCGACGACCCAGAGACCACCGACGCCGACTGGCGCGAGATGGTCTACCGCTGGACCGACTGCCCCGTGCTGACCGGGCTGGATCTGGGCGGCTATGAGGGCCTCACCCTGATGGACGACGTCACCGGCACGAACCAGAGCGTGCTGGCGCACCTCTATGTGGGACGCCGCGGTGTCTGGGACGAAAAGCAGGTTCCGACCTACGAGGGCTGCGCCGAGCTGTGGGACACCCTGACCGCGGGGGCTGTCTCCACCGCCGCCGAATGAGCCGGGCGCTGCCGCCCCTGAAGGGGCATCTGCGCAAAAAGGTGCAGCCCCGGCCCAAAACGCCGCCCCTGCCGGACAACCCCTACAAGCGTTTTTTCACGAAGGATCGCAGCTTTGAGGAGCTGGCGAGGAAGCGAAAGCTGTAACTTCCAAGCCTTCCCCCAAGGGGCTGCGCCCGCAGGCGCGTGTCGGAGCGCAACCGCCGTAGGCGGCTCTTAGC
>ERZ826242.1360-NODE-1360-length-27074-cov-3.713794_pt1 | contig 27074 bp, 24 predicted proteins | sample MGYA00519871_ERZ826242 | MGnify/ENA primary metagenome ERZ826242 (study PRJEB31778, sample SAMEA3449226) | human gut metagenome | biome: human gut; feature: human-associated habitat; material: faeces | place: United Kingdom | collected 2010/2012 ...
TGATTGGGATAGTTGCCGAACTGGAACAGGTTCCAAAAGCATTAAGAGCAGCCGGCATAATTGTTTTTAAGAATTTGAATGGGCTTTCTTTGCCGATTATTTTGACTGCAAGACCGTATACAACAAACGCAAAGATGAAGAATGCAAGATACAGGACGATCAGCTGTGTGGCCAGTGAAATGATCGTTTCGGTACCATTTGATTCTACAACCGGTACGATAGTACAGAAGACACCGATTGGGGTGAAGTACATGATCGTGCTGATGATTTTGAGACACACTTCGTTCAGTGAATCAATCACGTTCAGAAGTGGCTGACCTTTTTCACCGACTGCGATCAGAGTAAATCCGATGATGACTGCAAATACCAGAACCTGAAGCATGTTCCCCTGTGCAAATGCGGCAACAGGATTGGAGGGAATCAGGTTTTTGACGGTTTCCAGAATATTGCTCATATCGGTTGCTGCAATGTCTGATGTTGCCATCTCGAAGGAAACACCTTTTCCGAGATGAATCAGCCGTGGGATGATCAGACCGGCAAGGCTGGCGAGTGCAGTTGTACAAAGGAAAAATACCATGGAAGCACCGGTAATCTTACCGGTGGTTTTAATACTTCCGATGCTGCAGATTCCCATAACAACGGAACAGAATACAAGTGGAAAGATCATCATATTCAGGGCATTCATGTAGATGCCGCCGAGAAGACTGGTAACTGTCAGAACCGGTGCAAAACGGTCCGCAAGAAACAGTCCGGTCAGGATACCGAGAAGCAGGCCGATAAAGATCGCACCGGTAATATGCTTCTGATACCAGGCATAAAATTTTTTCATTTTTTCTCCTCCTCAAAAAAGTGGTATGTTTGACAGAAATCCTCTTAAACATACAAAATATAACGAAAATTATAGCATGTACGCATATTTAGTGTCAAGAAATCCTGCAATCTTATAATATAGAAGGAAATTCTTTGGAAAAATTTATTTTATTTCATAAAAAAATATGATATAGTTACAAATATGGTTTTACATTAGAGGAACCTGACTGGAGGAATTCACGGTGAAGCAGACCATATTAGATAAAAATGAACTGGAATACTTTTTTGTAGAAGAATCCTATGGAGGCAATCAGGATCTGTTTCCAGATGTAACGATGCGTGATGGAGGATGCGGTGCAATAGCAGCTTGTGAGAGCTGTATTTATTTTGCCAGAACGAATGGAATAAAGAATCTTTATCCACATCAGTCGCAGGAAATCAGTTGGAAAGAATATCATGATTTTGCATATGTAATGAAACATTATCTTTGTCCGAGACCGAATGGAATCGATACGCTGGAACTTTTTATGGAAGGGTTTGGTGAATATCTTGCAGATGTGCATGATGACAGAGTGCAGATGGAAGCTTTTCATGGAACACATACATATGAGGAAGCTGTTGAAACTGTATGCAGACAGATCGACAAAGCCTGTCTGATCCCGTATCTGATGCTGAAACATAAAAATGAGAAGGGCCCACTGGAGGACTATATCTGGCACTGGTTTATTCTTGCCGGATATGAAAAAAAAGAGGATGATCTTCTGGTCAAAGCTATTTCGTATGGGGAACATAAATGGTTTTCTCTGAAAGAAATGTGGGATACCGGATATGATAAAAAAGGTGGAATGATTTTGTATCATATATAGTAATGAACGGGAGGATGTGATGAGCATGCTCCCTTGCTTTTAGGAGGTGCAGTTTTGGAAACCAGAGAGATACTGACCAGATTTAAAAATGGTGAACTGTCTATGGAAGAGGCGGAGCATTATTTTCGCAAAGAACCGTTTGAAGAAATGGATGATTATGCAAAACTGGATTCCCACAGAGAAATACGATCCGGATTTCCGGAAGTGATCTTCTGCAGCGGTAAGGCGGATCAGCATTTTGTTCATATTTTCAAGAAACTTTATGAGGATAACGGAGAAGTATTTGGTACAAGGGCATCCAGACATCAGTATGAACTTGTGAAAGATCTTCTTCCAGGGGTGGAATACGACGAATTATCTCACATTATTAAAATTGAAAAGAAAGAAAAAGAGCACATCGGTAAGATCGCGATATGTACAGCAGGAACTGCAGATATTGCAGTTGCTGAAGAAGCGGCACAGACAGCAGAGTATTTTGGCTCTCATGTGGAACGTATTTTTGATGTAGGTGTGAGTGGTATTCACAGATTGTTTTCCAGACTGAATGTGATCCAGGATGCGAATTGTGTGATTGCAGTTGCCGGAATGGAGGGGGCGCTTGCAAGTGTACTTGGCGGTCTTGTGGATAAACCGGTTATTGCAGTGCCGACATCGGTTGGGTATGGAGCGAGCATGAATGGACTGTCTGCACTTCTTACTATGATCAATTCCTGTGCAAATGGAATTGCAGTGGTAAATATTGATAATGGATATGGAGCAGGATACATTGCAACGCAGATCAACCGGCTGGCAGAGAGGGACTACTATGAGTAAAACATTATATTTGGAATGCTATTCGGGAATCAGTGGAGATATGACAGTTGCAGCACTTCTGGATCTGGGAGCTGACAGGGAGGTATTAAAGGAATCGCTGAAGAGTCTTCCGGTAGGTGGATTTCGGACAGAAATCACTAGGGTAAAAAAATCCGGATTAGATGCATGTGATTTCTCAGTTATTCTGGAACAAGATAATCACGATCATGATATGGAATATCTGCATGGAAGTGAGAAATCATATACAGGGCATCATGAACACAGTCATGAGATGAATCATGAACATCATCATGGACATACGCATAGTCATGAGCATCCTCATGAACATCGTGGAATGAAAGAAATCACAGAGATCATTCAGAAGTCGGAAATGACTGCAAGAGCAAAGAAAATGGCAATGCGTGTATTTGATATATTGGCACAGGCAGAATCCAAAGCGCATGGAGTTCCGGTCGAAGAAGTTCATTTTCATGAAGTTGGTGCTGTAGATTCCATTGTAGATATTGCTGCAATAGCGATATGTATGGATAATCTGGATATTTCGAATGTGATCGTACCGGTGCTGTATGAAGGAACCGGTTTTATTCGTTGTCAGCACGGGCAGATTCCGGTACCGGTACCAGCCGTAACACATATTGCAGAAACACATAAATTAAAATTAAAAATCACAGACATACAGGGAGAACTGGTGACGCCGACAGGGGCAGCGGTGGTAGCTGCATTTCGTACATCAGACAGATTACCGGAAGATTTTACTATGTTGAAAACCGGCATTGGAGCCGGTAAACGCCAGTATCGTTGTCCGGGGATCCTGCGAGCCATGTTGATCCGGGAGACAACGGATCTACAGATAAAAGATATAATCTGGAAACTGGAGACAGATATGGATGACTGTGGTGGAGAAATGATGGGGCATGTTATGAATCTTCTTATGGCAAATGGAGCAAGAGAGGTGCATTATACACCGATTTATACGAAGAAGAACAGACCGGCCTATACGCTGACGGTAATCTGTAAAGAGAGTGAAAGAGAAAAGTTGGAAAATCTGATTTTTTCAGAGACAACAACGATCGGTATTCGAAGAGTGGAAATGGAACGTACGATTCTGCAAAGAGAAATTCAAAAGAAGGATACACCGGTCGGAACAGCAATTGTAAAAGCGTGCACATTACCGGATGGAAATATAAGATATTATCCGGAATATGAGAATGTGGCAGAACTGGCGGAAAGAAATCAGCTTAGTTTCCGTGAAACATATGACAGAATCAGGAGTTATTGGACAACAGAGAGGTGAGACAGAAGATGAAAACAGGACTTGTTTTGGAAGGCGGCGCAATGCGTGGAATCTATACAGCCGGAGTACTGGATGTTTTTTTGGAACAGGGGATACATTTTGACGGAGTGAACGGTGTTTCTGCCGGAGCACTGCATGGATGCTCTTTTGTATCCGGTCAGAAAGGAAGAAGCCTTCGTTATTTCAAAAAATATCGTAATGATAAACATTTTATGAGCTGGTGGAGTTTTCTGCATACGGGAGAAGTAGTAGGAAGACAATTTTGTTATCATGATATTCCGGAACGCCTGGATCCGTTTGACTATGAAGCATTTATCAAATCAGATACAGAGTTTTATGTGACCTGTACAAATGTAGAAACAGGAAAGGCAGAATATATCAAGATCACAGATATGATGACACAGATCGATGCGATGCGTGCATCTGCATCGATGCCGTATGTATCTAAAATTGTAAATTATAAAGGAATGAAGCTTCTTGACGGAGGATGTGCGGACAGCATTCCCGTGGAGGCGTTTAAAAGGATGGGCTATGACCGGATCGTAGTTGTACTTACCAGAGAAACCGGTTTTGTTAAAAAACCGGAAAATACAAAAATGGCAGAAATACGCTATCACAAATATCCAGAATTTGTGCATACACTGCAGAACAGACATAACGTTTATAATCACAGTCTGGATGTTATTAAGGAACTTGAACGGAAGGGTGAGGTATTCGTAATCCAGCCGGATAAGAAACTGGATATCAGTCGAATGGAAAATAATCTGGATGTCATTCAGCAGGTATATGATATGGGAGAAAAAGATGCCCACATCCGTATGAAAGCACTGAAAGACTGGATGAACTTGCCGGAAGTATAAATAGAAGCAGAAAAGCAGGAGATACTCATGTCAGAAGTATACGAAATGAAGGTTATTGCAAGGATTCATAATGATTTTCCGACTAAAGTTGGAATACCACATCAGAGTAACCGTTTGGAAGCATTGAAGGCAACGATTGTTTTTGAACCGGAATATCGAGTAACAGAAGCTTTTCGCGGATTGGAAGAATACAGTTATATCTGGCTGATCTGGCAGTTTTCGGAAGCGGTAAGAGATACCTGGTCGCCGACGGTAAGACCGCCGCGACTTGGCGGAAATACCAGGATGGGAGTATTTGCAACACGATCTCCGTTTCGTCCGAATAATCTGGGGCTTTCTTCTGTGAAACTGGAAAAGATAGAATTTGATCAGGAACTTGGACCAATTCTGCATATATCAGGTGCGGATCTGATGAATGGAACACCGATTTATGATATCAAACCATATCTTCCTTATGCAGACAGTCATCCGGATGCAAAGGGAGGATTTACGGATCATATCAGAGATTATCGGCTACAGGTGGAATTTCCGGAAGAACTGATAAAAGAAATTCCAACGGGACAGAGAGAGGCACTTCTTGAGGTACTGGCGAATGATCCACGTCCACGTTATCAGAACAGACCGGATAAAATGTATGGACTGGCATATGGACATAAGGATATTCATTTTCAGGTGAGAGATGATATACTGACGGTTTGTGATGTGACAGAATTTTCATCGCAAAAATCCTTTGACAAACAAAACAGTATATGATAGTATTTCTATATGTAGTTAGCGCAAACTAACGAATAAGAACATTAAGCGGAACTATGCGTCCGCTTTACTTTTAAAACATAAGTTAGTTCTGAATAACAAAAGGAGAGGTGATGATATGAGCATCGTGATCGTAGGTGGTAATGAACGTATGGTATGTCAGTATGAGGATATCTGTAAAGGATATGGGTGTAAAGCAAAGGTATTTGCGAAAGAAAAAGGCGCTATGAAGAAAAAAATCGGGGCACCGGATCTTATGATTCTGTTTACAGGCACTGTTTCTCATAAGATGGTGAACTGTGCGGTAGAAGAAGCAAAGAAAAAGTCTATCCCAGTCTGCAGATGTCATACAAGCAGTGCGTCTGCTCTTGAAAGCATTCTCCGTGAATATTGTGCATAAAAATTAGTTTTTTATAAAGAAATACTTGCAAATCCCTGTGTTTTTCAATACAATAAAAGACAGATTTTCTGACTGAAAAGAAAAAACTGCTGTGAGGGAATGTGACAGCGGCAGGAAAACAGAAGGGTGAGAAGTATTATTATGAAAAAGGTTGTAAAATTTGGAGGAAGCTCTCTGGCCAATGCGGAACAGTTTCAGAAGGTTGGAGACATTATCAGAAGCGAGGAGAGCAGACGTTATGTGGTACCGTCCGCACCGGGTAAAAGATTTTCCGCAGATACAAAGGTAACAGATCTTTTATATGCATGTTATGACAAAGCAGAAGCAGGTGAAGATTTCAGCGATATTCTTACAGAAATCAAAAGCCGCTTTTATGAAATCATTAAAGGACTGAATCTGGATCTTTCTCTTGAAGAGGAATTCAGGCAGATTGAAGCAGATTTTAAGGCACATGCAGGAAATGAGTATGCTGCATCCCGTGGAGAATTTCTCAATGGTAAAGTAATGGCTGCATACCTTGGATATGAGTTTATTGATTCTGCGACAGTTATTCGATTTGACAAAAACGGAAATTTCGATGCCGATAAGACTGACAAACTTCTTGCCAAACGACTTCAGAAATGCGAAAGAGCTGTTATTCCAGGATTTTATGGTGGAATGGAAGATGGAACTGTTAAGACGTTTTCAAGAGGCGGTTCTGATGTTACAGGTTCTCTGGTGGCAAAAGCAATTCATGCAGATATTTATGAAAACTGGACAGATGTTTCCGGATTCCTGGTAACAGATCCGAGAATCGTTGAGAACCCGGCAGTGATCGAGACTATCACATATCGGGAGCTTCGAGAGCTTTCTTATATGGGAGCAACTGTTCTTCATGAAGATGCAATCTTCCCGGTTCGTAAAGAAGGTATTCCGATCAATATCCGTAACACAAACCGTCCGGAAGACAAGGGAACGTTTATTGTAGAGAGTACCTGCCGCAAGCCGAAATATGTGATTACAGGTATTGCAGGCAAAAAAGGTTTCTGTTCGATCAATATTGAAAAGTCCATGATGAACAGTGAAGTTGGTTTTGGAAGAAAAGTTCTTCAGGTATTTGAAGATCAGGGAATCAGCTTTGAACATGTTCCATCCGGAATCGATACGATGACGATATATGTTCATCAGGATGAGTTTGAAGAAAAAGAACAGCAGGTAATCGCAGGTATTCATCGTGCAGTACAGCCGGATTTTGTGGAAATGGAGTCCGATCTTGCGCTGATCGCGGTGGTAGGACGTGGAATGAAATCTCAGAGAGGTACTGCAGGACGTGTATTTTCTGCGCTGGCACATGCACATGTTAATGTTAAGATGATCGATCAGGGATCCAGTGAGCTGAATATTATTATTGGTGTGGAAAACAGAGATTTCGAAACAGCTGTAAAAGCAATTTATGATATTTTTGTTCTGACACAGATGTAAATAAGAAAAATTGGAATAAAAAGAAAGATCCGGCGCCGAACCGGATCTTTTTCTCTTTCAAATTTTGTTCAAATATGATAGAATTCCACTAGAAAAAATCACAAAAATTTGTGCTATAGAAATTCAAAATTATGAAATTTATAGAAAAATATGAATAAAATTTTAAGTCTGTTGACAAATTCTCCTCGTAGTGACAAAATACGCCTAAAGTCTGATACAGGAGGATAAGCATATGGTTGAAAGACATATTAGATTAAATGCGACGGAAGATGTAAAGGAATTCGTAAATGAAGCCACCAAATGCGATTTTGATATTGACATTTCCTATAACAGAATTATTATTGATGCAAAATCCCTTTTAGGTATTCTGAGTATGGATCTTACCAGAGAACTTACAGTAAGATGTTATGGTGAGAGTCAGAGATTTAATGAAGTAATGGCAAAATTTGCTGTAGCATAATAGGTGAACAGTAAACAGGGGCGCGTATTCCGGGAACGGGTATGCGCCTTTTTGTGTAATAAGATACTGAGATGGCTTTAGGAATGGCAGCATTTTTATAGAAGGCAGGAGAATGATGGAAAAACCGGTAATCCGTATTTCGGTTCGTAATCTGGTAGAGTTTATATTAAGAAATGGTGATCTGGAAAGTGGCGGCACAGCAGGCGATAAAGAAGCAATGCTGAAAGGAAGCCGCCTGCACCGAAAAATCCAGAAGCAGATGGGAAGCCACTATCAGGCCGAAGTTTCACTGAAAAAAGACACAGAATATGAGGATTTGATCCTGCGGGTGGAAGGACGTGCAGACGGAATTTTTACGCAGAATGAGAAAATCTGCATTGATGAGATCAAAGGTGTGTACAAGAATCTGGAACTGCTTGCGGAACCGGTCCTGGTACATCGTGCACAGGCACTCTGCTATGCATGGATCTATCTGGATGATCATGGATTGGAAGAGATTGATGTTCAGATGACGTATGCACATTTGGATACGGAGAAGATCAAGCGTTTCAGGGAAACGATGACAAGGGAAGAACTGGAGAGCTGGTACCAGAGACTGTTGGATTCTTATCACAAATGGCTTTCTTATCAGATGAAATGGCGAGAGGAACGAAATCGGTCGATGGAAAAACTGGAATTTCCATTTATTTATCGAAAAGGACAGAAAGAGATGGTTGCGGGGATTTACCATGCAATTTCCAGAAAAGAACAGATTTTTATTCAGGCGCCGACTGGTGTTGGTAAAACGATGTCAGCTGTTTTTCCGGCGGTCCGTTCAATTGGAGAGGGAAAAGCGGAAACACTTTTTTATTTGACGGCCAGGACGATTACAAGGACTGTTGCACAGGATGCATTTGAAATTCTGAGAAAGAACGGGTTACTTTTTAAGACAGTTACGATCACAGCGAAAGAGAAGCTTTGCTTCTGCGAAAAACCAGAATGCAATCCAGAGACATGTCCCTATGCGAAGGGGCATTATGACAGAATCAACGATGCAGTATATGAATTGTGGACAAACGAGCAGTCGTTTGACAGGGAAACGATTCTTCGACAGGCAGAAAAATGGCAGGTATGTCCGTTTGAAATGAGTCTGGATCTGTCTGTCTGGATGGATGCAGTTATCTGCGATTATAATTATGTGTTTGATCCGAATGTATATCTGAAAAGATTTTTCGGAGAAAATATATCTGGTAAATACCTGTTTCTGATAGACGAGGCCCATAATCTTGTAGAAAGAGGTCGTGAGATGTACAGTGCATCAATCTGCCTTGAAGATACAATACAAATACGAAAATTTATAAAACCCTACAGTCAGAAACTGTGGAAGAAGCTTGGAAAAGTGGTCAGTCAGCTTAAAGAATTGCAGAATGGATGTGATTCCTGGAAGGTACAGGAAAATGCGGGGGTACTTCCGATCAGTCTTCTGTCTGTACAGGGAGAGATGGATCAGCTTTTGGAAGAACCGCCGACACAGGAAGTGACGGATGGGATTCTTGATTTTTATTTCACAGTGCGGGATTTTTTGAATATATCAGAACTGGTGGATGAAAATTATGTAGTCTATACGGCATTCGGAGAAGATGGCAGATTTTATATGAAGCTGTTTTGCGTCAATCCTGCGGGAAATCTGCAGAAATGTCTGGATAAAGGAATCAGCACGGTATTTTTTTCTGCGACTTTGCTGCCGCTCAAATATTACAGCAGGATGTTGAGTACCAGGAAAGAAAATTTTGGAATGTATGTGGAATCTCCGTTTGAGCAGAAAAACAGATGCCTTTTGATCTGCAGGGATGTGAGCAGTCGGTATACCAGAAGAGGATATGAGGAATACCGAAAGATTGCGGAATATATTGCAAGAATGAGCTGGCAGAAAAAAGGAAATTATATGGTGTTTTTTCCATCTTATAAGCTGATGGATGATGTATGGCAGGTTTATCAGGAGGAATTTTCCTCGGGATGGGTGAGATGTATCTGTCAGCATGCTTCAATGACGGAAAGAGAAAGAGAGGAATTTCTTGAAGAATTTACAGAAGAAAGTGCAGATACGCTTGTAGGTTTCTGCGTGATGGGAGGGATTTTTTCAGAAGGAATCGACCTGATCGGAAATCGTCTGATTGGAGCGGCTGTCATTGGAACTGGTCTGCCACAGGTGAGTTGTGAGCGCGAAATCCTGAAAGAATATTATGATGCAAAAGGAGAGCAGGGGTTTGATTATGCGTATCGTTATCCCGGAATGAACAAAGTATTACAGGCAGCAGGCAGAGTCATACGGACCAGAAAAGACAGGGGGACGATTCTTCTGATGGATGAAAGATTTACAGGTCGGGACTACAGGATGCTGTTTCCCCGAGAATGGAATGATGCGGCTGTCTGCATTCTGGAAAATGTAGAACAGCAGCTTGGAGCTTTCTGGAAAAGGGAAGAAAAGAAATAAACTGGTAGAAAGAAGATGCCGGGAATCTGACAAAATATGTCTGCTTGACAGAAAGAAAATATCAGGTATACTATGTTCAATTACTATTGAAAAGAAGATGCAGAAGAGATTGAAAATACTGTGAACAAAGCATCAGAAAGAATATACAAAAAAGGAGAAATACATGAAAACTGGAAACAGTTTGAGAAGATGGAAATTTTTGACAGCTGGACTGACTGTAATGACATTGGGAATGTCAGGGATACTGCCGGTATCGGCAAGCAGCATGATTTCTGTAACGGATGAAGCACAGATTCGTCCAATCAAGGATGGTTCAGAAAAGTATCTGATGAAAAGTGATGGATTTTACTGTCTGAAAGATGATGGAAGTAAGGACGATGCAGCAGCAGTTCATTATTTTGATCATGTCAAAATAGATGGGACCGTTTTGGATGGCTTTTATTATCATGATGAAAGTGGCTGCTTTCAGGCTGGCAGTTCACATATGGTGAAGCTCACAAAACTCAGCTGCTCAGAAAATCCAGATAATGCAGAAGAGCCAGTGGAATTTGACGGATACTATATGGTCAATAATCTGGGTAAACTGACGGCAGCACCGCAGGTGCGCTATATCAGTAATTATACGGTCGATAAAACAACCTATGACGGTTATTATTATTTTGACGAAAATGGCAAAATGGTCACGGAACCGGGAACACATGAATTGGAAATGACTTCGAACGGACAGAAGTTTTCCGGGCTTTATTATTTTGGAGGAACAAATGGAGCGCTGGTGCAGGAAGCCGGCATGACAGAAGATGGATTTCCGGTAGATGAGACTGGCAAGGTGACCGGTCTGGAAAATCTTGGTATCGATACGTTGAAACCACAGCTGGAAGCCATGATTTCCGGATATGACGGGAAATGGAGTGTTTATGTAAAAGATCTTGAGAGTAATGAAGATTTTGCACTGAATGATAAACCATTATACTCGGCAAGTCTGATCAAAGCATTTGTTATGGCAAAAACATATCAGGATATGGATGATGTTCTGAAAAATGAAGCTGAGCAGATGAAAACAACAGTAGATGATACAAAAGTACAGGATAAAGTGAACACGCTTCTGTGGAATATGATCACGGTCAGCGATAATGAATCCTGTAATGAACTGGGAAGATTGCAGTCAGATACATATGATTTTATAGATGGGGCAAAACAGGTAAATAAATATCTGAAAAAAGAGGGATATACGAAGACCAGTTATCAGAGCACACTGCATCCGTCAGCATCGAAACTCATTACACTTGGTGGGCATAATCAGACAACAGTTACAGACTGTGGAAAACTTCTTGAACGGATCTACAGAGGAGAATGTGTGAGCAAAGAGGCATCAGAAGAGATGTTGGATCTCCTGAAAAATCAGCAGAATACATCTAAGATTCCGGAAGGACTTGGTGTAGACGTTCCAACTGCTAATAAGACCGGTGAGACGGATGAAGACCAGCATGATATCGCAATTGTATATGGAACAAAAACAACATATATTCTGTGTGTGATGTCGGAGAATGCGTCCAATGCAATCGCCAACATTCGAAACATATCCAGAGTTGTCTATAATTATCTGAATCTGTAGTTGCTGTGTACGATGGCTTTCGTTGATTTTTTCCGGAAAATCATGTATAATAATAGATTGTAATAAAATAGGTTTTTTGTCTGCTGACATGACAGTGCTGAATGATGGCAGATGACAGTAAATACAGGAGGAGAGAAATAAATGCGAGTCGATGCAGATGACTTTGCCCGACCTTGCGGGGACGGGAAAATGCACCATGAAATAAAGGAAATACTGATTGAACCAGGAGCTGTAAATGCGCTTGAAGAAGCTATGTCAGAGGGATTTCTTAAAGAATATATATCTCCGCTTCTGATCTGTGACACAAATACGTGTAAGGCAACGGAGAAACTTATGGAAGATATTTTTGACCGATGTCAGGTTCTGGTTCTGGATGCGGATGATCTTCAGGCAGATCAGCATGCAATCGAAATTGTTGAGAACTATATGGATGAGGATATTGATCTGATTCTGGCTGTTGGTTCGGGTACTGTGCACGATATCAGCAGGTATGTGGCTTTTCAATATAAAATTCCTTTTATTTCCGTCCCCACAGCAGCAAGTGCTGAAGGTTTTGTATCTACAGAAGCAGAGATGGTCTGGAATGGTCAGAAAAAATTGATAGCCGCGGAAGCACCAATTGCCGTATATGCAGATACGGATATTTTTGCAAACGCGCCGACAGAACTGAACCTTTCCGGAGCGATAAGAGTGAACAGCAGTGATACATATCTGACCGAAAGAAAGATATCAGAGACACAGATCAAAGAAGGAGATCCGGATACCTGTGAGAAACTGATGTATGCATTGCTACGGTCTGGTGTTGCCGGTCAGGCAGAAGGAGAATGATTATGAGAGTTGGAATGGGTTATGACGTTCATAAACTGACGGAAGGACGGAAACTGATCCTGGGTGGAGTAGATATTCCGTGGGAAAAGGGACTCCTTGGACATTCTGATGCAGATGTATTGATTCATGCAGTTATGGATGCATTGCTTGGAGCCGCTGCACTTGGAGACATCGGCAAACATTTTCCGGATACAGATCCGGCTTATAAGGGAATTTCCAGTATTAAACTGCTGGTTCATGTGGCGGAACTGCTTAGAAAACAGGGATATGCAGTAGGAAACATTGATGCAACAGTGATTGCACAGAAGCCGAAAATGGCACCACATATTCCGCAGATGCGCAAAAATATGGCAGATGCACTTGGAATTCCGGAATCAAAGATCAATATAAAGGCAACGACAGAAGAAGGACTCGGATTTACCGGAAGAGGAGAAGGGATTGCTTCTCAGGCAATCTGCCTTCTTATCGAGAAACAGGACTGAGCTGCAGGGAACAGTTTTCTGGGATTCTGTTAAGAAGTAATATATCGGAGGAAAGAGACATGAAACTTTTTAATACAATGTCACGAAGAAAAGAAGAATTTGTACCTCTGGAAGAGGGAAAGGTACGTATGTATGTGTGCGGACCAACAGTGTACAATCTGATCCATATCGGAAATGCAAGACCGATGATTATTTTTGATACGGTACGCCGTTATCTGGAATATAAAGGATATGATGTGAATTATGTATCCAACTTTACAGATGTAGATGACAAAATCATCAAAAAAGCAATTGAAGAAGGTGTGAGCGCAGAGGAAATCTCACAGCGTTATATTGCCGAATGCAAGAAGGATATGGCTGGAATGAATGTAAAACCGGCAACGACACATCCGCTTGCAACACAGGAGATTGACGGAATGATCGATATGATCCAGACACTGATCGACAAAGGATATGCATATCCGGTAGCCGATGGTACTGTATACTTCCGTGTAAAGAAATTTAAAGAATACGGTAAACTTTCACATAAAAATCTGGATGATCTGCAGTCAGGATTCCGTTCCCTGCAGGTATCCGGTGAAGATCAGAAAGAAGATCCGCTTGACTTCGTACTCTGGAAACCAAAGAAAGAAGGGGAACCGTTCTGGAAATCTCCATGGTGCGACGGAAGACCGGGATGGCATATTGAATGCTCCGTTATGTCCAAGAAATACCTGGGCGAGGAGATCGATATTCATGCCGGTGGTGAGGACCTTGTATTCCCTCATCATGAGAATGAGATTGCACAGAGTGAATGCTGCAATGGAGTTCCATTTGCAAAATACTGGATGCACAATGCATTCCTGAATATCGATAACCGTAAGATGTCAAAATCTCTCGGAAACTTCCGTACAGTTCGCGAGATCGGAGAGCAGTATGATCTGCAGGTGCTTCGTTTCTTCATGCTGAATGCACATTACAGAAGTCCGCTGAATTTCAGTGCAGATCTGATGGAATCATCAAAAAATGCGCTTGAGAGAATTACAGAAGCAGCAGCAAGACTTCGTGACCGTCAGGCAGCAGCAACCGTACAGGAAGCAACAGAGGACGAGAAGAAACTGATGCAGGAAGAAGCTGCATTTGTAACAAAATTTGAAGAATCCATGGATGATGATTTCAATACAGCAGATGCACTTGCAGCAGTATTTGAGCTTGTTAAATTTGCAAATACCAATGTACAGGAAGGCAGCTCAAAAGAATTTGCAGGACATACACTTGAAGTTATGACAAAACTCTGTGATGTTCTCGGACTGACTCTTGAGAAGAAAGAAGAAATCCTTGATGAAGAGATCGAAAACCTGATCGCAGAGCGTCAGGCGGCCAGAAAGGCTAAAGATTTTGCAAGAGCTGACGAGATCAGAGGTCTGCTCCTGGATAAGGGGATTGAGCTGAAAGACACTCGCGAGGGCGTAAAATGGAAACGAATCTGATACAGCTGAAGGAACTATTTCATCTGGAAGACCAGGATCTGCGGAGTTATTCTCCGCTGACACTGGCATATATCGGAGATGGAGTTTATGAACTTATTATTCGGACAATACTTGTTAAGAAGGGAAATTGTCCGGTAAACCGTCTTCACAAAAAAGCGAGCAGTCTCGTAAAGGCTGGAGCACAGTCTGCGATCATGGAAGTCATTGAAGAGGAACTGACACCGGAAGAACTGAGTGTTTATCGGAGAGGGCGTAATGCACATTCTCCGACAATGGCGAAACATGCGACGATGGCAGATTATCGCAGAGCAACAGGATTTGAGGCTCTGATGGGATATTTATATTTGAAAGAGGATTACACACGGATGCTCACTTTGGTCCGTATGGGAATCGGAGAGGACATATTATGAGTGAACAGATAGAAGGACGTAATGCGGTGCTGGAAGCTTTCCGTTCTGGCAAATGCGTAGACAAGCTTTTTATTCTGGATGGCTGTCAGGATGGTCCGGTAAGAACGATCGCGAGAGAGGCACGAAAGACAGACACCATTATTAACTATGTAAGCAAAGAGAGACTTGATCAGCTCAGTGAGACGCATGCACATCAGGGCGTGATTGCGCAGGTTGCTGCTTATGATTATAGTACCGTGGATGAAATTCTTGCAAGAGCAGAGGAAAAAGGTGAGGCACCGTTCCTTATTATCCTGGATAATGTGGAGGATCCGCATAATCTTGGAGCAATTATCCGTACCGCAAATCTTGCAGGAGCGCATGGAGTGATCATTCCAAAAAGACGTGCAGTGGGACTGACTTCTACAGTAGCAAAGACTTCCGCCGGTGCGATCAATTATACACCAGTTGCCAAGGTGACAAATATTGTAAGAACAATTGAAGAACTTAAAGAAAAAGGCATCTGGTTTGTTTGTGCGGATATGGGTGGTGAGACTATGTATGACCTTGATCTGACAGGACCAATGGGACTTGTGATCGGAAATGAAGGAGAAGGTGTCAGCCGTCTGGTAAGAGAAGCATGTGATTTTACTGCATCCATACCAATGAAAGGTGATATAGATTCTCTGAATGCTTCTGTGGCAGCAGGGGTCCTTGCATATGAGATTGTAAGACAGCGACTGGCAAAAGCAGGTAAATAAAGGGGAAACTTATATGGGCCGTTATGACCAGTACAGTGATGAGGAACTGATTGTCAGGCTGCGAGAAGGAGAGACAGAAATCTCGGATTACCTGATGGAAAAATATAAAGAATTTGTCCGCAAAAAGGCAAGAGCCATGTTCCTGATCGGGGGAGAGACAGATGACCTGATTCAGGAGGGCATGATCGGTCTTTTTAAGGCAATTCAGAATTATCAGGCAGATAAAGAAACTTCTTTTCGTACGTTTGCGAGTCTGTGTATTGACCGGCAGCTTTACAGTGCAGTTCAAAATTCCAACAGACAAAAGCATCAGCCGCTGAATTCGTATGTTTCATTGAGTGATGAGAATGAGTCTGATCATCTCGAGGGGGCCTGGTCAGAAGATCCGGAAGCACTTATTATTGATCAGGAAAGTACAAGAACTCTGGAACGCGAGATCACGAAAGTTTTAAGTCCGATGGAGAATAAAGTCCTGGATTATTATCTCCGGGGATACGGGTATGTGAAGATTGCAGAGATTATGGGAAAAACACCGAAATCAATTGATAATGCGCTGCAGCGTATCCGTGGAAAAATACGCAATTTTTCTGCACCTGTACAAAAGTGATGTTCTGTTATGCACAGAAACACTTTTCCCTTTCCTTTTTTGGATAAAAGTAGTAATATTATAACAATATCACATTGGAATATCAAAGAGAGTTCTCTTGGATATGAAAGTATGAAAGGAGAAGCATAATATGGCAAAGATCAATAAATATTGGGGATATGTAGCAGTTGGAGCGGTAGCTGCCGCTGCGGCAGGAGTTATCGCAGCACTTGTACTGAAGAAAGATCCGTTAGATGATTTTGATGACTTCGATGATGATTTCGAAGATGAGGCAGGCGAAGAAGAAACTGCTGAGAAAGAAGAAAAGAAAGAAACAAGCGAAGATTTTGCATCCTGGGATGAAGCAGAAGAAGCTGTAGAGAAAGCAGTAGAAGAAACTGCTGAAACAGCAGATGCAGAAGAGGTTGTTGAAGAAGTGATCAAAGAAGAAAAAGAAGACGAAGATACAGAAGAGGAATAAATAATCCTTCATGGATAAGTAGAACTGCTGTTTTATGAATGCACTGCATTTGTAGGACGGCAGTTTTTTATGTTAAAAAGAGAGACAGACCTTTATGGTCTGCCTCTCTTGAAATAGTTGTGTTTATTTAGGAAGTCTGAAAGAACTCTTCAGAGATACGATACGGTTAAATACCGGAGCACCTTCTTTAGAATCATGAATATCTGCACAGTAGAATCCGTTTCTTACAAACTGGAAACTGTCATAGCCTTTTGCTTCCATAAGAGCCGGCTCAACATAAGCAGTGACAGTTGTAAGAGAGTTTGGATTTACGTTCAGAGAACCATCTTCTTTGTTGTATACACCTTTTTCTTCGTCTACAATGTTTTCGTAAAGACGTACAGTTGCTTCTTTGGCATTTGTAGCTTCTACCCAGTGAATCGTTCCTTTTACTTTACGTCCGTCCGGAGCGTTTCCGCCTTTTGTTGCCGGATCATAAGTACAATGTACAACTCGTACTGTACCGTCATCATCTGCTTCATATCCTGTACAGGTTACAAAATAAGCATTCATCAGACGTACTTCTGTACCAACGAAAAGTCTCTTATATTTACGTGGTGGATCGATCATGAAGTCATCGCGTTCAATATATAATTCACCGCTGAATGGAATCTTACGGGTTCCAAGTGCTTCGTTTTCCATGTTATTCGGAGCATCGAGATATTCAACCTGTCCTTCCGGATAGTTGTCGATCACGAGCTTGATTGGATCCATAACTGCCATCATACGAGGGCGTTTTAATTTCAGGTCTTCACGGATACAGTACTCAAGCATTGCATAGTCTACGGAGCTGTTTGCTTTGGAGACACCGCAGAGATCTACGAACATTTTGATGGATTCCGGTGTAAAGCCTCTTCTGCGAAGAGCTGCGATGGAAACAAGACGTGGATCATCCCATCCGTCTACGATTCCGTCTTCAACCAGTTTCTTAATATAACGTTTACCTGTTACGACGTTGGTCAGATACAGTTTCGCAAATTCAATCTGTTTCGGCGGATGTGGGTATTCCAGCTCACGAACGACCCAGTCATAAAGCGGACGATGGTCTTCAAATTCCAGTGTACAGATGGAATGTGTGATTCCCTCGATAGCATCCTCGATCGGATGAGCAAAGTCATACATTGGATAAATGCACCAGGTGTCGCCGGTTCTGTGGTGGGTCATATGAGCAACACGGTAGATGACCGGATCACGCATGTTCATGTTAGGAGATGCCATATCGATCTTGGCACGAAGAACTTTTTCTCCATCGGCATATTTGCCTTCTTTCATTTCTTCAAAAAGCTGGAGATTTTCTTCAACAGAACGGTTACGGTACGGGCTCTCTTTTCCAGGCTCTGTCAGAGTTCCACGGTACTGGCGGATCTCATCGGCAGTCAGGTCACAGACATAAGCTTTTCCTTTTTTGATCAGTTTGATGGCTGCTTCATACATCTGTCCAAAGTAATCAGAAGCAAAGAAAAGTCTGTCCTCCCAGTCAGCACCAAGCCATTTGATATCAGCTTTAATAGATTCTACAAATTCACTTTTTTCTTTTGTAGGGTTGGTATCATCAAAACGCATATTAAACTTGCCGTTGTATTCCTGGGCAAGTCCGTAATTCAAAAGAATGGATTTGGCATGTCCGATATGGAGGTATCCATTAGGCTCCGGTGGGAAGCGGGTGTGTACGGTATCATAAACACCTTCTGCAAGGTCTTTATCAATGATGTTTTCAATAAAATTTTTAGAAACGGTTTCGTTTTCCATCTCTTTCCCTCCTGAATGTTTCTTTAAAGGTTAATCATATCATAAAAACGCCGGATTTAAAAGATTTCAAGAGAAAAATATCGAGAAATAAATGTAAAAAAACACAAAGGCAAAAAAATCAAATTGCCTGTTGACAGGGTATGCTTTTTCTGTTAATATTATCAACTGTGAGCGACAGAAATGTCCGCTTATGGAAATGCTGCTGTGGCTCAGTCGGTAGAGCGTCGCCTTGGTAAGGCGGAGGTCACGGGTTCGATTCCCGTCAGCAGCTTTATTTTTTTGCAAAAATGAAAGTTGGCATATATTCCTTGCAGATATGGGAATTGGTGCCGACTTTTTTTACATTTTCACGGTTGCACGATGTTAGGTGACAGGGTATACTGTTACAGAAGTAAATGCTTTGATTTACACAAACAGAAAACAGTAGAAAAGGGATATTATATGAGAAAAATCATACTTGCTTCTGCTTCACCAAGACGCAGAGAGCTTCTGGCGGCAGCCGGTGTTATTTTTCAGGTATGCGCAGCTGACGGAGAGGAAAAGATTACTTCGGATAAACCAGAAGAAATCGTTCGAGAGTTGTCGGAACAGAAAGCAACTGCAGTTGCACTGAATTTTGATATGGAAGAGGGGACGGTTGTGATCGGAGCAGACACAATTGTTTCTTATAATAATGAAATCCTCGGAAAACCGGTCGATGAGTCCGATGCATTTAAGACACTTAAAATGCTTCAGGGAAATATACATCAGGTATATACAGGGGTAACAGTTTTGATAAAGAAAAATGGAAAATGGGAGAATATCTCATTTTCTGAGAGTACAGATGTTTCTTTCTACCCGGTCTCCGATGAGGAAATCAGAACTTATATTGCGAGTGGTGAACCAATGGACAAAGCCGGAAGCTATGGTATTCAGGGCGGATTTGGCATTTATGTGAAAGAAATCCGGGGAGAGTATACGAACGTAGTGGGATTGCCGGTTGGCAGACTTTTTTATGAAATGAAGAAACATGGGATTGAATTAAGGGGATAAACAAATGATAAAGGCTTGTATTTTTGATCTGGATGGTACTTTGGCAAATACACTGGAGTCAATGGCTTATGTGGCAAATGAGATTTTAAAGAGTATGAATCTCAAACCACAGCCGGTGGAAAACTTTAAATATTACAGTGGGGAAGGGGCGGATATGCTCATTCGCCGCTGTCTGAAAGATGCCGGTGATCCGGAACTGACACATTATGAAGAAGTTCGCAGGATTTACAGAAAAAAATTTGATGAAGATCCATTATACAAAGTTGTACCATATGAAGGCATTAAAGAAATGCTGAAGGAGCTGAAAAAACGTGGAATGAGGCTGGCAGTCTGCTCGAACAAACCACATGTGGCAGCTGTGAAAGTAATAGAGAAGATGTTTGATGGGTATTTTGACCTTGTGATCGGACAGAGTGATTCAATACGAAGAAAACCAGCTCCGGATGGTCCTTTGAAAGCGGCGTCAGAATTTGGCGTATCGCCATCAGAGTGTATGTATGTAGGTGACACCAAAACAGATATGGAAACAGGAACTGCTGCAAAAATGCATACGGTAGGAGTACTCTGGGGATTTCGTGACCGTGAGGAACTGGAGAGTAATGGTGCGGAAAAAGTAGCTGAGAAACCACAGGATTTATTATATATATGCGAGGAATGGAAAAATGATTAAACTTGTTGCAAGTGATCTGGACGGAACTTTACTTTTTAAGGGGGCGCAGAGCCTTCCGGAAGAAATTTTCCCACTGATCAGACAGTTAAAAAAAATGGGAATACTGTTTGTGGCTGCAAGTGGACGTCAGTATGCAAATATGAAAAAAATGTTCCGGCCAGTAGTGGATGATATGGCGTTTATCAGCGAAAATGGCGCTCTTGCTGTGTATAATGAAAAAGTTCTTTATCAGGACAGTTTTGAACAGGAGCTGGTCCGTGAAATCGCAGAAAGTATTTATGACAAAGAAGGATCAGAATTTACCTGTTCCACGAAAGATTTTTACTATATCAGACCGAAAACAGAACATTTCAGAGATCTGATGATCAATGTCGTTGGAAATGTCTGCAAAGAAATCAATAGCTTTGAAGAAATCACGGAACCGTGTATGAAACTGGCAGTATATGAAAGAGGCGGACTGCAGGACGATACGATTCATTACTGGAATGAACGCTTTGGGGACAAATGTACAGTTGTGACTTCCGGAACAGCATGGGTGGATTTTATTCCTTTTGATACCAATAAGGCAAAAGGCGTTGAAAAATATCAGGAGATTCTGGGAATCAGACCGGAAGAATGTATCGTGTTTGGTGATGAATACAATGATATTGCCATGCTGAAATCTGTTCCGTACAGTTTCGCAATGGCACATGCCAAAGATGGAGTAAAACAGGCAGCGGCATATGAAACGGAGAGAGTTGAGACAATACTAAAAAAGCTGATTACGGCGAAAGGAAACATTGAGGAGGTATTGAAATAATGTATACAGAAGAGAGTATTGAGGTTTTTTTGAAAGAACAAGGCAGACTTTATGATGAACCGGTAGCTGAGACTGTGGAAGAAGCGGAGGAATTTCTGGAAGACTGCATGGCTGTTGAAGTAAAAAATATCAAAGAAGTCAGAAAGTATCTGGATGAAGCAGGAGCAGATGTCAGTGGAATGTCTGATGAGGAACTGGAAGAGGCATGTGAAGTTTTTACACTTCCATCCGGTGGTTATCTGATCGTGGAAGGATAAGAAAATTCATAAAAAAGACGTATATCCCTGGTCGATAAGTAATATGACCGGGGATATTTTTGTGTAGAGGAACAATGTGGTAATGTAACAGTTCTGTAAAATACAAATTACATTCGATAAAAAACCTGTGTTATAATTTTTTACAGGAGACGGGGTATAGATACCGACAAAGAATTAAAGAAAAGTTAAAGTCGAATTCTATAAGAAATAAATCAGGACAGAACAAATCTAAAAGGAGGATGAATCATGCGGAAAGAGAGAATTCTTGCAGTCATTATGTCGGTGCTTCTGGCATTGTCGATGATTTCTGCAACAGTGTTTGCAGCAGAAATTCCAGCACTGGATGGTAAATTGAAGATTCAGGGAACTGCAGCAGAAGGCAGAACATTGAGTGCAGAATTTAAAGAAGTAAAGCCAGAGGGAGTGACGGAGGATGATGTTGCCTATCTCTGGGAGAGAAAAACAGTTGAGGATGAGGAAACAGAGAAAGCAGGGGAGAAGCCTGAACTGAAAGAACTCGGAAAAGACAAGACTTATACAGTAACACAGGATGATATTGGTTCCAAAATTGTCCTGACGGTCACCGGCAAAGAAGAAAATGGTTATACCGGAAGTCTGAAAGTTGTATCAGATACAGTAATAGATGCGCAGACTGCTGCTGGCCAGGAGGTAAAAGCAGCAGAAGAAAAGGCTGCCGCTGCAGATACTGCTGAACAGCAGGCTGCACAAGAAACAGAAAATGAACAGTCTCAGAATACAGATGCTTCTGCTGATACAGAAGAAACAACACAGACTGGTGTGTCCGAGGATACAGACACAACCTATCAGGAGGATTCTATACAGGCAGGAACTGAGAATATAGAAGGCATTCCCGCTGCTACAACAGATGAAGAGAAGCAGCAGAGTGAAAGTGCAGGTTCTGAATCTGTGGATGGTATTCCGGAAGCAACAGAAGATGGCACATATGGACAGACAAATGATGCAGCAGATACTGCGGACTCTCAGAAAAACAACGATACGGGAAAAACGGAAACTCCAACAGCAGATGCAAGTATCGTCATTGGAGACGGAAATTCTGAAGTTGTAGATTTTGGAACTGTGATTTCCGGTCAGGAAGACAGTATACAGGCACAGTATGTAACGGTAACGAATACCGGCAATACTACGTTGAATTTTACAGATATCAGTCCGGAACATTTTATGGTTCAGGATATTTCAGATCCAATGGAACAGAATAGCAGTCAGCAGCTGTGGATCGTACCGCGTGCCGGGATAGCAGCAGGAGAGTATGATGATACGATCACATATACCAGTGAAGAAGGTGTAGAAGTTTCGTTTGAAGCAAAGATGACAGTTGAGGCAGCAAAGGATGATGCACAGAACGGCAACGGACAGGATGATCAGAAAACAGATACAGGAAATACATCAGATCTGATAGCAGATGATCAGAATAAAGGTGATGAAACTCCGGCGGACAGTACAACAGATCCTTCGAATGATGCGAACACTTCAGATGGCGGAAATAATGGAAGTACCACAACAGAAGTTACACTGGCAGTAGATGATACTGTTGCAGAGTCCGGGTTGACATTTAAATCTACAGAAAGCCAGCAGATCACTGTAAAAAATAATTCCGCACAGGCAGTGACAGTAGCTGCTTCTTCAACAGGTGCGGCGCCTGCAGTGACAATAGATCCTTCCGAACAGGAGATTCTGGCTGGTGAAAGTGCGACATTTACAGTTACACCGGCAGAAAATCTGGTAACAGATACTCCTTATCCGGATAATATTTTGTTCGCGGATAAGAATAACAGCGATAATAAGATCATAGTTCCTGTGAATGTTACGATACCTGCTCCGGCAAAAAGTAATGTTACAGCTGATAAATTGGTTGCAAAATTTGGACCATTAGTAGTAGGATATACAGAACTTCCGGCGGCAGAGACAATCACACTGAAAAACGAAGGAGATGCAGATGCAGATCTGTCAGAGGCAGTCAGCAGTGCGGGAACAGCACAGGGACAGTATTTTGATATTACCTGGCAGGCACAGATAGTTAAGAGTGGTGATTCGGTTCTGTTTACAATTCAGCCAAAGATGAACCTTACAGCGAATGCGACTGAAATATTTACGATTACAGATAACACAACAGGAAATACGATTCCAATCACTGCAACGGTTACGGTAAATCCTGCAAGTCATTCTCTGGATATTTCTAAAACAACGCTCGATTTTGCAACAGCAAAGAAGGGATATGGTGAGATCGCACCACGTGAGTTCATGGTCACGAACAATGGAAATGTGACAGAAACACTGGAACAGCCGGCACTGACAAATTTTACGGTTTCTGTTAATCCTGCACAACTGGCACCGGGGGCAACAGCTGTTTATACAGTACAGCCTAAGGCGGGTCTGGATGTAGGAGCATATTCAGAAACCATTAAGGTTTCATCAGATAAGTCAGTAATAGTGAACTTCCAGGTTGTGAAGGGAAATGCAGTTCTTACGAAGATCCAACAGCCGGCAGCAGTTACCGGACTTGCAAATGGAACGAAGAAGGATGCTTCCTCGCTGAAACTTCCATCTACTGTGGTGGTTGAAACAACAGAAGGAAGTATGAAAGCAGCAGTTTCATGGAATGTGAAAGAAGCTTCTTATAAGCAGTCCAGTACAGATGCTCAGAAATTTACCGTATCCGGTACCGTGACGTTACCTTCCGGAGTGGATAATGATAATAAGATCAGTCTTGCTACTTCTGTGGAAGTCAGCGTAAATGCATACAGTGCAAAAGTTGCATCTGCAGAGAATAATAAGATTACAGGCATTGATGTAAATGGAGTTTATACTACACAGACAAAGATTTCCTTTACAGCAGTTGGTGCTGGAATGGATAATAATTCTCCGAAAAAAGGAGACACCCGTTATGTTCCGCAGAGCTGGACAGTCATTAATACAAATGTCTGGAACGCCGCACCATATACTGCGTCTTTTGGACTGGCACAGAGTGGGGATTATACGCTGAAAGTTGCTTTTGCACAGCAGCAGTATGATGGAAGCAGCTGGAAAGCAACAGGAACAATGGATACCAGACAGGTATCTTTCAGCATCGCAAAAGCCAAAGTGACTGCTCCTGGAACAAATCTTACACCTGCAGCGAACAGAAAGAGTTCCGTAAAAACAGGTGATAATACACCAATCCTTCCATTTGTATGTATCCTGATCATTGCGGCAGGTGCGATTGGCGGAGTGGTATTTTACAAAAAGAAAAACAAAAAATAAAAAAGAAATGAAAAACGATAAAAGTTTTGTTAGCACTCATTTAAAATGAGTGCTAATTTTTTCTTGACTTTTGGAAAAAAGGGGATTAGTATATAGAAAAACGAAAAAAAAGAATCTAAGGAGTGTGGATAATATGGCTGAAAAGCACGGAAATTTATCAATTAACAGTGAAAACATTTTTCCTATCATAAAGAAATGGCTGTATTCTGACCATGATATTTTTGCTCGAGAACTGGTATCCAATGGTTGCGATGCCATTACAAAATTAAAGAAACTTGAAGTGATGGGAGAATATGCTTTCCCGGATGATTATAAACCGGCAGTGCAGGTCGTTGTAGATTCTGAAGCAAAGACTTTGAAATTTATCGATAATGGTATTGGTATGACTGCTGATGAAGTAGAGGAATATATTACACAGATCGCATTTTCCGGTGCAACAGAATTTCTGGAGAAGTATAAAGATAAAACAACGGATGACCAGATGATCGGTCATTTCGGTCTGGGATTCTATTCTGTGTTTATGGTTTCCGACCGGGTAGAAATCGACACCCTGAGCTATCAGCCCGATGCCAAGCCCGTCCATTGGGAGAGCGTCGACGGCATGAACTTCGAAATGACCGAGGGCACCCGCACGGTCCATGGCACCACCATTACGCTTCACATCAGCGAAGAGGAAAAAGAATTCCTGGAGCTGTATCGCGTGCGTGAGGTGCTGAACCGCTATTGTGGTTACATGAACGCGCCCATCTATCTGGAGGACGCCAACGCCAAGCCCGTGGAGCATGAAGTCCCCGTGGAGGGAGAGAAGAACGAAGACGGCTCCCAGAAGATGCAAAAGGTCACCGAGGCACCCAAGCCTTCCCTGATCAACGAGGTGGCGCCCCTGTGGCTAAAGAAGCCCAGCGATTGCACCGAGGAGGAGTACAAGAGCTTCTATCACCGGATGTTCACGGACTTTGAGGACCCGCTGTTCTGGATTCACCTGAACGTGGACTATCCTTTCAACCTGAAGGGGATTCTGTACTTCCCCAAGATTCGTCAGGACTTCGGCACCCATGAAGGACAAATCAAGCTCTTCAGCGGCCAGGTTTTCGTGGCGGACAATATCAAGGAAGTTATTCCCGAGTTCCTGCTGCTGCTCAAGGGTGTAATCGACTGCCCCGACCTGCCGCTCAACGTGAGCCGTTCCTTCCTGCAAAATGATGGGTATGTGCGTAAGATTTCGGCCTACATCACCAAGAAGGTTGCCGATAAGCTCACCGATCTCTTCACCAGCCAGCGGGAAACCTATCAGGGCTATTGGAACGATATTTCTCCCTTCATCAAGTATGGCTGCATGAAGGACCAGAAGTTCTTTGACAGCGTGAAGAAGGTTCTCCTGCTCAAGACCACCGATGACAGCTACCTTACCTTTGAGGAGTACAAGACCCGCAATGAGGCCAAAGCGCCCAAGAAGGTATTTTATACCAACGATCCCAAGCGGCAGGCGGCATCCGTGGCCATGTACACCCAGCGCGGCATTGACGTGGCGGTGATGGATAGCCTGATCGACGTGAATTTCATGTCCTTCATGGAGTATTCCGGCGGTGAGGACAGCGTGACCTTCGCCCGCGTGGACGCCGATGTCAGCGGATTGACAGAGGACAGCGACGAGGGCAAGGATCTGAACGCGGAGGACCTGGAAAAGCTGTTCCGCAAGGCTTTGGGCAAGGAAGACCTGGCCGTCAAGCTGGAGTCCCTGGCCAATCCCGATATGATCGCCATGGTCACCGAGGATGAGCAAAGCCGCCGCTTCAAGGAAATGAGCCGCCTGTATGGTGAAAAGTTCCCCATGCCCGACCGCTTCACCCTGGTGCTCAACCGCCGCAATTCCACCGTGCGCACCCTGGCCACACGGGAGGAAGGCGAAGTTACCGACCTGCTTTGCAAGCAGATCTACGATTTGGCCCGTATGTCCGCGCAACCCCTGGAATCCGAAGAAATTACGGACTTCATTGCCCGTTCCCAGAAGCTGGTATCCATGGTGGCGGACGAAAAATAACGCCCCCATGATCCTCGCCGATTTCCTGGCCTCCCGTTCCGGCGCCCCTGCCGGTCGGGAGGCTTTTTTGCTTGCCTTTCCCGGGGAAATTTTTTATAATGGTACAAGACAAAAGATTCGGGAGGTCCTTTCCATGGCGTCGATCCACGAGCACACGCTCTCCAACGGCATGCAGCTGCTCTGCTGCCCGTTGCCCCATCTGCATTCCATCGAGTTCGGCGTTTATCTGCGCGGGGGGACACTGTATGAAAACCGGCAGAATCAGGGCATTTGCCATCTGTTGGAGCACTTGTGCTTCCGCTGCCTGGGGGGCATGTCCGGCGGGGAGCTGACTCAAAACAATGCGCCGGCAGGCGGCGGAGCGTGCGTGATCAACGGGCAGCTCAATGCCGCGGGCGTTACAATATCCG
>ERZ826242.1361-NODE-1361-length-27059-cov-7.447008_pt1 | contig 27059 bp, 28 predicted proteins | sample MGYA00519871_ERZ826242 | MGnify/ENA primary metagenome ERZ826242 (study PRJEB31778, sample SAMEA3449226) | human gut metagenome | biome: human gut; feature: human-associated habitat; material: faeces | place: United Kingdom | collected 2010/2012 ...
ACTTAACCTTGTTGCTCCAGAAATTTCTTTCGAAATTTCCTATGCAATAAAAAGAACACCTTACCAAAGGTAAAATGTCCTTTTCATAAAGGGGATTTAAATCTTATTAAAAAAACATTATTCGATAGGCAGTTCTCCTTTCTTTTTAAATTATACTTATTATAAAAAGGATTTATGTTTTTTTTTATGATTTTTATTTGCTATTTTGGTAAAAAATTTTTCACCTCTTTTTTTCTATTCTACTACTTTTAAACGTATTTTCTTTCCTGGATATATTAAATTTGGATCTGTAATTCCATTCATTTGAATAATATAATATGGATCATTTTTATATTTTCTTGCAATTCCAAGTAATGTCTCTCCTCTTTTTATTGTATGAATTAAATGCCCACATTCATATACCACATCTTGATCATTAATATTATTTGTCCTTGAAATACGTTTTATTTGTATTATTAATTTTTGTCCTGGGAAAATTAAATTCGGATTTTGAATTTTGTTTTGACTTACAATTTCATTTACGGTTACTCCATAATTTCTTGCTATTTCACTTAAAGTATCCCCTCTTTTTACTATATAAATAATCGTACTATTACTTATTTGTGTTGGAATCGTTAGCGTTTGACCTACATATATTAAGTTTGGATTTTGAATTCCATTCTGACTTGCGATTTCATTTACGGTCACTCCATAACTTCTTGCTATTTGACTTAAGGTATCTCCTCTCTTTACTGTATACAAAATATTAATTTCTTCCTCAGGAGGCATATTTCCCTCCGGTATTTCTGACGTATTCTCTAATAAAATTTGATTGGTAAATCGATTTCGATCTACATACCCCTGGATCCCATTTACTGCTCCAGTATCAGTATATTGAAATCCGATCCAATTACCCCATTTTCCGTTGTCCGTTGGATTTTCTCTTCCATATTGTGCTACCCATAACGGATATTGATTTGCAAGTTCCTGACTAAATCTTGTTCTTGCTGTATATGTATTACTGTATACCACCATTTTTTTCCCCGTTAATTTTTCTACTTCTCTTAAAAATGCAAAAGAAATTTGATTAATCTGTTCATTATTCAAATTTCCGAAATGTTTCAAAATCCATTGCTAAACGACAATCCGGGTTTGTTCCTTGTATTACATTTACAAAATGTTGTGCTTCTTTTATTGCTTGTTCTTCTGATCTTGCTCTTACATAATGATAAAATCCAATTTTTAGTCCAGCACTTTTTGCTCCTTCATAATTCATTCTAAAACGTGGATCTACATAATTTGTTCCTTCACTTGCTTTTATATACACAATTTCAATTCCATCATTTTTTACTTCATTAAAGTTAATACTTCCTTGCCAATTACTTACATCAATTCCTTGATAAATTTGATCTCCTGCTGGTGAAATCGCATAAACTTTTGGAACATAGGTTAAAGCAATTATAATATAAAAAATACAAAAACATAAAAAAAATCTCTTCTTTTTCATAAAAAACACCTCATATTACCATAATTGGTATATTATATGAGATGCCTTTTAAAAAAGTTTATGAAATTTGTCGACAACAATAAAATATACTTCTTTTGTTATTGTTACTAACCTCTTCCCTTAAAAGTGAAATCTTCTAACACTTTCTTGTAGCATTTCTCTGCCACAAAGAAGAATCGTTAAAAATAAGGAAAATGTTGCAATTCCTGTTGCAATTACAATTAAAATTCCATACTCTATTAAATTACATAGCATCAAAATACAAGGTATCATGCTTAATATAAAAATGATCATTTGATAAATTGCATATTTTAAATATCTTTTTCTACTTACAATGGTAAGAATCATCATTGTTAAATTAGCAGCCATAATAATAATGGGAACTGCAATTGTCATTGCCCAGCCTTTATATCCAATTACAAAATCTATTCCAATTGTTAAAATTGAAATAACAATCATTTGTATCATTACATGAGATGCAATATTTATATTTCTCTTCATTGAATAAATAACAGTAACCCAAACATAAAGTAATCCTAATATACATAAAAGTGACCAATGATTTTCCGAATCGATCACGAAATTTACAATTACTAAAATTCCTGCTAAAAAGAAAGATCCTAACATTAGTAATTGTTTAATACGATTTGTCTTTTTTATATTTAAAATTTGTGGATATAACATCTTTACACTCCGTTATCTTCTATTTTTACATCAATTCCTTGTTCTTTTAGAAATTGACAAAAATAATGTTCTATTTTTTTATCTGCTAAAATTGAAGTAATTGTAAAAACAATTGTATTTTCATACGAACAAGCAGAACATTTTATTTTCTCTACACTTTCTGGTGCAATTAAAAATAAAAAGTTTTCTATATATTTTTGATATTCTGCAATAATACCAACTCTTCCTATATTCGAAAAAGTTGTTGTCGTATATTTTCGAATTTCGATATAACTTAATTTTACAAATACTTTCTTTAGTGCAAGTGGAATCATTCGAATAAAGGGATGATTTCCTAATTTTACATTTGCTGACATTGTTTTTAAAATTTCTTCTTCTGTTAATCTCTTTTCAAAGTCCTCTTTTACAAACCTAAGTAAATGATCAAATGAATCTATTTGTTTCTCTCCTAATTCCAATGTAATATAAGAAAAGAAATTGTTAATTGTTTTTGATTTAAAATATTTTTTTAAGTTGACAGGTATACAAATTTTTATTGGTTTCTTTCCATGATGTTTTTTATAATTAGCTTGAAAAATACTATAACATAAAACAGCAGTTAAATATTGTGTAATCGTCACTCCGGTTTTCTTTTGCCTTTTCTTTTAATTGTTGTAAATTAATAATTTCATGTGTTACTGCAATTGCATTTAATGGTAGTTTTTTTCCCTGTAATACATATGCCTTCTTTGAACTTGCATTTCCTTTCATTTTCTTTTTATAATTTTTTAAATAACTGTCCTCTGTATCGTAAACGATTTTTCTATCCGATCGATATTCTTCTTTTGTTTTTTCCGGATCACAAAGTTCAATATATGAATAAACGATTTCTTTAAAAAATTGAATTGCACTATTTCCATCTGTTAATGAGTGAAAAATATCAATGTTAATTTTCTTTTCGAAATAAGTCACTTTAAATAAATATTGATTATTCGTGTTTGGATCAATATATTTACATGGATAATTATTTTCTGGTTCTACTAATATTTCTTTTGCATTATATTCAAAATAATACCAAAAAAATCCACTTCTTAACCTTACTCGAAAAGATTGGAATTTCTTAAGAGCAAGTTCTACCGCTTTTTTTAATTCTTGTGGTCTTATATTTTCCTTCATAACTGCTGATATTCGAAATACGCTACTGTATTTCTTGCTAGATGCTAGTGGAAAAATTTTAGCTGAATTATCTAGTCTTCTCCAAATTACTTCTTTTCTATTTTTTCCAAACATGAAATTTTCTCCTTAATCCTTTTTTAATAATTCTATTATTTGCTGATAAGTTTGTTTTGCTTCCATATTATTTTCGTCATCAATATCCAACATCCAAACATGATATGCTTTCTCTTTTTCTATTAATTGAATGTCTGCATTTTCTTCTTTCGCACGTTTTTCTATTTTTTTTGCATCTGGATTTAGTATATCATAAGTTCCTGTAAATATTGTAACATTTCTTAATTTATCTAATGGTCCATAAACTGGATTCACAAAATAATTTTCTTTTCCTTCTTTTCCCGAATAATTTTCTCCAGCAATTTTTAACGCCATTTTATTTAAAACAGGATCTACTTTTTCTACTTCATTTATTTCTTCATTTTCCATTGTAACATCGAGCCAAGGAGATAATAAAATTAATTGACTTGGCTGAGCAATACTCTTTTCTCCCAATGTTTCCATTAATCCCAATGCCAATCCACCGCCTGCAGAGTCTCCCATAACCACTAAATGCTCTGGATCTACTTTTTGAATTACTTCTTGATATAATGGTTCCATCATACTTTTTACATCTTCATAGTTATATTTAGGTGTTAATGGATAATCTGGTGCAATAACGATTGCTCCAGTATCGTCCACTAGTTTTCTCATAAAATTCCAATGCTGGTCTGTTAATTCACCCACATAAGAGCCACCATGAATATACATAATAACTAAATCTGATCTTTCTCCATTTTTCGAAGAAAGAACAAAAACATTTCTACCTTTATATGCTTTTTCTTGAAGCTGATAAGTTTTTTTTATTTCTTTTGGCGCTGTTGATTTTACTTCTCCTTTAAATAGATAAATTAACTCTATAATTGCTAATAAAATAATAAAAACTAATATTCCAATAATTACTTTTAATCCGACACGAATAATATTGTTTACTACTGGCATTTCTCCTCGTATATTCCTTTCTCTTTTCTTTTAATTTTTTTTATTCTACCATATTTTTTGATTCAATCCTATTGTTTTTTTCTTAATCTTTTCTTCAAAAGAAAACAAACCTCAGATTTTATTCTAGGTTTGTTCATATCATAGGAAACATCTTCTTATATATTTTTTATCTTCTTTTTCTTTCAATTCTTCTATGAAATAATATTTCTTTTATTTCGATTCTATTTTGTCTAAAGCTTTCTCGATTAGGCTTCTTAACTTTTCTGTATGAACTACCGATTCAATAGATGCATTTAACATTTCTTTTGGATCAATCTTAGCTAAGTTAAAATAGTATCCATTATAAAGCGCAAGTTGTCTTATAAATTCTCTAGTTGCTCTTCCATTTCCTTCACGAAAAGGATGTAACACATTTAGTTCTGCCATATAATATGCTAATCTTTCAGAAAATGTTTCTTTCGTTAGTCCTTTCAAAAAATTTTCACCTTTTAATTCATTTAAAATTTTCCTTAACTCTGGTTCAATAAATTCCCATTCTGCGAATCTAAAATTATCCTTTGCGATATTTTCATTTCGGAATAATCCTGCAAATGGATAAATTTCATCAAAAAGATACTTATGAATGGAGACAAAATGATTAATATCAAACTCTCCTGTAATTCCTTGTTGTCTTAAATCATATAGCTTTACTAGAACCATTTTATTTTCATATTTTAATAAATCGCTATTATTCATAATATTTAATTTATTTACTAAAACATTCGAATTTGGATAACAATAAATCGAATTTCTTGCCTCATACAAACTATTCATATTTCTCTCCTATAGCAGAATTTTTTATAATATTTATCATTTCTGGCATGGTAATTTCTTCATTTGCATATCGCTTTAAAAGAGTAATATCTTGTTCTGTTATTACCATATCTTCCATTGCTAAATCGTTTCTAATATTATCTATATCAAATTTAAATTTTTCTTCATTATACATAAATTTTTCTCCTTTTCTTCAAATCCACTACATATATATTATATCACAAAACAGCCTAAATTTCAACTTTTAGGCTGTTTTCCTCGTTATCTTTCTTTATTTTTTATAAGATTCTTTTTAAAATCTTGTTTGTTGTTTTCTCTATTGAAATTTCGTAATATCACTAATATTGGCTGCAAAATATGGCATTTGTTTTCCTTCTTCTCTTAGGAAAAGAGTAAAAGTGCTATCAAAATTAAATTCTCTTACTTCTTCTGTCGGAATCATAATTGCTTTTTGATTCATCATTCCTGCTTCACTTTTTATTTCTCCACCCTTTTTGTTTAACTTAAATTCAATCGTTTGCATTGCCTTTTCGATTTGGTTGGTTTCTCCTGTACTTAGTTTAAATTCTTTTCCTTCTAAATCTGTATATTCTTTTTTCTCTTTTATTGATATTTCTGGAATTTTTAATGTTTCTTTTTCTGTAAGAGATTGATTTCCCGTATAATTAGAAGTTACAATTTTTTGATAAATCTCATTAAAGTTATTTCCTTCTGGAGTCTTACACAAAATAACTTCGTCTCCGTTTTTCGTCTGTAATAAAATAGCCAAATCATCTTTTGAATTATAATATAGAACTCGCACTTGTTCTCTTACTTCCTGTTTTGTATCTTCTTTTATTCCAAAATAGCGAACATTTTCATATTTCTCTGCAAAAGTTCCCTTTTCTAGGTTATCAAATTCTTGATTAAATTCAAATTCTCTTTTTAACATAGCATATAAAAAATAATTATTCTTTCCGCTTTCCCAATCAAAACTGTCTAATATACTACTATTTTCATTAAATTTTTCTTTTATTCCTTTTTCAATTTCTTCTTTCAACTCTTTTGTCGCAATTCCATATTTTTTATAATAATACTCTTCTGAAAGCATATCTGTATTAAATTCTTCTTTATTTAAATGTTCTACTATACTAAGTTGTGGCTGGAAAATAATATCTTGTTTTGCTACTTCATTTTTTAAATCATTCCAAATTAATTGAAACGTCCCACACCATAAGGTATTTTCTCCTAATTGTTCCTGCATAGTAGGTACAATTGTTACTCCCTCCGTTTCTTTTAGTACCGGATCTCCCATTAACTCTTGTGCCGCTTCTGCAATTTCCTTATTATAAATTCCAATTAAAATAACAATTGCTATAATAATCAAAATTAATAAAATAAATAAAACAATCTTTACTTTTTTATTTTCTTTATTTTCCACTTTTCTTTCTCCCTCTTCAACCATATTTTATCCTCTTCTCTCAATAACTCATCCATTTTTATATAGATAAATTCTCACTCTACTTAACAAAGAAGTTCTCCTATTTTTCTATTCCTTAAATCTTTAACACTTATTTTTTAATTCTTCTAATAACTGTAAAAAAGCTTTTTCTCTATGTGTTACGCTTAATTCTTCTGATGATAATTCGCACAATGCTCGTCCTCCAAAGCCATCTGGAAGAAATACTGGACTATAAGTAAGCCCTCCCATTTGTTTTGGTTCTTTTGCAATTTTCCCTTTTGTTTCTCCTCTCACTACTAATAATTCTCCATTCTTTAAAATGGCTGTTAAGACACATACGAATTTTGCTGTTCTTTTCTCTTCTGGTACATCTTTCATATTATTTAATAATTTTTTTAATATTTCTTCTTGCGTACCATGTTCTCCTGCATACCTTGCACTTTTTACTCCTGGCTGCCCATTCAAACAGTCTACACAAAGCCCCGAGTCATCTGTTACTATAATTTCATTTATTTGCTTTTCTTCACAAAACTTTCTTATTGCTTTTGCCTTTATCATTGAATTCTCTTCAAATGTTTCTCCATCTTCTATAATTTCCTGACAAAATCCAATATCCTCTATTGAATCAATCTCAAGATTTACTCCTCTATCTTTAAAAAAGCTTTTCACTTGATTAATTTTTCCTTTATTTGCTGTTCCAAAAATTAACTTCATATTTTTTTCCTCTTCTTTTCTTTTTTCAAATCTATTTTATCTTTTTTCTACTTTTGTGTCAATTTTTCTTAATGCTTGTACTTCTTTTTTCTTTATGTTAAAATAAGAAAAGTGGCTTCGCCAATTTACAAATTGCTTCGCAATCGCACACTTAAGGTAACTTAACCTTGTTACTTCAGAAATTTTTGACAAAATTTCCTACGTAATAAGAAAATAATAAAAATCAATGTTAAATTTAAGGAGTGACTAAAATTGTATCGAAAAGATTGGATTATGGACCAAATTGAAAGTTTTATTGAAACCATTCATAAAGTATTCCTTCATGAAGATAACCTTACTCACGATATTGCCCAAACAGAAAATACTACACAGGATTCTCTTTATCAAAAATTAGATCTTCTAATTCATGAAAGAAAAATTAACGAAGCTGAAAATTTGCTATTTGATCACTTAGAACCAAAAGATGAAAAGAAGTTGGCTATCGCAGTTAACTTTTATTCTAAATTGAATCAATTAAATGATGAAACATTAGAAAGTGCAAATTACTCTCGTGAAGAAATTGAACAGGGTTTAAAAGATATAATGAATGAATTTGGAATTAAGATTGAGCTTATTTAATTTTTATAGGGCTCAACTTAATTTCCTGGTTCAATTGCTTTTTTGTAAAAGTAATATCCTCCAATTATATTCTTCACCTGAAATCCATTTTGACTTAAAATCCTGCAGGCAATATAACTTCTTAATCCTGTATGACAATGGATATAAATTATTCTTTCCTTTGGCAATTCTTCTAATCTTGTTCTTAATTCATCTAATGGAATTAAAACTGCTTTTTCTAAATGAGAATTTTCATATTCTCTATTCGTTCTTACATCTAATATATATGGATCTTCTAATTTCATTACTTCTTTCCAAGTAATATTTTCTACCAATCCTTCTATTTCATTTTCTATGCTATTTCCCAAAATATTAACTGGACTTTTCGCTGAGGAAAATGGTGGTGCATAGCATAGCTCAAGTTCTTCTAAATCATATGCTGTCATTTTCATTCGAATTGCTGTAGCTAAAATATCTGTTATTTTATCTACGGATTCTTTTCCCCATACTTGTGCTCCCAATATCTTTCCTGTTTTTGGATCATATAGTGCCTTTATCGTCATTTGTGTCGCTCCTGGGTAGTATGTTGCATGAGAATATGGAGAAATAATCATTACCTTATATGGAATATGATCACGTATACAAATAGATTCATTAATTCCTGTGATTCCTAAATTACAATCAAATATTTTCAATATACTACTTCCCAAACTTCCTAGATAACTTGTTTTTCTATTACAAATATGATTTGCAACTACTCTTGCTTGTCTATTCGCAGGTCCTGCAAGTGGAATATAAGATGGACTTTCCGTAACAATATGGTTAACTTGCACAGCATCTCCTAATGCATATACATTTTCATCATTCGTTTGCATCCATTCGTTTACTATAATACTTCCTTTTTCATTCGTCTTAATTCCAGCTCGGATCGCTAAATTTGTTTCTGGAATCACTCCCATGCATAATAAAATAAGGTCTGATTCTATCTTATTTCCATTCTGCAATAAGATTTCCATCTTTGAATCTATTTCTTTTACTTCTTGTACTCCGTTTTTTAAGATGATTTCAATTCCATTCTTGTTTAATTTTGTATGTACAAAATTTGCCATATCTTGATCTAATGGAGCAATTAAGTGATCATTTCTTTCTAATATCTTTAGTCTCAAATCTTTTTCTTTCGATAAATTTTCTGCAAGTTCTACTCCTATATAGCCTCCACCAATAATCGTAATTTCTTTTGCTCTATTCTCATTTATATATTTTTTTATTTCTACTGCATCTTCTACATTCCTTAATGTTTTTATTTTCGTACTTTTAGGAAAGGGATTCATCGGTTCTGCCCCTGGAGCCAATACTAATTTATCATATGTTTCTTCATAAATTTCTCCATTTTCCTTATTTTGCACTTCTACTTTTTTATCTTCTCTCTTAAGTTTTATTACTTCTTGTTTCACTCTTACTTCAATATTAAATCTTTTTTTAAATGATTTTGGTGTTTGTAATAATAATTCCTCTTTTTCTTTTATTACATCTCCAATGTAATAAGGTAATCCACAATTTGCAAATGAAATATGATTTCCTCTTTCAAACAGTATAATTTCTGCATTTTCATCCAGTCTTCTAAGTCTTGCTGCTGTTGTAGCTCCTCCAGCTACGCCTCCTACAATTACTATCTTCATCTTTTTCCCTCCTAATATTGACTTAACATCTCTAAAATTGCTTCTTTCTTCATCACCCCAATTCTTCTTTCTACTTCTTCTCCATCTTTTATTACAACCATTGTTGGAATCGACATAATTCCATATTCCATAGCAAGTTCTTCTTCTTCATCCACATCAATTTGTACTACTTTAACTTTCTCGGTCTCTTCTGCAATTTCTTTTATGATTGGTGATAAAATTTTACATGGGCCACACCAATCCGCATAAAAGTCAATCAATACTGTTTTCTCACTTTCTAATACTTCCTTTTTAAAAGTTTGTCCTGTTACTTTTTTTATATTTCCTTCTACTACATCTTCTTTCGTTGTGGTATTTTCCATTACTTCATTTGGCATTAATGAAACAGAAACACTATTTTCTGGCGCTACTTCTTGTATAATATTACTATTTAGTACATTTGCTTCAGATAAATTTCTTTTTTGTGACTGTTTATTTAACAACCAATTTGCAAAAATTAAAATTCCAATAAATACGATAACTATAATAAGAATTCCAATCTGTTTTTTCATGCCTACCCTCCTTTAAAAAAAAATCATATATATCCCCATCAAAATTAAAATCAATCCTGAAATTTTTTTAATTTTATCATAATTTCTTTTTATTACATTAAACATCTCTTTTAATTTTTCTAACAAAACTGCAGATATGATAAATGGTATTCCAAGTCCAATCGAATATACTAGCATTAATAAAATTCCTTTTATTATATCCTGTTCTTTTGCAATTAATAATAATGCCGAACTTAAAAAGGTCCCAATACATGGTGTCCAACTGATCGAAAAAACACTTCCAAATAAAATTGATTTTAGAAAAGTAAGGTCTTTCGTATCTGCTTGTTTCATTTTTATTTTATTTAGAAATTTAAGATCTATTATTTCCATATAATTTAATCCTAATAAAATTACAATTACGCCAAAGAATATTTTGATATATTTTATATAAGAACTTATTAAACTTCCTAGTTGAGATGCAAAAATAGAAAGAACTAAAAAAACAATTGTAAATCCTAATACAAATCCACTTGCATTTAAAACTGCTTTTTTTACATTCTTATTATCTTTTCCTATAAAATAAGAAATATAAATTGGTAGCATTGGTAATAAACATGGTGATATAAAACTTGCAATTCCTTCTAAAAAAGTAAAAATAAATTCCATTCTTTCATCCTTTCATCTTCTCTCTTATCTTCTCACACAAATAAAAAAATATTCTTTCTTATTTGTTTTGTAGTATATCATATGTACTTCATTTTTCCAATTTATATTTAAATTTTTAGCTTTAAAAAATAATAAATTATATCTGGACAATTTCGAAAATATATGCTACTATATAGTGGTATATGCCACTGTGGCGGAATTGGCAGACGCACCAGACTCAAAATCTGGCGGGAAACCATGTGGGTTCGAGTCCCACCAGTGGTACCAATGAAAAAAAAAACTCTTTAGGAAATTTCCTAAGGAGTTTTTTTATTGATTCAGAAAAATCTGACGATTTTTCTGGGGAAATAAGGTTAAGTTACCTATATTCGCGCGATCGCGAAGCAATCTGTGCATGGAGCGAAACCACTTCTAAAACTTTATAAACTTTGTTTAAAACTACTTCCTGTTTCTAGTTTAGAACATCCTAACATTTCCAACACAGTAGCAGAGATATCTGCATACGTTTCTCTAACACCTAAATTTACATTTTTCTTTATTTGCTCCCCATAGACTAAAATCGGAATATATTCTCTATCATGATCTGTACTTGGTGTTGTTGGATCATTTCCATGGTCGGCTGTTATAATTAATAGATCATCTTGATTCATTTCATTCATAAGCTCTGGTAGTTTTGAATCAAAATATTCCAATGCTTTTGCATATCCCTCTACATTATTTCGATGACCATAAAGCATATCAAAATCAACTAAATTTGTAAAAATTAGACCTTCTGAATCTTTTTTTATCTCTTCTATTGTTTTCTGAATCCCATCTTCATTCCCTTCTGTATGAATTGCTCTTGTAATTCCTCTTCCAGAAAATAAATCTTGAATTTTTCCAATTGCAATTACTTCTTTTTTATTTTCTTTTAACACATCTAACATCGTTCTTCCAAACATTTCTGATTCATAATCTTTTCTATGATATGTTCTTGTAAAATTCTCTGCACTGTCTCCAATAAAAGGTCTTGCAATTACCGTTCCTATATTATATTTTGGCTGATTAAGCATTTCTCTTGTTATTTTACAAATACGATATAATTCCTCTACTGAAATAATATCTTCATGTGCAGCAATTTGAAAAACACTATCTGCTGAAGTATAAATAATAGGATATCCTGTTTTCATATGCTCTTCCCCATATTGTTTTAAAAGTTCTGTCCCAGACCCTACGCCATTATATAATGTTCCTTTTACTCCTGTTTTCTTCATAAATTCTTCTATCATTTCTTTTGGAAATCCATTTGGGTATGTTGTAAATGGATCTTTTGTGATATATCCAGCAATTTCCCAATGTCCAACTGGACTATTCTTTCCTGCAGATTGTTCTTTTGCTTTTCCATAACATCCTATTATTTCTCGTTCTTTCTCTGGTATATCAATCCCTTCAATTTGATATAATCCTAACTTTTTCAAGTTTGGAAGTCTCATATGAGTCTTCTCATAGATATGGCATAATGTATTGCTTCCACAATCTCCATATTTATCTGCATCTGGTAATTCTCCTACTCCAAAGCTATCTAGTACTATCATAATTACTCGTTTCATGAGATTCAAATCATCCTTTCTTATTTTTTCTAAAATTCCTCTTTCTCTATTAAATCATATTCTTTTACTTCTATGGTTTCTACTTCATTTTGATATTTTATAAATCGGTTTATTCGAAACATGGTTGTACTCTTTTTTACCCATTCATATTTTGCATTATCTAAAAGTACTAAATCATCTAGTTCCATTCCTTCTGGTAATGTTTTATTATAATTATCAAAATAAATAATATTGGATAAATATACTGCATGTTTCATTTTGTCTAAATTAATTCTTATTATTTTATTCTTTCCCTTTTTTATGTTTTTTAATAAATTTTGTGGGTCGATATGACATAATGAAAAGCCTTCTTCTATAAAATCATTTTCCCAACAATAAACAGACATTGAAATTGGCACTTTACTTTTTTCTAGTGCACTTTCTATTTGATCTATTTCTCGTTTTAACTCTTCTTTATAATCTTTGATTGTAATATTTTTATTAATATCTAAAATTTTGAATTTATTTTTTTCTATTTCACGATGTTTTTTTCCTAATATATGATTTATATGCGTACAGTCTTCAGAAAGTCCCCCAAAAATATCATAATTTTCTTTCGTAAACAAAGCTCTTTCTTCTTGTGCTTCTTTCTTTAGTGTCTCTAAACTTTCCTCCAGAGCTTCTGTTATTACTTTTGGTAATCTTTTATTATTACGATAATTACGATATTGATTTAGAACTTCTAAAAGTTCTGTTGTAAGAAAAATACTATCACATTCTTCTTTCGACAATACTTGTCTTTGTTTTTGATCAATTTTTACTCCTAAATCTTCTAAATCATTTTTATAATCAAACGTCTTTTCTAAATTTATATGATTCGTTTCTTTTTCTTGTCCTGGGTTTAATGCTGCTGCTTCATCTTTACTTGTATACTTCCAAAAATCAAAAATACTTTTATTGTGCTTTTCTATTTCATTAATATAATCTGTAGCATTTTTTATTTTTGTATCCATCATTTTAATTTTATCTTCTAATGCTTTCACATCTAATTTTAAATTCTTTTCTATTTCTAAATTTTCATTGTATTGGTTTGTTAAAGAAACAAGATCTTCAATCGTATAGAATGGTTTTTCTTCTATTTTTTTATCGTCTATTTCTTCTTTCTCCTTTGTTTTTTCTTGTTTCTTTTCTATTATTTCCTCTGATTCTTCTTTTTTCTTTTTCTTTTTATATTTAAAGAAAAACTTGATTTTTCCAAAAAAAGTTTTTTTACATTCTAAATAAGTAGCAATCTCCTTTTCTTTATTTAAGTACTCCATATCTTTTTTCTTGGAAATTGCTTGTTTTTCTTCTAATTTTACTTTTAATTTTTCTATTTCACTTTTTATTTGTTTTAATTTATCATTTTTTTGCTCATATTCTCCCTCTATAAATTGGAATAAATCGTCATAGTCCAATTTTCTTTCTTGAAAATAAAATTCTAATCCACCGCTTTTATCAATTTTAGGAACAAATATATATTCTGATTGTGTTTCTGTTTGTAAAATAAACAATGCCTTTATCAGTTTTAAGAATTTGATTGCTTCTTCTTTTTCTTTTAATTCGATCTTGTAGTAGTTCTTCAACTTTTCGTAAACTTCTGTCTGACCTACAATATGAATACTTAGTTCTCCTGATTTATCATATACTTCATAAACAAGTGGCCAATCTTTTGTAAAAAGCCATAAATAGTTTTCTATATCTGCAAGCTCCGATCTTTTTAAATAACTTCCTGAATAATCAAGGTGACAAATTGGCACAAATATTTGGTAAGATTTTTTTTTCTTTTCGCATTCTATTTGTTTTTTCAATAAATAGAAAAAACACGCATATTCGGAATCCACCATAGGTACTAACATAAAATATTGTTTTGATACTTCAGAATAGAAAATTTGCCATAAATAATTTTCATGATATTTTACTTCAAATGGTATTTTTTTATTTAATTCTTCTTGTTCCTTTTCAATCTTTTCAATTTCTTCTATTTTCACAGTATGAAGCATCTTTAAAAACAAACTATATTTTACCATATTCTCTTCTTTTTCTAAATCTAAATAAGAATATAGAGGTTCTGCTTTTTCATATTTTTCTGCTAACATATCCATGCGATTGGCTCTTGTTAGTAATATTTGAATTTCTCTTACATCAACATATTTATATATTTTATATTGGTTTTCATCATATCCTCTTGCTGGTCTATATTCGATTGGCTCATATTCTTTTAAAAAATTTGGTTTTTTCTTTAAGTCTAAACCAATGTATTTTAATTTTTCTTCTATTTTTTCATCTTTTTCCGTTGTATGATTAGGCATTTTTTTCCTCCTATTCTCTTACTTTTGCTAGTATATCACAAATCATAAAAATTGAACATCTTATCAAAAGAAAAAAAGAGCAAAATTGCTCTTTTTTTCATCTTATCTAAGTTTTTTCTCGATTTCTTCCTTTGCTTTTGCGATAAATTCTTCTACTTTAACTTGTCCAATATCTCCTTCTTTTCTCGATCTAACAGCAACTGCATCCTCTGCCATTTCTTTTTCTCCAACGACTAACATATATGGTATTTTTTGAAGTTGTGCTTCACGAATTTTATATCCTATTTTTTCATTTCTCTCATCGATTTCTACACGAATTCCTTCTTTCTCCATTTTTGCTTTTACTTGTTTTGCATATTCAACTTGACTGTCTGAAATAGGAAGTATCTTTACTTGTACTGGTGCAAGCCATAATGGAAATGCTCCTGCAAAATGCTCAATTAAAATTCCGATAAATCTTTCAATACTTCCGAAGATTACACGATGAAGCATAACTGGTCTATGTTTTTCTCCATCTTCTCCAATATAGCTTAAATCAAATCTTTCTGGCATTTGGAAATCTAATTGAATTGTTCCGCACTGCCATTCACGTCCAATGGAATCTTTTACATGGAAGTCAATCTTTGGTCCATAAAATGCACCATCTCCTTCATTTATTGAATAATCTAATTCTAAATTCGTTAATACTTTTTTAAGTGCATTTTCTGCCATTTCCCATTGTTCGTCTGATCCCATAGAGTCTTCTGGTCTTGTTGATAATTCGATTGTATAATCAAATCCAAATAAATGATATACTTCATCTACTAATTTGATAACACCTTCTATTTCACTTTCAATTTGACTTGGAAGGCAGAATATATGAGCATCATCTTGAGTAAAACATCTTACACGGAATAGTCCATTTAATTGCCCAGATTTTTCATGTCTATGCACCAAACCAAGTTCTCCCATTCGGATTGGTAATTCCTTATACGAATGCATTGCATTTTTATATACAATCATTCCTCCCGGACAGTTCATTGGCTTAATTCCATAGTCCACATCATCTATTTGGGTTGTATACATATTTTCTTTATAATGATCCCAGTGTCCTGATCTATGCCATAATTCCTCATTTAAGATAATTGGTGTTTTTACTTCTTGATATCCATGATAAGTATGAATTTTTCTCCAAAAATCTTCCAATACATTACGTACAATCATTCCTTTTGGCAAGAAGAAAGGAAATCCTGGACCTTCTGGTGCAATCATAAATAATTCTAGTTCTTTTCCTAACTTTTTATGATCTCTTTTTTTCGCTTCTTCTAACATGTTTAAATATTCTTCTAATTGGCTTGCTTTTGGATAAGAAATTCCATAAATTCTTTGAAGCATTTTGTTTTTCTCATTTCCTCTCCAATAAGCTCCAGAAGTAGAAAGTAATTTTATTGCTTTTACTTTTCCTGTACTCATCAAATGTGGTCCAGCACATAAATCTACAAACTCACCTTGTTCATAAAAAGAAATCTCTTCTCCTTCTGGTAGTTCTTTAATTAATTCTACTTTATAGCTTTCTTTTAATTCTTCCATTTTCTTAATTGCTTCTTCTCTAGAAAGTACAAAACGCTTAATTGGTAAGTCTTCTTTTATAATTTTTTTCATTTCTGCTTCTATTTTTTCAAAATCGTCTTCTGAAAAATTGTTTTCCGTATCAAAGTCATAATAAAAACCATGATCAATTGCAGGTCCTATTGTTAATTTTACCTCAGGATACAAACGTTTAATTGCTTGTGCCATAATATGAGAAGTAGTATGCCAATATGCTTTTTTTCCTTCCAAATGATCAAATGTTAATATTTCTAATTTACAATCTTTCACTAATTCATATCTTAAATCTTGTACTTCTTCATTTACTAAACCAGCCATTGCTATTCTTGCTAGTCCTTCACTTATTTTCTTTGCTACATCTAAAATAGAAATTCCTTTTTCTACTTCCATAATAGAACCATCTTTCAAACTAATTTTTATCATAATTATCTTCCTTTCTTTTTATTTTTGAAAATCAGATCTCTTCTGATCTTTCTCCATTTCAAATCCCAATATTTTCTTTATTCCAACTCCATAAATGGAGTTCCTAGTTCGCTCTGCAATCCTTATCTTATCGATTTTTGTTAGTTGTTTTTCTCTATCTACCTCTTCTCCTTTTGATAAATCTAAATTCTCAAAAGAATTCGAGTTTCTTATGTCAAAAAGTTTTCTTCCTATGCTAGAATCTTGTACTTCCACGATACAAGGGTTTTCTTCACTTCTTCGATACTCCGTCTCTTCTGTTCCATGCGTTCCTGTTTCTACTCTCTTCCTTTGTACTTCGATTCCTTCTGCATTATAATAAGATGTTTCCTCTAGTATACTTTTATCTCCTTGTTGTTGCTCCATCCTTCTTCTTATCTTTCGCAATCCTCCCTTCGACTGGTTTTGATATACGATTTGTTCTTTTCGATTAATCTCATTTTCAGAATCACAATATTCTGGAAGTTTGATTCTTACTGCTCCTCTTTCATCTACCTCTAAATAATTTGTACCTTGAATAAGATATTCTACCATATTTCTTAATTTAGCTTCATATAGGATACTTCCTTCATACATAAATACATTTCCCATTTTTTTTGCTAGACCTAATGTTATATCATTTATTTCTGAGCTTCTTGGATTCTCTAGAATTCTTTCATCTACATACTGTCTCTCTAATTCTCTTTGTATGATTGGTGATACGTACGATTTTTCCATATTCTCCTCCTTTACTCTAAATTTTCTAATATAATTGCATTATAAAAATCTATCTAATTTATTCTTTTCTATCTAATAAAACAAAAACACCTCTATGAAGAATATTCTTCATAGAGGTGCCTTTATCTTTACACGGTTCCACTCTAAGTTTCACTCTTAATTGATTATAACGTCATCAACGTCCTAATTTTCATTAGAAGCTCTGAGGTAGTTTTTCAAATAGTTCCATCTAGATTTGCTTACAGCCTATGACAAATCCTCTCTTTTGACAATTTCTATTTTACTTTTCCTCTTCTCTGCCTTTTTACTATTTATTATATATCTTTTATATTATACTTTTTCAACAACTTCTACTGTTTCTTTTTCTCCTACTTCTTGAATCTTAATATCTCTTACGTGATCAATCTTTTCCCAACTTGTATCACGTTTAAATAAACATTTAAAGTTGATTAATAGCCATGATCCTAAGAATAAAGGATAGCATAATAATCCTCTTATCATAGGTTTAATTGGTCTATGATCTAATTTTAATATTAAAATTCCTGTTAAGATTGGGAAAATAAATGTTGGTATTAAATATCTTAAATAGTTCATAATAAGATCTGCTGTTGTCATTCCATTTCCTAAATACATTACTGTATTTAAGACAAGTAAAATTAATGTTATTACAAACATTGGAATACTTCCTAAGATGTATAATAAACCATCTACATTCATTAAAGTTTTGTGTTCTTTTACAGCTAATGCTAAGGATTTTGTATATTTTTCAATACATTGAATATGTCCTACTGACCATCTTGTTCTTTGTTTCCAAGATTGTTTAAATCCTACTGGTTGCTCATCATACACGATTGCATCTGTTGCCCAGCCTAATTTTCTACCTTGAATAATTCTTTTTAATGAAAACTCGATATCTTCTGTTAATGTCTCTGTATCCCATCCATTTGGTTTTATTACATCAAATTTTACCATAAATCCTGTTCCATTTAATAAAGGAGATAATCCTAAATTATATCTTGCTAAATGATAAAAACGATGCATTGTCCAATAGAAAATAGCATAACCTGCTGTTACCCAGCTATCTGTTGGGTTTTTAATATCACGATATCCTTGTACAACATCTTCTCCTTGGCAAAGTTTTTTATTCATTGCTTTTATAAAATTCTTATCTACGATGTTATCAGAATCGAAAATTAATAAAGCATCGTAAGGTGCATCTTCTTCGATTTTTTGTTTTAAAAACCATTGAAGTGCATAACCTTTTGTTTTCTTTGTATTATCGAATCTTTCATATACAATTGCTCCCGCGTCTTTTGCAATTTGAGCTGTATGATCCGTACAATTATCTGCAATTACATAAATATCATATAAATCTTTTGGGTAATCTTGATTTTTTAAACTTTCTATTAAATTTCCTACTACTGCTTCTTCATTATGTGCAGGTATGATCGCCATAAACCTATGATCTTTTTTAATCTTTAATGGTTTTTCTTTTAATTTTACTAAAGAACATACACTTACCATAATTTGATATAGCCAAAATATTGTCAGAATCCAAACTAATGCTTGTTGAATTACATATAAATATTCCATTTTCTACCTCTCTAATTTTATCTATCGCTATATATTATTCACTACTTTTTATATTATACTATTATTATGTTTTTTTTGCAACTTTTTAATATGAATTTATTGTAATTTATACTAATTTAAGAAAACCTTAAGATTCCATGTTTCCGTAAGAATTTTTTTCTTTCTTTTTACCTTTTGATAAGCTTCTTCCTATGCTTCTTCCTCTTTCTCGTCTTCAACATCTTTCATACTTAAATTGATACGATCTTGATCATCAATTTCGATTACTTTTACTTTTACTCGATCACCAATTTGAAGAACGTCTTCTACTTTATTTACTCTCTCTTTTGAAATTTTTGAAATATGAAGTAATCCTTCTTTTCCTCCACCAATATCAACAAATGCTCCAAAATTCAAGATTCTTACTACAGTTCCTTCGTAAATCTGATTTACTTCTATCTCTCTTGCAATCTCTTCAATCATAGTTAGCGCTTTTTTTGCAGCTTCCATATCGGAAGAATAAATAAATACTTTTCCGTCTTCTTCGATATCAATCTTTACTCCTGTCTCTCCAATGATTTTATTAATCATTTTTCCTCCAGGTCCAATTACATCTTTTATTTTATCTACACTGATTGTTGTATTTACAATTCTTGGTGCATATTTTGAAACTTCTTTTCTTGGTTCACTAATTTGTTTTAACATTATCTCATCTAAAATATAGTCTCTTGCTACTTTTGTTCTTTCAAATGCTTCTTTAATGATGTCATAAGTTAAACCATCTATTTTTATATCTACTTGAATTGCTGTAATTCCGTCTTTCGTTCCACCTACTTTGAAATCCATATCTCCGAAGAAATCTTCAATTCCTTGGATATCAGTAAGCATAATATAATCATCAGAACCATCTGGATCTGTTACAAGTCCAGTTGAAATTCCTGCTACTGGCTTTTTGATTGGAACACCTGCATCCATTAATGCTAATGTACTACCACAAATACTTGCTTGTGATGTAGATCCATTTGAAGAAAGTACTTCTGATACTACTCTAATTGCATATGGAAAATCTTCTACAGATGGAATTACTGGTACAAGTGCTTTTTCTGCTAATGCTCCATGTCCAATTTCTCTTCTTCCCGGTCCTCTTGTAGGTCTTGCTTCTCCTACACTGTATGCTGGAAAATTATAATGGTGCATATAACGTTTACTTTCTTCTTCATCAATTCCATCTAAGGTTTGTTCTTCTGATATCATTCCTAATGTTGCAACAGATAATACTTGTGTTTGACCTCTTGTAAATAAAGCACTTCCATGAACTCTTGGTAATAATCCAACTTCACAAGATAATGGTCTGATTTCATCAATCTTTCTTCCATCTGGTCTTTTATGTTCTTTATAAATCATTTCTCTTACACATTTTTTCTCTAAATCGTGAATACTTGTTGTAATATGATACATTGCCTTTTCAGTTTCTTCTTCTCCATGTTTTTCAGTATAATAAGCAATAATATCTTCTGTAAGCTTGTCCATATTGGCATCTCTTACTTCTTTTTCTTGTGCCTGCACATCTTGGTACATTCTTTCTTTAAAGTTTTGCTCAATTTCGTTATAGACATCAGGATCTACTGCAAAAGACAAATACTCAAATTTTGGTTTTCCAATTTCTTTTTGAACCATTTCAATAAAGTCACATACCTTTTTAATTTCTGTATGAGCTTGTTTAATTGCTTCTAACATAATATCGTTTGGTATTTCGTCTGCTCCCGCTTCTATCATTGCAATTTTTTCTCTTGTTCCTGCAACTGTTAGATTTAATCTGCTTTTATCTCTTTGCTCTGCATTTGGATTGATAATAATTTGGTCATCCACATATCCAACATTAACTGCAGCAGTAGGTCCTCCAAAAGGAATATCCGAAATAGAAAGTGCAGCCGAAGCTCCTATCATTGCACACACTTCTGGTGAATTATCTTGATCTACCGATAAAGCGGTTGCTACTACACATACATCATTTCTAAAATCTTTTGGAAATAAAGGTCTTAATGGTCTATCAATTGCTCTAGAAGTAAGAATTGCTTTTTCACTTGGTTTTCCTTCTCTTTTTTGGAAACTACCTGGTATTTTTCCAACAGCATATAATTTTTCTTCATAATCTACAGAAAGAGGAAAGAAATCGATTCCTTCTCTTGGCTCTTTTGATGCTGTTACATTTACAATAACAGCAGTATCTCCATAACGCACTAAAACACTTCCATTCGCTAATTCTGCCATTTTTCCTGTTTCAAATGTAAGTGTTCTTCCTGCTAATTCCATTGAATAGGTCTTAAACATATTTTTATTCTCCTTTATCTTTATATTACACACCTTTCGTATAACAATAAATTAGATGTAACCTCTATGATATATTAAGCATTTTTTTCTTTTTAATACATCATACAAGCTACTTTCTAATTTTTATATTATACGTTTAAATAATGTAACATAGGACGTTTGATAATTCCAAACGCCCTATATCTTCCTGTTTTATTTTCTTAATCCTAATTTTTCAACGATATCTCTATATCTTTGAACATCTTTTTTTGCTAAGTAATTTAATAAGTTTCTTCTTGAACCTACCATTTTTAAAAGTCCTCTTCTAGAATGATTATCTTTCTTGTGAACTTTTAAATGTTCTGTTAATTCATTAATTCTTTCTGTTAAAAGAGCGATTTGTACTTCTGGTGAACCAGTATCTTTTTCATCTCTTTTATAAGTATTAATTACTTCTTGCTTTCTTTCTTTTGTCATTTTAGCACCTCCTAATTTTTTCTTCCTTAAACTGAGCAAAGCTTAGGTGTGTTTTTTGCTTTTGCTAAGTATAAGGTAATTTTTAACATTCTTATTTTACTATATTATCTAATGAAAATCAAGCTTTCGGATTAAAAAACATTTGATTCTTGACTTTCTCTTGTTTTTTTGTAAAATAATGATAATAATTTAAATAGGAGTTAATTTTCAATGTATTTATCATATTGTATTCAAAATACGGATTCTTATCAAACAATAAAAGAAGTCTTAAAAAGTTATTTTCATATTTCTGATCGACTTTTATTAAAATTAAAAAAACAAAATAAAGTGTTTTTGAATCATTCTCCCTGTCCAATTTATAGACCAGTACATGCAGGAGATATTATCAGTTTTTTATTAGATTTTGAAGAAGATAATTCTAATATCATTCCTTGTCAAATGGATCTTTCCATTATATACGAAGACCCTTTTTATCTTGTGATTGATAAACCTTCAAATCTAGCAACACATCCTTCTATTTCTCATTATTCTAATAGTTTATCCAATGGTATTCGTTTTTATTTTGATCAAATTGGCTTAAAAAAGAAAATTCGTATTGTAAACCGCTTGGATAAAAATACTTCTGGTTTAGTTCTATGTGCAAAAAATGAGTATATTCAAGAATGCTTGATTCAACAAATGCAAAAAAATCAAATACAGAAAGAATATCTTGGTATTTTAACCGGATATTTGTATGAAAAGTCAGGAACAATTGATGCTCCTATTGCACGAAAAAGTGGAAGTATTATCGAACGCTGTATTGATCCTAATGGTGAACGTGCAATTACTCATTATACTGTACTTCAAGAATCCGATGGTCTTTCTTTGGTAAAATTCCGACTTGAAACTGGTAGAACTCATCAAATTCGAGTTCATTCTTCTTACATTGGTCATCCAATTTTAGGTGACTCTTTATATGGAACAGAATCCAGTCTCATTTCTAGACAAGCTTTACATAGTTATCATCTAAGTTTTTATCATCCTGTTAATAAGCAGTTTGTAGAATATACTTCTCCTTTACCAAAAGATATGCTCTTTTTGTTTTAACTACAAAAAGATAGTTTTTAAAGTTTTTCCGTTAATAAATAATTATAAGGAAGATTCACTTTAAATTCTATCTTTTTTCGTTCGACATTATATATCATTCATAAGTAAATCGATAAGCCGGGTTCTGTCGTTGAATAGTCATTTATCTAGTATATATGTTACCATATATCTCAAGCCACCAATAAGAGGACGACGAGCAGTCTTAACCCTCAATCTCGGTGTTGCTCCAGATGGGGTTTACATTGACCTAATATGTCACCATATTAGCGGTAAGCTCTTACCTCACCTTTTCACCCTTACCTAAAAATAGGCGGTTGTTTTCTGTTGCACTTTCCTTAAGGTTTCCCTCACTGGACGTTATCCAGCATCTTTGCTCTATGGAGCCCGGACTTTCCTCGTACGCTGCTTTTCAGCCTTGCTATACGCGACTATTTGATTTACTCTTTTTTATTTTAAACGTTTTTAGCTAAAAAGTCAAATTTGAGTTCTCTTCTTATTGTTTTTCTGATCATTTTTTATTTTTTAATATTCTTTTATCTTTTTTATGCTTCTATTAAATTCAATTCTTGTATTAGATTTTTATATTTAATATATAAAAGATCTTTATCCATTTTGGATACCGAGGATTGAAATTCTTTTAATAATACATATGCTTTATTTACATTATAATGATTTTCGTTAGTAATATTATTTACAATTGGCATAAATTTTTCTTCTGCCTTTGTTAAATCATTTTTTATACCGTCCCAATTGTCTTGTTCAATTTTTGCATATGCATTCATAACTTCCGCTTTTGTTTTTAATAAGTCAGTCTTTATTGTATTTTGAATTGTTCCTTCCGCATATTTCGGTAAATATTGATATAATTTTGCTAGATAAGTTAATGTATTATTTTTATCTTCACTTTTTGCATAAGCAATTAGCTGATCTAAATCTTGATTAAAATTACTTATTTCATTTTTATCTATATTGGTCTGATACAAATCCATCATAATGGAAGACCAGCTAGAATATAATCTTTCTATTTCGATTTTTGTACTTTCCCAATTAGTATTTTGATCATTTACTAAAACATCTCCTGGCTGTGCGGAATAATGTATAGTAGTATTATTTTTATTTGTTTCATTTTCACTTGATTGTCCTTCTCCTCCCCCTGAAGAGTCTGATGATGTTTTTTTCTGTTTTGCAGAATCAGTAATTTCTTGTGCCTTCATTTGATAATTCTGTAAACTAATATGATTCATCTGATTTAGAGAGCTTATTAAATAAGAATCTAAAAATTCAATTTCTTCTTCTATCTTCTCTGCTAATAATTCTTCTTCTGTTTTTTGACTACAACCAGTTAAAAGCATAAATGCCAACAATAAAAAAAAGAAAAATTTCAATATTTGAATTGATTTTTGTTGCATGGTTCCTCCAACTTAAAATTAAAATTTAATTATATTCTTTCCAAAAAATTACCTTTTATTCGATTGCATAGATAAAACAATATCTGAAATACTAATTTTAAAGGAGAAATATTTATGCAAACAAAAGTTAATTTATATAGTATGAAAAAAGGAGAAATTAATCACTTTTTAAATCTATTCTATGAAAAAACTTTTTCATTTGAAGATTCTTTGACATGGGAAAAAGAATATAAAAATCCCATTGAACTTGCTGATATTATTGGAAGTTTTATTGATAATAACGATAAATTTCAAATCAATATGTGGATTAGTCTAGATGAGGGATTATTAATCAATGTAACAGATGATAATGCGGATAGTATCATTCGCTATTTGTATGAAAGATTTCCTTATTAAACTTCTAGCAATATCATTCTTAGTTAACAATATTTATCTGCTAAGTCTCATAAAAAAAGAAAGGAATGAAACTTTTTCGTTTCACTCCTGTTTTTATTGCATATCTTATTCTTCCATTATGATAGTAACCGGTCCATCGTTTACTAAAGACACTTCCATATGAGCTCCAAATTCTCCTGTTTCTACTTTTATTCCATTCTTTTTACATTCCGAGATAAAATACTCGTATAATTCATTTGCTTTTTCTGGCGCAGCTGCTTTTACAAAACTTGGTCGATTTCCTTTTTTAGTATCTGCATATAATGTGAATTGTGATACAATTAATAGTTCTCCTCCAATATCTTTTATCGAAAGATTCATTTTCCCATTTTGATCTTCAAATACTCTTAGCCCACAAACTTTTTTTACTAATTTATCTACATTTTCTTTTGCATCTTCGTGAGTTACTCCTAACAATATTAAAAAACCTTTTTCAATTTTTCCTACACTATTTCCTTTTACTTTTACTTCTGCTTGTTTTACTCTTTGTACAACCAGTTTCATAACGCTTCTCCTTTTTTACTTTCTATATTTTTCGTTTCTATTTACCGCTTTTTAAACTATTTCATCATCTTCCGGTTCTATATTTTCTTCTATATCCTTGCTTGTTTTTTCTTCTCCATTTATTTGCGTTTCTTTCCTTTTGTTTTCTTCTACTAATTCTTTATTCTCCTCTATTTTTTTCTCATCTTCCTCTTGTTTTTTCTGATTCTCTCTTATTTCTTCTTCCTTTGTCTGCTTTATTCCACAATTTGGGCAAAAATGAGCATCGATATCCATTTCATAAAAACAATGAAAACATTGTTTTCTATCTTTTAAATGTAGAATTTCTACTCGCGCTTCTTCAATCTCACTTGCTAAAATATCAATTTGAGCACATAATTCTAAAAGTTCTTCTTTTATTTCAATTTTTTCTTCTCGAAGATACTTTTCATAGACCTTTTTTCCTATTTCTTCGTATAAGTCTGAAATATTTGATTTGTTCATACTCATTGCAATTTTCAATTTTGTTTCTTTTGCCAGTTTACTTGTTTTTTCTGCAGTTACTTTATAAGTTTTGGTTGCTTTTTTTCCAATTTTATCTAGCAATTCCATCTTTCGTTCCTCCTTGCTATTTACTTTTAGTTTTAGTATGAACCATCTTTCTATTTTTATTACAAAATTCTATTTTTATTCGAATTTTTTCTCTCTTGTCATTAAAATATGTACTGCTTCTTGAGGATCTAGACCTTCATATAATATTTGATATACAGCATTTACAATTGGCAATTCCACATTATGAATTTTACACAACTCATATGCAGTTTCGATATTATCCACACTTTCTATTACCATTCCAACTTCTTTTTTCGTTTCTTCTAATGACTTGCCTTGCCCAATTAATTTTCCTGCTTTTCTATTCCTACTATGTTCACTTAAGCATGTTACAATTAAATCTCCAAGTCCACTTAGTCCATAAAAAGTTTCCTTTTCTCCTCCCAATTTCACTCCAAAATCTGCAATTTCTTTTAAGCCTCTTGTAATTAGTGCTGCAAATGTATTATCTCCTAGTCCAATTCCTGCTGCTACACCTGCACAAAATGCAATAATATTTTTAAATGCTCCTCCTAATTCCACTCCTTTTACATCATGGGAAGTATATACGCGAAATTCTGGAGACATAAAAACATCTTGTATCATAGAAAGAATTTCAGGATCTTTTGAGGCAATTACCATTAAAGTAGGAATTGCAATCGATACCTCTTCTGCATGACTTGGTCCAGAAAATACACCTATTTTTGTATTTGGCATCTCTTCTTTAAATACTTGATCTAATGTAGATCCCGTTTCTTTTTCAAATCCTTTTGTGCAAATAATAATTGGTTGATTTTTTACATATTTTTTATATTCTTTTACTGTACTCCTAGTAAATTTCGATGGAGTTACATGTAAAATAAAATCTGATCCTTCAATCACATCTTCGTATTTTGTACTGCATATAATATTTTCTGGCAGTGTTACTTTTGGTAAGAATTTACACTTTTTTTCATGATTAATTAAATTTGCCTCTTCTTCTGAAAAAGACCAAATTTTTATTTTGTTTCCTAATTTAGCTAAATGAATTGCTAAAGCAACTCCCCAACTTCCACTTCCTATAATTGCAACTTTTTTCATCTTTTGATTCCTCCTATTTTTCTTCTACTTTTATTTTACTGTATTTGTTATAAAATAATTTACTTTTGTTTTAAGATAAATATTTTTTTACAAATAATTATTTTAATAAAATCGAATGCATTTTAGAA
>ERZ826242.1363-NODE-1363-length-27052-cov-7.454791_pt1 | contig 27052 bp, 29 predicted proteins | sample MGYA00519871_ERZ826242 | MGnify/ENA primary metagenome ERZ826242 (study PRJEB31778, sample SAMEA3449226) | human gut metagenome | biome: human gut; feature: human-associated habitat; material: faeces | place: United Kingdom | collected 2010/2012 ...
TAACTTAACCTTGTTACTCCAGAAATTTCTGACGAAATTTCCTACGTAATAAAAACTAAAACTTTTTCTAAAAAGCAAAAATAGGAGAACGAAATGTCCCCCTATCTATCTTTTTTTAATCTTTTCTATATTTATATATTTTGATGTTTTGCTGCTTTTACTACATTTTCCATAAGCATTGCAATTGTCATTGGTCCTACTCCCCCCGGAACAGGTGTGATATACGATGCCTTTTTAGAAACTTGTTCAAAATCAACGTCTCCTACTAATTTTCCATTTTCTAATCGATTAATTCCTACATCAATTACCACGCATCCCTCTTTTACCATGTCTTCTTTTACAAAATTAGCTTTTCCTAATGCAGCAACAATGAGATCTGCCTTTTTGGTTATTTCTTCAATATTTTTCGTTCTAGAGTGGCATACTGTAACTGTTGCATTTTTGGATAATAGACATTGTACTAATGGCTTTCCCACAATGTTACTTCTCCCTATAATAACTGCATTTTTTCCCTCTATATTAATATTATAGGCCTCTAGCATTCTCATAACACCATATGGCGTGCATGCTACAAAAGTATCTTGTCCCAATACTAGCTTTCCTACATTCATTGGATGAAATCCGTCTACATCTTTGCTAGGATCAATTGCTCGAAAAGCAACATTAATATCTAAATGCTTTGGAAGTGGGCTTTGCAATAAAATCCCTGAAATATCTGCTCTTTTATTTAATTTTTCTATTAAGCTTAATAGCTCGTCCATTTGTGTTGTTTCTTCTAAAATATATTCCTCATATTCGATTCCCGTTTTGTTACATGCTTTGCTTTTATTTCTTACATATACCTTAGAAGCTTCATCATTTCCTACTAAAATAACTGCAAGTTTTGGTATGATTCCATCTTCCTTTAACTTATCTACTTCTTGTTTTAATGATTGTTTAATATTTTTTGCTAATTCTTTCCCATTTATTATTTCAGCCATATTTACACACCTTTATCTTTTATTTTTTATCTTCCTCATTTTATCTAATTTCTTTTTCTTTTTCAATATTTAAACTTAATTTTTTTCTATGTAACGATGTGATTTCCCATCACGGAACTCACATCGCTTTTTCTAGCATTTTTTATTGCAAATCAACATAATAATTCTCAAAATGAATAGAAGTAATAAAATCGCAATTAGTACGATAATCGCTGGCAATGATAAAAGAATAATAATACTTGTTAAGCCTCCAACTAATAATCCTACTGTAAATAAAAGTGCTCCTAATAAAATTGCAAGAACAATATCTATACAACAAGTTTTCTTTTCTTTTTTGCAAGGTTTTGGTTCTTTGTTGCAATTACAATAATCTTGTTCATAATTATATGGTTCTATCACTATTCTCACCTCTTACTATAAAACAATTTCTTTTGTTTTATAGTAATATTGTATGATACTTTCTATCTTTTTGTGACTATTCTTGTTTATCTTCTTGTTTAAAAGTAATTTTATTTCCCATATTTCCAGCTCTTGTCACCATGTGATACCCATACTTATCTTTTAAAGCATCTACTATTTTATCTAACTTTTCTTGTTTTTTATCATCTTGTACTTCAAATAAACTTAATTGTCTTTCTTCCCCTTTGCATAATTTTTCAACTCGAATTCCAATTAAACGAATTCTTTCCCCTATATATAATTCTTTTAGCAATTCTTTTGCTACCTCAAAAATTTCTTTTGTTGTATTTTTAGGATACTCTAGTTTTTTTTGATGAGAATATAGTTTAAAATCACTATTTTTTATTTGAACACTAATGACAGAAGCATACATATTTGTTTTTCTTAAGCGATATGTTGTTTGTTCTGTTAATGCCAGTAATACTTCATCTAATTTACTAATATCGGTTATATCTTGTGATAATGTAATTGAATTTCCAATTCCTTTTGGATCTTGCTTTTTATATTCTACTTCTGAATAATCGATGCCATTGGCATATTCCCACATTAATTTTCCAAATTTTCCAAATCTTTTTATTAATAATTTTGGTTCTGCTTTTGCTAAATCTCCGATCTTCTTTATTCCCATATGTTCTAATTTAGGTAATGTTTGTTTTCCAACCATAAATAATTCTGATACTGGCAATCTCCACATTTTACTCGGTATCTCTTCTTCAAATAAAGTATGAACTTTATTTGGTTTTTGAAAATCCGACGCCATTTTTGCTAATAGTTTGTTATGTGCCACTCCAACATTTACAGTAAAGCCCAACTCTTCTCTTACTCTTTTACTGATTTCATAAGCAATTTGTAATGGAGTTCTATTTTGCAAAAATTGAGTAATATCTAAGAAACATTCATCAATGGAAAATCGTTCAATATGATCTGTATATTCTAATAGTAGTTGATAAAGTGCATTTGAATATGAATAATACACTTTAAAATCACTTGAATAAATTTTGATACTTGGACATTTTTTTCTTGCAAAATAGATCGGCTCTCCAGTTTTTATTCCAAATTGTTTTGCAACTGGACTTTTTGCAAGCACAATTCCATGTCTTTGTTTTTCATCTCCACCAATAATTGCTGGTATTGTTCTTATATCCAGTGTTTCTCCTTGTTTTAACAAATGAATTGCCGTCCATGATAAAAAGGCATTATTTACATCTACATGCAAGATTTGTCTTTCCATTTCTCTCACCTAAAGTCATTTTAGAACATAAGTTCGTTTTTGTCAATATTTTTCTTTTTTATACCTTTTTTCATTACCTAAAAAATAAAAGTCGTTTAATAATTATCTCTCTTTCTGTAAAAAAGCTACTTTTAATAATTAACTTTTGAATTGGATTAAAAAAACAATCAATAAGCGGTATTTCTTTTAACTTAAACTTTCTTTGAATTGCATCACAAGTAAATAATTTACAAGTAAGACATTGAGCCGAACATTTTTTTCTTTTAAATAAGGACATACCTTTAATTTACCACCCAAAAAAAATGGTTTAGTAAATTTATGACAACATCCCATTGTAATTTTTTCTTTACACTTTCCTGATCTTTTCTCAATACAAACATCATTTTTAAAATCGCAATAATTATTTTTTTCAAATTCTTCGTCAATATCTTTACATACTTGATCATAAATATATTCTATTTTTTCTCTCTTATTTGTAAGAAAAATAGCTTTCATACATTTTATTAAGTCTTCTTTTATTTTTATTTTCTTATTTCCGATCATTTCAAAAATCATCTTTGGTTCATCTGTTTTTATGCTTTGATATTTCTTTTCTATTTTTTGAATCTTTCTAATTAAATCCTTTATATCATCTACATCATCTATATTAATACATATCCATATTGGAGAATTATCTTTTGGTTGTTTTATTTGTGCTGTTTTTGTTATGTCTACTAAATTCTGAATATTATATATCTTTTTCCATTGTATTATTTCTTCTTTTTCTATTAATACTATATTCTTTCCTTTTAATTCTATCATTTTAATATCTCTTCCTTATTCTCTTTCTTCTTCTTTTCTATTATGATTCATTATTACTCTTTTAATATCTAATATTTTAAATAATTCATATTCATTATTTAAAATATAATAACTTACTATTTCTTTTTCTGTAATTTTATTTTTAGAAATTTTTTCTGCTATCTCATTATTAATTTCTTTATATCTTATATCACAAATCATAACTAACATTTTTTTACATTTTTGTCAACAATTTCAAAAAAAATATACTTTATTTCAAATTTATGATATAATTAATATAGTTTATTAGAAATGGAGATAATAAATATGCTTTCTTTTGAAGAAAAACGTCGAATATTTCTTACCAATATCCATCATGGAAATATAGGCAGATTATATCCTATTGAAGATTTAGATTCAGCAAAACGTGCTTATCGAAGCGTTTCCATTGACATTATGAGAAATAACTCAAAACCTTATTCTGATGGATCTCCTGGTGAAGGAAGAGATCTTTAAAAAAGAAAAACTCTAGAATAAAATTGATTTACTCAATATATTCTAGAGTTTTTCTTTTTATTTCATTTTTATCTTAATCATACCATTCTAATTCCCAATCTACAATTTTAACGGTATCACCTTCTTGTACTCCGGCCTTTTTTAATTCTCTATTTACTCCTAATTGTTCTAGACATTTTTGGAAATAATATAAAGATTCATTATCTTCTAAATTTACTCTTGCCATAAGTCTTTGAACAGCTGGTCCATCCACAACAAACATATCTTTTTCTTTTGTAATAGTAAAATCGTCTCGTTTTTCTTCTAGCGTATAACGTTTTCTTTCTTCCACACTTATTAATTCTTCTTTTGGTAACTCTTTTAATAGTTCTGTTACTCTTTGCATTAATTCTTTTACTCCCTGCCCTGTAGCAGAAGATATTTTAAAGAATTCTAAGTTCTTCTCTTTTGCTAATTCTTCTAATTTCTTTTCATTTTCTTCATCTTGTACAATATCTGCCTTTGTTGCTACAACGATTTGCTTTCTATTTGCTAATTTTTCACTATATTTTTTTAGTTCACTATTGATTGCATAAAAATCTTGTATTGGGTCTCTTCCTTCCATTCCGGAAACATCAATTAAATGAAGTAATAATCTTGTTCTTTCGATATGTCTTAGGAATTGAAGTCCAAGTCCTACTCCTTCACTTGCTCCCTCTATAATTCCTGGTATATCTGCAATAACAAAACTATCTCCATAATCCGTTTTTACAACACCTAAGTTTGGATTAATTGTAGTGAATTGGTAGTTTGCAATTTTAGGTTTTGCTGAGGTAACAACAGATAGAAATGTGGACTTACCTGCATTTGGAAATCCAACCAAACCAACATCTGCTAATGATTTTAATTCCAATATTAATTCTTTTTCAATTCCTTTTTCTCCATCTTGTGAAAATCTAGGTGCTTGTCTCGTAGAAGTCGCAAAATGAGAATTTCCTTTTCCTCCTCTTCCCCCTGGAAGAATTAGTTCTTTTTGATTTGGAGAAGATAAATCAGCAACTACTTCTCCTGTTTCGGCATCTTTTACAAGAGTACCTAATGGAACTTTCACATATAAATCCTGACCGCTTTTTCCATAGCAATGTGATCCACTTCCATTTTGGCCATTTTCTGCTTTAAATCTTCTTTTATAGCGAAAATCTACAAGTGTATTAGAATCCGGATCTACAACGAAATAGATGTCTCCACCTTTTCCGCCATCTCCTCCGTCTGGTCCTCCTGCTGCTACATATTTTTCTCTACGAAAAGATACTGCACCATTTCCACCATCGCCTGATTTTATTGTAATTTTTGCATAATCTGTATACATACTTATCTCCTTCTTACCATTTGATTATTTTAAGCAAAATAATCTAGTTTCATTGCTTCTTTTACTCTTTTCATTGTTTCTTTTGCTATCTTTTGTGCATGCTTTGTTCCTTCCATTAAGATTTCTTTTACTTCTTCTGGTCTTTCTTCATAATAACGTCTTCTTTCACGAATTGGCTCTAGTACTTCTATAATATTTTTAATCAATTGTTTTTTACAAGCAACACATCCTCTTTTTCCTTCACGACATTCTTTTTCAATTTCTTCAATCTCTTTTGGATCTTTTCCAAATAATTTATGATAATAAGATACCATACAAATATCAGGATTTCCTAAATCATCTTTTTTTATTCTACCCGGATCTGTAACAGCAGACATAACCTTTCTTGCAATCTCCTCATCAGAATCAGATAAATAGATTGCATTTCCTAAGGATTTTCCCATTTTTTCATTTCCGTCTAATCCTTTTATCCTTTTATTATCTCCTACTACAGCCTTTGGTAAATACAATGTTTCACCATAGATACTGTTAAATTTACGAACAATTTCTCTACATTGTTCAATTAAAGGAAGCTGATCTTCTCCTACTGGTACAATCGTTCCGTCAAATACTGTAATATCTGCCGCTTGACTTACAGGGTATCCCAAAAAGCCATAAGTAACACTTTCTCCAAAAATTTCTCTTTTTTGTGCAATTTCCGTTTTTACCGTTGGGTTTCTTTCTAGTCTCGCAATCGTTACTAAATTAGAATAAAAAACCGTTAATTCTGCAATCTCTGGAATCATCGATTGTAAAAATATAGTTGCTTTATTCGGATCAATTCCTACTGCCAATTCATCCATTACGATTTCATTTACATTTTTCTTTACCTTTTCAGGATGATTAAAATTATCAGTTAAGGCCTGCACATCCGCTACTTCTATAAAAGTTTCATATTTTCCTTGTAATTTTACTCTATTTTGTAGCGATCCAAAATAGTGACCTATATGTAATTTTCCTGTTGGCCTATCCCCTGTTAAAATTCTATCTCTCTTTTCTAACATTTCTTTTCTCTCCTTTATAAGCCTAATTCCTCATGTGCATCTTGCAAAGCAATTAGTGTTTGCTCTAATACATAATCTAATTCTAGCTCTGCCATTTCTGCACCTTTTGCAATTAATTCTCTATCTACTTTAGCCGCAAAACTTTTGCTCTTCCATTTTTTCTTTAATGATTTTAATGTTAAATCTTCTAGTTTCTTACTTGGCTGCATTAAAGCTGCTGCTATTACTAATCCTGTTAATTCATCTATCGTATATAATATCTTTTCCATAAATAATTTTGGTTCTACTTCATTTTGTACTAATCCATATCCATGGCTTTGAATAGAGTGAATCATATCCTCTTCTACGCCTTCTGATTTTAAAATTTCTACACATTTCACACAATGCTCTTCTGGATATTTTTCATAATCGATATCATGCAATAATCCCACGATTTGCCATCGTTCTACATCCTCGTGATTTAATTGTGCAAAATGTTTCATTGTTGCACTTACTGCAATACAATGTTTTTGAAGACTTTCTTGTGTAATATACTTCTTTAAAATGCTATATGCTTGATCTATATTCATCCCTATTCCTCCTTTTACGTTATCTATTATACATGATTTTGAATTTTTTTACAACTAAGTCCATTTGCTTCCCTTATTATGTAACTGCTTTATTTGAATTCTTAGTAAAATCTTATAAATACAAAATAAAAGTAGACACATTTCGTTGAAAACTCCAACTTTCGGTGTCTACTTTTATTTTATATTTATCTTAAGCGTTTGCTTCCTCTTTTTTTGTTTCTGTTTCTGGATAAACACTAATTTTCTTTTTATCTTTACCCATTCTTTCGAACTTAACAATTCCGTTTACTAATGCGTATAATGTATCATCGCTACCAATTCCAACATTAGTTCCTGGATGGAATTTTGTTCCTCTTTGTCTCATTAATATGTTTCCAGCTAATACAAATTGTCCATCTGCTCTTTTGACACCAAGACGTTTTGATTCACTGTCTCTACCGTTCTTAACACTACCTTGACCTTTCTTATGAGCCATTCTTTCCACTCCTTTCTTGTTTCAAAATTCTCAAAAGTCTATTTTATAGTCTCTTACTATGCTTCTGCTTCTTCTGCTTTTGCAGCTTTTTTTGCAGGCATTTTAATTGTAGTTATTTCAACTCTAGTATAAGGTTGTCTATGTCCTTGTTTTCTTCTATAATTTTTCTTTGCTTTATATTTGAAAACAACAATTTTCTTTCCTTTTCCGTGGTTTACTACTTTTCCTTCAACTTTAATACCTTTTACATAAGGATTTCCAACTTCTACTTTTCCTTCATTTGATACTAAAATTACTTTATCAAAAGTAACTTTTTTTCCTTCTTCTGTATCTAATTTTTCAAAAAAGATAACGTCTCCTTCTGCTACTTTGTATTGTCTTCCACAGCTTTCTATAATTGCGTACATTAAAAATGCACCTCCTTAATATGTATACTCGCTAAGCATAAATTCAAGGTAGTTAGATTTCTCTAACATTTATTTACCCGACCTAGGCGGCTTACAGGTAAATATTTTATCATATAATACTAAAATTTGTCAAGCTTTTATGCTTGTTCTTTTTTTCATCCACTTTCTCTTGCTTTTTTTATTCCTTCCGCTTATAATCAATTTATGAAAGATTTAATTATTAATAAAAAATATGATGGTAAAAAATTAAATAATTTTCTTTTTGATACCTTTCCAAATTTAAGTTCTAGCATTTTTTATCGTGCTTTACGTAAAAAAGATATTTTAGTAAACGGAAAGCGTATTCATGAAAATATTACAGTATTTGAAAATGATACAATTCGTATCTATATTTCTGATGAGTTACTAGATGTTTTTCCTTCTATTCCAGTTATTTACGAAGATTCTAACATTCTTATTGTAAATAAACCTGCAGGTATTGAGGTAACAAATCATGAGCATTCTTTAACCAATATGTTACAAAAGAAGTATGGTAATTTTGTTATGCCATGCCATCGCATCGATCGTAATACCTTTGGTTTAGTTTTATTTGCTAAAACAGAAGAATCACTTTCTATTTTACTAGAAAAATTTAAAAATAGAGAAATTGAAAAACATTACTTAGCTCAAGTGTACGGAATTCCTAAAAAAGATTCTGAAACTTTATATGCTTATTTATTTAAAGATACGAAAAAGTCAAGAGTATATATTTCCGATATTCCTAAAAAAGGATATCAAAAAATTATCACTTCTTATACTATAAAGGAAAAAGATGTTAAAAACCATTCTTCTATTCTTGATGTTAACCTTAAAACAGGAAGAACCCATCAAATTCGCGCCCATCTTGCCTTTATTGGTTATCCTATTATTGGTGACGGAAAATATGGAAAAAATGAAATTAATAAAAAATTTCATCAAAAAACACAATTATTATGTAGTTACAAAATAAAATTTAATTTTTATACAGATAGTGGAATATTAAACTACTTACGTGGAAAAGAATTTTCTTTAAATGTTTTTCCTTTTTCTATAAAAGAAGATTAAAATAAATAATATATTTTTAGAAATAAAAAAAGTTGCCTTAATTTTTATTTAAGACAACTTTTCTTTTTCATTGCATAGGAAATTCCGTTAGAAATTTCTGGAGCAACAAGGTCTAAGTTTCCTTAAGTGTGCGATTGTAAAGCAATCTGTACATATGGCAAATCCACTTTTCTTGCATTATTCAAATATTTCATAAAATTCTTTTTCTGTAATTTTTTCTTTTTCTAACAATATCTGTGCAACACGATCTAGTTTATCTCTATGTTCTATTAAAATTCTTTGTGCCCTTTGGTATGCTGTATCAATTAAGATTTTGATTTCCGCTCCAATCGCATCTTCCATTTTTTCCCCATATACAATGATTTGATCTGGGTTTGCTGCACTTTGCATTGAAATTGGTCCAATCGTATCACTCATTCCATACATGGTAATCATATCTCTTGCAATTCCTGTTGCTACTTCTAAATCGTTACTTGCACCTGTTGAAATATCATTTAATGCAATTTTTTCTGCTGCTCTACCTCCTAATAAGGCAATCAATTTCTCTTCTAATTCGGTTTTTGCTACGTAGTACTTATCTTCATTGGAACGATACATCGTGTAGCCTCCTGCCACTCCTCTTGGAACGATCGAAATTTCTTTTACATCATTTTGTGTTTCTAAATATCTGCTTACTACTGCATGTCCTGCTTCATGATAAGCTGTTAATTTTTTATCTTTTTCTGAAATAAGTCTACTATGTTTTTCTAATCCAACTGTCACTTTCTTAATTGCTTCTTCAATATCATCTCTATGAATCGATTCTTTCTTTTTTACCGTTGCAATAATTGCTGCTTCATTTAAAATATTGGCAAGTTCTGCTCCCGTAAATCCTGCGGTATCTTCTGCTATATCTTTAAAAGAAACATCTTCTGCAAATTGTTTTTCTTTTGCATGTATTTTTAAGATTTCTTCTCTTCCTTTTTTATCTGGTGTTCCAATCATAATTTGACGATCAAATCTACCAGGTCTTAATAATGCTTTATCTAACATTTCTGGTCTATTGGTTGCAGCCAATACAATAATTGTTTCTGTAGAATCAAATCCATCCATTTCTACTAATAACTGATTTAATGTTTGATTATTTTCTGATTCCGCTCCGCTTGCATTTGTTCTTCTTGCTCCAATGGCATCAATTTCATCAATAAAGACAATACATGGAGATATTTTTCTTGCCTTCTCAAATAATTTTCTTACTCTTGATGCACCAAGACCTGCAAACATTTCTATAAATTCAGAACCACTCATTTGAATAAATGGTACTTTTGCTTCTCCTGCAACCGCTTTTGCAATTAAGGTTTTTCCTGTTCCAGGTTTTCCACATAATAATATTCCTTTTGGTACCTTTGCTCCCATACGATAAAATTCATCTGGATTTTTTAGAAAGTCTACGATTTCTACTAATTCCTTTTTCTCTTCATCTAAACCTGCAATATCATCAAATTTTGTATTTGTTTCATTTTCTTCACTATCGTATACTTTTCCTTTATCGCCTAATCCTTGCATCTTAAAAATTAGAACAAAAATAGAGATCATAAGTACAATTGTAATTACTTGAAATAAATTGTCTTTTATGAAAGTCATCGCACCTTCTGATTTTTGCTCTACTTCAATTTGACTTCCTTCTTCTACCTTTCTTTGTACATATTCTGTAAAGGCCTGTAAATTAGGAACTCTAGTTTGTTTTTCTTCTTCTATATCACGTAATTTTACATCTACTACATTACTTCCAGATTTCATTTCGATTTTTTCTACTGTATCATCACTAATGTTTTTAATTAACTCTGTATATGGAAGTGACATTTCTTCTTCTTTTTGTTTACCAGTTTGAATTGCATAAAATGTAACTGCAATTAAAGCGATTAAAAGTATAATTGCACCAATTGTAGCATATACTAACTTTTTCTTTTCTTTTTGTTTTCTATTTTCTTTATTGTCATAGTTTTCTTTTCTCACTTTTTCCTATCTCCTTTACGCTTCTCCTTTTGCTTCATTTCCTATTTTGCCATCTTCTTTTTTCTTTTCTTCCTTTTTCTCTTGTTCTTCTTGTTTTTCTTCTTTTTTATCTTCTTTCTTTTCTTTTGGCTCTTCCTCTTGTTGCTTTAGTTCTTCTTTTACTTTTTCTTGTTCTTCTATAATTTTCATTAGTTGTATTTGTTGCTTAATCAAATTAGAACGAATTAACAAAATAGCAGTGATAATATAAATGTAAGTAATTGTTGTATACACAATGTAAAAATACTGCATGTAAAATCCTGTAAATAAATTTACTCCAATGTAAATAATGTTTAATAAGATAGGAAGTGTTAGCGCATGTACTGTAATATTAAATAAACTTCCTATTTTTAATTTTAAGCCTGTTATTCTAGCAGCAAGATATCCCATAATAATAGGTGCAATACAGTCTAATAGTCCATAAGTAGCATACAGTAAAAATACACTAAATGTACCAAAAATTAAAATAACGAAATATCCTATCCATTGGCCTTGGTCTATATAGGAAATAAGTTGTTCTTGGTTAAAATTCTGAATTTGATATTCTTTTGAAATATCTTCATATGTTCTTATGATAGGAGCTTCTGCTAAAGAATTTCTTACTTCAATTCTATCTTTTAAAATAAAAACTCCTGTGCTATATAATTGGGCTTTTTTGTCATATTCTTCTTTTTTGGTTTGGTCTATATCACTTGTATCAATAATGACAATCCCAGGAAATATTTTCTCATTCTCAATGATAATTGGTTCTTCGTTATTCACAGATAATGAATTATTTTCAAAAACAATTGATATATTTTGATCTTTTAAATAAGAAATTCCTTGGTTTAAGTGAATTCCTATTTTGATACAAAATAAAATTGCAATTGCAAGACTGAATAATAAAAATATTTTTAAAAAATATTGTATTCCACGGCTTACGTTTTCTGTTGCAAAATCTTGATATTTATCAAAATCTTTAATACTTGCAATTGCCGTTTTAAAAAATGATTCTTTTTTATTTTCCATTACTGGTACTCCCTTCTTATGTTGCTATCCACATAAATTGGGCTTATTTCTAGTTGTACTTCATCACCGATATGAACATCATCTTGATCTGTAATATCTATCGTAATATGGTACATTCCCAATCTGCCGATTATTGGATATGTTTTTTTATTTATTTTAACAGTTAACACTTCTTTCTTTAAAAAGCTCTTTAAATTATTTACAAGATATCTTACCTTATCTCTAAATCGAAACATATCTGGAAAAACTTTAACATGAAATCCATCTGCATATCCTACTGGCGCGATGGCAACTTTTTTTTCTTCTTTTGTTTGATATATATTGGAATATCCTATATTCCATCCTTTTGGTAATGTTCTAATTTCTGTAATATTACTTTTTAAGTAGCCAATTTTCTTTAATCCGATCCTATTTTCTACTGATATTCTACCTAGAAATGCAGATCCAATTCGAACAGCATCTAAATTCATTTCTGGAAATTTAAGAAAAGCAGAAGAATTAGAACAATGTGCTATTCCTACTGAAATTTTTTGTTCTTTTAAATATCCTACTATCTCTTTAAATCTTCGAAACTGTTCTTTGGTCCACCCATTTTTGTTAAAAAAAGCTAATGAAAAATGGGTAAAGATTCCTTCTATTTTTATTCCCTGTAATCCCTTCAAAAATTCAGAAAGTTCCTCTTTTTCTTGATATAAAAATCCATACCTTCCAAATCCAGTATCAATTGCAATATGAACATTTACTACTTTATTTTGTTCTTTTGCTATTTTTTCTACTGCTTGTCCCGCTTCTTTTGAACCAATTGTTAATATAATATTGTTTTCAATTAATTCTCTGATTTCCTCTTCGATACTAGTAGAAGATAGCATTAATATTTTTTCTTTTATTCCTGCTTTCCTTAAGCTTACTGCTTCTTCCACTGTGGAAACTGCAAAAAAGTTAATCCCTTGATCCATTAAAATGTTAGCATAATCTATCATTTCTAAACCGTAACCATTTGATTTAATCACAGCAATGATCGTTGGCGCTTTTTCTGCATTTTGTTTTGCATATTGCTTAATTGCTTCTATATTATGTTTTAAATCTTCTTTTTTTATGACTAATGCTTTCATTTTTTCTCCTTATTTTTTCTTCATCGTTTTTACAAATCCTCTTACCTTACGGAATACTTTTTCTGAGAACTGGTATAAAGCATATCTTACTTTTTTGTATGGAATGTAAATTTCACCTATAAATTCTGTAAATTCCGCACCAAATCCTTTTTTAAATCGGTATAAACCATATTGTGGATGATTTTCATCTACTACTCCAGATACCCCTCTTAAATCAAACATGTCATCTTTTCTTTGAATCGCAAGTTTTATCATTTCCCACTGCAATAAATAATTTGGCATCACGTTACGATAAGCATTACTACTTGCGCCATATAAGTACCATGTTTTATTTCCATACATAATTGGAATGACTCCAGAAATTGGCTTTCCTTCATAATATGCCATTAATACTTTCATATGTTTTGGTGCTAATTCATCATACATTTTTTCAAAATATTCTAATGGTCTTATGATAAATCCATCTCTTGCTCCTGTTTCCACCATAATTTTATGAAAATCTTTTAAATCTTCTTTTGTTCCTTCTTTTACAGTAACTCCTTTTCTAGTTGCCAATCTTACATTATATCTTGTTTTAGAATGAAAACCTGCAAATATTTCATCTTCTGTTTTTCCTTTTATATCTAAGCGAAATACATATCTTGGTTGTATTTCATCTCTAAAATCTTTTGCATTATCTTTAATTTGATATCCCAATTTTTGTACAATCTCTCTAAATTCTTTGTCATCACTTTTGATATCAGGTTCAATTTTTAATACCATCGCATGATATTTTTCAGCTAATTGTTTTGCTCCTTCTGTTAATTGTGCTAATACTTTTTCATCATGAATATCACAAACAGGTCCTCTGGAAGAATACATTAAATACCCAAAAATAGGAATCTTTCTAACTAAAACACTTAATGACCCTACTATATTTTGTTTTTCGTCTTCTGCAACAACTACTTCGTTTTTCCAAAAGCTTTTTACTTTTCCCCATTCTAAAGATTGTTGAAAATTACATCTTTCATGATTTTCTAAAAATTCCGTATATTCTTTTCTTTGTTTCTCATCTTGTAAATCTAATATTCTCACTTTGTTTTCCTCCACTTATATTATATCCTTCATTTCCATATTTTACACTAAGTATCTTATTTTTACAAGTATGTCCCACGGATTCTAAAAAAATATAGCGGATTTTTTATCCGCTAATTTTAGCAACATCTTCCGCATCCATTTCCACAATTTGTGAACAATAGTAAGAATATAATGATAAAGAATAATATTGTACAATCGTCTCCGCAACCTCCGAATAATCCATTAAAGAATCCTCCGTTATTGTTGCATCCACAACCACATCCGCAATTTCTTTCTTCTTGCATTTTTGATACCTCCTTTTTGTTTTATATGATATAGTATGCGAATTTTGTTTTTTGTGTTACAATAGAAGCAAAGATATTATATATTACAAAAAAATGGAGGTATTGTTTTGGAATTACTTGCTCCTGTTCGGAGATTTTGAATGTTTAAAAGCTGCTGTACAAAATGGTGCAGACAGTGTATATTTTGGTGCTAACTCTTTTAGTGCAAGAGCTTATGCACATAATTTTAATTTAGGAGAATTAAAACAATCCATTCAGTATGCAAAACTTAGGAATGTACATACTCATCTTACTTTAAATACTTTATTAAAAGACTCAGAATTAGAAGAAGCAATTACTCTTGCGAGTAAAGCGTATGAATTTGGAATTGATGCTATCATAGTTCAAGATTTAGGTCTTGCCAAAACACTTATGAAGCATTTTCCTGATCTTCCTCTTCATGCCAGTACACAAATGACAGCACATAATTTAGAAGGAGTACTAGCATTAGAAAATTTAGGCTTTAAAAGAGTCGTTCTTTCTAGAGAACTTTCTTTAGAAGAAATTGAATATATCAAAAGCCATTGTAAGGTAGAAATTGAAGTTTTTGCACATGGAGCACTATGTATGTCTTATTCCGGCCAATGTCTTTTCTCTAGTATGATTGGTGGAAGGTCCGGAAATCGTGGAAAATGTGCTCAGCCATGTAGACTCCCTTATGATCTTTTAAAGCAAGATAAAAATGGAAAAGAAACCGTTTTGGATAAAGGCTATTTATTAAGCCCTAGAGATTTGTGTAGCTTAGAATTGTTACCTAACCTTATAAATGCGAATATCGATTGTTTAAAAATTGAAGGTAGAATGAAATCCCCTGAATATGTAGCAACGGTTACTCGTATCTATCGAAAATATTTAGACCTTGCTTTGCAAAAAGATTCTTACCAAGTTCAAGAAGAAGATAAAAAGGATTTACTTCAAATTTTTAATCGTGGTGGATTTTCTACTGGACATCTAAAAAACAGTCCGAATAAATCCCTTGTGGATACAAGTAAACCCAATAATACGGGTATCTTAATTGGATATATTTCTAATTATAATAAAGAAAAGGGCCATATTACCTTAACATTATTGGATTCTTTAGAAATTGGAGATACCGTTTCTTTTGAGAAAGAAAGCTCTAAATATACCGTTTCTGAACTAATGAAATCCAATTCAAATCGAATAAGCGAATCTTCCGGAAGTACTGTCACGATTGGACGAATGAAAGGAAATATTCGTGTCGGAGATAAAGTATATAAAATGGCTAGCAAAGCTTTATTAAAACAAGCTCAAATGACTTTTAATGATAAAACAGAACTGAAAAAGATTCCTCTTTCTGCAACAATTACTTTACAAAAAGAAAAACCAGTTTTGTTAACCATTTGTCCTGCTGTAAAACCATCCAATATTTATTATAATTTAATGGTATCGGTTCAGTCGGAAGAAGTGCCAGTTCTCGCCAAAAATCAACCAATTGATAAAGAGCGTATTTGTTCACAACTTTCTAAAACTTCTAACACACCTTACGAATTTTCTAAAATAGAAGTAAAATTAGAGCCTAATTTATTTTTACCAAATATCCGTATTTTAAATGAACTTAGAAGAAAAGCTCTTAGCAAGCTTGAAAATTTAGTGCTAGAAAAAATAGAAAGAAAAAATAAATATCCTACTGTTAATTTACCAGAAAACAAAAAAACATCAATCGATTCTGATCAGATTTCTTTATTCTTTACGAGATTTCGAGAAGATCTCGATTATGAGAAAATAGAAAATGTTGATCGAATTTGTCTTCCTTTTACTTGTTTTATGAAAGGAAGCTTTAAGACACATTTACAAGATTTAACGAATTCTCATTCTGTTTTTGTGGTTCTTCCTACTATTATACGAGAGAACTTTCAAAACATAATAAGCACAACAATTGATCAAATCATTTCTTCTTATCCAATAAAAGGATTCGTTATCTCTAATATCCAAGGAATTTCTATGGCCCATAAATTAAACACTCTTTATCCAAATCGTTTTGAATTTATTGCAAATTATACTTTAAATGTGTTTAATTCTGCTTCTGCAAAAGAACTTAGAAATTTAAATATTCATACTGTTACTATTTCACCAGAACTTGATAAAGAAACAATATTATCCCTTTGTTCTTCTGTTGGTAACTTTTCTGAACTTATGGTATATGGTAATTTACCTGTTATGAATGCAAATTACTGTCTTCTTGGCAAAACAAATCAATGTTTACCTACTTGCCCATCGTTTTGTACAGAAGATACAAAATACTATTTAAAAGATCGTCTTGGTTTTTATTTTCGTTTATTACCAAATCGAATTCAAACAACTTCTACAATATTAAATAGTAAAACATTATCTATCTCTCCAAAAGAATTTCCTTGTGCTTCTTATCGAATTCAGATATTGGATGAAGATTTAGATCAAATTAACCATATTATTCAAGTAGTTAAAAATAAAGATCGCTTTGAGGGAAAAGAATATACAAATGGCAATCTAAATCGTGAAATATAATAACTAGTCTTATTCTTTCCTAAAAACAAAAAAGCAATTACAATGAAGTTTCCTTCAAGTTGTAATTGCTTTTCTTTTCCTTATACTGGATTACTACTAAGTTTAATAATAAGATCCATATTATCATCCTCTGCAGCTTTATTCTTTCGAATCATCCCACATTTTTCACATTGAAATACAATAACATATCCCTTTTTGGCACTCATCTCAATTCCAATTGGCTTTAACATTCCGTGGCATTCTTCTGCACGGTCTCCTGGATTTTTATCTACATGTTTTGAATACAAACAATGAGGACAATGATTTCTACAAGAATAGCCTAATTTTGGAATTTTCTTACCACAATGTTCACATATAAATTCTTCGTCTATTTTTGTAAAATTACTTTGTTTTAACATTTCTTTTCTTCCTTTTTTAGTATTTAAAATCTCCCCCACCAATAAATTCACGAAGTAATGAATTTGATGGAATTAGTTCTTTTGGTATTGGTTCGAAATATTGTAATAAATCACACAATCTTTTCGCTTCTGCATATTCCTTTTCTGAGGCATCAATTTCTTCTAATAAAGGCATTGCATATGTTTTTAATACAGAAATTTCATAAATTAAAGAAGTATTAAACATAACATCTGCTTCCTCTTGGAATGGAAAGATATTCTTTCTTTCTCCTGCATTTACCGATTTCCACATTTTTAATGTATGAAGTGCAGAATATCCTCTAAATTGATAATCTCTTACAATCCTTCTAATTAATCTAGAATCCGTTGTAGAAATACGATTAAAATAATCGATATTTAGAACAGTAAGTGCACTAATATATACTTTAAATTTATTTTCTTTTGGAATTTGTGAAGTCAATCGATCATTTAAACAATGAATTCCTTCAATTACTAAGATTTCATCTTTCTTTAATGACATTGTATTTCCATTGTATTCCTTTTTTCCTGTATGGAAATTAAATGTTGGCATATCAATGGTTTCTCCATTTAATAACTTAGATATATGGTCATTAAATAATTTTAAATCAATGGCTTCTATATGTTCAAAATCATAATTTCCATTTTCATCTTTTGGTGTATCTACTCTTTCCACAAAATAATTGTCTACTGAAATTGTCACCGGTTTAATCCCGTTTAATTGTAATTGCAACCCCAATCTTTGAGCAAATGTTGTTTTTCCTGAAGAAGAAGGACCAGCAATTAATACCATTTTTATTTTTCTGTTTTTTGCTACTTGATCTGCTATTTGAGAAATCTTCTTTTCGTGTAATGCTTCATCTAACAGTACGATATTTTTTGCATTTCCATTTTTCACTTCTCGATTTAATTTGTATAAAGTATTTACATCTAACATTCTATGAATATCTTCATAATCTTGCAATGCTGCTAATAACTTTTTATTTTCCTTAAATTCTGGTAATTTTTTTATATTTTCTTTGCTTGGATATCTTACTAACAATCCTTTTTTATATTTTACTAAGTCATATATTGGAATATATCCTGTTGATATTGGCATTACCCCATAGAAATAATTATAATAATCTTCACAATAATATAAAGAAACATATTCTTTGCTTTCTGTATCTAGTTGTAAAATTCCTCTTAATGTTTTATTCTTTTTATAAAATTCTCTTGCTTCTTCTTTGGATAAGATTACTTTCTTTATTTGAAGATCCTGATCAATAATTTCTTGCATCCTTTTATGAACTTTTTCAATCATTGTTTCTGTCACTTTCATATTATCAATTTCACAAAACATAGAGCTTGATAATTGATAATCTACCGTAACAAGAGCCCTTGGATATAATTCATAAAATGCTTTTGCCATAATATACATAAGACCTCTTATATAAATCTTCATTCCATCCTGATCTTCAATATTAATTAATTCTATCTTAGTATCTTCTGTTATCATAAAATCCAATGGTCTTATTTGATTATTACATTTACAAGCAATAATTTCTTTTGTACATTCTTCTTGTAAAATTTGATTTACTTTCATCGGCTTTGTTATTTCAAGTTCTTTATCTTGATATGTAATTTTCATACTTTTTCCTCCATTCGTTTTAACATATCTATTTTACCGTCTATTTTCATATCCGTCAATTTCTTTTTTCTTCTATCGATTATATGGATTATTTCTTTCTATACTATACTTTTAATGTATTCCATTTTCCATAATTTATGCTTTTTCTACCAACCTCTTTGCTTTCCTTTAAAATCGGGTACATATTCTTGTTCGTGCTTTCCTAGATCTTGCATATAACCATTTGTAATATTTTGCATATACAAATACCTTTCAATCGTTTTATATTCTTTTCGCGTAATCTTTCTATTTAATTTTTCTTCTTCTTTCGCTTTATAAGTAGGAAAATATTGCGCCATTACACTAATATAAACATCTTCCGATAGATTTTCTTTCATCCATTTTAAAATATGCTTACTATTTTCAATATAATTTGGCAAAATTAAATGTCTTACAATTAATCCTTTTTGAATTATCCCTTCCTCATTAAAAACTGGGCCTCCTACTTGTCTTTCCATCTCTTTTAAAGCTTTTGTTGTAATTTCGAAATAATGATCAATATTAGAATATCTTTTTGCAATTTCATTGTTATAATATTTAAAATCCGGTAAATAAACATCAATATAACCTTCTAGCTCTTTTAATGTTTCTAAGGTTTCATATCCATTAGAATTATATAAAATAGGAATATGTAGTCCATTCTTTTTTGCTATTTTAATCGCTTCAATAATATGATAAACATACATCACAGGTGTTACTAAATTAATATTGTGAACACCTTTTTCTTGTAAGTTTATCATTTTCTCTGCCAATTCTTCTATTTCCATCTCTCTTCCAAAGTGTTCTTGGCTAATCTCATAGTTTTGGCAAAATACACAATTAAAATTACAATTTGAAAAAAAGATTGTTCCTGAACCTTTTGTTCCACTAATACAAGGTTCTTCATATGGATGGATTGAAATTAATGCAACTTCTAATTTACTTCCAGCATGGCATCTTCCTCTTTTTCCTTCTAAACGATTTACTTTACATTGATGTGGACATAATTTACACTCTTTTAATTGTTCTAACATATGCTTCCTCTCGTTCCTTTTATGAATTTAATGTCTTTTCAATAGTTTTATCTCTCTTCTTGTACTCCTTATTATATACATGATTTATTAAGTAAATCAACTAAAAAATATTTTAATTGTTTTTCAGCCAGTATTTAAAATACTTTCTCCTATTTCCTTAAAATAAGGATAACACTGTAAGTCAAAAAGTAAAATTCGAATATCAAAAATAAAATATTTTTTATCAGCATTGAAGTCTTACATTTTTCATGCTATAATTAAAGATAGGTGTTTCACAAAATCACAAAAATTTTTTTCAACGCTGTTAATTTCTACAAAATTTACCCAAAAAGATAAAAGGAAAGGAGGCGTTACTATGTTGTCAGTCGCTTATATAACCAACATCAATTTTTTTGTGAAAGGAGTGAATGCCAATGAAACAAAACGAAAATGTTCTTAAATCAGTCTTCTTATATCATACTCTAATCATTATTTCTCTAATTATTGCTACATCTATCGTGATACTGGCGATATTAGGCTATAGTGTTTCCGGAACAGTTGATCCTTCTAATCAAAGTGCAGAGTTAGATATATGTCAAGAACAAAATATGTTAGAATAAAAGCTATTCCTTTTGGATTAGCTTTTTCTTTTCTAAATTTTCCGAAATTTTGTCATTATAGTAGCACCCATAGTGAAACGGGTGAGCAACTAGTTATTTATGATTGTACAGATAGTAAAGAAAAAATCGAGGACAATGTCCCCGATTTTCTTAACAGCCTTCTTCTTGCCATCTTATCATTCTTATTTCTGAGCGAATACTTTCTAATATGTTCTTTACTTTACTAAATCTAATGTTGGAAAGATTTCATCTTTTTAACATCTAACATTTTTCCTTTTAAAACCGATTCTTTGCTTCTCTATTGCTTTTTGTATCGCTTCAGTTGCAATCGGCGTCTTACAACTTGTATCTCCCATATCAACAAATACTTTCCCGATTTTTTTAGCTACCTCTATCGCTTCTTCATGTAATGGTTTATATGAGATTCCAACCGTTATTATAAAATTATTCATTGCATAGCGAACTCGATTGGGGCTAGAATGTATATTTTTCTCTATCTCCATCAAGTAATTGTACAATTTTTCTTTTTCAAATTGGTTATCATCTTGATAACCAAGAAGCCAGCAATAACACGACCAACCAGCAGATGCATATAACTCTTTATCACTTCCTATCCATTTATCAGCAATCTTTTGTGCTATTGGTGATTCTGCTAAAGTTACAGAAACAACATAATCGGCAATTCCATAACAATAAGCCTCTTGTATCCATTTTTCAAAATCTGCTTTGGTCATTTGCTCAGGATCTGCAATCATACCAGCTAAATACATTGCATCATAATTTCCTGTTTCATATAATTTCAATGATAACTCATAATTTCTTTTTAATTTTTTTGCAATTGGTTTCAAATTTCCTGTGGTTACACCATATAGCGGTTCTCTTGCTCCATGTTTTATATAAATACGTTTTATTTCTTCTTTCCCTAATTTTTCTAACTCCTTCATAACCATATTAATATTGTTTTCCATTGTATCATCCTTTTTTCGCTTTTTATGCTATTGTATCCAAACTACTAAAAATTTATTTAAATTTTTATTTCGTTATCCTCAAATTGTATACTTCATAAAATTAAGATCTGACGATTTTTCCTATGCAAAAAAGCTAGTAATAAATTACTAGCTTTTGGTTCCAACGAAGTAGTTGTTTACAACTTTTTAGCTCTCATAACGATTGATACAAATATCAATCAATTTATTTACTATAAGTAATTTAACATAATTTTTCTGTTTTAACAAGAGCTAGATTAATTTTTTCTAAATATTTTTAAAATTTTTTCAAATATTTTCTGATACCATCTTTGCTCTATACATTCTGTTAAATCTGTGACATTTGTATTTGCCATTTTGCTTAATTCTTTGTTCTTAAATAATTTATTTGTATTATATTTTTCACTTAATTCTTTTTGATATTTTATTTCATTTTGCTTTAATTTCTCTTTGAATACTTTTCTTTCTTCATCATTACACCAATATTTCTTATTTATTATTGATAAAATACCTATAGTCTTATTTTTTAATCCCATATCTCTTATTCTTTTGCTATAATCCAATTTAGGCTTATATGTTTTTGATGTGTTTTCTTTCAAAAAATCCATAAAACTCTTTGGTATTTTATTAACATCAGTTTCTTGGGTATGTTCTAATATATCTAATGTTTCAGCTATAGCTTCTCTATATTCTTGGCTTACCATTTTTCTCCTTTCTTTTGTTTGAAATTTATAGTTCTTTTTTACTTTTCTCATCTTCTTCTATTTTCTTATTTGCTAACTCAATCAAATGTCCTTGAGCGTCATCTGTTAAGCCTTTTCTTGATATTTCAGCTAAATCAATAGCTATATCATGAGCAGATATCTTTGGCTGTTCTTTAATAGTTTGACGAACTCCTCCAGCAAATAAAATACCACTACTATTATCATAAATCGAATATCGTATACCACCAGATTCACCTACTAATTTCATATTAGGCTGTCCTTTTACTATTTTTTGTGTTTCACTATTAAAAAAATTAATTCCTTCTTCCATTACATCTATACAACATAGTTTGTTTTGTCTGCCACCATCATTATTTTTCATCCTATATTTAATGCTTGGTGAAGATATTATTTTATAATGATCATTTGTAATACTTGATACTCCATCACAAAATCTATGATAAGTATATGTATTGTAATCGTATATATCCTCAGCAGACGGTAATGGTTCATCTATTTCACCATGTTCCCAAAATGTTCCTTCTCGATCAAAATAACCAAACCCTAAAATTTTCTTTCTGCTTAATAAATCAGGAAGGGATTGTAAAAAAGTATTATAATCTTCTAAATTATATCTACCAGTTATAACATCATCCTGAATTTTTTGATTTAAATCTCTTATTGCTTGTATTTGTATTTCACTTAATTTGCTTCCTGATTGTTCTTCATATTTTTTTAAATATATTTCTAGGCTATAAAAATTAAGATTATCTTGAATTGTCTTTTTTAATTGCCCGAACCTATCTAACGTTAGTTCTTCAATCTTTTTATTTAGTAAATATTGATAACTACTCTTTTCGTCGTCTGTTGAATGTAAAGTCTTATGTATTATGATGTTAGCTAAATTTAAATCTGTTTCTCTTCCATTTTGCGTTTGAATAGGTTCTATATTAGTTTCGTCATTTCTATTTTTTTCTTGCTTTTCAATAAGTCTTTGAATTCTTTTTCTTAATAAATCCTCATTATTGCCGAAATCATGAATATAAATGGCATCATTTAATCTTATCAAAAAATATGATCCTCTTGGCTCTACTTCAGGTTTCATTTCTCTTCTAAATATAACATTTCTGCCTTCTATCTTTGTATGATAATATGCTAAAGATTTTCGAGTCTCATCTACATAATAACTACAAATTTCAGTTACTTTCATTCAAATATTTCCTTCTATCATTTTTTCATTGTTTTTTTTATTATAACACATCATATATGTAAATAGAAATCTTTTTTTCAGATTTTTTCGTAGCACAGGACTGTTGCTCTGCCACAATTCCTACCCCCCTATAAGTTTTGACAAGTATATCAAAACTCGGGGGGCTCTGCGAGGCAATAAATTTTGTTCTGGCAAACTAAAGCCGTTCGTGTGCTTGGTCTTCAGTTGACACTCTCATATACAATTCTAACAAAAAAAGAGACATCAAAGTACAATACGAGTACTACTGACATCCCTTAAATCCTTTATCATAAACTAAAATATAATAATGCAATATAATATAATTTTTTTCAAAGTACTCATAATAATATATCTAGCTCTTGCTTAGCAAGTATACATAATTTGTTGCCTATATTATATCACAATTTTAAGAAATGTCCAATATTTACAATTGTATGTTTTTCAAATATTCTTCTAATTCTGATAACTTAATCTTTCTAGTCAAATTTGAAATATACACATCATTTGAATAATTAAAAACTAAAAAAGTAATGTTTTTAATTATGACTCTATGTGACTCAATATATGTAAGATTAGTTCTCTCTAATTTTCTAATTTTACCATTGATAAAAGTAGGAGTAACTTTAGAGAGCTCACACATAAATTTAAGTCGTTGTTTTAGACATTCCTCAAATTCTAGTTCTTGTTTAATTATCTTCGTTTTTCGCACCATCTTTTCGTTTGGATGATTTCATATTGCTTTTAAGCAACAAAAAAATCAACCAGATTTTATTTTCTGATTGATTTTTGTATCTCTCTGTTCTATAAAAAGTTCGAACAGAAACGTCATTGGTGGGCAGAGATGGATTCGAACCATCGTACTCAAATGAGAACAGATTTACAGTCTGCCGCCTTTAGCCACTCGGCCACCTACCCATATTAAATTTTAGAAATATATTGTCGACGCATCGACAATTGCTATTATAAGCTTTTTATATACTTTTGTCAATACATTTCTAAAATTTTTTTCTAAAATTATCAAAAACTTTTTTATCAACATTCATTTTACCAGCTCTTTTAACAAAATTATAGCCATACTTTTCATTTAAACCATCCAAAACACTATCAAGTTTCTGTTGTTTCTTAGAATCCTCTGTATTTCCAAACAAAGATAACTGCAATTGTTCCTTTTCAACCAAACCATCCACTCTAACACCAACAAGTCTAATAAGCATACCTGTTTTATACATTTCTCTAAACAAATATTTAGCATTTTTTAATATTTCCTTTGTACTTGAAGTAGCACAATCTAACTTTGCTTGATGTGAAAAATCTTCAAAATTTTTAGTTCTTAATTGAACATTTACAACAGTAGCTAACAAATCTTCCTTTCTTAATCTATAAGAAACCTGTTCTGATAAAGCAACAATTACTTCTTCTAATTGTGATATATCAGAAACATCTATTGGTAGTGTAACTGAATTTCCTATACTTTTGGGTTTTTCTGGCAAATAATTAACTTCTGCTTCATCAATTCCATTTGCATATTCCCACATAACCTTTCCGAATTTTCCAAACTTTTTAATCAGCAATTTTTCATCTGATTTAGCTAATTGTCCTATTGTTTTAATGCCCATATTATATAATTTAGGTACTGTTCTTTTCCCTATCATAAATAACTCTGATATTGGCAAATCCCACATTTTTTGTGGTATTTCTTCTTCATATAATGTATGAACTCTATCTGGTTTTGTAAAATCTGATGCCATTTTTGCTAATAATTTATTATGAGCCACACCTACATTAACCGTAAATCCTAGTTCTTTCTTTATTCTTTTATTTATTTCATTTGCTTTATTTATTAATTTATCACCCATCAAGTAATTTGTCATATCTAAAAAACATTCATCTATTGAATATCTCTCTATCTTGTCTGTATATTCTAACAGTAAATTATATAATTTATTTGAATATTCTCTATATATTTTATAATCACCAGGATATACTTGTAAATTTCTACATTTTTGTCTTGCACTATATAATGTCTCTCCTGTAACTATTCCAAATTGTTTAGCTTTCGAACTTTTGGCTAAAACAATTCCAGATCTTTTTGTTTCATCTCCACCTATTACAGCAACTTGTTCTCTTATATCTACTTGTTCACCATTTTTCAACTTATACACAGCAAGCCAAGACAAAAAAGCATTATTTACATCAACATGTAATATTTGTCTTTCCATATAATATCACCAGTCTTATTATAAAACATTTGTTTTGTTTTGTCAAGTGTTTTCTTTTTCTAAATCAAAAAATTATTACAATTCAAATCTCAATAATTCTCACCTATCCTTTACTAAGTGAGAAATAAGGATTGAAGAACTTTCCCCAATCCTTATTTTTTAGCATATTCTATTTTTAAATTGTAAATCACCTAATTTTTCTGTTGTAATATATCCTGGTTGTGCCTTAATAACATCTGGAATTCTATTAACAACTGTTGCACAAGTTAATTCAACTGTTGCAGGTTTTTCAACAGTAATAGTTGTTGTTGGTTCTCCTTCTACTGTCCAAACATTTTTATCAAATTCGTCTGGTGCATAAACTTTTCCTATACATTCAGATTCAATTGTAATTCCTTCTTTTGTTTTTGTTGTAACTACTGCACTCATTCCAGTTGCATCTCCTGCTTTTATTGTCATATCCAATGTTGATGAATAAATATCATCTTTATATGTTTGTGGTACGCATTTTTGTGTTTGACTTATAATTGTTAGTCCCAATTTTGAACATAACCATCCATTCACATTCCACATATATGATGGTGCATATTCGCCTTTATTTATTATTTCTTGTCTTTCTTCATCTGACATTCTATCTACTGATGCAACTTGTTTGTCAAAGTCTTCTAATGTTAGACCTGCTCCATGTGCTTCTGCTAACGCTATTCCATAGTCTTCAACATTATAACTTGAACTTCCTTTTATTTTTGTTATTTTTTGTGTTGATCCTGCTATTGATGTTATAAGTTGTCCCCAATATATATCTTGATATCCTGTTCCAGTTATTGTACAATTATTTGCTTTTGCTAGTTCATCAATTTTATTTGTTAATGTTGGATTAGAATTTTGTGGATAAAATGCTTCTTCACATGTTGATATTGCATTTATCCCTAATTTTGCACATAACATGTATGGTTCTTCCAACTCTGCTATTAAACTTCTTGTTGTTATTATACATATGTCTGGTTTTGTTGTTTGCATCATTTCTTCTGCATCTTCCACTGACACAACAATTATTCCTAATTTTTCTTTTCCTAATATTTCTCCTATATCTTTTCCTATTATTGCTGGATTTACATCTACTGCTCCTACTATTTCAATTCCTTTTTCTAGCATGTATCTCATTGTGTATAACCTCATTTTTCCTACGCCATATTGTACGGCTTTGATTTTTTGTTCCATAATTGAAACCTCCTTTGTATTTTATTTTATATAATTTTTGAAAT
>ERZ826242.1372-NODE-1372-length-26787-cov-5.076986_pt1 | contig 26787 bp, 33 predicted proteins | sample MGYA00519871_ERZ826242 | MGnify/ENA primary metagenome ERZ826242 (study PRJEB31778, sample SAMEA3449226) | human gut metagenome | biome: human gut; feature: human-associated habitat; material: faeces | place: United Kingdom | collected 2010/2012 ...
CTAATAATATATATTTAAAAGTATATAGTGCGGCCGTAGCCGCACTATAATTAAAAATAGAATAAATAATACTATAGTATTATTTATTCAACTTTGTGTAAAAAAATAGCGAAGTATTAATATATACTCCGCTAAAATTTGTTATTTTTCTTTGGTTTTTTTATCAACGTGTTCGCGTAAAACAATATTTATATATTCTGATAGTTCGTCAAGCTGTTCTTTGAGGTCGCTATCAATAGTTATGCTAATCTTAGTTTTAAGTGGTCGTTTATTCATAAAACACCTGCATGTTTTTTTGCTCTAGGATAAGGACTTGTTTCATCTGTTAAGCCTACTAGATAATCAACGCTCGTATTATAATACTCTGCTAATTTAATAACTACATCTAAAGGATAAAATAATGTTCCCGATTCATATTGTGAATAAGTATTCTGTTTAACATGCAAAACCGTTGCTATTTCCTCTTGAGTTAAATCATTATCAATACGCAAGTTTCTAATTCTCTCAAATGGATAAGTTTTCTCTTGCATAAAATCACCTAAATTTATTTTAGGTATCTTAAAAAAAGATATAGCAATTTATCTGAAATTAAGATATAATATTATTATAATCCTTTGATTTTGGATAAGGATTTTTGTTATCAGTAAGTCCAACTAAGTAATCTATACTTGTTTGATAATATATTGCTAGCCTTATTATTATATCTAAAGGATAATTTAATATACCTATCTCATATTGAGAATATGTATTTTGTTTTACATTTAAATATTTCGCAATTTCTGTTTGGGTAATATTGTTCTCAAGTCTTAAATTACGAATTCTTTCATACTTTGAAAGTTCTATATGCACAATTATCACCGTATGAAAGTATAGAGTAAAATATATTTTTTTAAGCGGCATTATCTTAAATTCAGATAAATGTTAAAGAAAGGAAATTATTATGGCCGAATTTTGTCTTGAATGTCACAATAAACTCACTGGGGATGACCTGCTTGAATGTGAAGTTGCACTAGATAGAAACCTTGATTTATGCGAGGGCTGCGGGTGTTATAAACACACTATTATGGCCATAAAAGTGGATAAAAACTTAACTCCGCTAAAGTATAAAATTTATACACTTTTTGTCGACAGAGAGAAGCGTAGAGAGAAGGAAAAGGTGCGTCGCGAAAAGCGTCGTCAAAAACTTGAAATGCGCGAGCAAAAGGCGCGGCTTAAAGCGCTGCGCCGTTCGCGCAGAGGTTAACTATTGATTTATTTTTAAAAATGTGCTATATCTATAATATAATTCTTGCCAAGGGGGTTATATTATGGATTTGGCTTTGGTGGACAAAGCGCGGGCGAAAATCAGTGAGGACAACCTTTTAGATTTACAGGAAAGTGAAAAGCTAAAGGAAAAGGTCATATACACAGTTACATACAATTCAAACGCCATTGCGGGCAACAGTATAACATTAGATGAAACGGTAAAAATTTTAGACTATGACGTTGTTATTGAAGGCAAGCCGCTTGGCGACCATTTTGATATTGTTGGGCACAATGACGCTTTTAATTTCCTCTGCGTTTTATCGCAGAGTATGCAAAAGCTGAATGACGAGATAATCAGGTCAATCCATTCACTTGTATATATGCGGGATGTTAGTGAGCGGGGCAGGTATCGCTGCATACCCATAGCCGTTACAAAAGACCGCATAAATCTTGGCGTGGATGTTGAGCACCAGATAAATCTTTTGCTTGAAAGTTATGAAAGCAAAAAGAAAAGCAGCCATATTATTGAGGCGGCTTGCTTTCTATTACTGGAGTATGAGCGGATACATCCGTTTATAGATGCCAACGGCAGGACAGCGCGGCTGCTTTTAAACTTTGAGCTTATAAAGGCGGGGTACATGCCGATAGACATAAAGGTGAGCGAGCGGGACAGGTATTACAGCTGTTACGACAGTTATTTTAAAAGTAGCAACATACAGCCGTTTGTTGACTTTGTGGCCGAGCATGAAATTAATGAGCTTGAAAATTATCTGGCACTTAAAAATACATCAAAATAAAAAAACAGGCGTGGCATTTGCCACGCCTGTTTTTGGCACTGGGTTGGGTTTACCCCAGTGCCTGGGGGGTAAAAACCAGCATTAGGGATTAAATGTTTAATGGATATAAATCCAAATGGGGCTGGTTTTTAGCAAAGTTAAGCTAGTCGTCAATCTCATCAATGATTTTGTCGTCCTCAACGGTGTGGGCAATAAGGCCCTTGCCGCTGTCCTGATTTTTTTCAGGCAGGACCAGGTTGAGAATTATGCCGACTATTATTCCAAGCCCTATGCCGGAGAAAGAGAACTTCGGGCCGCCGATTACCGCGCCGCCCATAGACAGCACCAGCATTACGGCCGCAAGGCATAGGTTGCGGTTTTTAGTAAAGTCAACATGGTTTTCCACCAGTGTACGTAAGCCTACAGAAGCTATCATGCCATACAGCACAATACATCCGCCGCCCAGCACACAGTTAGGCACTGTTTCAATAGCGCCGATAACCTTGCCGAAAAACGCTGCGATTATTGCAATAAATGCAGCCATGCGTATTGATGAGGGGTTATAGTTACCAGTGGCGGCAAGCACAGCCGTGTTCTCCGAATATGTAGTGTTTGCAGGGCCGCCGACAAAGCCGGCGAACATTGTTGCAAGCCCATCCCCCAGCATGGTCCTGTGCAGGCCGGGGTTTTTAACAAACTCACGCCCGACCACCGCGCCGTTGGCATACACATCCCCTACGTGCTCAACGCAGGTGACAATCGCAATCGGTGCAATCATGCCGATTGCCGCAAGGTCAAACCGCGGAAAAACAAAGTGCGGTATTTCAAAAAACGAGTGCTCCGCAAGCGCGCCGGTGTTCATCAGCGCGGCGGGCGCAAGCCCGGTTTTGACAACAATTAGTGTTAAAATATAGCCTGAAGCAAGCGCTATTACAATAGAAGACATTTTCACCATGCCCTTGCCGTAGCTGGAAAGGCAGATGGCCAGCAGGCATACAAAAAGCGCTATCCCCCAGCTCCAGTAATAGCCTGCTGTAAACATCTCCTGGGACTGGATATTGTTTATCGCTGTGCCCGCAAGGTTAAGCCCGATGATGGCAATGCCTACACCGCGCACAACCGGCGGAAACAACCGGTCAATAAACCTGCTTCCAAACAATTTTATTATAAGCGCAAGGATTACATAGATAAGGCCCGCGGCAATAATGCCGCCCATTGCCGCCCCAATCTGCTCATCCTTTGTTGCGCCAAAGTCAGCATTTCCAACAACGCCGCTTATAGCCGCAATAAACGCAAAGGAACTGCCTAAAAAAGTAGGCATCCTGCCGCCGGTGCAAAGGTGGAATATCAGCGTGCCAACACCTGCGCAAAACAGCGCAACCCCAACATCCAGCCCGGTTAGCAGTGGTACCAGTATGGTAGCGCAGGACATTGCAAACGCATGCTGAAAGCCCAGTACAATCGTTTTGCCAACGCTGTTTTTTGGGTATTCCTTAGCGCCGGGAAAAATAAAGCCATAAATTTTTGATAAAATCCCCATTTTTTATCTCCTATTGTATTATTATGGGAAAATGCTGATGTTGATAAAATTATAACATGTAAACTAACGTATGTAAAGAGTAAATTTATTTTTTTGTCTAAAATTGTAGGGGTGGTAAAAAAACTACACAGATTTCAAACATTTATGAAAAGGTTTTTTAGATGAAATGAGGAAAATGCGCAAAAACGGGCAAACGGCTTGAACTTAAAATTCAATTTGGTATAATAAATACGGTAGTTTTAAAAAAATTTAATAAAAGAGAGGAAAAATTAAATGGCTGCAAAAAGTAACATTGTGGATTGGAAAACCATAACCAATTTTGTGGTAGACGCGTTCAAGGGATACGGAATTCCTGAGGACGATGCGAAAATCTGCGCGGATGTTCTGCTGGAGAGCGACAAGCGCGGGATTGAGTCGCACGGCGTAAACCGGTTCAAGCCTATCTACATAGACCGTATCAAGGCGGGTATACAGAACCCTGTAACCGAGTTTGAGATTGTCAAGGAAACCCCGGCGACCGCGGTTGTGGACGGGCATGACGGTATGGGCCAGGTTGTAGGCTACAAAGCAATGAGCATGGCGATTGAAAAGGCAAAAAAGTTTGGCATCGGCATGGTTGCGGCGCGCAACTCCTGCCACTATGGTATTGCAGGGTACTACGCCACAATGGCGACCAAAGAGGGGTGCATTGGCATAACTGGCACAAATGCGCGGCCGTCCATCGCGCCGACTTTTGGTGTGGAGAACATGCTGGGCACAAACCCGCTTACATTTGGTATGCCGACTGATGAGGAGTTCCCGTTTGTGATTGACTGTGCTACCTCCATCACACAGCGCGGCAAGATTGAGTACTATGCACGTATCGGTAAGGACTGCCCTCCCGGTATGGTCATCGGCAGGGACGGGTCTGCGCTTACTGATTCAGTCGCGATACTGGACGACCTTAACACTGGTGCTGCGGCGCTTGCACCGCTTGGCGGCATTGGTGAGGAGCTTGCGGGCTACAAGGGCTACGGGTATGCAACAGTGGTTGAAATTTTATCCGCAGCACTGCAGAGCGGTAATTTCTTACGCGCGCTGACCGGTATTGGTCCTAACGGTGAAAAGGTTAAGTTCCACCTCGGCCATTTCTTTATTGCAATAGACACTGAGGCGTTTATGGGCCGCAAGGCTTTTGAAAAGACAGCTGGTGACATCCTGCGTGAGCTGCGTGCAAGCCAGAAAGCGCCAGGGCAAGACCGTATTTACACTGCTGGTGAGAAAGAGTATCTTGTATGGCAGCAGCGCAAGGACAGCGGCGTGCCGATTAACGAGGCGGTACAGAAAGAGATTTGCGCGGTCAGGGACGAGCTGGGGCTTAACCAGTACAAGTTCCCCTGGGAATAAATTAATTTATTTATAAGGAGAGCTTTAAGATGGATATAAGACAGGAATCACTTAAGAAGCATTACGAGTGGAAGGGCAAGATTGAGGTTGTCTCACGCGCGCCGATTAATACAAGAGAGGATTTGTCACTTGCGTACACGCCCGGCGTTGCGGAGCCGTGCCTGGAAATTCAAAAGGACTACAATAAGTCGTTTGAGCTTACAAGGCGGCAGAACCTTGTCGCGGTTGTTACTGATGGTACGGCGGTATTAGGCCTTGGCGATATCGGGCCGGAGGCGGGCATGCCGGTTATGGAAGGCAAGTGCGCACTGTTTAAGGAGTTTGCGGATGTGGACGCGTTCCCGCTTTGTGTGCGCAGCAAGGATGTGGACGAGATTGTAAACACCATTGCGCTTATATCCGGCAGCTTTGGCGGCATTAATCTTGAGGACATTGCGGCTCCGCGCTGTTTTGAGATTGAGAAAAAGCTGCAGGAGCGGTGTGACATTCCGATTTTCCATGACGACCAGCATGGTACAGCCATTGTTGTTGCGGCGGCGCTTATAAACGCGCTTAAGCTTGCAGGAAAGGAGATTGGCAAAATCCGCGCGGTCATAAACGGCGCGGGCAGTGCAGGCATTGCGATTGCAAAGCACCTTATTAATCTTGGGCTTAAAGATGTTATAATGGTTGACCGCAAGGGCATTATCTGCGAGGGGCATAATGATTCCAACCCTGCCAAGGCGGAGATTGCAAAGATTACAAACCGGCAGATGCTGACCGGCACGCTGGCCGATGCGATGAAAGGTGCAGACGTGTTCTTTGGCGTGTCTGCTGCCGGCTGCGTCAGCAAGGATATGGTAAAGTCCATGGCGGACAAAGCGATTGTGTTTGCAATGGCAAACCCAACACCGGAAATTATGCCGGACGAGGCTTTGGAGGCGGGAGCATACATAGTAGGCACCGGCCGGTCAGACTTTCCTAATCAGATCAACAATGTTTTAGCGTTCCCGGGCATTTTCCGCGGTGCGCTTAAGTGCAGGGCCTCGGTCATTAATGAGCAGATGAAGGTTGCAGCGTCCTACGCGATTGCAAACCTTTTGAAAGAGGAAGAGCTAAGGCCGGACTATATTATTCCCGATGCGCTGGACAAGAGAATTGGACAGTATGTAGCAGAAGCTGTTGAAAAGGCAGCGCGTGAATCTGGAGTGGCAAGGGCTTAAGTTGGAATAATAAAAAGTCTGATGCAAATTTAATAAAGAAATGGGTCGCCTGAAATTAATCAGGCGGCCCACAACTTTTTTAATGCAAAATTAGTTTCATCTTTGATTAGTTAGATAAAGACTGCTCGCCTTTTTCGATCAGCTTCTTAACCATGTTACCGCCAACCGTACCAGCCTGAGCTGAGGTGAGATTACCGTTGTAGCCCTGCTTTAAATCAACGCCCATCTCACGCGCAACCTCGAACTTCATTTTATCAAGACCAGCTTTGTTCTGATTCTTTGCCATTTCGTATTTCACCTCCTAATCTAACCTTCAACAGTATTTTGGACGGCAAAACACACTTAATTCAATGAAAATTTTGCTATTTAATTAAAAATATCACCTTTGCCACTGTCAAACAGCCTTTTAACGTTTTGTGCAATCAGTTTGTTTTCTGATTTTTCCAGCATTGGGTCAGATTCCAGCAGTTGTTTTGCGCACTGGCCGCAAAGCTCAAGCGATGCCATATCGGTAGTCATATCCGCAATTTTCATTTGCGGCAGGCCGTGCTGGGCTTTACTGAACAAATCGCCCGGCCCGCGAAGCTGCAAATCCTTTTGTGAGAGCTTAAACCCGTCGCTTGTTTTTGTAAAATATTGCATACGTTCCAGTGATTTTTCGTTCTGGCTGTCGCTCACCAGCACGCAATAAGATTTTCTGTCCGACCGGCCGACCCGCCCGCGCAGCTGGTGCAGCTGGCTAAGTCCAAACCGCTCAGCGTTGAGGATTATCATGAGTGTCGCGTCTGGCACGTTAACGCCGACTTCTATTACAGTAGTGCTGATAAGCACTTTCACATCGCCCTCAGCAAAGGCCAGCATGGCCTTGTCCTTATCAGCGGCTTTCATCCGCCCGTGCAGTACTGCAAGCGTTTTACTGTCAAAGCTTTTTACCAGCCGGTCATAGATGGCCTCAGTGGAAATAAGCTCACTTTCGTTTTCGCCGTCCTCAACCAGCGGGCAGACGATATACGCCTTACCGCCCGACTCGATTTGCTTGTTTATAAACTTGATAAGGCGGGGGATATAACTTGTGTCCACCAAAAACGTGTCAATTTTCTGGCGGCCGGCAGGCAGCTCGTCCAATACCGAAAGGTCAAGGTCTCCCCACAGAATAAGCGAAAGTGTGCGCGGGATGGGGGTTGCGCTCATAACCAGGGTGTGCACACCCTCGCCCTTGGCGGAAAGCGCCGCGCGCTGCATAACGCCAAACCTGTGCTGTTCATCGGTTATCACCAGCCCCAGCTTTTTAAAGCTTACACCGGCCTGCAGTACCGCGTGGGTGGCGATTATTATCTGTGCCCCGCCGGACGAGATTGTACTATATGCGTCCCGCTTTTGGGCGGCGGTCATGCTCCCGCACAGCAAAACGCAGGTTATACCCAGCTTTTCAAACAGGCTTGAAAAATAGGCGTAGTGCTGGCGCGCCAAAACCTCGGTCGGTGCCATTACCGCAGCCTGGTAACCGGCCGCGGTGGCGCAGTATGCGGCATAGGCGGCAACCAGCGTTTTGCCGGAGCCAACGTCGCCTTGCAGCATACGTGTCATCACCTTTGCGCTATTTAGGTCGGCCGCTATTTCTTTCATTGCCCGCGCCTGTGCGTTTGTGGGGGTAAGGCCGCTGGCTTTTACCAGCCTGTCGTCTGCGGGTGGAATTTTTATTCCGGTCAGTTTTTTGCTGCGGCTTCGCAAAAGGCGCAGACCCAGCTGGTAGTAAAGCAGCTCGTCAAAAATAAGCCGGCGCCGGGCGGACTGGATGTCCAGCATTGTCTCAGGGTTATGGATTTTAACTATCGCGTCCTTAAGCCCTATCAGCTTATACTTGCTAAGGATGGCCGGGGTTAAAGGCTCGTCAAATTTATAGTCTTTAAGTGCGATTTGTACCAGCCGCGAGATTTGGCGGCTGTCAATACCGCGGGTCTGCGGGTAGATGGGCTGGATGCCGGGCATGGACTTATCGGTAAGCGGTTCAAACTCCGGGCTGGTCAAAAACGGCGCGGTTTCTCCCACTCGGCCGTAAAAGTTGTAACGCGCGCCGGTGCGCAGCAGCAGTTTGACATAGCGGTTATTGAAAAATGTTATGGTGGTAACACCGCTGTCATCCCCCACCCGCGCTTTGTAAAGCGTGTAGCCGCCGGGGGTGCGCGCCGCAGTCACCGGCGCTAGCAAGCGGCCTGTTATACTGACCTTTTGGCCCAAATACTGCGCCAGCTGGTTTATTGGTACCACCTGGCTTTTGTCTATATACCTGCGCGGGTAGAGGGTTATTAGGTCATAGTCAGTATGTACAGATAGCCTGCCAAGCGCCTCGGCCCGTTTTTGGCCAACGCCTTTAAGCTGCATTATATCTCTCACCCGCCGCACTTCCTTTCTAAATTTAATTATATTATAAACAATTAAAACCAAAAAGTAAACTTTGGCTTAAAAAAACAGGAGTACTTAGTTTAGCTATAGCAAGGATTAACTTTAGCTTGAAAAATCGGCAGGACTTATTTACACTATAGTAAACTTAGGCTTAAAAAACAGGAGTACTAAGTTTAGCTATAGCAAAGTTAAACTTAAAAAGCGGCAGTTCTTAGTTTAGCTATAGCAAAGTTAAGCTTTAGCATGAAAAATCGGCAGAACTTATTTAAACTAAAGTAAACTTAGGCTTAAAAAACAGGGGTACTTAGTTTCGCTATAACAAAGTTAAACTTAAAAAGCGGCAGTTCTTAGTTTAGCTATAGCAAGGGTAAACTTTAGTTTAAAAAATCGGCAGTTTTTAGTTGTACTATAGTAAAGTTAAACTTTTAAAAAAAATAGAAGTACTTAGTTACACTATAGTAAAGTTAAACTTTAGCTTGAAAAATCGTCTTTACTTAGTTACACTATAATAAAGGAAAGTGATTTTTTATGGCAAAAACAGTTTTGATAACCGGCGGTTCGGGCGGGATTGGCGGCATGTGCGCGTATGAGGCGGCGCAGCGCGGGTACAATATAGCGCTGTGCTGTAACCGCCACCCTGAACGCGCGGACGAGCTTGCTCGGCAGCTTAATGGTGTAACAGTCTTTAAAGCTGACCTTACCCAGAGTGGGCAGCGCAAGCAGCTGGTGGACGAGGTGGCCGATAAGTTTGGCAGCATTGATGTTTTAATAAACAATTTTGGTACAAGCTGCATAACTGCGTTTTTGGACCAGGACGAAAGCGAGATTGAGCGGGTTATAGATACAAACCTCACTTCCCACATCCTGCTCACCCGCAGGGTTTTGGAGCATATGATAAAGCGGCATGCAGGTGCGGTTATAAACATATCGTCGGTCTGGGGTGTTGCGGGCGCGTCCTGCGAGGTGGCCTACAGCGCGGCAAAGGCCGGGCTTATTGGGTTTACAAAGGCGCTTGCAAAAGAATTCGGGCCGAGCGGTATTACAGTAAACTGTATAGCCCCTGGCTGTGTTGACACCAGGATGCTGGACGGGCTTGACAAAGCCGAGCTTACAAGCATGATACCGCTTGGCAGGCTCGCAAACGGGCTGGAGGTTGCAAAGGCCGCATTTTTCCTGGCGGAGCACGGCTATATCACTGGCCAGGTGCTGGGTGTGGATGGCGGTATGAGCTAGCATTTTAATATTTGAGCGGGCAGATTTTGCCCGCTTTTAATTTTTTTCAAAAATAAGATAATACTAACTTTAAAATAAAATTTTTATGCTATGGAGTTAGTATGAGCAATTTTTTTACAAAAAACCTGCCTGCGTTAAAAGACAGGGATTTTAAATTTTTTATAGTTTCACAGGTCCTATCGCTAAGCGGCGGATTTGTGCAGAATGTTGCGCTGTCCTGGCTGGTGTTTGAGGCAAGCGGCAGCGGCCTGTATCTGAGCATTTTTTTGTTTTTGTGTTATCTGCCGATTTTTTTGCTTAGCTATCCGGCCGGTGTACTTTGCGACCGTGTAAGTATCAAGGCGGTGCTGCTTGTTACCGAGGTGATACTTGCTGTAATGTCGGGCGGGCTGTTTGTTGCTTTAATATTTTTAAAAATACCGTTTTGGTTTTATGCAGTGTTCGGGTTTGTGTGGGGTGTGGTGCGCGCTATCCAGAGCCCGGCTGCGGCCGCAATCCCAAAGCGGCTTATGCAGAAAAACAACAATATGCTTAAAATAGCGGTTGCGCTAAACAACCTTGCGCTCAGTCTTGCGCGCGGCCTCGGCCCGCTTGCAGCGGCGTTTGTGTATGCAAAGTACGGGGGCGCCGGCGCTTTGGCTGTAAATTTTATAAGCTATATCCCGTCAATATGGTGCCTTGCAAAAATGAAGCATATATCTGGCGCAAACAAAGCAAAAACCCAAAATCAAAAGCTAAGGCAGGTTTTTGATTTTCACAAACCGGCTATATATCTTTTGATGCTTGCGCTTATAATCTCATTCTTTGCTACAAATTACAATCTTGTGCTGGCAGAGCTTACAAAACTGCAAAATATGTCATCCACTGCCTTTGCCCTGCTTATGAGCTGCCTTGGCGCCGGCGCGCTTATCGGCGCTGTTATACTGTGCTTTACCCCCGCAAAACTGCCGCCGGTGCTGAGCAGCATTGCTATAAGCGGACTTTGCGCTCTTTTGGGGTTTATCAACCAGCCGATAGTTTTATTTTGCCTTGTCTTAGTGTATGGATTTTTTGATTACTGCTTTTTTACTGTCATAATCAGCCGGCTGCAGCAGTCCTGCAAAGCGGAAATGGCGGCAAGGGTAATGAGCATTTATCTTTTGATTACAACCGGCGCACTGCCGCTTGGTACCTTGGCCTTAGGCGCTGTGGTTGATAAGCTTAAAATAACACTCTGCCTTTATCTGATAGCAGGCATCACCCTTGCGCTTCAGCTATTAGTTCTAGTTGTGAAAAAAAGATTAGTAAAGACCAGATAATGCCTTGACATTTTAGAGGCTAGTGATATACTGTATAATGACGGAGAATTTGGATTTTATTGAGTGGGAGGTATTTTTTAGATATGAAAGTCGGCTTTACCGAGACGGTTCTTAGGGACGCAAACCAATCGCTTATAGCGACCCGGCTGCCGTATGAGCAGTTTAAGCCAATTTTGCAAAAGATGGACAAAGCAGGCTACTACTCGGTCGAATGCTGGGGAGGCGCTACCTTTGACAGTTGTTTGAGATTTTTAAACGAAGACCCGTGGCAGAGGCTTAGGAACATTAAAAACCATATGCCAAATACAAAGCTGCAAATGCTGCTAAGGGGCCAAAACCTGCTTGGGTACAAGCATTATCCGGACGATGTTGTGAGGAAATTTGTTGAAAAGTCTGTTGAAAACGGCATAGATATAATCAGGATTTTTGACGCACTTAACGACACGCGTAATATCCGTGTAGCTGTGGAGCAGACAATAAAGAGCGGGGCTGAGGCCTCCTGCGCGATATGCTATACCACAAGCCCGGTCCACTCTTTAGAGAAGTATGTAGAGATAGCAAAAGAGATGGAGCAGATGGGTGCGGCAAGCATTGCAATTAAGGACATGGCAGGTATACTTGCACCCAAGGAGGCGTATGACCTTGTAAAGGCGCTTAAAGAGAGTGTAAAACTGCCGATTGTTGTGCATACGCACTGTACAGCAGGCCTTGCGTACATGACATATCTTAAAGCAGTTGAGGCCGGGGCGGATGTTATTGACACCGCGATAAGCAGCTTTTCAGGCGGTACATCCCAGCCTGCTACCGAGTCGCTCAGGTATGCGTTTGAGCAGATGGGGTACGAGACCGGGCTGGACAGCGATTTACTGACTGAGATTAACGATTTCTTTGAGCCTATTCGAAATAAGTTTATTGATAACGGAGGCCTTGACCCGCGGGTTTTAGGGACAGACGCGAAGTGCCTTGTCTATCAGATACCGGGCGGCATGCTTTCAAATCTTATTTCGCAGCTAAAAATGCAAAATAAGCTTGAGCTATTGCCGCAGGTACTGGCCGAGACACCGCGTGTGCGCAAGGATTTAGGCTATCCGCCGCTGGTTACACCCATGAGCCAGATGGTTGGTGTTCAGGCCACCCAGAACGTGCTTGCGGGCGAGAGATACAAAACAGTAAATAAAGAAGTAAAGGCGTACCTGCATGGCGAGTATGGCCGTGCACCGGGCGAGGTGGATAAGGAGCTTATAAAAAAAGTGCTGGGCGATACGCCGGTTATAACCGAAAGATACGCTGACACTTTAGAGCCGGAGTTTGAAAAAACAAAGCAAAGCCTGGGCGAAAAAGCGCAGTGTGATGAGGATGTACTCTCCTACATCGCTTTTCCAACAGTATATGACGCTTTTTATAAAAACAAAAATAAAAAACAGCAAAACACTTATACTTATAAAATCGAAAAGCTGGAAGGTTAGGGGGTAAAAGCTGTGAAAGATGTATCTGTTATTGATTCACTTTATATATCTCTGTTAGGCATGATTATTGTATTTATTGTACTGATACTACTTATGTTTATAATCATGATAATGAGCCGCATAATAAGGGCGCTTACAAAAAATAAGGCAGATAAACCTGCCGCGTCCCCGCCGGTAGATAATTCATCCACCTATACTGGCGTAAAGCTTATTGGAGTGGATGAGAAAACCGCGGCAGTAATAATGGCGATAACAGCTGATAATCTGGGGGAGAACCCTGATAATCTGAAATTTATTTCTATTAGGGAGGTAAAGTGAGATGAAGTATAAGATAACGCTTAACGGCAAAGTTTATGAAGTGGAAGTGGAAAAAGGAAAGGCCGAGGTTGTAGGCGAGCATGCCGTAACAGCCTCACAGCCTGATACAGCACCAAAGCCGGCACCAGCCGCCGCACCTTCAGCACCCGGAGCGGGCGAGGTTGTAAGCTCACCAATGCCCGGCGTTGTTATAGACATATTGGTTTCAGTTGGCCAGACCGTAAAGGCAGGCGACACGGTGGTTTTACTTGAGGCGATGAAGATGGAAAATGAGATTGCCGCTTCGCGGGATGGAGTAATCTCGTCAATCGCGGTTAGCAAGGGTACGACGGTAGAATCCGGCGCTGCGCTTGTTACCATCTCGTAAGGAGGTTGTGGTCTTATGCAGCTTATTGTTGAGACCTTTAAAGGCGTATGGGAGTCATCCGGAATCGCGGCACTGGTCGATGTTCGCCAGCTGATAATGATTTTGCTTGCATGCGTACTTTTGTACTTAGGTATCGTAAAGAAATTTGAGCCGCTGCTGCTTGTAGGCATTGCTTTCGGCATGCTGCTTACAAACCTGCCTGTGCCGGAGGGCACTGGTGCCATTTATAATGCTGACCTGTGGCAGGGCGAGGTGGATTACGCCCGTGTATTGACAGAAGGCGGACTATTGGATATACTTTATATAGGAGTTAAGACAGGGATATATCCGTCACTGATATTCCTGGGTGTCGGCGCGATGACTGACTTTGGGCCGATGCTTGCAAACCCCAAATCGTTTTTGCTTGGTGCTGCAGCACAGTTTGGCATATACTGCGCGCTCATACTTGCTATTGTTTTAGGCTTCCCTGGAAACGTTGCGGCATCTATTGGTATAATTGGCGGGGCGGATGGGCCAACAGCCATATTCCTCACAAAAATACTTGCGCCAGAGTACCTTGGCGCTATAGCAATCGCGGCTTATTCATATATGGCACTAATACCTCTTATCCAGCCGCCAATAATGCGGCTTCTGACTACTAAAAAAGAGCGGCAGATTAAAATGGAACAGTTGCGTCAGGTCTCAAAGACAGAAAAGATTGTGTTCCCGATAGTTGTTACAATCGTTACTATACTGATACTGCCGTCTGTAGCGCCGCTGCTTGGGTGCCTCATGCTTGGTAACCTGCTGCGTGAGTGTGGAGTTACCGAACGGCTTAGCGACACTGCCCAAAACGCACTTATGAATATTGTAACAATATTTTTGAGCATCTCAGTCGGTGCGACAACAGTGTATGACAGATTTTTATCACTTGATACAATTAAAATTATCTTTCTCGGACTATTTGCGTTTGCATTTTCAACTGTGGGCGGGCTTTTGCTTGGCAAGCTGCTTTGCTTTATTACAAAGGGCAAAATCAACCCGCTTATCGGCGCGGCCGGAGTATCGGCAGTTCCGATGGCAGCACGTGTGGCACAGCTTGAGGGCAGAAAAGCAAACCCGACAAACTTTTTGCTTATGCACGCAATGGGGCCGAATGTGGCTGGTGTAATCGGCTCAGCAGTTGCAGCTGGATTTTTGCTTACAATTTTTGGGTAGCCTTAATCAAACGGATAAGCTTTTCTTATCAGAAAGTTTTGAGCGGCAGAACTTTTTGGGTTCTGCCGCTTTTTGATAAGATAAAAATTAGGAGGAAAATTAAGCTTTTAATATGTGGGGGATATATGCATTTGGATCTGCTGTTTTTGCAGGGCTCACATCAATACTTGCAAAATGCGGCATAAAAAAGACTGACTCAACTGTGGCAACCGCTATACGCACAATTATTGTGCTGATTTTTTCCTGGGTCATGGTTTTTGTGGTTGGCTCACAAGCACAAATCAAATCTATAGATATTAAAACCTGGATATTTTTGATTCTGTCCGGGTTTGCTACCGGCGCTTCTTGGCTGTGCTACTTTAAAGCACTGCAGATAGGCAATATTAATAAAGTTGTGCCTATTGACAAGTCCAGTGTAATACTCACTATTATTATGGCCTTTATCTTTCTGGGCGAAAAGATTAGTGTGTTTGGGCTTGCAGGTGTAGTTTTAATCGGCGTTGGCACATTTTTAATGATAGAAAAGAAAGATATTAAAGTAAAGCAGACAAAAAGCCGCTGGATTATATACGCTGTAGGCTCTGCCTTTTTTGCAAGCCTTACCTCTATTTTGGGCAAGGTAGGCATATCAGGGGTTGAATCCAACCTCGGCACAGCAATACGCACCGGCGTTGTGCTTATTATGGCATGGGCTATGGTACTTATAACCCGCAAAGCGCCGGCGGTAAAAGATGTATCTAAAAAGGAATTGGTTTTTATCTGCCTTTCCGGGCTTGCCACAGGCGGCTCATGGCTTTGCTATTTTAAAGCACTGCAGGATGGGCCGGCAAGCATTGTAGTGCCGATAGACAAGCTAAGTATAGTGTTTACAGTATTGTTTTCCTATTTTATATTTGGTGAAAAGCTTTCCAAAAAATCCGCTTTGGGGCTTGTTCTTATAGTGGTAGGTACGCTTATAATGCTGGTTTAAAATGAATAAAAAGGAGTTTATGCTATGCAGGAATGGATGCTATCCTTTGTAGACAGTTTTGGATATTTCGGGATATTCTTTTTAATATTTATTGAAAATGTTTTCCCGCCAATACCATCAGAGGCGGTCCTGCTTTTTGCGGGTGCGCTAACCTTAACAACATCTCTTAATGTCCCTGGCACAATCCTGGTCGCCACCTTAGGCTCGCTTGCGGGCGCAGTTGTATTGTACGCGTTGGGCCGCATTTTTCAGGCAGAACGGCTAAAAAGACTGTTTGCGGGCAAGTTTGGAAAGGTCACCCGGCTCAAGCCTGAGCATGTAGAAAAGGCGGAACGCTGGTTTTTGCGTTATGAAGCAAAAGCAGTTTTAATTTGCCGCTGTATTCCTATTGTAAGGAGCATTATTTCGGTACCTGCGGGATTTGCCAAAATGCCGCTGCCTAAATTTTTAATACTTACCGCTCTTGGCAGTGCTGTGTGGAATACAGTGCTTGTCTCAATTGGTGCGGCGCTTGGCAGTGCGTGGGAAAGCGCAATGCCATACCTTGATAAATACACATATATAATGATAGCTATTATGGCAGTACTGGCAGTTGCCTTTGTCATATTTTATATAGTCCGCCGGCGCAGACGCAGAAAATAAGCCGGCTTTAAGCTGCTGCGTTTTACACGGGCAGCTTTTTTACAAATAAAATGCTATGTTTATAAAGCCAGCTATTTCAATCAATAAAAATTTGTTTTATGGTTGCATAAAAGAGTAAAGAATGATAAAATAATGATAACTTCTATCAAAGGGTGAACGAGGACAGAGGGATGAAATACGATATCATGGGCGTTTTGGTCAATAACGTCACAATGGACGAGGCAGTAAGCGAGGTTGCCTCGTATTTGGACGTGCGCAAAAACCGTATAGTAGTAACGCCCAACGCGGAAATCCTGCAGATGTGTGTAGAGGACCCGAGTGTTATGGCGGCAGTTAGGTCTGCCGATTTTGTTGTGCCGGACGGAGTGGGGGTAATATACGCGGCGCGCTTGCTTAAAACTCCGCTTAAAGAGAAGGTCGCAGGGGTTGACCTTGCGTGGCGGCTGCTTAAAACCGCGGCGGACAGTGGCAAGGGCGTTTACTTTTTTGGTGCAAAGCCGGGCATTGCGGACGAGGCCGCTAAAAATGCTGTAAAGGCTTACCCAAAGCTCAAGATTGTCGGCACCCGCAACGGATATTTTACTGATGACGAGCTGCCGGATATTATAAAAGATATAAACCAAAGCGGCGCGGCGCTTTTATACGTATGTCTTGGTGCGCCAAAGCAGGAAAAGTGGATGGCGGAAAACCGTGACAAGCTTAATGTCAGTGTAATGCTTGGCCTTGGCGGCAGCCTTAATATATTTGCGGGTGCTGCAAAACGTGCACCGCAATGGATGATACGCATGCGCCTTGAATGGCTGCACCGCCTGATAAAGGAGCCGTGGCGGTTTGGGCGTATGATGCGGCTGCCACTGTTTTTAATGAGTGTAAAAAAAGAGTATCGCCGCCGTAAAAAGCAGGAAAAGTAAAAGGGGTAAACATATTTATGTCAGATTTAAAAGTACGTCTTATAACCTATACTCCCGACCCGGAAAAGATTATAGCCTCTGCTGCAAAGCTGTGCTATGCCCGCGCTGACATTGACACGGTTATGGACGGGCTGGACACACAAAAAAGCCGTGACTTTATAGATATGCTGGGTGAGCTTGGTCACCAGAGCCCGATTGAGCATATCAGCTTTACTTTTGGTATTGAAAATGTCTCACGTGCGCTGCTGGCCCAGATTACCCGGCACCGCATTGCGTCCTTTAGCGTACAGAGCCAGCGTTATGTCAGTGAGGCGGACTTTAAATATGTAACCCCGCCCGAAATTGAGGCTGACCCTGGTGCTCTAAAAGTTTTTAAAAAGGCAATGGCGGACAGCCTTGTGGCGTACAACACACTGGCAGACACGCTGGAAAAAAGGTACATATCCGAGGGCATGGACAAAAAGAGTGCCCAGAAAAAAGCGATTGAAGACGCGCGCATGGTACTGCCAAATGCGTGTACTACCAAAATGATAGTAACAATGAACGCGCGCAGCCTTTTGAATTTCTTTTCGCTTCGCTGCTGCAACCGTGCGCAGTGGGAGATACGTGAGCTTGCTACGCAAATGCTGTTTTTAGTGCGTAAGGTAGCACCCAGCGTATTTGACAAAGCAGGCCCCGGCTGCCTGCGCGGCAAGTGTACAGAAGGGCGTATGTCCTGCGGTAAGGCGGACCAGGTGCGGGCAAAGCTTTCAGTAAGTAAATAATAAAAATAAGGATATATATTTATGGGTAAACTAATAGTGCTGGACGGGTTGGACGGCAGCGGGAAAGCAACGCATACAAAAAAGCTTTATGAATATTTAAAGGACAAAGGCCAAAATGTCATAAAGGTTTCTTTTCCTGACTATGACAGCCCTGCAAGCGCGCCGGTGCGTATGTATCTTGATGGTGTGTTTGGTGAGCATGCGGACGATGTAAATGCATACGCGGCATCCACTTTTTACGCTGTAGACAGGTATGCAAGCTTTAAGTGCAGCTGGGGTGAAAAATATAACAGCGGTGCGCTGGTACTGGCGGACAGGTATACCAGCAGCAACGCCATCCACCAGATGTCAAAGCTGGATTGTAGTATGTGGGACAGTTATCTTGACTGGCTGTATGACTTTGAATTTAACAAGCTAAAACTGCCAGAGCCGGACGCGGTTATATACCTTGACATGCTGCCGCAAATATCGCAAAAGCTGATAGAGAAAAGGTACGAGGGTGACCTTTCGAAAAAGGACATACACGAAAGGGATACCGAGTTTTTGCAGCACAGCCGCAAAAGTGCGCTATATGCTGCAAAGCATCTGGGCTGGCAAGTGGTAAAGCTGTATGAAGGTGAAACACCGCTTTCCAAAGACCAAAACTTTAAACGCATTTTACAGGCCGCACAGCAATTTATATAATTAGTTTGAGGGGATATTGTGGAATTTAAAAATGTAACACCTGCTGACCGTGAGTGGGTACAAGAGCTGGTGTACAACAGCGATAGGTATTTGTGTGAATACAGCTTTGGTAACATTTACTGTTGGGGTTCGGTTTACGGCATGCAGATTGCAAAGGTTGAAGGCTCGCTGGTGCTTAAGATGGGGGCTAATAGCTATACCTGGCCAGTGGGGCCAGAGCCAGAAAAGGCGGCGGACAAGCTTATAAAGCAAATACCAAATATAAAATTTAAATGCTTACAAAAATCAGATATAGAAATTTTAAATGAGCTTTACCCCCAAAAGTTTACTATATCAAGCGATAATAACTATGCCGACTATATCTATCAAAGCGGGAGCCTTATAACACTTTCCGGTAAAAAGCTGGCCTCAAAGCGCAACCATATTAATTATTTTGAAAATAACTATAGCTGGCATACTGAGCCAATTACAAATGAAAACCTGGCAAGCATACGCAGTTTTAATGACGAGTGGTGCAAGAAAAACGGATGCGGGCTGAATAAGGAGCTTAAAAACGAACAGTGTGCAATAGAGCGTGGTTTTAACAGCTATGACCAGCTGGGATTTAACGGCCTTGTGCTTATTGCAGACGGTAAGGTGGCGGCCTTCAGCTGGGGCGAGCCTATCAATAGCGAATATTATTGCGTGCATATAGAAAAGGCAATGTTTGACCAGCGCGGGGCGTACCAGATGATAAACCGCGAGTTTGTAAAGGCGTACGGCGCGCCCTTTAAATATATAAACCGCGAAGATGCCAATGGAGATGAGGGGCTAAAGCGCGCTAAGGAGAGCTATCACCCGCTGTTTTTGGCTGATAAGTATACAGCGGCCAAAGTAGATTAGATGGAGGAGATAAAATGAAAAAGGTATATATTCTGCTCGCACAGGGGTTTGAGGAGGTTGAGGCGCTAGCACCCGCTGACCTTTTACGCCGCGCGGGCGCAGAGGTAAGCTTATTATCAATTACAGATGATCTTAAAGTAACAGGTGCGCATGACATTTGTGTTACAGCAGACGCGGCTTTGGCAGGCACTAATTTAGAGCAGTGCGATATGCTTGTTTTGCCAGGCGGCAGCCCTGGCTATATTAATCTTGGTAAGAGTAAAAATGTAACGGATGCAATATTGTTTATGCTTAATAGCCAAAGGCATGTGGCGGCAATCTGCGCCGCACCGACAATACTGGGGCAAATGGGCCTTTTAAAAGAAAAAACCGCTGTTTGCTTTCCAGGAATGGAAAGCGGGCTTAACTGCAAAAATAACCCCGACAAGCGGGTGGTGACAGACGGGGATATTACAACCGCCAAGAGTGCCGGCTGTGCTATAGAGTTCGGGCTGGAGCTTATACGCATTTTATTTGGCGAGAGCAAGAGTGATGCTATTAAAAACCAGATTGTTTTTTAATGTGATTGGCAAAGGAGTTTAAATACTGAGTTGAATAAGGATAAGCTTAATGTATCCGGGCGCATTTCTGCGCTGTTGTTTATTGTGCTGGCACTGCTAAGCGGTTTGGAGCTTTTGCTTATGTGGGTGCCGCTTCCAATTAATAATCTGCACAAGCTTTTGATTTATATAGTTTTATTCTTTTTGCCGATACTTATTTATATTAAAGTCTGCAAATATAAAACTTCAAAGGCGCTAAAACTCAGGCATGTAAAGATTAAGTATGCGCCGTTTATTATTTTGTTTTCGCTGTCAGTGTCATTTATCTGCGCGATAATAAATGCGTTTTCCATGTGGATAGGGCGTATGATGGGCTTTGCTGGCAGCACTGACCAGATTTTAAGCGTTTCCGGCACAAACCCGCTTACAATAATACTTATACTGGTTATATTGCCGGCAGTAGCAGAAGAGCTTTTGCTGCGCGGTGTTGCACTTTATGAGTATAGAAAATACGGCGTTGCGGTTTCAATTATAATGACATCAGTGCTGTTTGCACTTTTCCATATCAATATACAATCTTTTTTATCGCTGCTTGCAGCCGGCGTTTTTTACGCGGTGCTGACATTGCTTTTTGACAGTGTTTATCCCGCAATTATTGCGCATTTAATTAACAATGCCCTGTCAGTGTTTACGAGTTATAACCTGGCGTTTGTGCGCTACATACTGGCGGATAGCCTGTTTGCAGTACTGCTGGCGCTTATAATTTTTGGTGTGCTGTTTTCCACACTTAAAATGGCGGAGGGGGTAATAGATAGCCTTGGCAATAAAAACCGCCTGCATACCGACACCACAAAGCTCGCGTATGGCGACCCGCTAAAAAGCATATGGCTGTGGCTGTTTGTGCTGCTTAGTATTTCAATGATGGTTATAAATATAATTTTATAAATTTAATTTTAAAGAGGGAGCTAAAATGAAAACTGTTTTAGAGCTGGCACCAGGGCCCAATAACCCGCGCAATAGTGAGGGCGCATTTTTAAAGCTGAAGGACGGGCGCTTGATTTTCTGCTGGTCAAAATATACCGGCGATGATTATGCGGATTATGCAACGGCTGATATTGCGGCAATATTTTCAGACGACGGCGGTGACAGCTGGTATGGCGAGCGTATTTTGTTCAGCCATAGTGAATTTGACAAACCAGATAACAAATGCAAAAATATAATGAGCGTTTCATTAATGCGCATGGCTGATGAGGCGGTAGGCCTGTTTTTTCTGATTCGCGATTCAAAAGCGAATATGGCGCTATGGCTATTCCGCTCCTATGATGAGTGTGAAACATTTGATAAAGGCGTGCGTTGCACTGGGCAGACAGGCTATTATGTTACAAATAATGATAGAGTACTCCGCCTTAAGAGCGGTAAAATTATTGTACCTGCAAACTATCACCGGGTTATAAATGGCGTTTTTGACCAGCCAAGCCTTGGCAGCGTTTACATATCTGATGACGATGGCGCGTCTTTTTACCAGGGCGGCACATTTAGTTTAGAATCAGATATAGAAAATGGAGTTGGGCTGCAGGAAACAGGGGTAATTGAACTGGACGATGGCAGGCTATGGGCTTTTTCCAGAACAAGGCTTGGCAGGCAGTACGGCTGCTTTTCAAGCGATAGTGGTATTACCTGGACAAAGCCGGCACCCTCTTACTTTACAGGCCCGTGTTCGCCTCTGTCAATAAAGCGTAATAGCTTGGGAAAGTATCTAGCGGTTTGGAATCCGGTTCCAAAATATAACGGCCGGAGTTTCAGTGCATGGAGTAACGGGAGAACACCGGTAGTATGCGCTGTAAGCGATGATGGTATAAACTGGTCAGATACAGTTTTAATTGATGGCGATAGTGAAGATGCCGGATATTGTTATACGGCAATTCACTTTGAAGGCGATAATCTGCTTTTAGCGTATTGTGCCGGAGGGCAATCGGACAAACACTGCCTATGCAAAATAAGGATAAAGAAATTAAGCCTTGCAGAAATAATAAAATAAAACTTTGTAATAAGATGTAACCGGAAGGTTTAATACCTTCCGGTTACTGATTTTTATTTAAAGCTGTTTTCTAGTTTTATTACTGAAAACCGTTTCTTTCGGTATTGCAGGGGTGTATGCCCTGCCGCATCCTTAAAAACGCGGCAAAAGTAGGTTACGCTACTAAAACCGCATTTTTCGCTTATTTCGCTTATGGAAAGTGCTTCATTTTCCAGCATGTTTTTAGCAGCAACTATACGTGTTTTTAAAATATACTGCATGACAGTCATACCGATTGTCTGCTTAAACTTCCGGCAAAAATGAAACTTGCTCATGTGTACAGCAGCACAGATATCATCGATGCTTAAAGCTTCAGAAATATGACGGTTAATGTATTCAACCGCCGTTTGCACAGCACCGCCGCCATCGGCAATGCTATCAGTTACATTTTTGGTTAGATAAATCAGCAAAAGTAAAAAGCTGCTGTTTATTGCTGCCGGCTGATAAAGCTCGTCTTTTTGGTCGTGTTGCAGCTCAAAAAATAGGTTTTCTATATACGCCTGGTGTTTATCAGGTATTTGTGCATATACCAAAGAAGTGTTTAAAAAAACCGTGTTGGCATGCAAATGTTCGGGCAGCAAAAACAAGATTTTTTCCAGTACCCTGTCAGAAACGAATATCTTACTGCGGTCATAGCTGTGCGGTGCATCCGGCAGGGTATAATGAAATTTATTTGCGCCTATGAAACAAAGGCAGCCGTTTGTAAGGGGATAGTTGCGTTCGGCAGTGACAATGCTGCCTTTGCCGCTATGTATATATATTATCATATTGAGTAAAGCAGTGTGCCATATTTTATAATACTCATCTATGCCCCTCTGATGAATTATACATGCTTCTTTCATTTTCATCACCAATATCAGAATACAGCAACCAGAGTAAAAAATCAAGCAATATATGCCTATTTATTTACCTAAAATTATAGTATACTGATTTAAAATATAAAAAAGCAAGGAGAAAAATAATGGAACTAAAAGGCATTTTCACCGCCCTACATACTCCGTTTGACCACAACAACAAGATAAATGAATACGCACTTGACAAGCTTATAAAACATAATATTCGTATGGGTGTGCAGGGCTTTTATGTATGTGGCAGTACCGCTGAGGCTTTTTTACTTTCCACCGATGAGAGAAAACAGATCATGGAGGTGGTAAAGGCATCGGCACCGGGGTGTAAACTCATTGCCCATATCGGCTCGCTAAATGAAGCTGAAGCTGCTAAACTTGCTGTGCATGCCAAAAAGCTGGAATATGACGCAATTTCGTCGGTTGCTCCGTTTTATTATAAGTTTTCTTTTGCAGAGATTAAAAACTACTACTTTCGTTTGACACAGCAAAACGGCATGCCGATGATTGTATATTATATTCCCGCCTTAACGGGTGTGAATATGGGGACTTTAGAAATAAGCGAATTTCTCCAACATGATGATTTTATCGGTATTAAGTTTACCTCAAATGACTATTTTACTCTTGAGCAATGCAAGTCCCGCTTTCCTGATAAGGTGGTATTTAACGGCTATGACGAGATGTTTTTGGCCGGACTTTCTATGGGGGCGGACGGCGGCATCGGCAGCACTTATAACTTTATGGCCGATAAGTTTGTAGAGATTAAACGTTTATTTGAAAAAGGTGATATCACCGCAGCACAAGAGATGCAAAATCAGGCAAACCGCATTATAACGGTGCTGTGTGACATCGGTGTTATGCAGGCGGAAAAAGAAATTCTTAACCAGTTAGGGTTTGACTTTGGAAAATGCCGCCCTCCGTTTGGTGAGCTTTCTGATGTACAAAAACACAGGATTGCTAATGAGGTTGTGCCCTTTATAAAAAAAGAGAGTGATTTTTTATAATTATTGAAACAGACAAAACAGAATATTCTCAATACCGCATACCAGGGCTTGTTATGACCGAACAAAATACGCTTATTGGGTATTACGAATGCCGCAAAAGTGATTCAGATTGGGCAGATATAGATTTAAAAGTCATACGCAGTACCGATAAGGGTGAGCATTTTGAAACAGTATGGGTCATATCGTCAAACGGTAATACCCTCAATAATCCTATGATGACGGTGATGGAAAAAGAGATACACTTTTTATTCTGCAAGAACTACAAAGAGCTGTTTTATTGTAAAAGCTGTGGCAAGCAGGCGGCCTGCATTTTAAAAAAATAAAGTTAAAAAACAAATAACAGTATCACAAAATACCGGCCATCTTATGATGGCCGGTGTTTTGCATATTTTAACTGATAGATATTACCCTATACCCTACGTTCTCAACTGCGCGGCGCAGCTTGCTGTCCTCAATATTTTTGCTTAAGTGCATACTAACAGTTTTATTGCTCAGGTCAACCCTTACATTGCTGGCTCCGGTCATACCTAAGGCATTGCTTATTCTACTGGCACAGCGTTCACAGCTCATGCCTTCTACTAACATTACCTTGTCCATATTTCTGCCTCCGTTATTTTATTTTATACTACATTTAATATAACCGCTTTATTTGGAAAAAATACTTGACAAACAAATATATTAATGATATTGTTGTCTTAGTTGATTAATACACTAATTCATTAGGGAGGTGAAATAATGGGTTGGAAATTCACTTCTACAGCACCGGTTTTCATGCAGATAATAGATAGGGTGCAAACTGATATAATCAGCGGCAAGCTGCGCCCTGGCGATAAGCTTATATCTGTAAGGGAGCTTGCACAGCAGGCCGGGGTTAACCCTAACACCATGCAGCGTGCGCTTTTGCAGCTGGAGCAGGCCGGACTGATTTATACAAAGCGCGGCAGCGGCAGATTTATTACAGAAGATGAGCAAAAGCTGCTGGATGTAAAGGCTGAGGTTATAACGTCAAGAATTAAGGAATTTGTTTTATCGCTAAGTGAGTTAGGGTTGGAGAATAACCAGATTATCCAATTACTAAATAAATATTTAAAGGGGGAAACAATTAATGGAACCGATTTTAGTTTGCCAGAATCTAGTAAAGAACTATAAGTCTGTTTATGCTCTTAATAATATTAATCTGGAAATCGGCCGAGGAAGGATTGTAGGGCTTTTAGGGCCAAACGGAAGCGGCAAGACCACTTTAATAAAGCTTGCAAACGGGCTGCTTACTCCTACCAGCGGCAGATTGCTTATTAGCGGATTTGAGCCAGGTGTGGAGACCAAAAAAATTGTAAGCTACCTGCCGGACCACAACTATTTAAATTCATGGATGACAGTTGAGCAGATTATAAATTATTTTATGGATTTTTACGCTGACTTTCAGCCGGCGCGTGCTTATGATATGCTGGCAAAGCTGGGCATTGACCCTAAGTTTAAGTTAAAAACTCTGTCAAAGGGCACAAAGGAAAAGGTATCACTTATTCTAGTAATGAGCAGGCGTGCAAGCCTGTATCTGCTGGACGAACCGATTGCGGGCGTTGACCCTGCTACACGTGACTATATTCTGTCTACCATAATAAGCAATTACGACCAGAATGCGAGTATAATTATTTCAACCCACCTAATCGCCGATATTGAGCAGGTATTAGACGATGTTATTTTTCTTAACAACGGCCAGGTAGTGCTGGCCGGCACTGTAGATGAAATCCGTGAGAAAAATGGAAAGAGTGTGGATGAGGTGTTCAGGGAGGTATTCAGATGTTAGCAAAATTATTCAAACATGAGATGAAGGCGCTGGCGCGCCAGCTTTTACCCATGTACGGCATTGTAATACTTATTACCTGCATTAATAAGCTGGGTATGCTAATTGATGTTGACATTTTATATTTTAATACTCTTCGCAGCTTTTTGGCGATAGCGTATGTGATGGTCATAGTTGCGTTGTTTATAGCTTGCTGGATTATTATAATAGTCAGGTTTTTTAAAAACCTATTATCCAATGAGGGGTACTTATCCTTCACCCTTCCAGTATCTGCAAATGCGCACATCTTTATAAAACTAATTTGTGCGGTTATTATGGCAATAATCAGTATTGCTGTTGCAGTTGCGTCGCTTTTAATACTCGGCTTTGGCACAAAGATATTAAATGATATTTTTATAGACTTTTCCAGCTTTAGCAACCAGATGTACTCGATACTCGGCGGACATTATGTAATGTACATTGTTGAGATTGCAATTATGTTAATTGTACTAATAGCACAGTCATTTTTAATGCTGTATGCCGCAATTTCACTAGGCCAGCTTTTTGGCAGAAACCGCGTGCTGGGTGCTTTTGTTTCATATTTTATTATCTATTTTGTACTACAGATAATAATGTCTATAGTATTAACAGTATTTTATTTCGTAGCGCCAGATATGATTAGTATTAATCTGACGTTCCAGCAAGGCATTGCAGTAGCGCATATTTCATTTTTAGGCATAACCGCATTTTACTGCGTACTGTCGCTTGTCTATTATTTGATTACAAGGTATATGCTAACCCGTAGGCTTAATCTTGAATAAAAATTTGTATTATTATGAAAAAGTATAAAATTATTTTGGTTGTACTTACTGTCGTGTTGATTTTAACGTCTGCCGGCTGCTTAAAGCGGCCAAACCACCCAAAAGGACTTGGGCCAACAGAGGTTGTTTTACAATATATTGAGTACATTAACCAGGAAAACGCTCTGGGTGTTCAAAGCCTTCATACTGAGCCTGAAAAAATTGATGTTATCAGCCTTCTAGAAGAAACAAAATCAATTACAGTTAAAGACTGCATACTTATGGACGACGATCTCGAGTCAGGCCTTGTGCGGGTGCGCCTTTTTGGAGTAAAATCATTTATTAATAGATATGGTATAGAGGAAACATCAGAGATAGATAATGTCTATTGGCTGAAAAAGTGTGATGATGGAGAGTGGCGAATTTCCAAATGGGGCATTAACTAAAAAAAGAGCGGC
>ERZ826242.1373-NODE-1373-length-26787-cov-4.687940_pt1 | contig 26787 bp, 22 predicted proteins | sample MGYA00519871_ERZ826242 | MGnify/ENA primary metagenome ERZ826242 (study PRJEB31778, sample SAMEA3449226) | human gut metagenome | biome: human gut; feature: human-associated habitat; material: faeces | place: United Kingdom | collected 2010/2012 ...
CAAACAAAAGCACTTCGTGCAAACGATGCGCACTCGCACGAGAAGAAATGATTGCTTCGCAAGCGTGCTCGGCGCGGGCAAGAAAGCTGTGCTATTGATGATTTTATTCGCGTAAGTGTGTGATAGCACACTTTCTTGCAACTGTAAAAAATACACAAAAACAAATCGACGTATTTTTGCAAAAAGTCACAAAATTATTAAAAGAATACACAATTTACTGACTTTTTATGGTGGGATGTGGTATACTTTATATAACGGTTATCAAATGAAGCAGAAGAAAGGAGCGTTGTGTATGTTTGAAAAAGGGGAATATGTCGTATATGGAAGCAAAGGTGTCTGCAGGATACAGGAGATTTCACATGTAGATATTCCCGGTGTCGATCAAAAGCGGCTGTATTATATCATGCATCCGGTGCAGAACAGCGGACAGACGTTGTATCTGCCCACGGACAGTACAAAAGCAGTGATTCGACGGGTAATGACAAAAGAAGAAGCCAACCGTCTGATTCACGACATTCCTTCCATTAAAAAGCTGGAAGTACCGAATGAAAAACAGCGGGAAGCAAGTTACAAGCAGGCATTGCAGGGATGCAGCGGACGGGACTGGATCAGCATTTTGAAGACATTGAACCAGAGAAAAGAAGAACGGCTGGCGGCAGGCAAGAAAATAACCGCACTGGATGAACGGTATCTGCGGGTGACAGAGCAGGAATTGTACGGAGAACTTTCTGTTGTGTTAGGAATCGAAAAAGAAAATATGCATGATTATATACAGGAGCAGATTGCAGCTTTATAGTGGTATGGATGATTCCGGTTCAAAAAGCAGAGTAATAGATAAAGGATCAGATAAAACCCAAAGAGAATGATAAGATAAAGTCAGAACAGGCTTTATCTTTTTTTTTGCAAAAAAAAGTGCTATACTGAGTTAGATAATGTCTTTTGATCAAGCAGGAGGCAGGGAAATATAGTTAAAAGGAGTACATTGTTAATGGAACAGAAAATAAAAGAGAGTTTTTTTACAAAAGATCCGACTTTTTACCGGACGCTGTTTCCACTTTTGATTACCGTTGCATTACAGAATATTGTGGCATACAGCGTGAATATGGCGGATAATATCATGCTCGGAAGTTATAGCCAGAATGCGTTATCAGGAGCGGCAACTGTAAATCAGATTTTTTTCATGGTTCAGCAGATCACTCTTGGAATCGGAGAGGGATTTGTTGTGCTGGGTGCCCAATACTGGGGACAGGGAAGGATGCAGCCGATCCGCAAGCTGACAGGTATCGCATTAAAGCTGGGTCTGATCTGTGGAATTATTACAATTCTGATCTGTACGTTTATTCCGCATCTGGTAATTTCTATTTTTACCAATGATCCGGAGATCATTGCGGAAGGCGTTGCTTATCTGGGAATCATCAAGTATACGTTCCTGTTGTTTATTATTACAAATGTGTTGATGGCAGCATTGCGCTGTGTGGAGACCGTAAAGATTTCTTTCTATATCTCCATCGTATCCCTGATCGTTAATGTGGGAATCAACTATGTGCTGATCTTCGGACGATTCGGTGCACCGGAGCTTGGTATCCGTGGTGCAGCGATCGGAACACTGGTAGCACGTATTGTAGAACTGGGAATTGTTGTTGTATACATGCTGAAAATCGATAAAAAGCTGAAGCTGTTCAGTGAGAATTTTATGAAATTTGACGCAGCTCTTCGGAAGGATTACGCCAAGGTAGAGATTCCGGTTATGCTTTCCCAGGTATTATGGGCGGTTTCCGTACCATTCCAGACAGCAATCCTGGGACACCTCTCTTCTGATGCCATTGCAGCAAACTCTGTGGCAACGACATTTTATCAGTATCTGAAAGTAATCGTGCTGGCGATGTCATCTTCCTCTGCGGTTATGATAGGAGCTTCCGTCGGACGTGGCGATATGAAACGGGTAAAATCCGATGCACGCACGCTGGTTGTTATCGATCTTCTTATCGGCGTGGCACTTGGCGTAGCACTGTTTGTCCTGCGAAAACCGTTACTGACGTTTTACAATCTGAATGATACGGCAATCGTGCTGGCAGATCAGCTTATTATTGTTATGAGTTTTATTATGGTAGGTATGTCTTATCAGATGCCGGTCAGCATGGGAATTATCCGGGGTGGCGGAGATGCCAAGTTTTCTATGGTCATGAATATGATCAGCACATGGGCCATCGTTATTCCGTTGTCTTTTATGAGTGCATTCTGGTGGCACTGGTCCGTTGTGGGCGTAGTCATTATGATCCAGTCCGATCAGGTATTCAAAGGACTGCCGACTTTTATCCGTTTCCGCAGCTATAAGTGGGTGAAAAAACTGACCCGTGAGGATGCGTAAGAAAACGGTGGAATATATTCACAATTAATTAAGAACTATTTGTTAATAGATATGGTACAATGAGTGCAAGTCCCCGAAAGGAGTTTATCTATGGCAACAAAAAAGAAAAAAGTGCGTTCACATGTCAAGCGTGTGAAATTACAACAGAAGAAAAATCCTGTTTCGCAGGAAAAATATGAAAAACGACTGAAAGTAGCGAGAAAAAAAGATTTTTTCCGCAGACTGCGCAATGTAATCCTGATACTAGCAATCGCTTTTTGTGCACTGTTTGCCGCAGGCAATCTGATGCTGAAGAAAGCGACCGGACAGACATTGATCGGTTGTATGCGGGAAGCAAAAGATCTGGTTGACAGCAGTACACCGGATACATTCCGGCTGGCACAGACATCCTACATATACAGTGATGACGGTACGCAGTTAGCAGCACTGGCAGAGTCAGAAGATGCCACTTACCTGGGCTATGAAGATATTCCGGCAGATGTTGTCAATGCGTTTGTGTCAGTGGAGGACCGCACATTCTGGAATAACAGTGGTGTGGATTACAAAGGAATCCTGCGTGTATGTGTCAATTACGTGAAAACAAAAGGACAGGTAGCAGAAGGGGCAAGTACCATTACCCAGCAGCTGGCGCGTGGAACCTTTCTGTCAAATGAAAAGACGCTGTCACGTAAGATTAAGGAGATTTTTATTGCACGACAGCTGACGAAGAAATATACGAAAGAGCAGATCATGGAGTTTTACTGTAACAGCTGCTGTTTCGCAAATGGTATTTATGGTGTGGAAGATGCATCCCAGAAGTATTTTGGCCGTTCAGTCAGTGATCTGTCACTCTCGGAAACTGCGTATATCTGTGCGATTCCAAACCGTCCGGAGTACTACAATCCGCTGAAAAACAGCGAAAACGCGATCTCACGCCGGAACAAAATCCTGCAGGATATGTACGAATGTGATTATATTACAAAGGATGCAGGTGATGCGGCACTGGCAGAGAACATTACAGTGGCAGAGGTTAGCGACGAAGAAGATACTTTTTACAATTATGAGGCGACCTATGCGATCAACTGTGCAATCCGTTATCTGATGAAACAGGATGGATTTGAGTTCAAGTCTCATTTTGAAGATGATGCCGATTATGATACTTATAATGCGTATTATGACGAGATGTACAAGCAGGCAAAGCACAAACTATACACCGGCGGATACAAAGTTACTACGACCATGAATCTGAAAGCACAGAAAAATCTGCAGAAAATTTTTGATAAAGAACTTGCTTTCAATACGAAGGTGGATGAAAGCACCGGAATTTATCAGTTCCAGGGTGCAATGACGGTTATCGACAACGAAACCGGTAAAGTCGTGGCAATGATCGGCGGACGTTCCCAGGATGAACTGCAGCAGACCTACTCTCTGAACCGTGGATTCCAGAGCTTTAAACAGCCGGGAAGTTCCATCAAACCACTGGTTATCTATACACCGGCACTGGAGGAGGGCTATGATGCCAATTCCACACTGACAGAGATTGACGTGAAAGCTGCAAAGAAGAGCACTTCCGAGAAAATCAGTAAGATGAGTGGAAAGAAAATGAGCCTCCGTTATGCGGTGGAAGACAGTAAGAATGGTTGTGCGTACTCTCTGTACAATATTATTACACCGAAAGTCGGACTTTCTTATATTGAAAATATGAATTTCTCAAAGATCGTGCAGCAGGATTACACGCTCAGTTCCGGTCTTGGTGGTCTGCATCATGGAACGAATACGGTGGAGATGGCAAATGCATATTCTACCCTGGAAAACCATGGTGAGTATCGGCAGGCAGACTGTATTTCCTCTATTCTGGATGCAAGCGGCAATGAGATCTATGAGGAACCGGAGAGTAAAACGGTATACACCCGTTCTGCATCGGATCAGATGACAGATATTCTGGAAGGCGTGTTAAATTCCAGTGCAGGTACGGCAAAAGGATTGAAGTGGAGCAGTGCATCTGATGTGGCTGCGGCTGCAAAAACAGGTACCACAAATGATAATAATGTGGCATGGTTCTGTGGATATACACCGTATTATACGATTTCTGTATGGGTTGGTTACGATTATCCGAAATCTGTAAAAGGTCTGTGGGGTAATACATATCCGGCTTATATCTGGAAGGAAGCAATGCTGTATATGATCGATGGAAAAGATGAGGCTGATTTTGATCTGGAAGGAAAGAAAGCAACCGGAAATAAAAATGTGATTTCCGATGAGGATGACAGCAGTGCACCGGAAGAAAGTACAGATACGTCTGTGACAAATCCGGATGATGCACAGAATACAACAGATACGAATCCGTCCGGCGGGGGTCACAGTACGGATAGCAGTACAGATTCTACAATTGATGGAAATGTACCGCAGGGAACAGAGGATATTTCCGGTGGAACTATATCGAATTCCAATAAATCAGAGTCTGCCGGAGGAAGTTCTGAAAGCAGCAGTACAGGCGGAGAGAGTTCCGGTGAGTCCGATACAACACAATAGATATCAGATGTAAGATGACTTCCACCTCTGCAGGTGGTGAACAACAGGATTATATAGGGAAAAACAGCATGGATAGTTATGAGGTAAAAAAAGTAACGGCACCGGTAAACTGGGAGACGGACGTACCGGGTTCAAAGAGTATCACTAACCGGGCATTGCTTCTGGCGGCACTTTGCCGGGAGCAGGTGCGGCTGCAGGGCGTTCTGTTCAGTGATGATTCCAGACATTTTCTGAGTTCGCTTCAGTCTCTGGGCTATGAAGTGCAGATTGATGAAGCCGCGTGTGCCGTAGAAGTACATGGTCATGGTGGCAGTCTGCCAGTGACTTCCGGAGAAATCCATGTGGGAAGTGCCGGTACAGCAGCTCGTTTTCTGACAGCAATGCTGGGGGTGGCAGAGGGAACGTTTGTAATTCAGGCCTCTGAACAGATGAAGAAACGGCCGATGAAGCCATTGTTTGAAGCATTGCTTTCGTTGGGGGCTTCCGTGGAATGGCTGGGGGCTGCCTGGCATCTGCCGGTGCGTATCACCGGAGCCGGAGCACATATCAGAAATCTGTCAGAACAGGCTGTATTGAATCTGGATATCAGCGAAAGTACCCAGTTTCTAAGCGCATTCTTACTGATTGCGCCGCTGTTTCCATACGGAATCAGAATTCATATTACCAGCGCGAAAACAGATGGATCCTATATCCGTATCACGCGCAGAATGATGGAAGAATTTGGCGTGGAAGCAGTGTTTGACGGCTGTGATTATATGGTGCAGGCTGCAGGCGGCTATCAGCGGTCCGGATACCAGATCGAACCGGATGTATCCGGGGCGTGTTATTTCTATGCGGCAGCGGCTATGACCGGCGGCAGCGCAAAAGTACATCATGTTCACTGGAGCAGTATGCAGGGTGATATGAAATTCCTGAAACTACTGGAACAGATGGGATGCACATTGACAGAAGAAGACGATGGTATCCGGCTGAATGGTCCATCAGATGGTTTAAAAGGTCTGAAAGTGGATATGAATGATTTTTCGGATCAGGCATTGACCCTGGCAGCTATCGCACCATATGCTTCTTCGGATGTGACGATTACACATATAGGGCATATCCGCGGACAGGAATGCGATCGACTGCATGCGATCGTAATGAATTTGAAAAATGCAGGAATTACCTGTGAAGAAGGAGATGACTGGGTATGCATTCATCCCGGAAAACCACAGCCGTGCCGGATTGAGACCTTTGACGATCACCGGGTGGCTATGGCATTTGCAGTTATGGGGCTGGGGTGTGATGGAATTGAAATTCTGAATCCCGGATGCTGTAAGAAAACATTTGAGAATTACTTTGTCGTGCTGGATAGCTTGTTAAAACATTGACAGAAACTGGGAATGGGTGTACAATTCAAATTGATACAGAAAGAAATAGTTCTTAAACCAAGTCTCATATGCGTTTCATCTGAACCGCGGTGGCGCATGGAAGAAAAACCAGAGGGGGAAAATGAATTATGGCAAGAAAAAAGACATCCGGTGTACATACAGTAAAGACAACAAATACAGCAGCTCAGAAAATTGAGGCAGCAAAAGCTGTCGTAGAGAAAGCAGTAGAGGAAAAAGCTGCAGAAGTAAAAGAAGCAGTGAAAGAGACCGCAGAGAAAGTGGAAGAAGCTGCAAAAGAGACTGTAGAAAAAGCAACAGAGAAAGCTACTGAGACAGTTGCTGAAGTAAAAGAGACTGCAAAAGAAACAGCTGAGAAAGCAACAGAAGCAACAAAAGAAACTGCCGAGACAGCAAAGGCAACCGTAAAGAAGACTGCTGCAAAAGCAAAAACAGCTACTACCAGAAAAACCGCAGCAGCAAAGAAAACAGTAAAAGAGAAAGCGGATGCTGTAAAGACAGAGACAAAAAGAAAAGTAACAAGAAAACCGACCAAGAAAATTGTATTACAGTATCTTGGTAAGGAATTTGATGAGGCTGAATTAACAGAGCGTGCAATTGCACAGTTCAATTCCGTAGAGGGTGGTGTAGCAGTAAAGACGATCACTATGTACCTGAAACCGGAAGACGATGCAGCTTATTATGTCATCAACGATCAGTATACTGGCCGTGTAGACTTTTAAAGTCTTATATTATACTTAAAAAACAAGCTGGATCAAAACGCCAATGCAGGCACGAATGATTTTCTATCTGCGCTGCGCCTTGGAGTTTTGATTCCAGCTTGTTTTATCTCAGTCGAGAAGACTCCCACTTCTGCAAGTGGTGAGTAATAACAAGTCTTTCTCAGTGGGAGTACAATCTCCGACTGAGATAAACGCTCCGCGAGGATGTGCAGTGATTCTGAGAAGAATATGTCAGCTTACGCTGACCAGAATCACGCACCAAGTCTCACGTGCGTTCGACTTGAATTACACAGTGGCGATGTCGTGCCGCGCATGCATATAATATTGTATAAAAATAGATGTTATGTTGCATGCCGTAAATAAAAAATCAGAGAAAATTTTCTCTGATTTTTTCATACATATTAAATTTTAAGCCATCCTACTCCTGACCTTGTTTGATCTCGCCACGTTCGCAGCGATTTCCCCAGGAATCAATGAGTTCCCCATCACGATAAACGCAGATGACCTCACAGTGGTTCGGACAGTTCGGACAAACGACTTCGCGTGTCACGAATTCCATTTCTGCCACATCAAAGCTGAACGGTTTTTCAATTCCGCATCCCAGTGCAAGGATTGCTGCTCCGTAGCAGCCCATCAGATGTCCGTTATCATCTACGATAATTTCTTCTCCCAGAGAGTCTGCAAAGGCCTTTACTACGCCTTCATTTTTACTTACTCCACCTTGGAATACGATTGGAGCAAGTATTTTCTTACCTTTTCCAATATTATTTAAATAATTATTTGCTACGGCATTGCACAGACCGGCAATGATATCTTCTTTTTTGTGTCCCATCTGAATTTTGTGTACCAGATCAGACTCCGCAAATACCGTACAACGGGCAGCAATTGGTGTAGGATTTTTGCTGCTAAGTGCAATCTTACCGAATTCTTCTACTTCCACACCGAGGCGGCGAGCCTGGCTGGAGAGGAAAGAACCGGTTCCGGCTGCACAGAGGGTGTTCATGGCGTAGTCTACGGCAACACCGTTTTCCACACAGATGATTTTGGAATCCTGTCCACCGATTTCAAGGATAGTGCGGACATCCGGGTGCAGGGTGGTGGTTCCTACTGCATGTGCAGTGATCTCATTTTTTACAATGCTGGCGTTACACATGGCACCGACAAGCTTGCGGGCACTTCCGGTTGTTCCGGCAGCAACGACCTGATATTCATTTTGATCAATTTTTTCTCCCAGGGCAGCAATGACTTTTTTGGCAGCGCCCATCGGATTTCCCTCGGTCCAGAGATAGATTCCGGCGAGGATATTTTTTTCTTCATCGATAATGACACCTTTGGTGGAAATAGATCCGATGTCAATTCCTAAATATGCTTTTTTCAAGATTGTGTAACTTCCTTTCTCATGGCAATCATATCATAAAATGCTTCCAGTCGGGTTTCAATACCGGTATCACTGGTCTGCGTGTCATAGTTTAAGTACAGCACAGGGATTTTGTAATCGGAGCTGATGTTATGCAGTACGGGAACCGCATCCATCTCCGGTGTACATCCGAAGGATTTTACATGAACCAGTCCGTCAAATCCCTTTTTGGCATAATGCTCAGCCAGGGCGATGGTGGAAATACTGGAACTTCCCATGTCAAATTTTGTATATTTGCTGGAAAGTTTTTTCTGGATATTGACCCACAGGGAAGATGGAAATTTGTACAGGTCATAGGTGAGATAACCCTTCAGTTTTTTCAGTGTTCCCTTATCCGGGCAGAGCAGTACACTGTTGGAGAGGTTCATCCAGCGATGTACTTCTGCACCCATCTGTGCAAGTTTTTTTTCAATCTCATGATTGGAATAAGGATCCATAATAGTAAAATATTCACCTACCACACCGACACGCAGTGGATGCGCGGGTTTGTTTTTTGGAATGGCATCAAAATCTGCGATGGCCTTTTTGTAAATACGGTTGACATCACTCAGTCCTTTTGCTTTGCGGAGCTGAGCCAGAAAACGGTTGTATACTTTATCGTAGGAACCTTTTTTAATTTCAAAGCCCATGTTTTGACGGTAGTTATCCTCAACTTTATCAATGACAGTGATCATTCTGGCGGTGGCAGGCAATGCTTTAGCCATTTGGAGCAGCGATGCGTTCGGGGCAAACTGTTTCATGCCTTTTAACATTCCGATGAGATTTTTGTAGCGGAATAGAGTGAGATTAAACATCTCAAAATCGTACCCCATATCTTTTAAAATCTGTTCATGGAGCTCACCATAATAACCCAGGCGGCAGGTACCGCCGGTCTGGATCAGGACGTTGGCACCCTGTTCCAGTGCTTCAATATAACAGCCCATCATACATTTGAATGGTGCACAGACAAAGTCCGGGCTGTATTTTGCACCGAGCTCAATGGTTCGTTTTGTCATGGCAGGTGGAGCAAGATATTCCAGATGCAGTCCGTTATTTACAAAATACTGGATCGGAATGTCATAGTTTCCAAGCTGTGGATAACAGAGTTTATATTTCTTTTCCGGCATTACAGGCGTGCCTCCTTTCGGAAACGGATAATATCAATAAAACTTTCCAGACGGGTTTCAATACCGGCGTTTCCGTCCTGGCTGTCCAGCAGCAGGTTCAGAATCGGTCGGTCTTTGATCCGGCGGATGATCATCTCGTTGATCATGGAGTCCGGACCGCATGGAAATGCAGTAAGCAGGATGATGCCGTCTACATCGTTGTGGTATTTTGCGATGGAGCCAAGCAGCTCACGGCTCATGATCCATGGTACGGATTTGCAGATATTCAGGGAATCTTCCTGTGCCTGCTTCAGATCCACTGCATCGGAGCAGATCGGAACTGCATCCAGCTGTTCAATCCCTTTCAGGATCGGTTTGCCGATGTATTCGTCATAAAGGTTGTAGCTGTGTCCGACAACGAGGATCTTGATGCGGTCATCGTGGAGCCTGGCTTCCTCCTCTGCAATGTGTGCTTTCTGTGCAGCCTGCCATGCCTGATAAGATTTCTGGTAGGCTTCTCTTGCTTTTGCTTCTGAGGCACCCAGGGAAACACCGAGCATGACGTAAGCCTGCTCCTCCGGACATTTCTGCTGAATGTCTACGTTGCAGGTGACAAAATCGATGTCATGATCCCGGAAGGTATTGACAGCCATGTCATAGAGTCCCTCGAAGCGGGAGCACATGACGCCGTCTTTTCCGTAATTTGCAATACGCGGAACAAAGACAGCATCACATTTTCCTTCCAATGCGGACACATGACCGAAAAATAATTTGCTGGAGAGACAGTTCTCATCAATGGCGTAGTGGCTGCCTGCATCCATAAGTGTTTTATTTGTATGTGGGCTGATGACAGTTTCGATACCGAGCTCCTGGAAAAACGTATTCCAGAGTACATGGTAACGATAGTAGAGCAGAGCCCGTGGTATTCCAATTTTCATATTTTATATCCATCCATTCTTTTTAAAATAATTCAGGTAAGCACCAAAAAGCTTTTCGTCCACAGGAGGACAGCTGATGCCAGACTGATTGAGCAGTACGTTTGCTTTCGTACAGTCATAGATGGTGTCTTTGCCGATAAAATGGCGCAGCACACCTGGATTGGCATCCGTGCCGCTCTCGAACAGGCATGCCAGCAGCGTCAGAGCATTTTCGGATGCGGTAGCCTGTTTTAGCTTGCTTTTCCATGCACCGAACGAAATGTAGCGCACCGGGTAGCCATGGGCACGGATATAGGAAACGGCCTTTTTCACTGGAACCGGTGCTGGATTTACCAGGTTGAATGCCTGATCCATGGCTTCCGGTTTGCGGGAGATACAGCAGATGGCATCCGCTACAAAATCTACCGGTGTCATATGCATGCAGTAGCTTGTGCGTGGAATTGCCTGCATCTGGATGGTTCCTACGATCATACGGCTGACCATATCGTCCATTTCCCAGATACCGTTGGAAGCACCCGTGATATCGCCTGGACGGTAGATCACAGTGTGAAGACCACGTTTCTGCGCAATGCCGACCAGTTTCTCAGACACCCATTTTGTCTCGGAATAAGCAAGAGAAAAACCGCGCGCCGTGTTAAGCGGATCATTTTCGTAGACCCGTTTTCCTTTGTTGTTTGGTGTGTCGTAAACACTATATGAGGACACATAGTGATAGTATTTCGGTTGTCCGGCACAGGCAAGCCGCAGGGTTTCTACTGTACCGTGGACGTTGGTCTCTTTGAGAAACTCATACGGAAAGATGAAGTTTAAGAGGGCACCATTGTGATAGATGACCTGGATTGTTTGGGCAAGTTCCTGCCACTGTTCGTCCGAAAGTCCGAATTTCTCTGTGGAGAGATCACCGATCACCGGATGCAGAAAGCCGCGATATTCTTCTTTCCAGCATTCGTAGTGTTCCATATTTTTAATCAGTCGTTCCAGACCGGCTTCTTCAGAATCTGCACGTACCAGACAGTACAGATGCAATCCCTCCTTTGGATACTGGGTCAGGATCGCACGGATCAGCTGCGCACCCAGAAATCCGGTGGCACCGGTCAGCAGAATATTTCTGCAGTCCTGTGGAGCTGTTTCATAGGCTCCTGATGGGGAAATGGCCGGATCCAGGTGACATTCCTGTTCCAGATTGACAGCTTTTGAAGTGCCTTTTCCACCGGTCAGTACCCGACGGACGTAGTTAGCCACACCGGAAACAGAGGAATCCAACAGGACTTCCCGCAGATCCAGTTTGACATGGAACCGTTCTTCAATTTTGCTCACCAGTTCGAATCCCATCAGGGAATCTCCACCAAGCTCCAGGAAGGAATCCGTGAGATTATACTGTTCAATATTTAATACCTTTTCGAAAACAGATTTTACCTGAAGCAGGATTTCATCCGCCTTGTCGATGGATTTATCGATAATAGTTGTTTCAGCGCTTCCGGTGCGGTATGCATGGCTGCTGTGCAGCAACTGCAGTTTGCCCTGCTGATACAGATCCCGGGCTTTCAGCATCTGCAGCTTGCCATTATCTGTCCGCGGGATTGCACTTCTTGGCACAAATATAATATCGTAGAAAGAAAATCCAAAACGCTCGGAAACAGCAGCATTGATCTGTCCCACCCGTTTTTGGAAATCTTCTTCCGGTGTGGATTCTACTACAGCAATGACATGTTCCTTATCTCCGTCGTTTGTGGAGAAAAATCCGAAAGCGGTGGTGGCCAGAGCCGGAACTTTCTGTATGATCAATGCCTGTAGATCGCTTGGAAAGATATTGTGGCCGTTGATGATCAACATTTCTTTGATACGACCGGTGATGTAGAGATGACCTTCGTACAGAAATCCAAGATCACCGGTTTTATAAAAGTTGCGATCATAGCCTTCCAGACGCACCCGGAAGTTAGCATTTTCTTTCAGGTTGCCCCAGTAGCCATTTGCAACGCTGTCGCCGGAGATAAAAATTTCTCCGATGTGCAGATCCGGATAAGGTTTCTTTGTCTTCGGATTGGCAATGACGAGGTTCAGGTCTTTGACCGGTGCACCGACACTGACAATCTCTTTGACCTGTTCGCCTTCTTTTTCTTCTGTCACCAGGACGGCACAGTTTTTCTGATAGGCTTCGTAATCAAGTTTCAGAGTGCGGTAGTCCTGGCTGGCAAAAGTCGCCAGACAGACATTTTCGGCAAGACCATAGCCAGGTGCCATAGCATTTGGCGAAAGCCGGAACATCCTGGAGAATTTCTCTACCGTTTTTGCACTGATAAATTCAGAGCCATTCATAAAATGTGTGACCTGGGTCAGTGGATATTTTGCCGCTTCTTCCGGCGTAAAAATACGGGTACATGCATCAAATGCAGAACCCGGACCGACGGTTAAGGTCAGATTGAAATCATGCAGCATTTTTACCCAGAGCTTTGGGTTCTCCAGAAACTGCATGGTGGACAAGAAGTATGCACAGGCATCTGTGGTGCAGATTGGCATACAGATGGTAACCACGAGTCCCAGGTTGTGGAAAAACGGAACCCAGGTACCTAAGGTACCATGATTGAAATCATAGCATGCCTGACATTGCTCCAAATTTTTCATCAGTGCTTTCCATGTGACACGGACACCTCTTGGTGCACTGGTGGAACCAGAGGTGTACTGTAGGTAAACCAGACGGTTTTCTGTGGCATCTACAATGACATCTTTCCGTTTGTAAGGTGTCAGACGGTCAGTATAGATGCGTTTCAGTCGGATGACACTGGTAAATGCCTCCCGGATCAATCGGCCGGTAAGGCTCACACCGGATTCCTGTTCCAGTGCATAATTGGAGATCAGTGCTTTCGGCTGGCAGGATTTTAATACGGAGATAAACCTTGCGATTTTACCTTCATCCAGAGGCGGCGGGATGACAGTGAACGTAACACCGGCCATCATACAGCCCAGAATCGCATAAGTTGTGCCGTAGTCCTGCATACTGAAGATGACTGCCCGGTCGCCGGGACGAAGTCCTTTTTTTCGGAGGGCATAGGCAATCTCCAGAGATTTATGATAGAGGGAGCGCATGGTGATATTCTGCATTTCCCATTTGCCGTTTTTGTATTCCAGAAAACGGTAGATGACACGTTCCGGAGACTTTTCGGTCTGAGCGGAAAGAATGTCAATGAGTGAGGTTATTTTTTTCATAATAGATTTTTTCTCCTCTGTTTTTTTCTGTTCTATCTATACAGAAACTTTTACTTATTCATAATAGTTCATTCCTATGTGGTTCGCAAGTTAAATAAGTATAAAATAATTCGTTTTTGGAATCTGTTTCAGTTTGCGGGAAAACAAAACATCAGATATTGCAGTACTGATGCTGATTTTCAGATATGAAAGCGGATTGCGAATGTCCGCTTTACTTTTCGGACAAAGTTTTTTATACTGAATTTAACCGAATAAGCTGCAAAGCAGCATTCGGTTATGAGCAAGTAGCGAAGCGGATTGCGAATATTCGCTTGAATAAGGTCAGACAGGCAGAAGAAAATATCATCTGCGAAAAATCAATGCTGACACAGGAGGTATTGCGATGAAAGACGACAACTGTATTTTTTGTAAACTGGCAAACAAAGATATTCCGACAAATATCATCTATGAAGATGAAAAATTTACGGTGATCCTGGATGCAAGTCCGGCAACAAAGGGACATGCACTGATTCTGCCGAAGAATCATGCAGCAAACATCTATGAACTTCCGGATGAAGATGCGGCAGATATTTTTGTCCTTGCGAAAAAGCTTGCTACAAAGATGACAGAGATCCTGCATTGCGATGGATTCAATATCGTGCAGAATAACGGTGAAGTGGCTGGTCAGACAGTATTCCATTTTCATATGCATCTGATCCCGCGTTATAAAAATGATGGAAATGAGGAAAAACTCTGTTGGAATCATGTGGATTTGTCTGCGGAAGAAATTGCGGAAATCTGTAAGACACTGGATATGAGAAACTAGTTTTTGATGTTTTGATACCCTGATCAATATGATGTTAAATAAGAAGAAGGCGTGTCACTGCTACGGTGACACGCCTTCTTCTTATTTATATACAGATCAGTGCTTTCTCAATTTTTCAATCAGATTGGTAATGGTAGTTACGGCATCCATCTGATCACTGCTTTCCATAGCATGAATGTAATCGGCACGTTTTGTCCAGACACTGAGTGAAGCGATTCAGACGGTCTGAATCGCTTCACTCAGTGTCTGGTCTGTCAGTTCTTCCTCCTCAATGACATAGCTGAAGCCCTGCTTTTGAAAGGAGTTTGCATTCAGAATCTGATCGCCCCGGCTCGCATTCCTGGACAGCGGAATCAGAATATTTGGTTTGTGCAGTGCCAGAAGCTCGCAGATGGAGTTTGCACCGGCACGTGATATTACCAGTTCGGATACAGCGAAGAAGTCTGCCAGTTCGGCATTTGCATATTCATACTGGACATAACCTTCTGTATTGTGCAGTGTCGGATCCAGATTGCCCTTTCCGCACAGATGGATAACCTGATAGTTTTTCAGAATCTGCGGCAGCAGGCTGCGAACAGTATCGTTGATAATCTTGGAGCCGGAACTTCCGCCTACTACCAGGATTACCGGTTTCTCAGGTGTCAGACAGGTGTATGTATAGGCTCGCTTTTTATCACCATGCAGCAATTCTGCGCGAATCGGGGAACCTGACAATACCGCTTTGCCTTCCGGAAGATGCGGGATCGTTTCCGGGAAGTTACAGCAGACTCTGCTGGCCGCCGGAATGGCAATACGGTTTGCCAGACCCGGTGTGATATCGGATTCGTGGATGATGGTAGGAATTTTAGCATGTTTGGCAGCGAGCACTACCGGAACACTGACAAAACCGCCTTTGGAAAAAACGATATCCGGTTTTAATTTGCGCATCAGGGCACATGCCTGAAAATATCCTTTCATTACTTTAAAGGGATCCGAAAAATTCTTTGGATCAAAATAGCGGCGTAATTTTCCGGAAGAAATACCATAATATGGAATATGCTGCTGTTCAATAAGCCCTTTTTCCATACCTTCATAAGAACCGATGTAGGAAATATCGTATCCGAGTTCTTTCAGTCGCGGCAACAGGGCGATGTTTGGAGTGACGTGTCCGGCTGTACCACCGCCGGTAAGAATGATTTTTTTCATATGATTATCCTCACTATCAATCAATTGTCATTTTATATCTTGTTGTTTTATGTCATACGATTCTTTAAGAATGCTTCTGATGCATGACGGCAAAATTTTCTTCTTAAATATACACCTATTGCCATATTGAGACAAGCGTTTCTTTTTCCTCCGTGAAAATATCAATTTAATAGGAAGAAAGTGGTCGAAACTTGCGGCGAAAACATGGGCGTACGGTCTTTTTTTATGTGTATGATTTTGTTACACTTGTTATGTATCAAAAAATCAAATTGCCATAAAAAATGGCAGAAGGGAGGCACCGGATGGAGCAGATTCTGGATTTTGTGAGAGGAGTATACACACAGCATTTTTCTGAAATTTGCGTGATGATACTGGGATGTATCTTCGTACTTATGATCATGAATTTACTTGCAGTGAAACGCTGCCGCAGACAGGTGAAGGAGACAGCAAAACGAACAGAAGGAATGATAAAAATGTATTTTGAACAGAAGAAAAATATAGAACAGAATACCGGCGAGAAGCGCAGGGAGCGGACAGGCAGTGCTGAGCAGAAACGGAGTAGAAAAGAGCCATCCAGAGAACAGGAGGAACTCTTCGGAAGTGTGATCCGGGAGATGTTTCCGTAACATCTTTTTTCTGAAAAAGATTGGGAAAAAGCAGAATAAAAAACAAATGAAATGTAATGTAATAAAATATTAATAACAGATAAAAAGTCAATCCCAAAAAGTACACAAAAAATAGCTGATTTTTATATGAAAAGAGCTGCTTTTACGTTAGAAATGGTGGAATAATCCACAAAAATAGGGAAAAAGGGTTGACATCCTGAAAAATGGTTGTTATAATGCCTGCAATGTTTATGTAACAATTCTGTAACAAAATTAAAAGAAATGAATAGAAATAAACAGAATCGTAATACTAAACAAAAAGGTAATTATAAATATCAATCAAAGCAGATTCTCGAACGCATTTGAGAGAGAATCTGGATCAGGAGGTCATATGAAATTTAGAAAGGTTATTGAAAGCGGAATCATTACAGCAGCGCTGGCAGTTTCATCCGTCACAACAGCCGTTTCTGCAAGTGCTGCTGAGGTGGATACAACAGGTGTAGTCGGAAGCGTATTAGACCGGGCAAGCCAGATCGCAAGCACTGGTATTCAATCTGTCCAGATTACACATCAGAATGCACAGGCGGCAGCTGCAGCAGCGGCCCAGGCAGCTGAATGGGCGAACAAGATGCTTGTTACAGTTGATGAAAACAGTTCTTTGAATATACGAAAAGAAGCATCTCAGGATGCAGAAGTAGTCGGAAAGTTCTATCATGGTTCCGGTGCGGAAGTACTGGAAGTCGGAGCTGAGTGGACAAAAGTAAAATCCGGTGATGTGGAAGGATATGTCAGCAATGCTTACTGCGTGTTTGGTGAAGAAGCACGGGTATATGCAGAGGCAAATTGTGAGACACAGGCAACAGCAAATGCGGATGGAATCCGCGTACGTGAATCATACAGCACAGATGCAAAGATTCTGGATGTGATCGATGCAGGCGAATCTCTGAAAGTAAACACAGATGCGGAGAGCGTAGACGGATGGGTGTCCGTAGAATGTAACGGCGTAACTGCTTATGTGGCAGCTGCTTATGTAAATCTTGATCTTGATATCGACGATGCAGTCAGCATGGAAGAAATCAGAGCGAGAGAAGCAGCGAAAGCACAGCAGGCTGCAGCAGCGCAGAGTGGAAATACAGATTCCACAGCAACCTCTTCCACGGCAGTCAGTGCATCCGCAAGTGATACACAGCTTCTGGCAGCCATCATTGAGTGTGAGGCTGGCGGAGAGCCATATGCAGGTCAGCTGGCAGTCGGCGCGGTTGTAATGAACCGTGTGAAAAGTGGATCTTTTCCGAACAGTATTTCCGGTGTTATCTACCAGAGTGGACAGTTCACTCCGGCAAGAAGCGGAAAACTTGCACGGGTATTAAGTAATGGTAAGATTTCTTCCAGTTGTTATCAGGCAGCAGCAGAAGCACTTGCAGGTGCGGATAATACTGGCGGAGCAAAATATTTTCATGCCGGAACAAGCGGATCCGGACTTGTGATCGGAAGCCAGATTTTTTACTAAGTAGATAAGTAGATTGGATAGCGGGCAGCCTTATGGCTGTCCGTTTTTTTACTTTATCTAGGAAGGATTGTGGGAGTGCAAACGAGGCGCTCTCGTAACGAAGTGGAAATTTTCGGATTATTATTGTAAAACAAGATAAAATATAGTATATTGGTGAAAAGCGAGGAAAAGGAGGGATTGACATGTTTGATTTATCGCCATCTATGGTCTGGCTGATTCTTCTGGTCATTTTTATTTTGACTGAGATAGCGACCGTTGGGTTGTTGACGATATGGTTTGCCGGAGGTTCACTGGCGGCTTTCTTTGTCAGTCTCACACAGGCAGGCACTGGGATACAGATTGTTATATTTCTGATCGTATCATTCGTACTGGTGCTGCTGATTCGGCCATTAGCTCAGAAAAAATTCAATTCCGGTCATATCCGCACGAATGCCCAGACACTGATCGGTGAAGAAGCAGTGGTGCTTGAACCGATTAATAATCTTCGGTCGCAGGGACGCGTGATGATCCATGGACAGGAATGGGCTGCGCGAAGTGTGGATGAGAAGGAAACGTTCGAAAAGAATGCAGTTGTTCTGGTACAAAGCATCAGCGGGGTAAAGCTGATGGTGACACGTTCGGTCGGACAGTAAAAGGAGGGCAATACAATGATTGCAATTATTATTCTCGTAGTTATTATCATCTTGATCCTGGCTTCCTGTATCAAGATTGTTCCACAGGCAAATGCCTATGTAGTGGAGCGTCTGGGAGCATATCAGGGGACCTGGGAAGTTGGTATTCATTTTAAAATGCCGATCATTGACCGTGTGGCAAAAAGAGTCCTGTTAAAAGAACAGGTAGTTGACTTTGCCCCGCAGCCAGTGATTACAAAAGATAATGTTACCATGCGGATCGATACGGTTGTATTTTTCCAGATTACGGATCCGAAGCTGTTTTCCTATGGTGTGGAAAATCCAATCATGGCGATTGAAAATCTGACTGCAACTACACTGAGAAATATCATCGGTGATCTGGAACTGGATGAGACACTGACATCCAGAGAAACCATTAATACAAAAATGCGTGCATCCCTGGATATTGCAACAGATCCGTGGGGTATCAAGGTAAACCGTGTTGAACTGAAAAACATCATTCCACCGCAGGCAATTCAGGATGCAATGGAAAAACAGATGAAAGCGGAACGTGAGCGAAGAGAAGCAATTCTCCGTGCGGAAGGTGAGAAGAAATCCACAATTTTGGTTGCAGAAGGTAAGAAAGAATCTGCAATCCTGGATGCGGAAGCTGAGAAACAGGCAGCCATCCTTCGTGCAGAGGCAAAACGTGAAGCAACTGTCAAAGAAGCAGAAGGTCAGGCTGAAGCTATCCTGAAGATCCAGCAGGCGAATGCAGATGGTCTCCGTTTCCTGAAAGAAGCTTCTCCGGATGCGGCAGTGCTTCAGATTAAGAGTCTGGAAGCATTTGCAAAGGCTGCAGACGGCAAAGCTACAAAGATTATTATTCCATCAGAGATTCAGGGTATGGCAGGGCTTGCCAAATCTCTGGTAGAAGCAGCAGCAGATGTAAAAGAAAAGTAGAAATTCAGGTCAAAGTTGTTTGAACGCAGTCGCTTTGCGACCGGTTGTGATTAAGAGAAAAACATGGGCTGCCGGAAGAAGGCGGCCCAGTTTTGTCTTAAACGTATCTTCAAAATAAAAAAGACCGTTTATAAAAGAGAGAAAAACAGAGAGGTAAAAAAGATGAACTTAAAAGGAAGAAACTTTCTGAAACTGTTAGATTTTACACCGGAGGAGATCACATATCTGATCGATCTGTCCGCAGAACTCAAAGAAAAGAAGAAAAAAGGCATTCGTCATGATGTGCTGGCTGGCAAAAACATTGCACTGATCTTTGAAAAAACCAGCACACGTACCCGTTGCTCTTTTGAAGTAGCCGCCTTTGATCTTGGTATGCATGCCACATTTCTGGATCCGTCTGCATCCCAGATTGGAAAGAAAGAAAGTATCGCAGATACTGCCCGTGTACTTGGGCGCATGTATGACGGTATCGAGTACCGTGGATTTGAGCAGACAATCGTGGAAGACCTGGCAAAATATGCGGGAGTTCCGGTATGGAACGGTCTGACCAATGAGTTTCATCCGACACAGATGATCGCAGACATGCTGACCATTAAGGAGCATTTTGGTCATCTGAAAGGAATTAAACTTGCGTATATGGGAGATGCCCGTTATAATATGGGAAATTCTCTGATGGTTGTATGTGCAAAACTCGGTATGCATTTCACTGCATGTACAAACAAAAAATATTTTCCGAATGAGGAACTGGTAGCTCAGTGTCGTGCTATCGCAGAGAAAACCGGAGCAACCATTACACTGACTGAGGATGCCATGGAAGGAACCAAAGGTGCAGATGTCATCTACACAGATGTATGGGTATCCATGGGTGAACCGGATGATGTATGGGCAAGCCGTATTGCAGAGCTGACCCCATATCAGGTAAATACAAAATTAATGGAAAATGCCGGCCCGCAGGTGAAATTTATGCATTGTCTTCCGGCATTTCATGACTTACATACAAAGATTGGAAAAGAAATTCATGACAAGTTCGGTTTGGATGCCATGGAAGTAACAGACGAAGTATTTGAAAGCCCGCAGTCCATTGTATTTGATGAGGCTGAGAACCGTATGCATACCATCAAAGCAGTGATGTATGCAACACTTGGCGGCGACGAAAAATAGGACTGAAGACATACAGACGACTTAAGGTCTGCGTTCATGAGCAAGTAGCGAAAGCGGATTGCGAATGTCCGTTTTACATGGTTAGGTGGAAAAATTGTGAAAAAGAAAATTCTGGAACTTTTGCAGAACTGCCCGGATTTTATCTCCGGGCAGGAACTCAGTGAGCGATTTGGCGTATCCCGCACAGCAGTCTGGAAAGTAATCCGACAGCTTGAGGCAGAAGGATATGTGATACAGGCGGTGCGAAACAAAGGATACCGTCTGACGGCGCAGCCGGATCTGCTTACAGAGGAAACAATTCAAAATCAGATACATACGGAATGGGCGGGACAGCAGCTTGTCGTATTTTCCGAGACAGATTCAACCAACGATCAGGCAAAAAAGCTGGCTGAAGAAGGTGCCGGCCAGGGACTTCTGGTGGTCAGTGACTCTCAGACAGCAGGGAAAGGACGCCGTGGCCGCTCCTGGGAATCCAGAGTGGGCGAAGGAATTTTTATGACTTTGCTCCTGAAACCGGATATTGCACCAGGCAATGCGTCCATGTTGACGCTGGTTATGGCATTAGCGGTGCGAGCAGGGATCCGTCAGGTGACCGGTATTGATACACAGATCAAATGGCCGAACGATATTGTGTGTGACGGCAAAAAAGTGTGCGGTATTCTAACGGAAATGAGTGCGCAGATTGACTATATCAATTACATTGTCGTCGGTGTAGGCATTAATGTATCAAACGAAGTATTCCCGGAGGAGGTGGCATCGACGGCCACATCATTGTATTTACTTACCGGGGTGACATGCAGCAGAGCGAAACTGATCTCAGAGATCATGGCACAGTTTGAAATTTACTATGCACAATATCTGCAGACGCAGGATCTGTCCGGACTTATGAACGAATATAACAGTCACCTTGTAAACCGTGGCCGCAGTGTTCGGGTGCTTAATCCGAAAAGAGAATATACCGGAGTGGCACAGGGGATTAACCAGGCAGGTGAGTTGTTGGTACAGACGGAGGACGGGATTATGCATGTGTCGTCCGGAGAAGTGTCTGTGCGCGGCGTATATGGTTATGTATAACAATAGAAGGAGAATACCACTAAATATGAACCAGGAAGAAGTTGTGCTGTGTGGATCCAGTGCATATACAAAAAAATATTATCTGAATCCTGATTTTCAGAAAATACCACAGGGGATTCAGGATGAACTGAAACTGATGTGTGTACTGTACACGGAAGACGTAGGAGGTACACTGACACTGAAATTTGATGAGGACGGAGATTTGGTCTTTGAGACAGCGGCAGATGAAGGGGATCTGCTGTACGACGAGATTGGAAGTGTTCTGAAGATGAAACAGTTGCAGAACACAAAGCAGGAATTGTTAGAATCACTGGAAATGTATTATAAAGTAATGCATCAGCTGGATGCGTAAAAATGGGTAATTGGAGGACAGGCAGATGCTTTTGACTGTAGATATAGGAAACACGAATATTACACTGGGGGTATTTGAAGGGAAAAAACTTCATGTAACATTTCGGATGACGACGATTCAGACACGTACCTCAGACGAATATGGCATGGTGATGTGCGAACTGTTAGAGCACAATGATGTGAAAGTGGAAGAAATCACAGATGTTATTGTGGCTTCTGTAGTACCGAATGTCATGCATTCACTGACTAGCGCTATCATCAAATATTTTCATACAAAACCAATCATCATTGAGGCTGGTGTAAAGACAGGAATCCGTGTGGCTTCCAAAAATCCGCGCCAGGTAGGTGCAGACAGGATTGTGGATGCGGCAGCTGTGTATGAACTGTATGGTGGACCGGCTATCGTTATCGACTACGGAACCGCTACCACTTTTGATCTGGTGGATGCAGACGGTACCTTTACTGCTTGTGTGATTGCGCCGGGTATCCGTACTTCTGCCCAGGCGATGTGGAGTATGGCAGCCAAACTGCCGGAGTTTGAGATCAAGAAACCAAAGAGCATTCTGGCACAGGATACCATTGCATGTATGCAGGCAGGACTTGTATATGGACAGATTGGTCAGACAGAATATATTGTAAAACAGATGAAGAAAGAATTTGGAAAAGGAGATATCAAAGTCGTTGCAACCGGTGGACTTGGCCGTATTATCGAGAAAGATACGGATGCCATTGATATTTACGATCCAATGCTTACATTGCAGGGCATGCGCCTGATTTTTGAAAAACAGAAAAAGTAGGCGAGAGCAGATGGAAATGTACAGAAATCATGTTAATGAGGATGGAGTCCCCTCATTGTTTTCGTGCAGATTAAAATGCAAAATAAAAAACGGAAAGAGAACAGTATGAGTGAATTGAAAATAGGAAATGTAACTCTGGAGAATAATCTGATACTGGCACCCATGGCAGGCGTAACAGACCTGCCATTTCGTTTGTTATGCCGCAGGCAGGGTGCCGGCCTTTTATGTATGGAAATGGTCAGCGCAAAAGCGATTTATTATAAAAATAAAAATACAGAATTACTGATGGAAATTCATCCGGAGGAACATCCGGTATCTTTGCAGCTTTTTGGATCAGATCCGGATATTCTGGCTGCAATGGCGGCACAGATTGAGGAACGCCCTTTTGAAATTCTGGATTTTAATATGGGATGTCCGGTGCCGAAGGTAGTAAATAACCGGGAAGGCTCTGCATTGATGAAGGATCCGAAACTGGTGGAGGAGATTCTGACCAAACTTGTAAAAGCAGTGAAAAAACCGGTGACTGTCAAGATTCGAAAAGGTTTTGACGAGGAACATGTCAATGCAGTGGAAATTGCAAAGATTGCGGAAAGCTGTGGAGTGGCGGCTGTTGCTGTACATGGAAGAACGAGACAGCAGTATTATTCCGGAAAAGCAGACTGGGATATCATCCGGCAGGTGAAAGAGGCTGTGTCCATTCCAGTCATTGGAAATGGGGATATTCTCTGTGCACAGGATGTGATTCGGATGAAAGAGCAGACCGGATGTGACGGCTTTATGATCGGGCGTGGAGCCCAGGGAAATCCATGGATTTTTCAACAGATTCTGCATCAGTTAGAAACAGGAGAAGAAATGCCGCGTCCGTCCAGACAGGAAGTGGTGGATATGATGCTTCTGCATGCACGGTTGCAGCTTCAGATCAAAGGAGACTATATTGGCATCCGGGAAATCCGTAAGCATGCAGCCTGGTATACGGCCGGATACAAAAATTCTTCCAAACTGCGGGGGAAAATCAATGAAGTAGAAAGCTATGCACAGCTGGAAGCATTGCTGGAACAGTGGCTGGCAGAGGAAAAACACATCTTTAGACAATGATATCATAAAATAGTAAAAAACAGATAGGAAGTGGCTATATAAAGAACATTCTGAACAGACTATGCGTGCGTTGTCACCGGTTGATCCACTGGCTGCAGCAGTTTATAGATAAATGGAATGCCGGCAGGAGAGCGAAAAAACCAAATGGTACCCTGATGGATGAAGTGGAGGATGTATCGGTCAATCCGTGGATTTATGCCACGAGAGAAGTGATTGAGCAGATTCTGCTGTACCGGGGGAGGATATCCGGTCATAGAGTTGATTGTGAAAGCGATAGTTGCAAAAAGACAGGTGAAGAGGTGTTGGAATCGAAAGCTGCAGAAAGACACGATTTGATGGAAGCATATCGGGAGTTTCGACCGATGATTCTTGACACAGACTCTCCGGAGCAGGTGTTTGGTGAAGAAGATGATGTGGATCAGATTTTAGAACAGCTGTATCCTGGACTGAATTTTCTGGAAATCTGTACAGACCGTCCCCAATATTTTGCGGCATTTGCGGACAGGATGGAGCACGAATGCGGGCTGATCGTCCGTATATTGCCGCTGGCTGAGATGCATCAGAGTCGGGCGGGAATGGTTCTTGATTTGCAGCGGTATGGGGAATTGCATGTCCGAGAATTTCGCAGAGATGTGATTTACCTTCCTTTTTATAAGCGAAGATGGCGGGAATATCGGGAAGTAGAGTCTCAGGAAGCATGCGTTTGCAACAAGCGATGTGCACTTCGGCAAAAAAATAGTAGTTTGCCAGAAAATACAGGGGAGATCCCAAAGCGGAATCTTGACATAGAAGTTCCGATTGGTTATAATGTAGTGATTGTGAAAGTGGGTAAAACTCTTCAAAAATTCAGATAAATAAACGATCAGGAGGATCAGCAGAGATGGATAAGAAAAATCTTTTAACTTACCAGGGTTTACAGAAACTGGAGAGTGAGTTGCAGGACTTAAAGGTAGTAAAACGAAAAGAGATTGCACAGAAGATTAAAGAAGCCCGTGAGCAGGGTGACTTATCAGAGAATGCAGAGTACGATGCAGCAAAAGATGAGCAGCGTGATATCGAGGCTCGTATCGAGGAAATTGAGAAAATTTTGAGACATGCAGAAGTTGTTGTTGAGGAAGAAGTAGATCTGGACAAAATCAGTGTTGGCTGCCAGGTTCGTATTCTTGACTGTGAATTCGACGAAGAACTTGAGTATAAAATCGTTGGTTCCACAGAAGCAAACAGCTTAAAAGGAAAAATTTCCAATGAATCTCCGGTAGGAAAAGCATTACTGGGAGCAAAAGTTGGCGATATTGTAAATGTAGAGACACAGGCTGGTGTTTTACAGTACAAAGTACTGGAAATTCAGAGATCAAATTAATAGAAAAGGAGAACAGGAAATGGCTGAACAAAAGAATGCACAGAATGTAGACGTAAACCAGCTCTTAAAGGTTCGTCGCGAGAAACTGCAGGATCTTCAGGAACGTGGAAAAGATCCGTTTCAGATCACCAAATATGATATGACACATCACAGCATGGAAATCAAAGATAACTTTGATGAGCTGGAAGGAAAGACCGTAAGCATTGCGGGTCGTATGATGTTCAAACGTGTTATGGGAAAAGCTTCTTTCTGCAATATTCAGGATCTGCAGGGCAGCATTCAGTCCTATGTGGCACGTGACAATATCGGAGAAGAGTCCTACGCAGATTTCAAGAAATATGATGTAGGTGATATTCTCGGTATCAAAGGTGAAGTATTCAAGACAAAAACAGGTGAGATTTCTATTCATGCGACAGAAGTTACACTTCTTTCCAAGAGCCTTCAGGTTCTGCCGGAGAAATTCCATGGTCTGACTGACACAGATACCCGTTATCGTCAGAGATATGTAGACCTGATCATGAATCCGGAAGTAAAAGATACATTCATCAAACGTTCCAAAGTTATCAGCAGTATCCGTCGTTTTCTGGACGCACAGGGATTCATGGAAGTTGAGACACCGATGCTGGTATCTAATGCAGGCGGTGCGGCAGCAAGACCATTTGAGACACATTTCAATGCATTAAATGAAGACCTGAAACTCCGTATCTCTTTGGAACTCTATCTGAAACGTCTGATCGTAGGTGGTATGGAACGTGTATACGAGATCGGCCGTGTATTCCGTAACGAGGGTCTTGATACCCGTCACAACCCGGAATTCACTCTGATGGAGTTATACCAGGCATACACAGATTATCATGGCATGATGGATCTGACAGAGAATCTGTATCGTCATGTAGCTAAGGAAGTAACAGGATCTGAGGTGATCACATACGGTGAGCATACCATGGATCTGTCCAAACCGTTTGCCCGTATCACTATGATCGATGCTGTAAAACAGTACGCAAACGTAGATTTCAATGAAATTCACTCTACTGAAGAAGCAAAGAAAGTTGCAGACGAGCATCATATTGAATACGAAGAGCGTCATCAGAAAGGTGATATCTTAAATCTCTTCTTTGAAGAATATGTAGAGGAGCATTTGATTCAGCCGACTTTTATTATGGATCATCCGGTAGAGATTTCACCGCTGACAAAGAAAAAACCAGAAGATCCGGATTATGTAGAGCGTTTTGAGTTCTTCATGAACGGATGGGAGATGGCAAATGCGTACTCTGAGTTGAATGATCCGATTGACCAGAGAGAACGTTTCGAAGCACAGGAAAAAGCATTCGAAGCCGGCGATGATGAGGCGAACCATACAGACGAAGACTTCCTGAATGCATTGAGCATCGGTATGCCGCCAACAGGTGGTATCGGTTACGGAATTGACCGTATGGTAATGATGATGACAAATAGTCCGGCTATTCGTGACGTACTGCTTTTCCCGACAATGAAGACCCTGAATGATGTAAATAAGAAAAATGATGTAAAATCTAAGGCTACTGAAGAAGTGAAAGCAGAGCCTGAAAAGATTGATTTTTCTAAGGTAAAGATTGAGCCTTTGTTTGAGGAAATGGTAGACTTTGATACATTCAGCAAGT
>ERZ826242.1377-NODE-1377-length-26744-cov-6.316273_pt1 | contig 26744 bp, 24 predicted proteins | sample MGYA00519871_ERZ826242 | MGnify/ENA primary metagenome ERZ826242 (study PRJEB31778, sample SAMEA3449226) | human gut metagenome | biome: human gut; feature: human-associated habitat; material: faeces | place: United Kingdom | collected 2010/2012 ...
CGTGACATCTAGCAGCAAATAGGATACCAGCGCTTTCTCATGGACCGGGAGGCCATGATAAACTAGTGTATTAAACAGCCATTCCTTTTAATACCCTCTTCGCATTCCGATACCATATCTTATCCAACTGCGCCTCCGACACCCCCTTTTGTTTCAAAGCTTCCCACAGCTTCTCCAATTCATCCGGATGTGCGATCTCCATTCTGGTCATGCCGTCGAATCCGTCAAAGTCTGTTCCTATTGCCGGGAATTCACTTCCACCTTCGTTTAGCATGTGTAGTATATGCGCAGTCATTTCTTCGATTTTTGATTCTTTTTTTGTTCCGAGGAACGGGCCATACAAGTTCAGGCCTGCGATTCCTCCTGTGTTTGCAAGGTCCCATATCATCTCATCAGTAAGATTACGTGGATGTTCCGCAAGTTCGCGGCAGTTCGAATGTGTGGCCACTACAGGTCCTTTTGCCAGAAACAGAATATCCCTGAATGTTCCATCCGATGCATGAGATACATCCACGATCATTCCAAGTTCTCCCATCCTTGTAATAACTTCTTTTCCAAATGGCTTTAATCCCTGATACATGATAGTTTTGTCCCGGCTGTTCGGATATCCGATACAGTTTTCATAGTTCCACATCGGAGTCATCAGCCGGATTCCATACTGGTAAAGTTCTTCCAGTCGTTCCATATGGCCGTTCAGGACTCCTCCTTCCTCTACCGTCATCATCGCCGATATTCTGCCCGCCAGGTTGTTCCGTTCTACATCACGCCACGAGTATGCAAGTGCCAGATCTTCACTGTAACACTCCTGCTGCTTTCTCAGATAATCCATCATCTCATGTACATGTCTGTATGCAGCATCATATCCGCCTTTGTTCCTGTAATCTTTCACATCTGTAAAACATGCAAATAGTTGTACTACTGTTCCTGCTTTTTTCATGGCGGGGATATCAATACTGCAGTCATTTTCCATCAGATCCCCATTCTTACCTGTATCTGTTAATTTCCATAAGGTATCACAATGCATATCAATAATTCTCATATCTTTCGAATCTCCTTTATCTGTATGATTATTTATGCATGGTTCCTTTATGCAAACCATCTGTTGTCAGTATACAACGTTTTTCATAGTCTTTGTCATATAAACCAATAGTTTTTTAATAGATTCTGTTTCTTATCATCAATGTCTATTACGCATACTGATTTTGTCACATTTTGTTGATTTTATGCCTTCTTTTGCTTGTTTCCAGACTTCCCGATTATTCTATGCTATACTGAATTTATTCTAAACTTTATTTTTATCGTCTATTAACATTATTATATTAGAAATTGTCCGTGTTTTTCCCTCACTATAAAACTATGATTTATTTGGCGGACTTTTTGCTTATGATGGTTAACATAGGTCTTATAATGATGTTGTTCCTGCACATTCTCGTGTGACACCAAAAAGCGCAGCCAGATATTCTTCTGACTGCGCTTTTTATATGTTTTAGGGCATATCTTATAAATACTTTGCTTTCTACAAAATATACCGCAATGTAAGGCTTATAGATTGCAGGAATGATTTTTCAGACAAGCCCTGACTTCCTTATATCCCTTTCTTACGCACTTCTTTCAAACTGTGAGTTGTAAAGTTCCGCATAGAATCCATTCTTGGCAAGCAGTTCTTCATGGTTACCCTGTTCTACGATATCTCCATCTTTCATAACAAGGATCACATCTGCATCCCGGATGGTAGAAAGTCTGTGTGCAATGACGAAGCTTGTTCTTCCCCTCATCAGACTGTCCATCGCCTTCTGGATCTGGATCTCTGTTCTTGTATCAACAGAACTTGTTGCCTCATCAAGGATCAGTATCTTAGGATCTGCAAGCATTGCTCTTGCAATTGTCAGAAGCTGCTTCTGTCCCTGGGAAACATTACTTGCTTCCTCATTCAGTTCCATCTGATAACCACCCGGAAGTGTCTGGATAAAGCGGTGTGCCTTTGCTGCTTTTGCTGCCTGGACCACTTCTTCGTGTGTGGCATCCAGACGCCCGTAACGGATATTATCTTCAATGCTTCCCTTAAAAAGCCATGTATCCTGCAATACCATACCGAACATCTTACGAAGATCATCTCTGTTAAAGTCCCTGATATCGTGTCCATCCACTTTGATCGAACCGCTTCCTACATCGTAAAATCTCATCAGAAGCTTAATCATCGTTGTCTTTCCGGCTCCCGTCGGTCCTACGATTGCAACCTTCTGTCCTGGTTTTACATCCACACTAAAGTCATTAATGATCGTATGATCCGGATTATATCCAAAATGTACATGTTCAAAGCTTACGCTTCCTTCCAAATTATCAATGGATACCGGATTCTCTACCGTCTGGTCTTCCTCTGTCTCTTCCAGGAATTCAAATACACGTTCAGAAGCTGCCGCTGTAGACTGGAGCATATTGGCTACCTGTGCTACCTGCTGGATTGGCTGAGTAAAGCTTCTTACATACTGGATAAATGACTGGATGTCTCCAACCTCTATCACACCTTTCATAGCAAGGTATCCGCCGAGGATAACTTCTCCTACGTATCCCAGATTTCCTACAAACTGCATGATCGGCATCATCATTCCTGAGAGGAACTGTGACTTCCATGCAGAATTATACAGGATATCATTGTCCCGTTTGAATGTCTCGATGACATCTTCCTCTTTATTAAATGCTTTGATGATATTATGTCCGCCGTAGGTTTCTTCTACCTGTCCATTGACATGTCCCAGATATTCCTGCTGGCTCATGAAGTATTTCTGCGAACGCTTTACGATCATGGAAATCAGACCCATGGATACTGGAAGGATCAGTAATGCCACCAGTGTCATAAGAGGGCTGATACTCAACATCATAACCAGTACTCCGATGATCGTTGTAACGGATGTAATGACCTGCGTCGCACTCTGGTTCAGGCTCTGGCTCAGTGTATCTACGTCATTGGTAATACGTGATAACACTTCTCCATGTGTCTGCTTATCAAAGTAATTCATTGGAAGCCGGTTGATCTTTTCTGAGATTTCTTTTCTCAGTCTGTATGTCAGCTTCTGTGAGACACCTGTCATAATATATCCCTGCATGAACGAAAATACAGCACTTGTAAGATACAGGCATAACAAAATGATCACGATATGGGCGATCTTGGTAAAATTAATTCCAGATCCACCCGATACTTTTCTGACCAGTCCATTAAAGATCTCCGTCGTTGCTTTTCCCAGGATTTTTGGTCCTGCAATGTTAAATATCGTACTTCCAATGGCAAATATGATAACAAAGAAGATTCCAATCTTATATGCGCTCAAATATGCCATCAGTTTTTTCATTGTGCCTTTAAAATCTTTTGCTTTTTCGTTGGACATTTTTCCTCTTCGTCCCATACCTCTTGGCATATTATTCCACCTCCTTAAGATCTTCTTCTAATTCTTTTTCTGATAACTGTGACGACGCGATCTGATAATAAGCATCACAGTTCTTAAGCAGTTCTTTGTGTGTTCCTTTTCCTACGATCTGTCCGTCTTCCAGAACGATGATCTGATCCGCATGAAGGATCGTGCTGATTCTCTGTGCTACGATCATAACCGTGCTGTCTGCAGTCTTATCTTTTAACTGCGCACGAAGGGTTGCATCCGTCTTATAATCAAGCGCTGAAAAGCTGTCATCAAAGATGTATACATCCGGGTGTTTTGCAATTGCACGAGCGATAGAAAGTCTCTGCTTCTGACCTCCGGATACATTGGCTCCGCCCTGTGAGATCGGACTTTCGTACTTTTTCTTTTTCTGTTCGATGAACTCGGTTGCCTGCGCGATCGATGCAGCCTCTACCATCTCTTCGTGGCTTCCATCCGGATTGCCATACATAATATTCGAAGCGATATCACCGGAGAACAAGACTGCTTTCTGCGGCACATAGCCAAGCTTTTCTCTTAACTCATGCTGTGTGATATCTTTTATATCTTCTCCGTCAAGCGTAATCTTACCGCCTGTCACATCATAAAATCTTGGGATCAGGTTCACCAGTGTTGATTTACCACAACCGGTACTTCCGATAAATGCAGTTGTTTTTCCAGGTTCTGCTGTAAATGAAATATCATGCAATACATCTTCTTCCGCACCAGGATAACGGAAACATACATGATCGAATACAACCTTTCCTTTTCCTGCCTCTGGAATCTTCTTTGGCATCTGTGGATCATGGATCATCGTTTCACTTGTCAGTACTTCATCTACACGGCTTGCAGATACTGCCGCCCTTGGAAGCATGACGGATATCATACAGATCATTAAGAATGCCATGATAATCTGCATCGTATACTGGATAAATGCCATCATGTCTCCAACCTGCATTGCTCCATCATTGATGCTGTGTCCGCCTACCCATACGATCAGGACCGTAATACTGTTCATAACAAACATCATAAGCGGCATCATGAATGTCATCGCACGGTTAACGAATAAGTTCGTCTTGGTCAGTGCCTTATTTGCATCATCAAATCGTTCTTCTTCGTGATTCTGTGTTCCAAATGCACGGATAACCGAAAGTCCGGTTAAGATCTCACGGCTGACCAGGTTCAGATTGTCCACCTGGGTCTGAATCAGTTTGAACTTCGGCATGACTACGAAGAATAAGAATGCTACAATCACCACGATCACTGCCACGGCAAGACCGATGATCCATGACATACTTACATTTGTATGGAATACTTTCCATATTCCCCCGATAGCCATGATCGGTGCATACAGAACCATTCTAAGAATCATTACAATCAGAAGCTGGATCTGCTGAATATCGTTCGTACTTCTTGTGATCAGTGACGCTGTTGAAAATTTGTCAAATTCCGCATTGGAAAATCCTACGACCTTACGGAATACATTTTCACGAAGGCCACGTCCGACACCGGCACCTACACGGGATGCCAGAAGACCTACCAGAATACTTGCTGCCATTCCAAGGAATGCTAATGCAAGCATTTTTCCTCCTGTATTCAGGATATAATTTGTTTCAATTTTGTCTGTATCAACGCCTACATGGTCATAAGCATTTTTAATATATACGGAAGATGCCTGCTCAATGATCGAATCCTGCATTTTATTCAACTGCTTGTTCATCTGTTTTACCAACTGATCTCTTCCGTCAGCGCCCATGAAATCAAGCATCTCATAAATATCCATCTTATCAAAATCAGGGATTTCAGACATCTGTGCAGCTGCCTGTTTCTGAGCTTCCTGCATCTGTGCAGCTGCCTGCTGTTTGGCCGCCTGCATCTGCGCCTGTACCTGAGCCTGGGCTTCCGGTGTCTGTGCAGCTGCCAGTGCACCGGAAAACTGTTCCTGAATCTTTGCCTGCGCCTCTTTTTGTGCTTCTTCCATCTGCGCTTTTGCTTCTGACTGTTTTGCTTCTACCTGCTTTTTCATCTGTGTGCGCAGCTGATTTTCTATCTTTTCCGTCATATCACTTCCGGAATCAAAACCTGATGCCAGAAGCATTGGTTTCGCCAGGATCTCTGAAAGTTCATCCATCTTCTTTTCATCTTCTTTTACCGAAGACTTTAACTCCATGACGGTTCCTTTGTAGTCATAATTTTTTTCTGACTTTGTGTATGCATTTTTTACAGTATCCTGCTGATCCGACTTCACCAGAAGTAGCAGATGATTCAGATCTTTTTTCGATATTGTATCAGGCACTGTCTCGTCAATACCGCCCTGCTGGATACCTACATTTACAATATCCGATGTATAAGTCGGCAATGACAGATCGCAGTATGCCTGCACAACCAGTATACAGACAATCGCCACAACAGCACCTGCATACGGTTTTAGAAATTTCAATAATTTTCCCATATCTTTTTTCTGCCTTTCCTTTCTGTATTGTTATATGTTGAAATCCTTTCTGGATGACAATTAGAGTTCTTTATTTCCTGAAGGACGTGTCTTTTCCATGATGGTCTTCATATCCATGCCTTTGAAGTCTTTGGACTCTAACAGATTATTCTTCATCTCTGTCAGCAACCGCTCCATCAGAAGCATCTCTTCTCTCGAGATTCCCTGACGTATGACCTCCTCCATATCATATACAACCCTTCTGACTCCTTCGATACATTCTTCTCCTTTTGGAGCAAGCTTGATCTTGATCACTCTCTGGTCATTCTCATCATGCTTACGGACCACATACCCCAGTTCTTCCATCTTGCGCATTGCAACCGTCATCGACGGCGGTGTGATTCCAATCTTCTCTGCCAGCTGTTTCTGAGACAATTCTCCCCAGCAGTGAAGCGAAAAAAGAATTCCTGCCTGACTTGGCTTAATATCTAACTCTTCCATCCGTTTCATCGCCTGATACTTCATAAACTGCATCAGCTGAAATACCGAAAAAAATACGGATGTCTCCATCTCGCGTTCCATCCTTTCTTCCTCCTCCCGTTAATTAATTAGAAGTCTAACGATTATATTAGTCATTATTACCAATAATGTCAACATTTTTATATTTATTTAATATTTATCCCCGTTATTTTTACAATTATTTAATTAGATTTCAAATTATATTTTCAGGTATAAAACAAGAGATACATCCGATCTTTTTCCGATCAGTTGTATCTCTTATTCTCTCTTAATATCTTATCATTCCGATAGCCAGGCGGATATTCGCAGTCCGCTCCGCTGTCTGATTTGATTAAAATATTCTTTTTTATAATATTCTGCTATTTAATGTGTCTCCATAAATTCAATAAATTCATCTTCCGGAAGCGGCTTCGAATAGTAATACCCCTGGATATAATCACAGTCATTTTCTTTCAGGAATGCTACCTGCTCTTCTGTCTCTGCACCTTCTGCCACAAGCTTCATCCCCAGCTCATGCGCCATCTCGATGATAGACTTTAAGATGCTTCTGGACTTCGGATTCGTCTCAATCTGGCGGACCAGACTCATGTCGATCTTCAGAATATCAAAATTATAATCCTGAAGTACTCCGTATGATGAATAACCACTTCCAAAGTCATCCAACAATGTCATTGCACCTTTTGCCTGCAGTGCTTTCAGAATATTGTTACGGTTCTGTTTCATTGCTTCGAACGAAGTCTCCGTAATCTCGAATCTTGACTTGATGCCAAGTTCCTGATACTCTCCTACATTCTGATCGATCCAGCTCATCATCGTCTCGTCATAAAAATCCATCCATGACAGATTGATCGATACCGGTACGATCTTCTTTCCCTGATTGTAACGTTCTTTTTCAAATGCAAATACTTTCTTTGTCACGTAAAAATCCAGTTCTGAGATATGACCGCTTTCTTCCAGTGCCGGGATGAATACTGCCGGTGATACAAAGCCTCTCTGTGGATGGATCCAACGGATCAGTGCTTCCGCAGATACAATTTTTTCTGTCTTTGCATCGATGACCGGCTGGTAATACACTTTGAACTGCTCCTGCGCAAGTCCGTTTTTCAGTTCTCCTGTCAGCTCTGCACGGTTGATGTAGTGTGACTTCATCGTGGTATCGTAAATATTATATGGTTTGACATACTCGTCTTTAATATATCTTTTCGCAATCTTTGCACGGTCAATCATTCCGTTGATGCTCATCGACTTGTCTTCCACATAGAAGATACCGCATCCACATAAAATATTCATCATCTTTCCATCATGTGCAAAATTCCATTCACACAGTCCCGAAAGCACTTCCAGATCCAGATTCTCTTTACGGATCAGACAAGTGAACTGGTCTGCTTCCACCCTTGCCGTAATGCATGGCTTCAGTCTTGATTCTTTTAAGTGCTTGTGAATCATCCGGAGAACTTTATCTCCGTTATCAATGCCAAACAGTTCGTTTACCGCTTTAAAATTACGGACATTAAAGTAAAGCACTACATAATCCGTTCTGTCTTTGCAGTGTCTGAATATATTTTCAGCCTCATGAACAAATCCCTGCATATTATAGCCGCCGGTCAGCACATCCTTACCGGAAAGCTCTGTGATATCTTCTGTCACTGCCAGGATGATTCCCAGTTCTTTAAACAGATACATACAGTTAAATTCTTTCAGCCGTTTTTCACCGACTTCGCTGATCTGATGGATTGTATAAGAATAACGTCCGTTCAGATCCAGCTCTTCACAGATATGATCCAGATCCATATATCCCGTCAAACGTTCCCTCTCCTGTGGCGGAACAGTCGCGCCGATGATATCATGCACATACACATCGTAATTAATCTTTGTGTTCAGATAACGGTACGCATTGAATTCTTCCGTTGATTCTATATTGATCAGTTTTCTTCTTGCATCAATCAGGGCAATCTTTTCAAAACTCTTCTGATATAAAAGCTGCGGGATCTTCTCCGCCAGATAGCTCTCTGTAATGTCCAGGAAATACATGACACCTTCAATCTCCTGTGTCACCGAATTTCTCGCCATCTCAATTGCCACACGGAACATACGGATCTTTTCGTCGTCATCCCCCTGCACAACCGTCTCCAGAGAAACATTCGTCCTTCCATTTTCAAAGCTCTGTAACAACGATTCCTGTGAAAACAGTTCTTCTGCTTTAATCCGGTCCTCCGAGCCAATTGCATACTGTGACAGACGTCTTACATAAGAGTTCAGCCGTTCTTTTTCACCGGCCATATTCATGCTCTTATCTTTTACCGCACATGACACGCAACATCCTTCTGATACATTCACCGTCACGGTTCCAAGGGAATCCGTGGTTTTACGCATAACTTCATCTAACTGCTTCAGATAATCATCATTAATATCCTTAACATACAGCATAACCACCTGATTATCCGGCTGGTACTCTTCACTACATATCATGGTTGCGGATACCCATTTGAATTCGTTGCCGACTTTTCTCCTGTAACGGATACTTTCCTGTTTGGATCCACCGGCAAATGCCTCTCTTAAGCGCTGCAGGTTACAGAACTCCAGATAATCCTTCTCGTCATCTTTATAAATGTATTTTTTTTCTATAAAACTATATACTCTGCCATAGAACAATGTCTGTTCATTAAAATACTTCTCCTGATCTTCAAATCCATCTTTTAAGATCAGATAACTGTCCGTCGTCAGATTTACCTTTAAGATCAGGTAATAGAATGCCGACAGCATACCAATCGCATCCTGGAAATTCCCCATAGATTTATCATGAAGCGCAATCGTATTATGTACTCTTCTTAAGACAACTGCTGCGTCAAATGGTCTTGCAAAGTAATCACTGACCCCCAGTTCATAGGCTCTTCCAATTGTATCATCAGAGGAATCTGCTGATATGCAGATAACCGGTATACGGTCAAGCCAGAGTCTTTCTTTCATAACCTGAAGGACTTCATAGCCATTCATAACCGGCATATTCATATCCAAAAGAAGAAGGGACAAGTCTTTATGGTTCTCAGTCATAATGCAAACTGCCTGCTGTCCGTCTTCGGCTTCTATAATATCGTATTCATCTTCCAGCATACTGATCAGAATCTCACGGTTCATCTCAGAATCATCTACAATTAATATCTTTTTCTTCTGTTCTACCATATCGTTTTACCCCCCCCCGAACTTTTGTTCGTGATTTTATACTCATATTTTTATCACAATCTTTCCGAATCCAGTACGATGGTGAACGGTCCGTCATTCACCAGACTTACTTTCATATCTGCTCCAAATTTGCCCCGTTCTACGACAGGAACCTGTTCTTTGCATCTGTCTATGATATATTCGTACATCTCTTCTGCCATATCAGGTTTTCCTGCTTCTATGAAGCTTGGGCGGTTTCCTTTTTTACAATTTGCATACAATGTAAACTGTGAGATCAGTAGCAGTTCCCCTTCCACTGCCTCAAGCGACAAATTGGTCTTACCATTTTCATCCTCAAAAATACGAAGACCGATCATCTTTTTTATCATCTTATCTGCAACCTCTTTTGTATCCGTATCCGCAACTCCGATCAGAACCATAAAACCTTTTCCGATCTGACCGATCACTTCCCCGTCTACTTTTACACTGCTGTTCGTAACTCTCTGGATCACAAAACGCATCTTTTATCCTCCTGCTGCACCTTCTTACTACTTTTCTACCATTGCCTTCTTATCCGGGAGCTGTGCCAGTATAATCGCCGCAAACATCAGCACACATCCTGCTGATTCCCTGAGCGAAAGCCGCTCTCCCAGAACGATCCAGCCTGCAAGTACAGAAAAGCACGACTCCAGACTTAAAATCAGGGATGCAACCGCCGGATTCACATTCTTCTGACCAAGTATCTGTAATGTATAAGCTACACCACAGGATAGCACACCTGCATATAAAAGTGGCATCCATGCAGCTGTCATAGCCGCAGCCTTTGGTGTCTCTATTGTAAACATAAAAGGAAGTGATAATATTCCACAGACAAAAAACTGAATACATGACATCTTCACACCATCCACTTTCGGCGAGAAATAATCAATGACCAGGATATGCACTGCAAATATCAATGCACAAAGAAATATCAGAACATCTCCTTTTCCTATTGAAAAAGACTCTGTAATACATAAAAAATAAAGTCCGGCAAGTGCCAGTACTACCGCAAGCCATATCTTCCATCCGATCTTCTTATGAAGAAAAATTCCAAGTACCGGAACGATCACGATATAAAATGCTGTGATAAATCCTGCCTTTCCTGCCGTCGTGTACTTCAGTCCTATCTGCTGAAGGCTGCTCGCCGCGAACAATAATACTCCGCACGCAAGACCTCCGATTAACAGAACTTTTCCAGATTCTTCTTTCTTGCTTTCTCCATTCAGCTTATGCAAAAGCCAGATACACGGCAAAAGTGCTATGCCCCCGATCAGGCTTCTCACACCATTGAATGTGAAAGGCTCCAGATAATCCATTCCCACACTTTGTGCTACAAATGCCGTTCCCCATATAAATGCTGTCAGGAACAACATTACACCATTTTTTACCCTCATTCTTCTCTCCATACATTATATATGTACGCGTGTTAAAACTACGCTCATATAATCTATTTGTATAATTAACATTCTAACATACATTAATTCATTATACGACACTTTTTAGCAATTTACAAAGAAAATGATGTAACTTCTGCATTTTTATGCACTAAACTTATATTTTCCCAAAAGAAATACGAGATACAATACAACTTTCTGTAGCATATCATACACCACATCTTTCATTTTAGTTTTCATTTTCAGCATTCAAATCTAACTTGACTTTTGTGTAAATTCACGGGATACTTATAAAAGAGAATGACCAACGGCTTTCTGTTTTTTCGGCCGCTTTGCCGCTTAAAAAGCAATCGCCTGTGGATCTACGACAGATTAAGGAGGTTTTTTCATGTTAACAGAACGCTTATTAAAGCTTCCAGGATTCCTTTATCAGGTTGGAAGCACTTATTATTACTTTGGAAAATGGATCTGCAAAGAATGTACAGACCAGGACGCCACAGACTGCGTCACCATGTATCAGATGTGCCGCGCAGGAGGCGAAGAACCGGAGACGAATACGTATTTTCAGAAACTGCGTGCTTTCAGCGATTTCGCACTGGAGGTGCCTTATAATCCGGGGAAAATTGAAGCGGATATGAATGCGGTTCTTGGAAGTCTTTCAGATGAGCAGACTGCGAAATTAACTGCGCAGGTGGATGCGTTGGAGGAAGACGTGCGGAAATATTGCGGATAGTTGGTGTTTTATGCACTATGTCGTGGCATGCATGCGATAGTGTATGAAATAATTGGAGGGCGTAACCATGAGTGCTTACTCCGAAAGATTATAATTATACTTCCGGGGTAAACCTCACGGTTACGCCCTCCTGATATTTTATGCACTTCCGGTTCCTGTCACGACTTTCGTAAGCCTTGCTATCCGGGCTGGGTGCATTCGTAGTGAAGTTCTAGAAGTTGTTAGAGGTCGCGAAGACCCGTTAATAGAAAGATGGTCCACTGTTTGAGCCGAACGGCGAGTTTGGACCATCTTTCTATTGCTTTTAGGGTCTTCGCGACCTCTTATAACTTCTTACTTCACGGAGTGGCTCCCAGCCCGGATAGCAAGGCTTACGGAAGGACCGGGAATCCAATCAACTAGTGTATAAAAAACAATTATAACTCTACTTTCCCTGTTGTTTCTTCGTTGATTACATAATATGCTGCTGCATCTTCTGGTTTGATGTAGATGTTCAGTGTCTTGATATCTGCAACGCTCTTACCTGTCGCATTTACCCATGCATCCTGAACTTTTTTTGTAATTTCTTCTGTGCTGACTTCTTTCCCCATGTACTGAAGGTAGATGCTTGTCTTTGCTTCTTTCTTCTCGTCAGCTGCCTCTTTTAATACACCGGCTCTTGTTTCGATTGCCTTTGTTGTATCTTTTGCAGTTGCAATTGCTGCCGGTCTGTTGTTTCTTCTATTTTTCTTCATGTGTTAACCTCCTCAATTTATAATAAATCGTTACTTCTTCTATTATAAAGCATTTACGAAAAATGTCAAAATATTGTCATTCTATAATCTATTTTATATCCTCTTTTTGACATATAATGCTTTATACATCCCTCTTCTTACGCTTCTTCATCTCCGCGTCCATACTGATTGATCGTCAGATCTTTTACAACCTCACCTGCAAGGATCAGTCCTGCTACCGATGGTACGAATGCAATACTTCCCGGGATGTCTCTTCTCTCGGTACATTTTCTTGCTGTTCCCGGCGGGCAGACACAGTGTTTTCTGCAGCTGATGCTCATATCTTCCAATGGGCGTACCGTTTTTTCTTCTGAATATACTACCTTCAGTTTCTTTACGCCACGGGCTTTTAATTCTCTTCGCATTACTTTTGCAAGCGGGCACATCTTTGTCTTGTAGATATCTGCTACCTGGAACGCAGATGCGTCCAGTTTATTTCCCGCTCCCATACAGCTAATTACCGGTACATTTGCCTCTTTGGCACGCATGATGATCTCGATTTTTGCAGTAACTGTATCCACGGCATCTACAACATAAGAGTATTCTTCAAATGCAAATTCATGTGCATTTTCCGGAAGGTAGAAGCATTTTCTTACTTCTACTTCTGCATCTGGGTTGATCTCCAGAATTCTTTCTTTCATGACATCTACTTTGTATTTTCCAACTGTTTTTCTTGTTGCGATAATCTGACGGTTTATATTGGTCAGACATACTTTATCGTCATCCACTAATACAAATGAACCTACACCGCTTCTTGCCAGTGCCTCTACTACATATCCGCCGACACCACCGATTCCAAAGACTGCAACTTTTGCATTTGCCAGTCTGTCCATATTGTCAGCTCCGAGAAGAAGCTGTGTTCTGGAAAACTGATTTAACATATTCTTTCCTCCGATTATTCTTATTCTTTCACCATCTATATTCTTCCTGCGATTTTACAGCGCAATTCCTATTATAATAGTAGGGTATATGGCACGTCAACTGATTTCTTACCAGCTTCCTATTCTTGCTTCGCATTCTTTTTATTTTTCTTCTTCCGGTCATGTATTCTTCCGATTACGGTTTCTTTCGATGCACAGATCTTATCCGCCAGGCAGACAAGCCACGCTTCTTTGCACATTGGCGGGACAATATTCAGCGGAAACATATGACGCAAAATGATATTCTCTTCCCGTCTGGTAAGTTCAAAATCTCTCTTCGCATTCTGAAGTGCACGCCCTGCATGTATGAAACCATGAAACCGGTGTCCTCCATCTTTTTCATGCCAGTCATACAGAAAATAGTCGTGAAGCAATGCTCCTCTGATCAGTTCTCTTCGATTTACATCCCATGAGAACTTCTCAGCAAGTTCCACACTTGTATATGCCACACTGATACAGTGCTTGTATACGGATATGTCACTGTGCTGCATATATTTCTGCGTATGCTTCATTCTTCCCTGCCCGTCCAGTTCTTTCAGCACTTCTTTAATTTCATTCATGATCTGCTCTTTATACATTTTCTTCAAATGCCTGTCTGATGCTGTCATAATGTAAGAAGACACCCTCTTCTGCATACCCTTTGATTTCTTCAAGATCCGCAATCTTGAAGCCCGACACTTCTTCTTCCTGTGTCTTTACATCGGATTCATCAAAATCCAGAATGAATTTATAAATGTCTACAAAATAATTATTCTTCTCTTCCAGATTCACCCTCTTATAAGAAAATGCATATCCACCTTCTGCACCTGTCACATCAATACCAGTCTCTTCTTTGATCTCACGGATCACTGCATCTTTGGAATCTTCTCCTGCACGTACTCCACCGCCTGGTACTTCCCACCATCCGGCAGCCCATTCTTTATCCAGTCTTCTTCTGGTGATCAGGTATTTTCCATCCGGACGCATAAGTACTCCAAGTACTGTCAGATGAAATTCACCCGGCTGCATGTTCCAGTCGTTGTGTTTCATTGTACGCCCGGTTCTTTTTTTATTTTCATCGTAAATATCCCATAATTCCATAGTTTTCTTCTCCTTATTTGTCATAATATATTCTGGATCGCTTCTAAAATAATACGTTCTGCAATCTGTATACTGCCAAATGTGATATTTCGATTACAGAAACACTTTTTTTCAAACACTCTCTTATCTACAGGACCTGCCACTGGCAGCTCCTTCCGAATGCATGGCGATAAGAAAAAGCGGGAACCTCCTTTTTTCTTCTGAGTCCCCCGCTTTTTTCATGTCCTTTCAGACTCTTCTTACATAAACAGGCTCCGAAAGACCACGCATATACTTTTTAATATTTTCCGCTTATGATCATTTTTTCAAAATCTTTTTTGATATAATCACAGGTCGGTTTTGTCCACTGTGTTCCTTCCAGACCGCTTTCTGCCTTAATCAGTTGTAAGGAAAATAATAACGCATCCAAAACTTCTTTGTGTTCGAGATTCTGAAGATTTCCTGCCACATAATCTTTGGCTTCTCTTGGCTGGATTCCCGCTTTTTTACTTAGCATCCTGCAAAATTGTTCGAAGCTTATTTTTCCATCTCCATACTCCCAGGAATGTTCTTCATATTTTTTGTATTTTTTCACGTATTCCTGAATGATATCTATGCACTCTTCATCCAGTGTATAGCCATATTTTACAGCTATCTTTTCCAGTTCTTTCCACCAGGATACATCTACTGCACTATAATCCATATTGATCCGAAAGCATCCTCCTGTCTTCTGGATCTCCTCCCGGAAATTGCGTTCCCAGGTCGGGCACACCAGCATCTTTACGCCATTCATAATTCCGCCCTGTATCTTCTTCTCCTGCATTTTTCTTACGCCTCCTTGCGATAAAACAATCCCCCAATGGTCAGATTATACCATTAATCGCCAATCATTGCAAAGTCAGGTAACGGTAGCGGATCTTTATCCTGATCTTTGTACTGCATTTTCTGCTTTCTTCCAGAAGTTTCTTTAAAAATGTTTCCAGTGTACGAAGCTCATATGTTTCCAGTTCTATATCACCATAGACAACTTTTTCAAAAAGCTCACATACTCTTTTATATTCTCCTGCACCGATCTCTCCTGACAAGGTTCTAAGGCGCTGTTCTGTCTCTTCTGTATTCCATCCAAGACGTACCTGTATCCCCATGCATTGCAGGATATGGAATAATTCCTTTTCTAATATCTCTGCCTTTTTCCGGTCCGGAGCTTCTTCATATCTTCTGCCATCCCGCCACTGGATCATAATCCTTATAATCTCGGCAATACTGAAGCCTGCCACCAGCACAATGATCATCAGCGCAAGGATTCCAAGCAGGATCAAGACGGTCTGTCCGGCCGCTTTTTTGATTGCTTTTCCCACTTTATTCTTTGCACTGCTAAGATCTGCCGACTGTAAAATATACTTCCACCCAGGCATGTGCATTGCTGCCGGTAACGGTTGTCTTCCCGTCTTTACTACCTGCAATATCCCCGGCTGATATGTAATATCCTTCTACATAACGCGCAGGTATTCCATGTACCCGGAATGCTTCCACTGCTGCGGATGCATATAACATATTTCTGGATCAGTTCAAAATAGTCCTCAAGATCTCCAGGTCCATTTCCCATTGCATGACAGTACTCTACCAGCAGAAGCGGCTTATCCGGCTGTTCTTTCATATATTCGTCAATCTCATCAAATGCAGGATACATTCTTCCTACGATATCAATATTGGAATAGTCATATGCTCTGTCGGTACTTCTGTAAAAAGCACTTTCATATGTCGTAAGTCTTGTCTGGTCAAATGCTTTCGTCCACTTCAATGCTTCTTCAAAGGTACATCCGTATGCACATTCATTTCCCATAGACCAGATCACGATACACGGGCGGTTCTTTTCGCGGTATACACACAGTTTCGTGCGATCCATTGTCGCCGGGATAAAATCAGGGTTATCTGCGATACGCTTATTCCACTGTTCCACAACATTGTCCCACTCTGCGTTTTTCAGATATTGGGTCTGTGTCCCGTGGCTTTCATTGTCCGCTTCCCCGATCACGAAAAAACCATATTCATCGCAGAGCTGGTAAAAATACGGAGCATTTGGATAATGGCTGCTGCGCACTGCATTAAAGTTATGCTGTTTCATCATGATCAGATCTTTCTCTGCCTGTCCGATATTGATAACCGAACCCGTCACCGGATCGCTGTCATGACGGTTTACGCCCTTGAACTTGATCTTTTCACCATTGATGTAAATGATGCTTCCCTATTATATAGTGAATGCCATTCCATTCATATAAACGGAATGTTGGAATATATGCATAAAATAACAGAATACACAAAACCTTCCACCTAATCTATTCAAAAAATATGAATTTCTATTTGATTAAAACCAGCTACTTGACTTTCCCGAAAGACAAGTAGATAATTTGTTAAAACATTTAATATGAAACTTAGGAGGATATGAATATGTACACTGCTTCAAAAGACAGATATACAGCAATGGATTATAACCGCTGTGGAAAGAGCGGCCTATTACTGCCAAAGGTATCACTCGGACTATGGCACAATTTTGGTGATACCGCCGTTTTCGAAAATATGAAACAGCTTTGTTTTACCGCTTTCGATAATGGCATCAATCATTTTGATCTGGCAAATAATTATGGACCTGAACCAGGAAGCGCTGAGAAGAATTTCGGACGTATTCTGAAAGAAGATCTGGGAACTTACCGCGACGAACTGATTATTTCTACCAAGGCCGGATATGATATGTGGGAAGGTCCTTATGGAAACTGGGGAAGCAGGAAATATCTTCTTGCGAGTCTGGATCAGAGCCTGAAGCGGATGGGACTGGATTATGTAGATATCTTTTATCATCATAGAATGGATCCTGATACTCCATTAGAAGAAACCATGGGTGCACTGGCAAGTGCGGTACAAAGCGGAAAAGCTCTCTATGTCGGACTTTCCAATTATGATGGCAATACATTACGTACGGCAGCAGACATTCTCAAGGAACTTCATTGCCCGTTTATCATCAACCAGAACCGCTACTCCATCTTTGACAGAACGGTTGAAAACAACGGGCTGAAAGATATGACAGGGAAGTTGCAGAAAGGCCTGATTACCTACAGCCCTCTTGCACAGGGGCAACTTACCGACCGCTATCTGAATGGAATTCCTGAAGACAGCCGTATCCGTACGGATGGAAGATTCTTAAAAGAAAGTACCCTTGATAGTCATAGACTGGAGCAGATTCATAAGTTAAATAATCTGGCAGCACAACGTGGTGAAACGCTTGCAGACATGGCTCTTGGCTGGCTTCTGCAGCATCAGGAAGTTACAAGTGTCCTGATCGGAGCCTCCAAACCTCAGCAGATTCTCAATAACATTCAAGCCACCTCCTGTGCACCATTTACGGAAGAAGAATTGAAATTGATTGATGAAATTTCCCTGAACTAATCAATTAGCAAAAAAGTTAAAAGCAGACAGAAATCTGATTCGTCTGCTTTTAATTTTTTACATGACTTACATATGTTTTATAGTACAATGTTTATAATAATTGATATTTTGTAGTTAAACTAATTGGTTTTATCTGAATTGGTAAAGGAGATTTTTTATGAAGCAAAAAACACTTTCAATTATTCTGGCTGTCGTATCTATAACATCAATTTCTGCATGTGCCCAAAAAGAAGCATTATACGAAACACCTGATTTATCCCAATACAAAACAGATTATGTGGGAAATTCCTCAAATGTTATCAATATCGTAAGCGGACAGGATTATCCAGAAGGATACACCTATGACAGCATAGAGATACAGTCTGAAACAGAGCCTTATGGATTAACTGTTTTTCTAAAATCTAAGCCATCTGCGTCTACGCTTGAAGATGAATTACAGGTTAATGCAGATATAACTTTTGATTTGATTGGTAATCTTGGAACACTTGATTATAGAACAGCTGATAGTAAAGAAATTATTGCATCGTATGAACGGTAATTGGATTATTAAGCATTTCCAGTTTAACTGGGGTTACCTTTAGGGTTACATTTCATTATTACCAAAAAGGAAAAAAAGCCAAAAACCTTGAAACACTGGATTTATCGCAGGTGAACTTTCCCTTATTGTTTCCCTTGTGTTATATCGTCCCATCAGTGTTTACGAACTCTGATAAGGGCAAATACAAGGGTGCAGGACATCCGGTGGATGTCCATTTTGCACCGACCGTAGCGAAGCGAAGACCAAAAAAATCATATAAAACAGTATAACACAAAATGAAAGTGACATGGATGTGGGTAGATGCCGAAGATTCTCTTGAATTATAATTAAAAACTGCGATAATGAAATGAATATAAATCAACTCATTATCGCAGTAAAACATTACCTGTCTATTCAACCTCATCCTTTTCTTGATTATCTTTTAGTTGTTCAGAACCTTTCAATTTTCGGTTATATAATCAGCCGTAACATTTGACAGCATATTTCTATTCTGCTCTGTATCTTCTGTATACACTGCTTTCACATCAAATGTTGAGCTTTCTGTATCACCCATACTAACTGTTCCTTCATAACGGACTATGCTCGACCAGTATAAAGTTCCTTCGACATAAAACATATATGTACCATCTGCAACTATATTTCCGTCATCATTTGTTCCATCCCAGATATAAGAGTGTGTCCCGGTAGAAGGAGTTGCTCCTGTTATGGCATCAATTCGTGTTTTGTCCATATCAGAGGGCTTAGCATGAGCAACCCATGTAGGAATGCTGTCTTCACGCACTGCATATCCTCCATTGGAAGTAAAATTGGTTACAAAAAGAGTTTTTACCACATTTCCATCCATATTTTCAATCCACACGGCATACTGATTAGAAGCCGGTGTACTTGAACGATTAAAATCTATACTGATTTTCAGCTTTCCATTTACCTGACTATCTTTAGACTGTGCTGTCTCAAGTGGGCTTATATCTGGCACATTATCATCTGATGTTACAGTTTTTTCTATAACATCATCTGTTTCTTCTGTCATGGTTTGTTGCTTATTGCTTTCAGTTGTACAAGTAACATTATTGATGTTCTTTGAAGCTCCGATTTTTACAATTATTGTAAGTACAAATAGTATGATTACTAATATGGAAACTATCTTTTTCCTCATAACAATGGTTCTCCTATTCTGCCAATATTATAAAACATCATTCTCAATATCTCTTATCTTCTTAGCCGGAACCCCGCCTATCACGCAGTTATCCGGCACATCTTTTGTTACCACAGCTCCGGCTGCAATGACCACATTGTTGCCAATTGTCACTCCCGGAAGAATGGTCACATTTCCGCCAATCCATACATCATTTCCAATCGTAACAGGATTGCCAATGCCAAGGTGTTCTCTGCGTCCTTTTGGGGTGATTGGGTGATTTACAGTCGTAATCAAAGTATTTGGTCCGATCATCACATAATCGCCAATATGCACCGGCATGATATCAAGAATTGTGACATTGTAATTTGCAAGAAACTGATCCCCAACATGAATATTTTTGCCGCTGTCACACATAAAGCCTGGACACAGACACACATCACTGCCTACCGAACCAAAATATTTTTTTATCAATACAGCCTGTTCATCCTCTGTCGCATCTGCATCCTGCATTCTGCGAAGTTCCCGGCAGAATTTGATTGCATTCAGTTTTCTGCCATTTACTCCGACATCCCAGAAATCATAATAAAGTCCTGCGTCTAATTTTTCTTCTTCTGTCATAATAAGCCTCCTGATATTTTTAATACTTTTCTTATTATATTTTTGAAATTTGTTTGATTTTTTGCACAAATCCTGCTAATACAATCGGTACACATACAATCCATGTAATCGGCTCTGTCAGACAGATTCCCAGATATCCGATCATTCGTGAAAGCAGGAAAGCTCCTGCAAACTTTCCTATTAGTTCTACTATGCTGGCAATTACAGGAAGTTTCTTATTTCCCAATGCCTGAAGGCAGTTTCTCATAATAAGTAAAATATTCAACACCGCATAAAACGGAACATTCCAATATAAATATTTCATAGATATTCCGATAACAATTGCATCTGTAGATCCGGTAAGTGCATAGATCAGTTGCCGACCGGCAATCAGCACAATCATCAGTACAAGAACACTCCAGATAGTTCCGAGAAAAATGCTGGCTGAAACACCTTGTTTTATACGTTCCTTTTTTCTGGCACCATAATTCTGACTGACAAATGTTGCTGAAGATGTACATATCGTGCCAAGCGGAAGTATACACAGATCATGAAATTTTCTTGCGGCTGTATGGCCTGTAATAGTGGCTGTGCCAAAGGAATTAATGCTTCCCTGTAATATAACCGTACCGATATTAGTCAGAACAAGCATCATCGCCATTGAAAATCCAGTAGTTAAAAGTTCAAGTAATATTGTCCAGTTGATGGTAAATTTACGAATATTTATATGCAGCAATGGACAGTATTTTGCTATATATATCAACAGGTGTGTTTAGCAAACGAAGTAGTGGTTTTTAAAATAGTATTGAGGCAATCGTCAGAATAACGGTTGTTATAATGGACAGGATAATTGAAAATTGCACAGATTTTTGGAAATTATCCTGTTCATTTCCACCAAAATATCTTGCAATTATTATGCAGAAACCATTTGACATTCCATTGATAAATCCGATTACCAGACTGTAAATAGATGATGTTGCTCCAACTGCTGCCAGCGCATTGTCTCCTAAAATATGTCCGATCACAGCCACGTCTACAACATTATAAAACTGTTGAAACAGATTGCTGATAAAAATGGGAATTGTAAACACAAGAAGTACCCGTATTACTTTACCTTCCGTCATGTCCAAAGTAGCAGCTTTGTTCATACCTGTTTTCCTCCAAATTTCAAATGGTATTTTAATCTCAACTTATGATTTTATTTTAAATATAAGTGGTCAGCCAGTCACTATCATTTCTTAATAATTGAGGTGGCGTTTTCTAATATCATGATATATAATTGGGACAGATTATAAAAAAGGAGTCCTTCTTATGCGTAATAAATATATTGATCTCGCCATTAACAAACTGGGAATTGCTTTTAATTCTCTTGACCTGACCTTTCATCAGATGAATACCGGTGTGCCCGGAGATGTCACCTCTTACTGGCCTGGTCCGGATGATGAGGATGTGCTGATATGCGTTTTCAAAGGGAAACAGATACATGAACCCTTTCACAGGCAGGATTTTTTCTTTATCAACTATGCATACAAAAACAGCTATCAGGCTTTATCCGAAAAATATAATAATCTGATCACAATAAACGAGGATGAATGTTATATCGGACAGCCTTACAGTGGCTATGCTCTGCGTGCTGACAGTAACGAGGATGTAGTGATTATTGGTGTGCTCATCCGTAAGGATTCCTTTTTCCGGGAATACCTGCCAACAGTATATACGGATTCTGCCCTTTTCCGTTTCTTTGTCGAGCCACAGACCAATAAATTCTCAGACGAATATATCCATCTGCCTGTTACGAAAGACCATGCCATCCGCACGATCCTTGAACTTATGGCAGTGGAATACGCTGACAGGCAGGAAGATACCCAGCGTATATTGAAATCCATGCTCCAGACGTTGTTGCTTGAAATTGCCCGAAGATATCGGATAGAAAAAAGCGGCACAGCAGAAAAATCACTTGCAGAACAGGTTATAGACTATATGGGAGATCATTCGGATATTGTCACCTTAAAAGACATTGCGGCACATTTTTCCTATCATCCAAACTATATTTCTACGCTTCTTCACAAAGAAACCGGCAGAAAATTCACAGAAATCCTGCTTGAAAAAAGAATGGAACGTGCAGTTCTTCTGATGAAAAATACATCCCTTTCACTTGAGGAAATCTCTGTACTTCTCGGTTACAGCAATCACAGTAACTTTTACAAAGCATTCAAAGAATATTACGGAATGCCCCCGAGAGAGTATCTGAAATCTATGTCATAATGTTCTGTCTCCAAAATATATATTAGAAATTACCACCATATTTATTAATATATAATAGTGTCATCCCTGACAACATAATTATATAATTACTTCAGATTCAGAGAGATTCTGGAAAATTCACTAAAACAGGAGGTACTGAATATGTATAATTTTAATTTCTACATGCCTACGAAAGTGCTTTTCGGTCCCGGAAAACTGAGTGAACTTCATAGTGAACAGCTTCCGGGCAAAAAGGCACTCATTGCAATTGGTGGTCAGTCCGTAAAAAAGTATGGATATCTTGAAACACTGGAAAAAGAATTAGATACTGCCGGTATCGAACATGTATTGTTTGAAGGCATCCGTCCTAATCCAACAGATATCAATGTCATGGATGGTGCAAAGGCTGTCCATGAAAATGGCTGTGACTTTGTCATTGCTCTGGGTGGCGGTTCTATCATGGACTGTACAAAATGTATCGCACTGATGGCAGCAAATGACGGAAACATCTGGGATTATTCTTTATCTGCAAGTGGCGGAAAGAAAACTCCGGCACATCCTGCCTTACCTATCGTGTGTATTACAACTTCTGCCGGAACTGCAAGCGAGGTTGATATTGCTTCTGTTATTACCAATGATAAAACACAGGAAAAAACAGGCATTTTCTTCCCATCTATGTTCCCGACACTTTCTGTTGTTGACAGTGACTTGATGATGAGTGTTCCAGCAAAGCTTACTGCTTATCAGGGAATGGATGCCTTTTTCCACGCATCAGAAACGGTTGTAAATATCAACCACCATCCTATGGCAGAAATGTTTGCTTTAAAAACCATAGAATATGTTGCAAAATATCTTCCAAGAGCAGTAAAAGACGGAAATGATAAAGAAGCCCGTGCATACATGGCTCTTGCAAATACTTTTGCAAGTTACTATATGATGTGTACTTCTGCCCACACTATGGAACATGTAATGGGCAGCTTCCATGACAACCTCATTCATGGTGCCGGTCTGATTGAAATTGCACACGCTTATTATGATTTCTTCGCCGAAAAGAAAGCTTCCGAAGAAAATATGATAAAAATGGCGGCTGCAATGGGTGTTGCCAATCCTACAAGTGGAAAAGATTTTATTGCAGCTCTTGATAAACTTATTTCTGAGGTCGGATGCAGCGATCTTAAGATGAGCGATGATGGAATTACAAAGGAAGAATTACAGTTATATCCTGCCAAGGTTCACGAAGTTTTAGGCGGTGATATTACTGCTGATCCGCTTCCTTTATCTGATGATGATTATCTTACAATTTTTGAAAACGCATGGAGGTAAAAATCAATGAAAAAATTAGCATCTAATACTGTACTTTGTGTCCAGCCGCTCCCTCAGACAATCGTTTCCTGCCGGGACAAAGATGGCAAAAACAATGCCTTGGTAGTTGGCTTCGTTGCCAATGTAAGCCTTGATCCGGTTATGGTAATGGTCGGCATCACACCTGCAAGATATTCCCACCATATAGTAAAGGAAGCCGGCTGCTTTATAATCAATTTCCCGAAAAAGAGCTATAAAAAAGAATATGGTTATCTTGGCTCAGCTTCTGGAAGAGATGAAGATAAATTTGCAAAAGCCGACATCAAATGGGAAGATGCAACTTATGTAGATGCCCCTATCCTTACAGATTGTCCGGTAAGCATTGAGTGCAGTGTTGTAGACAGTACTATGCCGGGTACACATGAATTGTTCATCGGAAAGGTTGAAGCTATTCATGTAGATGAAGAATATCTGGATGCCAATGGCAATATTCTTTGGGATAAGATGGATTTGATGTAAAACATATTATTTTCTTATAAAACGGACAGCGTCATCTTTAGCTGTCCGTTTATCTTTAATAATGTCCTCGTTTTTCCAGCCAGTCTTTCACATAACATATGATTCCGATATAGACCACATGCACCAGAAGTAACAGTGCAATGAGGTTTATCGGAAGGATAGATTTTATCCATTCTCCGAAGTAAATTACGATAGCTGCGATCAGCCAGTACACAATCCCTGAAATAATACTGTTTGAGATTTCATTACTTAACTGTCCGAAAGAATCTGCACCTGTCACAAACTCTTGAAACAAACTTACAATTCCTTTTCCTATCGTACTGAAAAATGTGATACAGTCGTTAAGGAAAACCGTAGAAAGGATAGCAGCAAACAGTGTGGTGGCTGTGCTGTACCATACCAGCAGGAACATAAGGCATTCATAACCAGTCGTCATATTTTTATATTTTTTTCTCCAACTGGATTTTTCGGCTATCACATTTCTCTTTTGCTTTCTGATAAGCAGTGCGGTCACAGTTTTCACATTTCTCATAGGGTACTTTTTTCTCAACAGGCACCTCCACCGTCTTTTGATGTGTCTGTGCATAGCGTTTTGCCTGTTCTGCTTTTTCGTACTTAAATTTCCATGCCACGACTTCTGCGTCGGCTCTTTTCCTTCTGTCTGTCTCGTTGGTCAATCGCTCCTCTGTTTGCCTTAATCTTGTCCGCAATGCTTCGATATTCTCGGCTCTGTTTTCGCTGTTCAAGTTCTCGTTCAAGCTCAGCAATCTGCTTAGCTGCCTGTTCAGTTCCATAATCGTCTCGTCTTTCTGATCCAGTTCGTCCTGCATCTGTTCCGTCATCAGCAGAAGTTCTTCCACCTGCCCGACGTTCTCTGAGTTTACGCATTCTCTCATCTATATCCCTCGCTTTCTCTATCTGCTGTTTAAGGTCAGCAATTCGCTGTTCTGTTTCAGTAATAAGCTGTTCTCGTTGTTCAGCTTCTGCGTTAATTCCTGCCATTGCTGATTCTCGTTTTCCAACTGTTCGATTCTGTTTTTCAGCTGCTCGATCTGGGAAAGCAGTTCTTCTGTATCTGGCAAAAGATTCAGCAGCCCGGATAACTCGCTGTTTAATATCTGTAAACTCTGGTTCTGCTCCTGAAAGGACAGAAGCTGCCTGTCCCGTTTCTGCAATTCCTGTACCATCTCTGCCATAAGCTTCTGCTGTTCCTCGATCTGGTTTATCATTGACTCCATCATGGGAATGACTTCCCGGCTTTCTTCTAAGGTCATTCAATCGCTCCTTCCATTGTGATAATGCACCAGACACTTTTCCGAAACTGATCTGTATCTTTTTCAACAGCGCATTTTGTCTTTTTATGATCTGGTTTTCCTCTACTTTCCATGAAGCTGTCTGTACCTGTCCATTTTGAAACTTCTCATCAATTTTTCTTGCATCTGCACCCTCATGAATTGTAGGAATTTCTAATTTCCCCTGTCTTGCATAGGAACGGTGGTCAACCCGTTGCTCTACTGATAAATGTGCATTACAGACTTTCGCCCATTCGCTCCGCCACAATTCACAATTCTTTGGATCATTCCACCCGGTAGCATCGGTCAGCACCCGTTTCCATTGTTTGCGGTTCCTTGCACCAACTTTCTGATTACCATTTTCGTCCAGTACCGGGATTCGGATTCCATGACGGTCAGGGTTCTTTTTATCCTGCCACCAGTCCGGGTTGGACTCATCAACCACGATATTTCCATCATTATCTCTGACAAAATCCCAGTCTTTGACTTCTTTGTTTCCCCATGAATGGTCTGGATTGAATGGTCGCATGGTAACAAGTAAATGCACATGTGGGTTTCCATCGCCCTTATCGTGAATGCTCCAATCTGCACACATGCCTTTTTCTATAAAGTTTTTCTGAATATAATTCGTTGTATATTCAATCTGTTCCTGTCGGCTCCATTCTTTCGGAAGTGAAAATTCAAATGACCTGCCGAGTTGTGCATCCGAGGTCTTCTCAATCTTCAAAACTTCATTCCACAAACGCTGTTTCTGAAAACTAAGTTTAAATTTTTCCAGTGCAGCATCTTTGTTATCTGCTCTTTTATATCGGACAGATTTCTGGAACCGTCTGATATTTTCAGCAGGTACATTCAGCCATTCCTGTGGTGCATTTTCACACATCAACAGGCTGGTATAAACAACTTCTCTTTTGGAAGTGTAATAACTGATTCTGCCTATTTCTTCATTTTTCATCACATCGCCATTGAGATAAGCAGATGCCGATATGATGGATTTTCCTTTGCTGCGTCCAACAATCTTTACTGTATAATGAAAAATTGCCATGATCCATTTCCCCCTTTTTGCCGTATCCGGCATTGATTTCCGGCAGGTAGCATTTTCCGTAAGATAAAATGGTATCTGCCGGAACGCCCTCTGCGTAAGAGTGCCCTGTGCATAACAGCCTGCATGGAATGCGCCCCTCTGGCGAAGAGTGCCTCCTGCGGCATGAGCAGGTCTGGCTGAAAGCCCCGCCG
>ERZ826242.1386-NODE-1386-length-26672-cov-8.047939_pt1 | contig 26672 bp, 28 predicted proteins | sample MGYA00519871_ERZ826242 | MGnify/ENA primary metagenome ERZ826242 (study PRJEB31778, sample SAMEA3449226) | human gut metagenome | biome: human gut; feature: human-associated habitat; material: faeces | place: United Kingdom | collected 2010/2012 ...
GAGAATATCCCTTGCCGTATTCCAGTTTCTCCGGTGTAACAAGCTGTCCGTTTGCATCGGTGTAGAAAATATCTATCGTTGTCGGAGTAGGATAAGTGAAGGTCATTGTTACCTGATTGCCGTCCGGGTCAAAGATTTTGAACCCAGCACCGGCATAAGGAATGTTTTTACCGCTTTCTGCGTCCACCTTAACCACCTTGATATAGCTTTCAAAGTTTGCGTTGTTGATGAGATAGCGGTAGGTCTGTCCGTTCTGAGAAATGAACACATCGAAGTCGTCCATTAACTCACGCCCCTCCCAACCGGAGGTCTGATGAACGGTATATACGCCGTAAGGCATATCCTTTGTCTGACCGAAGCCGTTTTCATCACAAACAATCACATCTCTTTCATCTTCTTCTGCTGAATCAAAGCTGCCGGAAGATTTCAGATAGATTTCAAAGGTTGCACCGTTTTCCGGTGTTTCAATCTTTGTTTCGCCGTCATCGGCGTGCTTGATAATGGCGATATTGCCTTTCATAACCTGTTCGGTAACATCATTTGCTGTCTGATTGTGTTCCACCGTATAAAGCTGCGGTTCAGCACCGACCTTATGGATTGCGGTATCAAGCAGATAGCCCTCGGACGGAGTGATTTCACGGATTGTCCAGTCATCATCACAGATATATTCCTTTGTGGTAAACTGACCGTTCTTATCCGTCACATACTTGTCCACAAGGGTTTCGCCTTTATAGATACCGTAAACTGCTCCGGCAAGGGTAGCGTCGCCCTGCGGTGTGCCTTCCTCTCGGTCGCTCTTTGTTACGGTTACGCTGAACTTTTTGAGAATGTTCGTGAAGTTTCTTGTGGTTACTTCTTTCCAGTTAATCGGTGCGGTCTGATTTGCAGGCACAACATAACGGATTGCGGTATCCACTTCCTCAATGGTGTATGGGGTAGTGCCGCTGATAAGCACATCATCAAAAGAAGCAACACCGTTCTTATCTGTCACGGCATACTCATCGACAGCAATACCGGAAAGAGATGTGCCGTAAAGATGGAAGGTAACGCCCTCAACCAAGTTATCCTCAGAAGATTTGATAACCCGAAGATTACCTCTTTTGAGAACATTATTGAAATTGACCTTTGCCACCTGACCGGCAACAACAGTTACTCTGTGAACCTCCTGCGGAACATATTTGTCAATAGACTGTTCTGTCACCGTGTAAACACCGGGCATAAGGTTATCAAGCTGGAATTTACCGCCGTTTGCAGTCGTAACAGTCTGATTGACGCCGTTACCGCTGACAGTAAACTGAATACCGTCAACCTTTCCGTCCTCACTTGTCTTTACAATCTGACAAGAGCCGTAGCTTACCTTCATTTTGACAAATCCGCTGACAGGGTCGCTGACCTCCTGAGCATAAGTAACCACATCCTGAATGCCGTTGCCGTTCTGATGGATACCGTCAGACCATACGACAACACCTCTGCGGACGCCGTTTTTCTTTGCGGCTGTGATAGTAAATTCCTTGCTCGGAGCTTTTTCCATTGAAACAGTCAATTTGTTTCCGCTGGTAGAGAAGGAAACTCCGTCAATATTTGCCGAGAAGGTATAATTGCCAAGCACACCGTTTGTATCGGTGAGAGTTGCAACATACTTGCTTCCGTTCCATTCAAGCTCGTTTACCTTTGCAGAACCGCTTGACCTTGTGCAGAAGCTCGGAACTTCCGTATGGTTCTGAACGCTTGTTACCATACTGTTGTAGTAAGACAAGATTTTACTGCGGAGTGGGTGTGCGGAGCTTACACATTCAAGCACGGCATTGTACCCGCCGGTAGAAACGTGATTAAAGCCTGCGTCTCTTTCGCCGACAATCGTTTCCCAAATCAAAATCTGAGTGGCATAAGCGTGGGCGATACAGTTTGCGTCGCTTTCATTCTGCGACTTCCAGCTTGTCGAAATTCCTCCACGGTAGCCGTACTGCAAGATACGACCGATAAGCAGGCGAATATCATCGCCGGAAATCGTACCGTTCGGACTGATGTTGTTGAAGAAGTTCTCGTCCTTTTCGGTGAGAGTATCTCCAGTCCGCTGACCTGTACCCGGCTCGATACAGTAGGCGATATTGCCCGAATACGAACCCATTGCACGAAGTCCCGTATATTTTGTAGACAAGCCTTTCCAACCGTTCATATAGTTGAGATTGCCGTGTCCCCATTCGCCGTTGTTATTGGTATCTCCGCTTCGGGGATAATCGACGAGGTACACATCGGCTTTTTCGCCTACGGCTGCAAAGGCTGTCGTTGCCCCAATGCCCATAAAAGCAGTAAGGCTCATAACCGCCGCCAACATAAGCGAGACGGCTTTCTTGAATTTTGTTTTAACCATTGCGTTTTCCTCCTTGAAATGCAAAAACGCACCGATTTTACTCAGTGCGTCCGCTTAAAATTATTTTGTTTTAGCAGTAGCCGATATAGATGTTGTACTCCGTATCGGATAGCTTTTCTGTCCATATCCACACAGCGGTAAAACCCTCGCTGTTCTTGTATCGGTTCAGTCTGCTTTCAATATCAGATTTGATACCGCTACGGTTAGGATTTGCGGATATGGGATTGTCCCAACATTCTGTCGCCGTGCTGTCAAGAGAAAGCCCTATGCTTACCGCATACTCTTTTGCGTAACTCACATAAGGGCTGACATCGAATGTCTGCTTGGGCGGCTCTGTCGGTTCCGGTTCTGCCGGCTTTTCAGTCGGTTTTTCAACCGGCTTTTGTTCGGCAGTTGTCTGTGCTTTTGGCTGCTCCGGTTGTTTTTCGGGTTCAGCCTGCGTGGTTGTCTGCTTTGGTGGCTCTGCCTTTGGCTTTTCAGTTACAGGAGTTTCAGCCGTTTTATCTTCCGCCGGTTTTGTCTGAACAGTTGCAACCGTCTGACTCTCAGCGGTTGATTGGCTTTCTTCTGCCGTAATCGGTGTTTCTTCCTGAACTGCCGTGCTTTCCGGTTCTTCAGCCGTTTCTTCCTGAGATTGCGTTTCGGTATTACCAGCCGGAAAAGAAGTCTCTGTTTTCGTTATCTCCTGTGCAGCTTCTTTGGCTGTGTTACCGTTACAACCTACAAGGAAAATCATCAGGCAGGCAAGAACACAAGGTATCAGCCTGTTTTTCATATCCATCGCTCCTTTCTGCTTTAATCGTAATCAAAACCGGTCAAAACATCAAAGGTGCGATTGGCTGAACTTTTTATCGTAGCAGACATTTTGCTTTTGCTCCAAATGTGCGAACCCTTATATAGACAGCTATATGTTATTAGAGATAGATATACTCAAGGGAGATAGAGTATATTTTTCAGCAGGTTAATAGCCGGTATATATAGGGGTTAGAGTGTGAGAAAGGGGGAAGGCTATCGGCTGTCACGGTCGGCTCTGCTTCGCAGAAACTTGTTGTAATGCTCCAATGCCTTGCACACAAAATCCTCCGTTTGGCTTATGGGAATGTTCTTCGGGATAAGCTGTCGAACCCTGTCGCCCCTCAAAACAATTTTCTCCCTTTGGTTTGGTTTTTCCTCCGACATAATCGCTTGGATTGCTTCGGTTGTGAGTTTGCCCTCCTCAAAGAACTTTCGCATACGGATTGTTTGGTCGTGGGACGGGGTTGCGTCGTTCAGGTCGATTTCATCAACCACATCACGCTGACTGTCCTCATCGAGAAAAGACAATTCAACCGCCGGTCGCATTTTAATTCGCCCCTCATCAACATAATCCAAAAGTTCGGGAACAAGGTTGGTAAGGCGAATATACCTGTGAATCTGATTTCGGCTGTCGCCACATTCTTGAGCAAGCTCGTCAGAAGTTCTCAACTTTGTCCCCACTGGGGACGAAGTTAAATCCGTGCGTTCTCCTTGCCTTTTCATCGCTTCCAAACGCATTTTGTAGGCATAGGCTTTTTCTGAGGGAAGTATCTGCGACCTTTGATAGTTGCTCTCAACCATTAAAATCGTGGCTTCGTCTCGGTTAAGGTCAACGACCTCACAACGGAGGGTATCAAACCCGGCAAGCTCACAAGCTCGCTTTCGTCTGTGTCCTGAAATGAGTTCGTATCTGCCATCTTCTTTCTGCCTTACCGTTGCCGGAGTAATAACCCCTCGTTCCTTGATACTCTCAATGAGCTGTGCCATATCCTCGTCATCACGCACCTTAAAAGGGTGGTCGGGGAAATCGTCAATCTCAGTCAAGGGAATATCTCGGATTTTGGAAAGCTTTTCTTCATCTCTCTGTTCCTGCGTTGAGAATAAGTCATCGAGCTTCGTGAGAGTGAAGTCGCTCTTTCTTCCTGCCATCGGCTAACACCTCCTTTGTAAATTCTGTGTACGCCTTTGACACCGTGCTGCCCGGTTCGTAGGCAAAAATGCTCTTGCCTTTGGAAGAAGTCTCTGCGGCTTTTACAGCAATCGGGATATATGTTCGATACATCTTGATTTGACTACCGAAGTTCTCTCTCAGAGCTTCTACCGTGCTTTTGGCGAGGTTGGTACGGCTATCCACCAAAGTGAGAAGCATACCGTCAATCTTCAAGCTCGGATTGATACGTTTCTTTACTCGTGAAATAGTCCCCACGAGCTGCGTCATTCCTTTTGCCGGTAAATACTGAGCCTGAACAGGGATAATAACGCTGTCTGCCGCAGATAGAGCATTGATTGTTACCATTCCGAGGGAAGGCATACAGTCTATAAGGATATAGTCGTATTTGTCCTTCACTTCGCTGAGATAGTTTCTCAATGCCGTCTCTCTGCTCATTGCGTTGACAAGGTTAAACTCCATTGCTGAAAGCTCAAGGTTTGCCGGAATAAGGTCAACACCTTCGTCGTGGTGCAGAATACCGACCGTAGGGTCATTCATCGTTTCATTTATGACATCTGTGAGTTTCGTTGCAAGCGTGATACCCAAGTTGTCTGTATCCTGCCAACCGAGACAAGTGGTTAAGTCGCCCTGTGGGTCTGCGTCTATGAGCAGCACTTTCTTTCCCTGCATTGCAAGACCGACGCCGAGGTTTACCGTAGTGGTCGTCTTTCCAACTCCGCCTTTTTGATTGCATATCGCAATCGTTTTGCAGTTCGACACTTTGTGCGTCCTCCTTTCGTGAAATTCATAGCCATCGCAGTATGGCTATGTACTTGACCGGCTCATTTCCTAACCGGTCGGGCAATATTTGTTCTCAACACCCCTTGCCGAGCAATAAGCTCACGGGAAGTCACTAAGGAACAGACTGCTAATCTGTATCATAGGAATTTCACCTCTGCCGGGTACTCCGCCAGCTCCGTAGAGAAGTATCATTATCCTTCTGACTGTCATCGCCGTAACAGGGGCAACCTGTTACCTATACCGGGAGTTCTCGCTGTTCTGCAATGCAGAAGTCACGGCGTACCCGATAAGGTGGCTAAAATCATCAGAATTAAAGTCTTAGTGAATGGTTTATTCAGTTGTCAAAATACAAGTGAAAGGGCTGACCTTTTCGTGGCTCGGAATTAACCCCTTCACTTGTTTGAAATGGGAGAGCGTTTTTGGGGGGTGTTTTTTCAAAATTTCTTGAAAATTTTTTTGCTAACAAAAAAAGCCACCTACTTTCCTCTTAATTGAGGTCAATAGACGGCGGGTAGAAATATTCATAATTTTGGTGTATAATAGGAAATTAAGAGAAAGACAAATAAGAATTTGTCGGGCAGTTTTGAACTGGGGATTACATATTTTGGGAGGTAGATACTTATGAAAACCAGACTTGAACAAGTTTTAGAACGCTATCTCAACGGACGCGAGGTAGTTGTATGGGGTGTTCCGACACGCCGTTTGCTTCGTGCATTAAAACCTTTTAAATTTCGTGTTGACGATCGCGTTGACCCTCAATATCATTATGTTGTTGCTGTAAACGATGACGACTTATCCGACTTTTTATCCGATGAACAGAGCAAGTCGTTTCAATACGCTAATGACTATCTGACGTTTGACGATGAGGGAGGCGAACTTCCGTTTGAACGAATGTGCTTCAATGTCCCCGTTGGCAGGCAAACGTATTTTGGAGACGGTGTCGTAGGAGCTTGCAAAAACGGGTATATCAAGAGCATCGGCCAATTTACATCGATTAACGGCACGGCAGAGATCCATGTGAACCATCAGTTAAACATGACCTTTGTAAGCGACGATATTCAAAACTTCTTCAATGAAGAGAGTATGGCTATATTCCATGAAAAGCTGCGAAAGGACCCGAAACACCCTTATGCTTACAGCAAAGAACCTATGACCATAGGTAGCGATGTTTATATCGGCGCACATGCATTCATCAATGCTTCCACTGTGACAAGCATCGGTGACGGTGCTATAATCGGCTCGGGCGCAGTGGTTCTGGAAAATGTTCCTCCTTTTGCTGTCGTCGTTGGTGTCCCTGCGAGAATCAAGCGTTACCGCTTCTCAAAGGAGATGATTGAAACCCTGCTTCGTGTCAAATGGTGGGACTGGAGTATAGAGGAAATTAATGAAAATGCTGATGCGCTTATATCACCTGAACTATTTATGAAGAAGTACGGGGGTTTATAGCGTATATGCGAGTAATACGAAATTTGTATATCGTGAGCATAACACGAAGCCGACAAATTCCAATTTGTCGAACTTACTCTAAATTGGCAAAGACCGCTTACATCGTGTAGGCGGTCTCTTTTCGTATTTAGATATATTTAATTTTGACCTTTCTTTTCTTGGCTGAAAGCACCTTGCAGAGAACATCGTCAACTCCGTCGGTGTATCTGCCTTGTGCAATCAGACTGTTCTTTAAGCGGATAAGTGATTGTATTACTCTGCTATATTCGTCATCATTAAGATAGATATGGAACTTTTCTTCTCTCACAGTCGCTTCCTCCATTCATTGAATTTTGCTCTGATTACCGAAACATCTGCTTCGACATCAGAATAAATAAAGATATGTACGCTTTTGAAAACTGCTTTTACTCTATCGGCATACTCCGCTTCCGTTTCGGTTGTCTTAAAAGGGAGTTTTACAAGTTTTATATTTCGCTGCTTGCATAGATGGCTTTTGAGAACCTCCATATGTTCTGAGCCGTTCGTAAATTCTATCGCCAGCTTTTCTGACGGAATGTAGGTTTCAAGTGGTATTCCTAATAGTTTATCTGAACCGAGCTGTACCTTTAATCCTTTTTGATTGGCGTAATAGGCGACCGCCAAGCCGGGGAATACGGAGCGATATTCTTTTTCGCACACAGTGCATTTTTCTCCGATAATTGTTCTATCGCTGATTTTTGCTTTCCAAGAGTGTCCCAGTGAACATTTCCACCACACACTTTTCATCGACCTTCTTGACACTTGTGTCGGGAGCAGAGAGTTTTTTTCGTAATCCCATTCAGCAAGCAGTTTCCTGTCCGTTGTGGCTAAATCATTGTATCCTGCAAGAACCGCCCTGTCCGCACAAACCGGGCATACTGTTCCTTTTACACGAGCATTGATAACGGACTTCCACTCATTGCCACAGGTCTTACACTTCCACCAAACATTGTGTCTTGATTTTGCGTTTACCTCATCAGGCATTAGGGGATAATTTCTTTCTGACCACTCAGCCGCAAGTTCAGGGTGCGTAGTCGCCAAGTCATTAAATCCTTTGAGCAATGTATATCCGCTGCAATACGGACATCTGCTCCCACCGGCACGGGTTGAAATAAGAGTGTGCCACTCGTTTCCGCAATCTTTGCATTTCCACCAAGCCTTACTGTTTGCAAAGGCTGTCACCATTGTAGGTAGCAACGGAAGATTTCTGTCAGACCATTCAGCAGCAATATCGGGATACTGTGAAGCAAGGTCATTGAATCCGGCAAGGACTTTATTGTGTGAGCAGTATGGACAGCCTGTTTTATTGATTGTTCTGCTTTTGACAGTAGCCGTCCACTCGTGACCGTGTTCGCACTTCCATATCACTTTTTTATGAGAACCGGCAGTAACCTCCGTTGGCTTAATCGTGTTTTTCTCAGACCACTCTAATGACAATTTCGGCTTTACCGTAGCCAAATCGTTAATACCCTCAACAACCCTTGCTCCTGAACAAATGGGGCAGCCTTCGCCTTTGGAACGAGCCTTCACGCTCGCCTGCCATTCGTGACCGCAACTGCCTTTCCACCAAACTCTCTTGTTTGAGCCGTAAGTAATATTATCGGGAGTAAGCGGAAAGTTCCTTTCCGACCATTCCGAAACAAGCTCCGGATGTACTTTCGCCAAACTATTACTCATAGCAAAACCGCTCCTTCCTCTCTGTTTGCACTCATTATATTGAGGAAAGAGAAATCGGGGTAGTTTGCGAACATGGGGAGAAATAAAAAAAGCCCCTTGAAAAAGGTTCATCCTCTTTCAAGGGATTATTCGACAAACGGGAAGTTATGATTATCTATACTCTTCAGGAAGTTCCATATGAAATACTTCGCACAACAACTTTACATCATGCATATCATTTTCATCATAATCGTATCCCAAATGGAACAGCAGTTGACTATACGGTTCAATACAAGAAACTTCTATTTCCTCAATTTTTCCTATTCCCGAAAAAATCTCTGATGGAAAACAATCCCCTTCGTAAAGAATTTCACCATTTTTTGTATATTCAAAACAATGTAAATCAATAATTCTTTTCTTCAAATCCTCCCATACTGTATGGTTCGTTGTTGTATACTCCATTTTTATCTCATAGAAACCATTGTTTTTAATTATCTGTATAAATTTATGATAATCTTTCTTTTCTACAAATATATCAATATCGTTATGTCTTCTTGTTTCATATCCAATAAGCGCATCTACACCCCAACCGCCGTCAAGAAATACTTTAATCTCCGCATCCGTTGCAAGTCTGATAATCTGTTTTGCATCTGTTATACTGACCATATTTTCCTCCCCTAAATCCCGATTTGTTTATCTGTCTTTTCAAATAATGGGCGACCTCGAAAGAAAGTCGCCCATTCACACTTTGAAATTATGCGATTTTTTTGCCTCTGCACGTTTTCCTACATCGATTGGTGTAAGTTTGGTGTAAGGCGTAAGGTTTTTCGTTTCCCCTGTGTCCGAAAACCCTTGATATTACGGGCTTTTTCGCGTTTCGGTCAATCTAAGGGCTTCATTGTGGGGAATAGTAACACATCACGAATAGACTGGGAGTTTGTAAGCAGCATAACTAGCCTGTCAATGCCCATACCCATACCACCGGTAGGCGGCATACCATATTCTAAAGCGGTTAAGAAATCCTCATCCATCATTGAGGCCTCATCATCCCCTGCCTCACGCAGCTTAACCTGCTGGACAAAGCGCTCTCTCTGGTCAATAGGATCATTAAGCTCACTAAAAGCATTGGCATGCTCCCTGCCAATAATAAAAAGCTCAAACCTTTCAGTGTACTGCGGGTTATTCTTAAGCCTTTTAGCAAGCGGAGATATTTCTACTGGATGATTCATAATAAATGTTGGCTGAATTAGCTTGTTCTCACAATATTTTTCAAAAAACAGGTTAAGTATATCACCCTTTTTGTGCCGGTTTTCAAACTCAATGCCATGCTGCTTTGCAAGGTCTTTGGCAGCATCCTCACTTTCAACTGTATTAAAATCGACACCCGCGTATTGCTTTACAGCATCGACCATGCTGAGGCGCACAAAAGGTTTACTAAAATCAATTTTAAATTCTCCGTACTCTATAACTTCACTGCCGCAAACAGCTTTAGCAACATGCCTTATCAGCTGTTCAGTTAAATCCATCATGCCATTGTAATCCGTATAAGCTTCATACAGCTCCAGCAAAGTAAATTCAGGATTATGTCTAGGCGATATTCCCTCATTACGAAAAACACGGCCTATTTCATAAACACGCTCAAAACCGCCGACTATTAGCCTCTTAAGATGCAATTCCAGCGCAATGCGCATGTATAAATTGATGTCAAGAGTGTTGTGGTGTGTAATAAATGGCCGTGCAGCTGCTCCGCCGGGTATAGTATGCAATACCGGCGTTTCCACTTCAACAAAGCTCTTTTTATCTAAAAAATTACGTATTTCTTTTATAATCAAACTGCGCTTTAAAAAAGTGTCCTTTACGACCGGGTTTACAATAAGGTCAACATACCTTTGGCGATACCTAAGCTCTGTATCTTTAAGCCCATGGAATTTTTCCGGCAGCGGCAGAAGTGCTTTTGCAAGCAGTACAATCTGCTTTACATGTACAGAAATTTCGCCGCGCTGGGTTCTAAATACGAAGCCACTTACACCTACAATGTCACCAATATCAAACTTTTTAAATTCACTGTAGCTTGTATCCCCTACATCATCTTTTTTGACGTAAATTTGTATTTTCCCAGAAGAGTCCTGCAAATCGCAAAATGATGCCTTGCCCATTCCGCGTTTGCTAATTAGGCGGCCTGCAATTGCAACATCCTTACCCTCTAAGCTTTCAAATTTATCTATAATGTCACTTGCATATGTGTCTTTATCAAACTTAACTATTTCAAATGGGTCTTTGCCCTCATCCTTTAATACTTTTAGCTTATCACGTCTTACCTGTAACAAATCATTTAAAGATTGCTCCTGATTTTCAATATTCTGGCTCATTTATATTCTCCCTATTTTAAATTTCGTTACTGTATAACTTCCAAAATCTTGTATTTCAAAACACCAATTGGAGCATTTACCGAGATGGTTTTGCCAGCCTTTTTACCCAATAGCTCTTTACCTAAAGGGCTATCTTCCGATATTTTATTGGAAAGAGGATCGGCTTCAAAAGAGCTGACAATTTCGTACACGCACTCATCTTTATACTCACAGTCCAAAACCTTAACTTTAGAGCCGACATGTATTTCATCCTTGCCCTCCCTTTCGCTTTTATCCGCAATAATAACTGCGTTTTTAAGAGTCTGTTCAAGCGTGGCTATCCTTGCTTCAATCATAGCCTGCTCGTTTTTTGCCTCGTCATATTCACTATTCTCTGAAAGGTCACCATAAGACCTTGCAAGCTTTATTTTATCAGCAGTCTCCTGCCGCTTAACTGTTTTTAGCTCTAAAAGCTCCTTTTCAATTTTCTCCTTGCCTTCGGCAGTTAAATTGATTTTTTTCATTATAATCACCCAATCTGTGACCTTAGTCACTAATAAATTTATGATAATATTTTTCAAAGCGGCTCTGGCTTATGGCCAAAGTCGCTTTGAGATTCCTTTAAAATATATGCGTAAAAAAATTACTTTGTCATTCTGGCTACTTCATCTGCAAAATCATCTGTTCTTTTTTCAAGGCCCTCGCCCTTTTCATATGTGACAAATTTAACAAGCTTAATATCAGCGCCTATCTCTTTGCTCACCTGGTCTAAATACTGGCCAACGCTTATTTTTGGCTCCTTAACATAGGCCTGCTCTAACAGACAGGTTTCCTGATAAAATTTATTAATTTTACCAGCAATCATCTTTTCTAATACCTGTTCTGGCTTGTTAGCAAATTTGGGATCATTTTTAATCTGGGCTAACAAAATATTTTTTTCATGCTCAACAACATCAGCAGGTACCGACTCTTTAGAGAGATAGGCAGGTGTCATGGCAACTATCTGCATACAGATATTTTTACCAGCCTCTTTAAATTTTTCATTAGCATTTGTAGTCTCAAACAGAGCTATAGCAGCAGCGCTGCCGCCGCCGTGAACATAGCTTACCAGCTCACCCTCAAGCCTTTCGAACCTGCGAATATTCATGTTCTCGCCGATTTTAAGGATTTTCTCTCTAAGTATATCTTCAACTGTAAAATCGGTATCTTCAAATTTACACTTTAAAAGCTCTTCAACATTCTTTGGATTATTGTATGCAGCAGCTTTTGCAGCGCCTGAAACCAGCTCCTTAAACTCTGCATTTCTAGCCACAAAATCTGTTTCACTATTTACTTCAATAATAACGCCTATTTTCTTTTCCTGATCAATATAAACATCAACCATTCCATCAGCGGCTATTCTGCCAGCTTTTTTAGCCTGTGCCGCAAGACCTTTTTCGCGCAGCACTTCTATAGCCTTATCAAAATCGCCGTCTGCCTCTGTAAGCGCCTTTTTACAGTCCATCATACCGCAGCCCGTTTTTTCACGCAGTGCTGCGACATCTTTAGCGGTAAAATTCATATCAGTTAACCTCCTATATTATGCTTCAACTGTTTCAGCAGGTTCCTCTTGAGCTTTATCCTGCTCTTCAGCCTTTGCCTGGTCATTTTCCTGGTCCTGCGTTTCGTCCTGCTGAATATCAGTAAACTGCTCACCCTGTTTACCTTCTAAGATTGCATTTGCTATTATTTCAGAAATAAGTTTTACTGCCCTTATAGCATCATCATTCCCAGGAATAGGATAATCAATTTCCTCAGGGTCGCAGTTTGTATCAACTATCGCGACAACTGGTATTCCCAGTTTTTTGGCCTCAGCAATAGCTATCCGCTCCTTTTTCGGGTCAACTACAAACAAAGCCGCAGGAGCTTTCTGCATATCTTTAATACCGCCATAGTTCTTTTCCAGTATCTCCATCTCGTGGCGAAGCTTTAGAACCTCTTTTTTAGGCAAAAGATCAAATGTGCCATCCTCCTCCATTTTTTGCAGCTGGAGAAAGCGTAATATGCTTTTACGAATGGTTTTGAAATTTGTAAGCATTCCGCCCGGCCATCTAACGCTAACATAGTATTGGCCAACCCTTTGCGCCTCTTCTTTAATCGAATCCTGGGCCTGTTTTTTAGTGCCTACAAACAGCACGTCTCCGCCCGCGGCAGCAATGTCCCTAATGAACATATACGCCTCATCGATTTTCTTTACGGTCTTTTGCAGGTCAATAATATATATACCATTTCTCTCGGTAAAAATATACTCTGCCATTTTGGGGTTCCATCTGCGTGTCTGATGGCCAAAATGCACGCCTGCTTCTAACAATTGTTTCATTGAAACTACTGACATCTTAATGTCCTCCTTTAAGTTTTTATACCGCCATATGTTGTTTTAAAGCCCCAACTGCGTTTAGCAGCAACTATGGACACACAGCATATGTGTGTATTACAAGTTTGCATTATAACATAAATAATTCCCAATTGCAAGCATTTTATTTACTAAATAAATTATTCCCCTTATAATCTATTGCAGCTATTATAGGGAAGTCAACTATTTTCATTTTTTTTATAGATTCACAGCCTAGTTCATCAAATGCAATTACAGTGCATTCTTTTATACACTTAGCATATAAAGCGCCTGCGCCCCCAATCGCACAAAAGTATATGGCACCATTTCGCTTTATGGCATCAACAACTTCACGGCTTCGTTCACCTTTGCCAATCATTGCTGTAAGGCCTAAATCGAGCAGCCTTGGCGTATATATGTCCATCCTCCCGGATGTGGTTGGTCCACACGAGCCGACGGGCATTTTCCCCTTGCCAGGGGTAGGACCAGCATAGTAAATTACCGCACCATCCAGCTCAAAAGGTAATGGACGAGAGCTGTTAAGCATTTCGTCCATTCTTTTATGTGCGGCATCCCTAGCAGTATAGATATATCCGCTAAGTTCCACTGTGTCACCCATATGTATGTTTTTAATTTCATCCTTTAGCTGGTCAACACATATTTTGTGATGCAAATTTTACACCCCAATCTTTTTTATTCAGCTCTAAACTTTTTAGAGTTATTTTGCAAATCCTCTTCAATTGAGTTAAGCTGTTGCTCAAACTCGTCCAGAACGCGCTGTATATTGGAAATTTTGATTAACATCTCATTTTTACTTTGAACTATATTCCCTTTTAACAGTGCAAAATCCTCTACAAGTTCATCATATCGCTGTACGGCAGTATTTATAAGCATAGCGGACCTTGAGTCTGCGTCCTGTATTATAGCTTCAGCATCGCTTTTGGCCTTAATCATAAGCTCAGCAAGTGCCTGGCGGCTATCATCGTACTTTTGAGCTTTCTGTTCATACTCTGACAGTTTTGAAATATCACTTTTATATTCTTTCTCAAGCTGCTCCCTTACCTGTTCAGTAATTTTTTGCTTAAGCTGCTGCTCAATTTCAGTGCGCAGTTTTTGCTCTAACTGCTCCTTTATATCCGCCTCTAGCTGGTCAGCACTGACTTCACTATCTGTATTCTCTGATTTATACTTTTCCAGTTCTGATTCACAGGCATCAAGCTCATTTTGCAGCTGCTGCATTTGTTCGTTAAGAGAATTTATATAATTTGTAACCTCGGCTTTTTTATAACCTTTAAACTCTGTCTTAAAAACCTCGTTTTCGGCCATGCTAAAGACCTCCCGCCTCATTTACTTTTAAACATTGTATCACCCTTACGACAAAAAATCAATTTATTTTTTATTGCGGTTTTAATATTTCCGGCAGCGAGCCAGTAAAAGTAAGTTTATCCTTTTCTATTTTTATCATATCATAATCCACATTAAACAGCTGTGTAAAATTTGAATTAGAATTAATAATAGGTTCAATAAACTTTTTATCTATTGTTATACTTTCCAGCGAAGCATTCTCAATTTCAATACCGGCTTTACCATCATCCTGCCTTACTATCTGTGCTGATATTGAAACCTGTTTATTCTTTATCATTCCTAGTAAAACCGAATATTTTTCAAGGTCTTTAAAATTTTGTTTTAATTTATCCACGTCATTTATAACTGCACTTATCTCGAACTTATTATCGTCCATTAGCTCAATTGATACATCTTTTAAGTATCCACTATCACTAAATAGAGTTCTGGTAACCTCGGTCAACTGATCCGATGTAAAGGTATATTCATTTACATCAGTGTTATAATCTATAAAAGGATAATTTTCTGATTCGATTATTTTTTGGGCATCTTCCTTTGCCTGATCAGCCAATGTTTTACCTTTAACAGTGCCCTTGTTAAGCATAAAAATCACAAACACAAAAATAATCGCGGCACAAATTATAAAAGTAATAAGAAAAGCAAGTATTGTTTTTATATGATAGTCTTTAGTATGCTTCATAATTTAATCTCCACCTTTGTAAATAGCATATTTAGTTTGTCCTTCAAAAATTACTTTTATAATGATTTTATTGATTTTAAAATAAAAATGGTTTATACTTTAAACGGTGATTTAAATGAATAAAACGAGAATAAAAATTTTAGTTAGTTGTCTTGTTGTTGCAGTTGTTTGTGTAACCGGTGTTTTATTTTATATTTCTACAGCTGATAAGTTTGAAACGACTTCAAACGGGCCTCAAAATACTGCGCCCCAAACTGAGCCTGAACAAACAAGCGCTTACCAAACTGAGCCAGGCGAAAGTAAGACTTCGCCTTCAGATACAACAGATAATTCGGACGATAAGGCACGATACGATGAAATTGTTGAAATATTGAATGACCCATATATGAAGCTGGTTAATAGGGACAACCTGTTAAGTTCTAGCTTTGTGCCTGAAAGCCTCACTTATGTTAATGATTACAGGCTTGAAAGTACCGCTGCAAGCGCACTTAATCAAATGCTTGCTGCGGCACAAAACGATGGGTACAACAACTTTGTATTCTACTCTGGATATAGAACGTACTCATCCCAGAAAAATAAGTATGAAACACGTACACAACGCTATTTGGATGAGGGCTATACACTTGAACAGGCACAGGCGAAAGCCGGCGAGTATATTGCTCCACCTGGCTCCAGCGAACACCAGTCAGGCCTTGCAGCAGATGTATGCATACCTGCAATAGTAAATAAATATGGTAATTTAAATGAGGCTTTTGATGAGACGGATGATTTTGTTTGGCTTAGAGATAATGCTCATAAGTTTGGATTTATACTAAGATATCCGAAAGGCAAAGAGAGTATAACAGGGTTTAATTATGAGCCTTGGCATTATCGATATGTGGGTATTGAACAGGCAACAATAATTCATGAGCAAGGCATCACCTTTGAAGAATACCACCAGAATCTACAAAACGAGAAAAGTGAACTTGAGGATAAATTGAACCTCAAATAAACTTAATTCTGTATAATTTATCACCTCTGCCAAAAAATATAGCAGAGGTGATTTTTTGTGGCCGTTATATTTTTTAGATGTATATTCTTATATTTTGTAGTAATTATAGCAGTTAGGATAATGGGCAAGCGTCAGATTGGTGAACTACAGCCATCTGAACTTGTAGTAACAATTCTTATTTCAGAGCTTGCTGCAATGCCTATGCAGGATTTGAATCTGCCGGTAATCGTAGGACTTATACCAATATTCGCTTTAGTAGGTATGGAACTGCTTGTTTCTATGATAACCCTTAAATCAATAAAGAGCAGAACGTTGTTTTACGGCCGCCCTATAATTTTAATATATAACGGTAAAGTAAATCAGCAGGAAATGGCTCGGGCAAGAGTTTCAATTGACGATGTTTTAGAATCAATGCGAAATAATCAAATTTTAAACATTGAGCAAGTAGATTTTGCTGTACTTGAAACAAATGGCCAGATTAGTATATTTCAGAAAAATATCAATCAACCTGTAACTTTAAAGGATTTGCAGATAGCACCAGAACCATCAACTGGCATACCTGATCCAGTTATAATTGACGGACGGATTCTGGACGAGAATTTAAAAAAGAACAATTTAAGCCGTGAGTGGTTAAAGCAAGCGCTTGCTAAGCAGGGTTATACCAGCGCTATAGAGGTTTTTTTAATGACTGTCGATGATAACAAAAAGGTATATACTATAAAAAAAGATACCCCTGATAGGGCTACAAAGGGGGCTACTGCATGAAAAGATCTGTAGTTTTCTGTATAATTATATTTGTTTCAATATTGCTTGTAATTTGTTTTGAAGCAGTATATAATAATATTTTGTATAACAAAGTAGATAAAATTATAGTTGAATGCCTTGAGAGTGACGACATTAATTTAATTAGGGATAAAACCCAAAAAATATATGAGATATTAGATAAAACAAGGATGATAAATAACAAATTAATACCGACTGGCATACTGGAGGATATATCTATGACGGTTGGTGATATGCAGCAATATATAAAGATTAATGAGTTGGGCGATTATAAAGTAAGTGCCAACCAGCTGCGTCAGCACTTGACTCATTTATACAGCACCGGACTTTCAAGAAATTTAAAACGCTTAAAAGGCAAGTAGCCAAATTTAGTATATTGGCATATACTAGCAGTGAGATGAATAATGGGAGTGAGGCGTTGTGAGAGGCAATAAGTGCAGAATAATAGGCGGGTTTCTTGCAGCGTTTGCGGCAGGAACAATCGTACAGATTTTCCTGCCCGACATTTTCATCGTTGCGTTATTTGCGGGCATAATACTTGTCCTGGGACTTCTTATGCTCAAAAATTAGAAAAAGGAGAAACGATTTATGAAAGTTATTGTATTAAAACCGCCAAAGATTATCCGTGGCATTTTAAAGGCAATCTTTAAAATACATAAGGAAGCATAAATAAGAACAGCAGGGCCATTGCCCTGCTGTTTTTTATTTATTTTATAGCCGCTTTTGCGGAATCTACAAGCGCTTTAAACGCATCCATATCTGTTGCAGCTATCTCAGCTAACATTTTGCGGTTAAGTGTAATGCCTGCTGATTTTAGCCCAAACATAAAACGTGAATAATTAATATCATTCATCTTACAAGCAGCGGATATACGTGTTATCCACAACTGCCTGAAATCTCTTTTCTTTTGCTTTCTGCCTATATATGCATTAGTCAGTGAACGCATAACAGCCTGGTTTGCTGTCCTAAACTGTTTGCTTTTAGCGCCATAATAACCTTTAGCAAGCTTTAAAATCTTTTTCCTTCTTTTGCGAGTGGTAACTGCACCTTTTACTCTAGCCATTTCATTTAAGCCTCCATTTCTTAATCTTATTTGTAAGGTATGAGCTTTTTAATAGTAGCAGCATTTGTTACATCAGCATATGCTTCTTTCCTAAGCCCTCTCTTACGCTTGGTAGATTTCTTGTTCAGTATGTGCGACCGAAATGCATGGCCTCTTTTAACTTTGCCGCCCTTAGTTATCTTAAACCTTTTTTTTGAGCCGCTATGTGTCTTGATTTTACCCATAATAATAGCCTCCTTATTTATTTCCTTTGCGAGTTTGAATGGGTGCCAGAATCATAATCATGTTTCTGCCTTCAAGCTTTGCCGGTTTCTCTATAACGCCGTTTTGTTCAACAAGCTTGAAAAAACGCTCAGCGATTTCGTATCCTAACTCAGTATGGGCCATTTCCCTGCCCTTAAATTTAACAACCACCTTAACTTTATCCCCGCCTGATAAAAATCTGTTTGCGTTTTTTGCTTTGGTATTAAGGTCATGCGTGTCAATCTTAAGTGTTAACTGAACCTCTTTTACTGTTACAATGTTTTGGTTTTTTCTAGCTTCTTTTTCTTTTTTGGATTGCTCGTAACAATACTTACCAAAATCCATAATTTTGCAAACTGGCGGATTAGCTTTAGGTGAGATTAAAACTAAGTCCAGGTTTTTCTGCTCAGCAATTCTCAGCGCATCAGCAGTCTTTAATATTCCAAGCTGTGCACCTGTTTCGTCAATTGCCCGTACTTCATTTTCTCTAATTGCCTCATTGATACTTAAATCTTTTGCGTTGATACTCCACACCTCCATTAATACAAAAAAACGAGCACAATATGCTCGTTCCAATAATAGAGTTTGACAAATAATCAAACCCAATCTATTGACCATAGTGAATAAATTCCTATGGTGAGAACAAGCATATGTTCCTCTTCTTTTGCTTATGTGATTATATTACCACAATAAAAAAATGTTGTCAACAGGTTTCTAAAAAATAATTAAAAAAAGGTATTTACAAATTGTAATTGATAAGTTATAATAATTAAGCGTTTTGCTGTTGTAGCTCAGTCGGCAGAGTGCATCCTTGGTAAGGATGAGGTCGTCGGTTCAATCCCGATCAACAGCTCCATCCCACCGCGATTGTATATAATTGCGGTGGTTTTTTATTTAAGCTCTGACTATTTGTCAGAGCCTTTTTTATTAGCTACTATTTTTTTATAAACTGCTTCAAGGTTATGAGAAAATGTTGTGTCTGCAAAGTTATCTTCATATCTTATTCTTGCGCGCTCTGCAAGGCTTTTTGCAAACTGATTATCACCTGCAATTTTCAAAATGCTACTGGCAACCTGCTCAGCATTTCCTATATCACACATTAAAGCCGTTTGTTCATCACCCGCCACTTCACATAATCCGGCAGCCTTAGTCGCTACTGCGGGAACACCTGCGGCAAACGCTTCAGCAAGGGTCAGACCAAAGCTTTCCACAATTGATGTAATACAGTAAATATCCATAGCATGATACGCCCTGTCTATATCTACAAGCTGGCCGACAAATACACAGCTTGACTGAATGCCAAGCCTGCGAGCATACTGCCTCATGGGTATAAGCTGGCTGCCTGCACCGCAAAGCAAAAACGCGATTTTATCATTATGAGAAAGTGCTATTTTTGCAGCATTTAAAAAAGTAGGATAATCCTTTTCCTTTTCAAACCTCGCAACTATTCCCACCAATACTTTGTTTGCGTCCACCCCAAAGCTTTTTTTACAGTCAAGCTTTTGCTCCGCCGTAGGGATTTTTATATCACTTACCCCATTATAAACGATAGATATCTTAGATGGCTTTATTCCCAAATCTATTAAATTGTTATAAGCGGTTTTTGATACAGCAATTGCATATCCGCCCAACAACCTATAAAGCAGCTTTTCAAAAAGTCCATACACTCCACCTTTTATAGTGGACATTGTATGTTTTGTAAAAACTGTTTTACATAAAAACTTGGACGCAATCCTTGCAGATGCGCTGCCATGGGCATGCACTATGTCATAATCTCCCGCTTTAATTATTTTTCTAATTACACCGATACTTTTAAAATCCAGCGATTTATCCGGCGCAATATCCGCTTCCATTACTTTTGCATCAACATCATCTAATAGGTCTTTTACGGCAGAGCCGTCAGGTATTACAAGTGCAGGCTCAATAAGTGTCTTATCATAACTTTTCAAATATGTCTCAACCCATTTGCCAGCGCCGCCTATATTAGAATCTGTTAAAATATGCAATACCTTTATCATTATGTAACTATCCTTACTCAAATTGTTTAGTATATGGTGGTTCCTCTTTAGCTATTGGTAAAAGGAAAACACCAGCACAACATATGCCAAGAATCACAGCAAAAACCAATGCAATTTGCCAATGCGCGATATATTGTATACCAAACATAAGCAAATTCAAAAGCACCGCTTCAAGTATGCTTATTACTAAGTATAAAAGCAAAGAAAAATACCACTTGACATTTTTAGTGTGAGTCTTTAAAAAATATATTATTAAACATATTTGTAAAAACATAAATAAAACCGAGATAACAGTAATTGATATGTGCGACCAAACAGGTTCAAAAACAGGTATTTCAGTTCCATTTTCAAATGCCAGCATGTTATTTTCTGTTCTGTATTCAATAAATCTAGAAGTTGCAGATGTAATTCCGACGTAAATAAATAAAAATATATTATAAAATGTCACAGCGCCGGCTATCCCAGCACCAAATCCGAATATAAACGAACTGCCTTTATCATATCGCTGTTCTTTAAAATAACCAAACCGGGCTATTAAATATCTTATAAGGCTGGTTGCCAGTATAATTATAGTAAATACTGTAACCCTATAGCTTAAACTGATATTTGAAGAGAGTTCAACATCACTAGCAAACGCCAGCTTAAATATTTGAAGTACGGCTATAAGCGCCGCCAATATAAATACTAGCCCTAATAAAAAATGTAAGATTTTAAATTTTAATTTTTGCTTTTTTAAGACAAAAACGCAAATTGTAAAACCCAATATTCCTACTAAGCTGGCAATACCATAGCTTAAAAGTGCGTTTGTCAACATTTTATCACCGTTTTTCTAGCTTTTTGCCCAGCAATACAACGCTTAAAATTATTGTTATTGCAAGTGCTAAAGCTGAAATTATATAAAGACCTATTGTCCATCTATAAAAAATCATAACGAGCATATAGTATATATAGTAAATTGAGGATAGAAAGAAATATGGACCTTTATAATTACCACTAACAAGCTTATATCCTATTAAAGACAACAGAACATAAATGACACCCGTACCTAAAACCATAGCCCCTGAAAATAGTGATAAATACATATCAAAGTGTGCAACATTTGAAATAATAAATACAACTACAGTCTGAGCGATTATTACACCGCCTGCAAACCCAAGCCCTGCATTATCCTTGTTATTTTCTTTTTCCAATACGTTGCGAAAAGTAATATATTTAATGGTCTCACAAATGAAATACATAAACACTATGATAACAGCGCCTATAATTCCTACCAGTATCATACCGTCATCTTGATTTTCAAATGTTAGGGTATTAAAAAACAAACTATTTAGTATTATCAATATAACAAAAACTGAAATAATTGCCGCAAAAAATGATACAAAGCCATAGCCGATTGTATCATATGCAGACGGCTTTTTTTTGTGCATTATTATCATATAAATAATTATTGCTACCGGAATTAATAACCCCAGCGGCAGCGACCATAACGTTGCTTTATCAAATCCCATTTAATACACCCTTTAATTAAATTATTTTAATAATAACATATGCTCATACAAAAGGCAAATTAATTTTTATACCAGGAGATAAACTTATTTTAAGGCTAATATGCAATTTTATGCGTTATATTTAAGCCTTGCAGCAGTCAATGTGTTTTTCATAAGCATGGCTATTGTCATAGGCCCCACTCCGCCGGGAACAGGCGTTATATATCCAGCCACCTTTGACACCTCATCAAAGCATACATCTCCGCATAACTTTCCATCCTTGTTTCTATTCATTCCAACATCTATTACCACAGCGCCAGGTTTAACCATATCAGCTGTGATAAATCCGGCTTTGCCTACGGCGCTTACCAAAATATCCGCACGGCTGGTTTTATCTTTAAGGTTTTTTGTTTTTGAATGGCATATCTGTACAGTTGCATTTTTATGTAACATAAGCATAGCCTGCGGCTTGCCAACAATATTACTTCTGCCGACAATTACACAATCCTTACCGGCAACATCTATATCAGAATACTTTAAAAGCTCCATGACACCGGCTGGAGTGCAGGGAACAAAATCAAAATTTCCCTGCATTATTTTGCCTACATTCCTGCTGCCAAAAGCATCTACATCTTTGCCAGGGTCAATACTCTCGATTATTAAACTTTCATTTATATGTTTAGGTAGCGGCAGCTGTACAAGTATCCCATGTATTTTATCGTCATTATTCAGCTTATCAATAAGCTCAAGCAGCTGAGCCTCCTGTGTACTCTCAGGCAGTTCATAAGACTGTGAGAAAAAGCCAATCTGCTCACACGCCTTTTTTTTGTTATTTACATATACTTTTGACGCGCTGTCATCCCCTACTAAAACTACAGCAAGGCCCGGTATCACACCGGTTTTTTCAATAAAACTTTGAGTTTGTTCTTTTAGATTTTGCCTTATTTGCTCAGATATACTCTTACCATCAATTATCACTGCCATTTTCATTCTCCTTTTCTGTTTCTAAAATAACATCGTTGTTTTCATCATTTTCCTCAGGTTTGTCCATTAAAGATTCAAACTGCGGCTCATAGTTTACATCCACTACTTTTTTGGCGGTTATAAAAGATTTTGACCTGAGCCTAAATACAATAATTAAAATTATTGCAGCAGCGCAAGAGGCAAACGCCAATACCATATTTATTCTGACTCCAAATAAATGTAAATTATATTGTGTATCACGCAGCGGCTCAAGCATTCCCCTGCCCAAGCCGTACCAAGCTACATACCATAAGAATACTTCGCCCTTGAATTTGCGAAGGTCAAGGTACCCAAGTATTAATACCAAACCTATAATATTCCATAGTATTTCATACATAAACAAGGGATGGACATATTCTGATATACCATTATATCCTACCCCCATTCGCCAAGGCAAGGTGGTTTCAATTCCATATACCTCAACATTAAAGAAATTGCCTAAACGACCTATAATTTGACCAATCAAAAGACCGATTCCCATCAGGTCCAGAACAGATAAAAAATTTATTTTTTTAAACTTGCAAACACAAATAACGGTTATTGCAGCAGCAATGACACCGCCGTAAATTGCAAGCCCGCCATTCCATACCGCAATTACATCATAAAATGAGTTGAAGCTTTCAATGTCGCCAAGTACATATGCAATTCTTGCTCCTACAAACCCGATAGGCAGTGCAAATAAAAGAATATCTAAAAAATCATCTTTTGAAATTTTAAAATAATCACATTTGTGCTGACAATAAAAAAACGCCACAAGTATGCCTATACAAATCAGGACAGCATACCACTTAATACTTAAATTGCCAATTGAAATTATGTTAGGATTAATAGTAATCTCGCCTATTCCAAGTCCTGGAAAAGATATTGTATTATACATTATTGTTATGCCTCCGGTTCAATAATAGAAATTGCAGCACGGCAAGGACTTAGCATTTTTTTAGCCCTGTCCATCACATCATCTGCTGTAATTTTACTTAGCGCTTCAATTGAATCAAAAATTGTATGGCCGGAGAAAGTAGCTGTAACCATTCTGTTGACTATACCGCTTACATTATCCATAACAGTTACTAAATCGCCATAAAGTGAATTGCGTATTGCAGTAAATCGATTATTGTCATTACCATTTTTAATAAACTGGTCAATTTCCGATAATGCGGCATTATAGACTTTGTCCGCATCAATGCTTTCGCCGCTCAATATTCCAAAACCAAAAGTCTCAGAAAGGTCATAACCATAGGCAAACTCCTGGTTTATAAGTGCTGACTTATATAAGTCATTATAGAACCTGGATGACTTACCAAACAGCATTTGTAAAATCAATAAAACTTCTATCTCTTTTTTTGCGATGTCATAACCGTATATACTAGTGTCATTGTCCTTAAATCCGATATTGAAAAGAGAAGTTGAAACAGGCATTTTCTTTACTTTTTTCTGCGTATTTACTTCAGCTTGTTCAGAAATCGTATATCTTGAAATATTGCTTTTACCACTCTTTGTTAAAATGTTATCACATACAGGCATTATGTTATCAAGCGTTAAATCTCCCGCAACGCACAGCACCATATTTGAAAGACTGTAATAGGTATTGTAGCACGCCATTAGAGTATCGACATTTAGCGCACGGATTTCATCCACTGTACCCGCAATATCCCTCTTGACAGTGTGAGTTTTATAAAGGCAGTTTAGCAGCCCAAAATACCCCTGCCAAGACGGCTCATCATCGTACATGCTGATCTCCTGTGCAATTATGCCCTTTTCCTTTTCAACATTCTGTTCTGTTAAATAAGGGTTAGTTATAAATGACAGAAGTATATTTAAATTCTCTTCAAATTTATCTGTACAGGTAAAATAATAAGCGGTTTTATCATTTGAGGTAAAAGCATTGGCCTTTGCACCTGTTTTAGCATAAAAGTCAAATGCATTGCCGTTTTTGCCTTCAAATAATTTATGCTCTAAAAAATGGGCTGTGCCATCAGGAATATCAATAGTCTTGCCCCCGCTTTGGGCTGTAATGTTAATAGAACCGAATTTGGTTGCAATCATAGCAGTCTTTTTAGACTTGCCTTTTGTTGGCATAAATAAAATCTTAAGCCCGCTTTTATGTTCTATTTCATAATACTTTGACTGTGTCTGCCTATTTTCAATTATCTTCACTTAGCACCTCCGGGTTCTCCCTTTAGAAAATAAACTGTATCAAGTTTAATACCTTTTGCCACATTTACTACACGCTCAATATCCAGTTTTGAAACCTCACTGATGTGATATTCAGGATTCATATCAAGCCCCATAAGCTCATTTTCTTCAACAAATGAAGCCAAGGCCATTTGAGAGTCGTTTAAAGATTTATAGCTATCTATCAAATAAGACTTAGCGTTATTGAATTCCTCTTGCGATATCTCGCCGATTTTAGATTTATCAAGCTGATGTATTATTTCATCCCTTGCCTTGTCATAATCGCCCGCTTCAATACCGCTGTATACAAACATAACATTTTTTATTGGGTCTACGGCTGAAGCACAGTAATAGCACAGTGACATTTTTTCTCTAACGTTTAAAAATAGTTTTGAATTAGGGCTTGAACCATAAATCACATTAAATAGCTTTAAAGCAAAAATATCCTTTTGCGCATTTTCACCAAGGCGGAAGCCTAAATTAAGCTTGCTCTGCTGCGTGTTTAATTTTTCAACTACCGTATTAACGCTTGACACATTATTAATAACCTTTGTATCAATGCCGGCTCTGTCTGCTTTTGTCATTTTGGATGTGAGAGGTTTTAATAAATCAATAATATTACACGGCCTGCCTATAAACTCAATAATAATCTTAGCCTCATCTAAAAATCTTTTATAGTAGCTATAGAGGGTTTTTCCGGTAATACTTTCAATCTTTTGCAAATCACCAAGTTCTGAAACCCCATACCTCTCCTTTTCAAACATTATTGATTTTAATTTGTTAAGCGAATAGACTTGCTTATCATTAAATTGTGCCTTAATTTTATCTTTAAGATTTTGCTTTTCCTGTTCAACAATGTCATCCCTAAAAGATTCGCCATCTAAAATAGGCTCAAAAATAACTGAGTTTAAAAGCTCGATTATATTTTTTGAAATCGGCTCATTATTTAGTGCAAATATATCGTTCAAATAGTAAACTGTAAAGGATAACACCTGTGCTTCTCCTTTTTTGCTTACTTTAGTAAATAAGCCGGCGCCGTAATTTTGCTCTAGTAAAAAATTAATTTTATCCATCTCTCCATACTTCGATGTCCCACGGTTTAAAACCTGGCTTAATAGAGATATATATGTGGATTCGTCTTCATCAAGCTTTTTGACATATTTAACTGTTAAAAAGTCAGTTTTAAAATTATCTACAAAAATACTGTTTATAACAACTCCGTTATTTAATTGTTCCCGTAATGTCTGCATAAGCTCCTCCCGAAACATTGATAGGATTATTATACCATAAAACAAATAAAAATAAAGGCTTTTTGAGTAATTTCCCCAAAAAGCCTTTTTTTATTAAGTTAAATCATTACACTAAGATAGCATAATCCAATGCAAGAATCAATATAACCAATACTATTGACAATACAATTGTTATTTTCCCAAATATACTGTCACGTGTACGGCCTTTATTCTTACTGTAATATGAATCAGAGGTAGAACTACCGTCAATCGCGCCTAACCCCTTAGATTTGCCCTGCTGAATCATAATGCAAACAATAACAGCAACTGCAATAACCAATATCATCGAGCCCAAAATTACTCTAATAGTTGTCATGTACTTTCAACCTTCCAAATTAGATTCCAAATTATGATAACATATAACATTTAAAATTGCAAGTTTTTTTAATAAAATAATAATTTCAAAATTATTACAAAAAAATATCATATTTTAGTTTTCCACATTATTTTTAGCTTAAACTAAAGAAAAAACAGCTAGATATTAACATTATCAACAGGCTTTTGAACAGATGTTATGTAAACTATATTTTTATTACCCTTGCTTTTTTTAATATAGCCAAAATTAATAGAACAACAATATTTATAATCAAAGCGCTCATAAAC
>ERZ826242.1391-NODE-1391-length-26595-cov-5.118839_pt1 | contig 26595 bp, 18 predicted proteins | sample MGYA00519871_ERZ826242 | MGnify/ENA primary metagenome ERZ826242 (study PRJEB31778, sample SAMEA3449226) | human gut metagenome | biome: human gut; feature: human-associated habitat; material: faeces | place: United Kingdom | collected 2010/2012 ...
GCAGTTATTTGGTTATGAGCAAGTAGCGAAGCGGATTGCGAATATCCGCTTGACTGGCAGTTCACAGGATGGATTATGAGGGATACAATGATAGGATTTTATGATTATACAGTAATATTGACATACATAAGCTTGGCATCATCAATCTTGGGAATGATTAGTGCCTGCTATGCAAGAATAGGCTGGGCAATCTTTTTTCTGGGTATGTCTGGTCTTCTTGATACATTTGATGGCAAGGTAGCCAGAACAAAGAAAAACAGAACAGAGGATCAGAAACGCTTTGGCATTCAGATAGACTCGCTTTGTGATATTGTCTGCTTTGGCGTCTGCCCTGTAATTATCTGTTGGTTTTCAGGAATGCAGACACCGTGGGAAGTTTCAATTTTGATTTTTTATTGTCTGGCGGGATTGATTCGTCTGGCATATTATAATGTAATGGAAGAGAAGCGTCAGCAGGAGACTGATGAAAAGAGAAAGTATTATCAGGGTCTTCCGATCACTTCTATTGCAGTCATTTTACCATTTTTGTATGCAATCTCAAATCTGTGTCAGGATAATTTTGAGATCGTGCTGAGTCTTGCGATGCTGCTTACCGGTCTTTTATTTGTACTTAATTTTAAATTTCCAAAGCCGAACAACAAACAGCTTACTGTGCTGATCATTGTTGTGGCAGCAGTTGTTCTGTACCTTCTGTTTTGCTTTAACTGGAAGGAATATTATGGCTGGAATTTATCTGATCTAATGTTCTGGAAACACAAAAAAGGATAAGACAAAATTATGAAAGAAAAAACAAGCAGACTTTTAACATTTTTATATACAACATCAGTTGGAAATAGGCTTCTTCGTATTCTTGTCAGTCCGGTCGTATCGAAGGCGGCAGGATGTGTGATGAACAGCAGATTATCTTTACTTGCTGTTTCTGGCTTTATAAAGTCACAAAATATTGATGTGTCAGAGTTTGAAAAAACAAGTTTTTCTTCCTATAATGATTTTTTTACAAGAAAGTTAAAACCAGATGCAAGATTACTGGCGCAGGGAGATGATATACTTATCAGTCCATGTGATGCAAAGCTTACGATTTTTCCAATCACGAATGATTCACGCTTTTTGATCAAACAAGGTCAGTATACAGTACAGAGTCTGCTTCGTGATGAAAAACTGGCAAAACAGTTTGAAGGCGGTATTTTGTGGCAGCTTCGCTTAAGTGTAGATGATTATCACCGCTATATTTATCCAGTGAGCGGTAGACGTTCTCATGAGCGCACAATTAATGGTGTTTTCCATACGGTGCAGCCGATTGCGCTTGAACATTGCCCAGTATATAAGGAAAACACCAGAAAGTATTGTGTTATTAAGACGAAGGAATTTGGCACGATTTTAATGATGGAAGTCGGTGCAATGATGGTTGGACGAATTACCAACCATGAAGCAGAGCCAGGTTATGTGACTCGCGGCGAGGAAAAAGGATATTTTGAATTTGGCGGCTCTACCATTATACTTCTGACGCAAAAAGGTGCTGTTCTTCCAAGAAAGAATATTTTGTACCGAAGCGCCAGGGGAGAAGAAACGCGTATAAGACAGGGAGAAAAGATAGGAAAAGTTAATAATAATCAGCGATGATTTTTTACAGCGGCAGCTTAAGGATGATAGTACTTCCTTCGCTGTCGCTTTCGCTTACATAAACTGTTCCATTATGAAGCTGTGCAATTTCGGCAACTAGTGCAAGTCCAAGACCGGCACCGCCCATTGTGCGGCTTCTTGATTTATCAACACAGAAAAAAGGTGTAAAGATTTTTTCTTGATTTTCAGGAGCAATGCCAATTCCTGTATCCTTGATGCTAATTAAAGCAAATCCATTTTCATCTTTTATATTAATGTGCACACTTCCATCGGGATGATTGTACTTGATTGCATTTTCAACAAGATTAAAAACAGCACGGTAGAGAAGAAGATAGCTTCCAGTGACGATACAGTCTGTTTCAGATTGGGAAAGCTTAATCTGTTTTTGATCAGCAATTGGTGCAAGATCACAGAGAACTTCATCAGCGAGTGCTGCAAGGCTTATTGTATCAGAGCGTTTTACACGCTGCATTCCAGTTATATCAAGCAAAATCGAAGCTAAATGGCTAAGACGGTTTGTCTGCTCAAGAATCGTGGAAAAAAGTGTCTGGTATTCTGAAACGGAAGGTTCTTTCTTTTTGGAAAATACTTCAAGATTTGTCTGCATTACAGCAAGCGGAGTTCGAAGCTCATGGGCTGCGTTGGCAGAAAACTGCTTTTGAACGTCAAATGCGTTATTCAAACGGGCAAGCATCTGATTAAAGGCTTCTGTCAGCTTAGAAATTTCATCATGGCTTTCTGGAACATCAATGGAAACAGAAAGATTCTGTGCCTGAATATCAGAAATTTTTTTACTGAGGCTGCGAAGCGGAGCAAGGCTTTTACGTGTAAGAAACCAAGTTGACAGACTGCTTATTAAAATAACAACAATGGTTACAGCAAGACTTTTGATCATGAAAAGCTGCTTTGTCTGGGCAAGCTGATCATTAATTTGCGGAAACAGCATAGATGGATCAACCTGAAATGTGATAGGGGAAGAGCCATTCTGATCAATATGGATCACGTAATCGTGCAGATCATCCATTCCAGAGACGGCAGAATGACTTATAAAAAAATACATAAAAATGCAGGCAACTGTGACAAGAAGTGTTGTCAGCGCAGTAAGACGCCATTGAAGCGTCATTTTTGCAAAGAAGGAGCGCAGAGGCGCTTTTTTTTGTGTGTGAGTCATAAGAATCCTTTCCTTATTTAAATGTTTAATCATTACAGCAGTCTGCGTTAAGCAGATATCCTTCGCCTATCTTATTTTGAATAGGATCGTATCCAAGAGCTGCGCGAAGCTTCTTTCTAAGCGATGAGATATGAACACGGATGGAATTACTGAAGCTGTTGACACTTCCGTCCCAGATATGCTCAATCAATTCTTCAGGACTGATTACCCGATCTGGATGAAGAAGAAAATATTCTAACAGGCTACTTTCTTTTCGCGTTAGGGAAAGTGGCATATGATCAATCTGGGCAAGTCTTGTTTTTGTGTCAAATGATATGCGGCCGCAAGTCAGGCAGATATTTTCCTGAATAAATTTGCGCCGTGTGAGGCTTCGTATTCTAGCCTCAAGCTCTTCAAAATGGAAAGGTTTTGTAAGATAATCATTTGCACCTAGATCAAGTCCCTCCACCTTATCCTGAATTTGAGTTCTGGCAGAAAGGATGATAACTGGTGTGGATGAGTTTTCAGCGCGAAGCTGCTGTAAAATGGAAAGACCGTCCATTCCTGGAAGATTAAGGTCAAGCAAAATAAGATCGAATGGTTCTGTCAGACAAAGATCTAGTCCTTCATTTCCGTCCATGCAGGTGTCCACCTCGTATCCATCAAGGCGAAGTCCTTCAGCGATAGAGCTGCAAAGCTGTGCTTCATCTTCGATTACTAAAATATGCATATCTTCATTTCCCTTTCAAAAATAGTTATTTTTTTTAAGTATATCATACGAATAATAAAATAGTTGTAAAAAAATAAAATTTCTTAACACTGATTTTATACAGCGTATGTTATAATCGCCTCAGATCAAAACAAAGAAAGGAAGGATCATAAGAAATGAGAAGAAATAGATTACATATTGGAGTATTAGTAAAGGCATATTTAGCAGCAGGTGTGATTGGAGTATCATCCTTAGGTGCATTTGCAGCGCCTGTATTTGCAGCAAAGAATGATAGCAACAAGGAGACAACGACTGGAGAGGCAATCCCGGCAGGAGAGGCAATCCCGGAAGGAGAGGCAATCCCAGCAGGAGAATCAGTTTCCTCCGATATGATCTCTGGAACATTTACACCATCTGAGATTTCCTGGAAGGTTCAGGATTCTTATGAGTTTCCATTCATGGGTCTGAACTTTACATTAACAGATAAGCTGTTAAAGCAGATGGAAGATGGAAAGGTTGCAATGCTGACAGATGAGAACTGGAATGAGGAAGGCGATGCAATTTCTTATGCATTCTTTAGCTGGTATACAATGACAGAAGAGCAGCGTGATGCTGTCATTGAGAAAATGGGAACTGGCTATGATGACTGGGTAAAGAGTCTTGGAAAGATTGGAACTCTTGGAGTATACAGTACAGATGTGACAGATCAGTTAGATGAACTGACTGGTTGCACAGAGCACACAAAGCTTGGCGAGAGCAGTGATGGAAAATATGAGTATTATTTAAGTATTAGCAAGGATGCAGATAAGAAGCTGAAAAAGGAATTAGAAAAGACAAAGACAGAGCTGACTGACATGGCAGAATTTCAGCAGATGTCCGCATTCGATCAGCCAATCGATATGGTGCAGCAGGATGGCGATAATGTTGGAAAGTTTGAGATGACAGGTATTGATAAGAAAACTTATACTGAGGATATGTTTAGTGAGTATGATCTTACACTGGTAAATGTATTTACAACATGGTGCTCACCATGTGTTAATGAGATTCCGGAGCTTGAGAAGCTGTATCAGGAGCTTAAGGATCAGGGCGTTGGTGTAACAGGTGTTGTATTAGATACGGCAGACAGCGAAGGCAATCAGGACGAACAGGCCATCAAAAAGGCAGAGCTTCTTCAGGAAAAGACAAAGGCTACCTATCCATTCCTGATTCCGGACGAGAATATGATGAATGGACGTCTTCAGGGCATCTCCGCATTCCCGGAAACCTTCTTTGTAGATAAAAATGGAAACATTGTAGGCGAAACATATTCTGGAAGCCATACACTTGAAGAGTGGAAGGAAATTGTGGAAAAAGAGTTAAGCGCAATCAAGGAAAATAATTGATATGAAAATAATGCAAAATAAAATGGTGTCTAGGGCGAATGCAGCCCTGGACTCCAAATGGACAGGACTTTGTCTGGCAGTGGTCGGACTGTTGATGATGGCGTTTGGTATTTATCGCGGTGAGATGGCAGTTGTATTTACTAAGGCGATTAATATTTGTATGGAGTGTATAGGAATTGGATAAGAAAATGGCTCAGGAAAAAACAAGTAAGAAAAAAACAAATAAAGTAAGTGATGCAAAGCGCCATGGCATTCAGGCAGTGTGGGCATTTTTGACAAACAGCCATGTATCAGGCTTTGTAACAGGAAAAATTTATACGGGAAAATTAAAAAATGTCTGCGTACCTGGACTCAACTGTTATTCCTGTCCAGGAGCCGTCGGAGCCTGTCCAATAGGTTCTTTGCAGGCTGTTGTGGGCAGCTGGAATTTTAAGATGGCTTATTATGTTGTTGGCTTTTTGATTTTTATTGGAGCCATTTTTGGAAGACTGATCTGTGGCTTTTTATGTCCATTTGGACTAATACAGGATCTGTTAAATAAAATTCCTTTTCCGAAAAAAATTCGTACCTTTAAGGGAGATAAGCTGCTTCGCAAGCTGAAATATGTAATATTTGCTGTGTTTGTTATTTTGCTTCCTATGTTTTTAGTGGACATTATGGGACAGGGCTCACCATATTTTTGCAAGCTTATATGTCCAGCTGGAACGCTTGAGGGCGGTATACCGCTTGCACTGTTAAATAAATCAATGCGCAGTGCACTTGGTGCTCTGTATGTTTGGAAGAATGCGATTTTGGTTGTAACAATCATTCTCTCAATTATAATTTACAGACCATTCTGCAAATATATTTGTCCGCTTGGAGCATTTTATTCCGTTTTCAACAAAGTATCGTTTTTCAAATATCGTGTCAACAAAGAAAAATGTGTTGGCTGTGGAAAATGCGCAAAGGTTTGTCGTATGCAGGTAGATCCTGTTGTAAACGCAAACAGCCTAGAGTGCATTCGCTGCGGACGCTGTAAGCAGGCTTGTCCAACAGGAGCCATTAGTTGTGGTGTAAGTAGGGAAAAAAATAATATATAAAATTAGAATAACTTTACATCTGGCAAGGCGAAAAAAGCCTTGCCTTTTTTTGTGAAAAAGCGTAAAGTGAACCTTGTAACATTGAGAATGAATCTGGTGCTAGAAAAAATTTGACGAGAGAAAAAGGAGAGAAAAAGCGATGAAGATTCCATTTGACGTGAAGATGTTAACAAGTGGGGCATCCCTTTTAGAGCAGGAGAAAGACAGTGCTTTATTGAAGCTGTCAAAGGATGGAGCGGGTATTGTACTGCCGTGGGATGTAATGAAAAATGAGCGCTACTTTATGTTTCAGATTGAGACACTTGAGGAACATTGTGATGCTTTCAATGTGTATGTGTATGGCAAGGATGATGAGCCAACGATGACGATTCGTTTTGGCATTCTTCCGCAGATTACAACACAGATTTGTTTGGATAAGGAGTGGTTTAAAGCAGGTGTGCTGTTTCCAGAGGCACTTCCGGGGGAGCTTAAGATTGTCTGCCATGGTGGACGAATTGTGCCAGAAGAAATTACACGTATTGAGATGAAGACTATTCCAGTATTTCATGATATTACCGTGCGTATCAGCAACATGGCATTAACGGATACATACCCAGAAGATGTTAAGCTTTTGAATGTTAAGCTTGTCGATAGTCTTGGACAGAATAAGCGAAAGGAATGGTCAGGCAAGACAAAGGATATTGAGTCGTTAAAGAGCATTCTTGAAAAACAAGTTAAGGACGGCGAAGAAGGTTATCCATTTGAAAATTGGTCAAAATGGGGCGGCTGGAAAAATAAAAAGCTGGCCAAGGGCACAGGCTTTTTTACAAAATATAAGGCAGATGGCAAGTGGTGGCTTGCAGATCCAGACGGTTATGCGTTTTTTAGTGCAGGACCAGACTGCGTGAATGTGCCAGTGGACTGTCGTGTTGATGGAATTGAAAAATGGCTGGATTGGCTGCCAGATGAGAAAGAACCGGCATATGCAGAAATGTTTTCACCAGACCGCGTATTTAAGGATAGAAAAAGAAATGCAAAGATGTTTTCCTATGCAGGTGCCAATTTATATCGTGTGTTTGGTGAAGACTGGTATCAGATATGGAAGAAGATGATGGCAGGACAGCTGATGCAGATGGGCATGAATACGCTTGGCAACTGGAGTGATCAGCGCCTTTTTGAAAATACACCGATACCATATGTAACTTCACTTCCAGAATTTCCGGAGACAAAAAAGAAAATTTTCCGTGATTTTCCAGATGTATTAAGTGATGAGTATAAAGAAAACGCGAAAAATAATGCAAAGGCACTAGCAGCAAGGAAGGACGATCAGATGATGATCGGTTATTTCCTTAGAAATGAGCCAAGCTGGGCATTTGTGGATAATTTGGTGCTGGCAGACGAGGTACTCTATAATCCGGAGCGCACAGTATGTAAGGAAAAGCTGATTGCGGCTTTAAAGGAAAAGTATCAGACTGTGGAGGCATTAAACACAGCATGGAACACAAAGTTTAATGACTTTGACGATCTGTATCAGCCGATTCGTGATGCATCAGCTAAATCTGAGGCTGCAAAAGAAGATCAGAAAACATTCTCAAAAGAGATGCTTCGCGCTTATGTTGAGATTCCGTCAAAAGCATGTCGAGAAGTCGATCCAAATCATATGATTCTTGGTATGAGATGGGCATGGATTTCCGATCCAGATCTTGCAACGGGATGGGAGAATTTTGATGTATTTTCCATTAACTGTTATGCAGTCGATCCAACAGAAGCAATCTCGCATGTGGTAGAGCTTGGTGTAGATCTGCCTGTTATGATTGGCGAATTTCATTTTGGAGCACTAGATACAGGCTTATCAGCAACAGGACTTGAGGGTGTACTGACACAAAAAGATCGTGGAAAAGCCTACCGCTATTATTGCGAGCGTGTAGCAGCTCATCCAAATGGTGTTGGCTGCCACTATTTCCAGTGCTATGATCAGTTTGTTCTTGGTCGTTTTGACGGAGAAAATTATAACATTGGTTTGTTTGACATTTGCTCACGTCCATATCAGGATATGGCGTCTTATGTAAAGCAGTGCAGCGAAGCCATGTATGAGATTGCGGATGGCACAAAGGTGCCTACAGATGAAAAGGCAGAAAGTATTCCGATGATTGCGTATTAAATTTGCAATTGTTTTTTTATTAAATTTTTGTTAGGCATATGGCATATATGGAAAGGAAATAGTATTATGAATAAATTGATGAAATCCGAATGGAGAGACCGCATCGGTCATTGGGTGCGCACACTCAAAGATGATTTTTATCAGCCGCTTGGTGAGATTCAATGGGAGGCATTTCGCACAAATGAACAGCTCTCACTTGGTGAGGCAAAAAGAGAGCAGTTTGTTTCGGTAAAGCCAGGTTTTACTTGGGGAAATACATATGAATATTGTTGGATGAAGGGACACATTCAGCTAAGTGAGGAAGCTAATGGCAAACGTATTGTGATGAATTTGAAGCCAGATGGTGAGGCAACACTGTTTGTAAATGATAAGGCTTTTGGTACATACCGTGCGTCTTGGGTTAATGAGCCGCATCATTATATTGTAGACAATGTGTTAAGTCGCTGTGCAAAGGGAGACGAGCAGTTTGATATCATGATGGAGGTCTATGCTGGTCATTATTATCCAGAGGCACCGACAGGAGGATGTGCGACAGGTCCAGTGCTTCCGGGTTCCTATACAGACAAATTAGAAGAGGGAAAGAGACGTACATTAGGACGCTGCACTTACGGAATTTGGAATGAAGATGCTTACCAACTTTTTATGGATGTAGATACACTTGGACGTTTACTTGAAGTACTTGACAAGACAAGCCTTAGAGCGGCAAAAATAGCAAAGGCATTGGAACAGTTTACATTGATTGTTGATTTTGAGCAGGAACGGGATGCCAGAATTGAGTCTTATAAAAAAGCGCGTGAAGCTTTAAAGCCAGTGCTAGAGGCCGAGAATGGTTCGACAATGCCAGTCTTTTATGCAGTGGGAAATGCTCATTTGGATTTGGCTTGGCTGTGGCCGATTGCGGAAACCGGTCGTAAAACCGCGCGTACATTTGCGGCGCAGCTTCGTCTGATTGAGGAATATCCAGAATATAAATTTATTCAGAGCCAGCCAGCAGAGTATGAGATGTGCCGCAAACTGTATCCGGAACTTTTTGAGCGAATCAAGGCGGCTGTCAAAAAAGGACAGTGGATTGCAGAGGGTGCCATGTGGGTGGAACCTGACACGAATATGGCAAGTGGTGAGGCACTGATTCGCCAGTTGCTGTATGGAAAGCAGTATTATAAGGAAGTATTTGATGTAGACAGTGAAGTGCTGTGGCTTCCAGATACGTTTGGCTACACAGGGGCATTGCCACAGATTTTAAAGGGGTGCAAGGTCAACTATCTGGTAACACAGAAGATCTTTTGGTCATATAACGAGGGTGAGCAATTTCCGTATCATTACTTTAACTGGGAAGGCATAGACGGAAGTAGGATTGTGTCATTTCTTCCGACAAGCTATACTTATAAGACTAATCCTAAGCAACTTGAAGAAGTGTGGAAAAACAGAAGTCAGCTTCAGGATCTGGATGCCTTTTTGCTGCCGTTTGGCTATGGCGATGGCGGCGGTGGTCCAACAAGAGACGATATTGAGTATGCAAAAAGAGAACAAAATCTTGAGGGTGCACCGAGAGTTGAACTGTCTGATCCGAAGAACTTTTTCAAAAAAATGGACGAAGCGGGTGGACCAGTCAATACTTATGTAGGTGAGCTGTATTTTAATGCACACAGAGGAACCTACACCTCTCAGGCAAAAGTAAAGCAAAATAATAGACGTGCTGAGTTTGCACTTCGCGAGATGGAGATGTGGGGAGCATTTGGTCTTTGTAAGGGAAATGTATATGACAGTGAGAAGGCTGATGCTCTCTGGAAGGAATTATTGTTAAATCAGTTTCACGATATTCTTCCAGGCTCCTCGATTGGAAGAGTTTACGAGGAAGCAAGGAAAGCTGTTGGCGGTGTAATTGAGACAGCAAATAAACAGGCAGATATATATATGAGTCAGCTTGTAACAAAAGAAAATGAAAATGATGTGACGCTCTTTAACTCATTTGGTTTTGAGAGAAAGACAGTGGTAGAGCTTCCAGAAGCATTTGCAGACGGTGCAAAAACCTTTGAAGGAGAGGAAGTTTTTGTTGAGAAGACACCGTTTGGCGTTAAGGCATGGGTAACAATCCCACCGTGCGGAGCTGTTACACTTGTTCCATACAAGAAGAAAAATGTGGAGCAAAAGGCTGTGTCAGCAGAAAAGACCACGGACGGCATTGCGCTTGAAAATTCACAGGTACGCGTCAAGATAAACAAAAAAGGCGAGGTGACAAGTTTTGTCCTAAAGGAATCAGGACGTGAGTTTGCAGCAGATGCCTTGAATTGTTTCCATTTTTATAAGGATGTACCACGCATGTTTGATGCATGGGATATCGACTCAAATTATAGGGAGCAGGAGCTTGAAGGAGCATTTGATGTGTGTACCGAGCTTGTGTCAGATGGAATAGAGGCAGTCATTAAAGTTACAGGAAAGATTGGAAATTCTTCATATACACAGTATATTCGTCTGGCAAAGGACAGCAGACGTCTCGAGTTTGATACAACGATTGACTGGAAAGAACTTCATCGCCTGCTAAAGACTTCATTTCCAGTCGCGGTTTATGCAGAAAATGGAATCAATGAGATGCAGTTTGGCTATGTAATGCGCCCAACTCATCGTTCAAGAGAATACGAAAAAGATCGTTTTGAGGTATGCAATCACAGATACAGTGCGCTGTGCGATGCGTCTCACGGTGCAGCCGTATTAAATGACTGCAAGTATGGAATCAGCATGAATCAAAATGCGTTAGAACTAACTCTTCTTCGTGCAGCAGCAGCGCCAGAAATGCGTGCAGATAATCAGGTTCATCATTTTACATACGCGTTTACTGCTTGGGAAGGTGATTTTGCCGGATGTGATGTGGTAAAGCAGGGCTATGAACTAAATGAAAAGCCAAGACTGGTGCCGGGATGTGTGCCGACATTTAGCATGGCTTCTGTAAAGAGCGGCACAGTTGTCTTAGATACTATAAAGCCGGCATTAGACAGAAGCGGTGATTTGATACTTCGTCTGTATGAGTCTAAAAAGGCAGCGGGAAAAGCACAGATTTTGCTGAATGTTGATGCAAAGAAGGCTTGGCTTTGTGATATGCTGGAAAATAAAGAGCAGGAGATAGTAATAAAAGACGGCATGTTAGAGCTTGAGTTTGGTGCATTTCAGATTCAAACGATTCGTCTGTCGATTGAGGAAGCTATGGCATAAAAGAGCCTGCAAATGAAAAGACAGAAATCATTCCGATGATTGCGTATTAAATGCGTTTTTATAAGCTGGATAAAGGGGGCAGGAAACTGCCCCTTTTTGTGGTTTTTATCCTCTTGGATCTTTTGCAAAGCTTGGGATCTCTACACAGGGCTTTTCATAGACCCAGCCTTTGGCAGGGCCTCCCGCTGCATGAAACCAGTTCCCTGTAACTTCGTTTACGACATGAAGTCCATTTTCATCTTCTTCCATTTCAAATAAAAGAATACGTTTCTTTGGGTGATCATTTGGGCAGTGGCATGCCATCATTAGCTGACCGCCAAAGGTATAAAACAGCATTGCATGACCGCCGTCAAGTGCATACAGTGGTTCTGATTCCTGATCCCATGGCCCCAGAATATCACCAAAACGGCTTGTTGCGTAGCCCACAGCATATGCGCCTTTTTCTGTAAAGCTAGACCAAAGCATAATAAGTTTTCCGCCAGGAAGGCGATGTAAAAATGGTCCGTCTGTCACATAGCCGCCTTCTTTTGCGCCTTTAGCATTCCATTTGCCATCGGATGCTCTAAATAAAATGACAGGATCACCAATTGCTTCGCCCAAATCATCAGACATTGGTATGGCACAAATTTGACCATCACCAACCTGAAGCCACTCATGACAAAATACCATCCATGGCTTGCCTGATCGGTCAACGTATAATGTTCCATCAAGACTCTGCCATCCATCTGGTGTAACAGCTTCTTGACGAATGGGTTCAAATGGTCCTTTTGGTGAATCTGATACTAAGCACTGACATTTGCGGTAATGACCATCTGCACGAAATGAGCTGAACAGATAATAGCGTCCTTTCCAGATATGAACCTCTGGTGCCCAATAATCCTTATCTGCCCAGAAATTATTTTGACGAAAACAAATCTGTGGCTTTGACCAGTGAATCAAATCCTTACTTTCAAGTACATAAAATACACCGTGTTCTTTGTCAGTTTCCACATCGGGGAAACGTTCTGTATCCGCAAACTGTACATAAGTGTAGTAGCAGCGGCTTTTTGGATCTGCCAGAATAAATGGGTCGCTGATATGGACATCTCTCACATGGTAAGGATACTGTTCCAGATCAACTGTGTCATCACTACAATAAAAACGCATGTTGTTCCTCCTTAAAAAATGATATCTTTGCTATTTTTGTAGATAAAAATAGCTTCCTTTACTGTACAACATACCACATCGCTCATCAAAAAACGATGTCAAATTTTATATTCTTTTTGTGTTTTTTTGACGAGCAAAAAATAATATAAAAACCCTACCACTTTTTTGCATTTTGAGCGATAATGGAAGTGACAAAAATTAAAACTGGGAGACAGAAAAATATGGAAGCAGAAAAATTAATAGAAGCACTTCACACGGTAGAGAAATTAAAAAGAACGATGCGTCATTGCTACACATCAGATGACAGGAAGGAAAGTGTAGCAGAGCATTGCTGGCGAGTGGCACTGATGGCATATTGGATGGAAGATGAATTTCCAGAAGTGGATATTAATAAAGTAATTAAGATGTGTCTTATTCATGATTTGGGCGAATGTTTTACAGGTGATATACCATGTTTTAAAAAGACAGAGGCTGATGAAGAAACAGAGGAAAATCTGCTTTATCAGTGGGTAGCGACACTTCCAGAGCCACTTAACGATAAGATGCGGACACTTTATCAGGAGATGAGCGAGCTAAAAACATTAGAGGCAAAGATCTACAAGGCACTCGACAACATGGAGGGAGCACTATCTCATAACGAGTCAGATCTTAAGACCTGGGAGCCGCATGAGTATGAGCTGACAAAGAATTATGGAATTGATAAGTCGCAGTTTCATCCATATATCAAACATCTGCGCGAATGTATCCGGCAGGAAACTGTGGATAAGATTATCGCAGCAGGAAGAAATATTACGTTGGCAGAAGAATCCGACAAAGATGAACTTCTAAAGCTGTATCGCTCAATGATAGGCGGTGCAGCAGACTGGAATGAATATTATCCTTCCATGGAAAATATTGAGTTTGATATTGCACATGACAGCCTGTTTGTCATGAAAAATCAAAAGAGAGAAATCATTGCGGCCATTTCAATTGATCACGACGAAGAAGTGGATAAGCTTGATTGTTGGAGCAAGGATTTTCAGCCGTCAGCAGAGGTGGCACGCGTGTGTGTCAGAAAAGATTTGCAGGGACAGGGCATTGCAAAAATGATGATGGAACACGTATTTACCGTGCTTCGTGAGCAGAAAAAAAAGAGTGTTCATATACTTGTGCGTGATAATCATAAAGTAGCGCTCAAGTGCTATAGCGATCTTGGATTTGTTCTAGTCGGGGAGTGCGAGCTGTTTGAAAAGCACTTTGTCTGTATGGAAAAGAAATTATAAAAAATCACCCATTTTTCTGTTGCTACAAAATACAATTTTCCAAATTTGGAAAGATAGATGAGAAAAAATAAAAATCGCGGAAAATAAAGGAAAAACGCGAAAATAATAGGCCATGATTCATTTTTTAACGGTTCGAAAACGTTAAAGTAAATGCATATGGGGGGTCATTTTTATTGTAAAATGACCGTTCTTAAAAGGGAAAAGAGATGGTATATTAAAATATAGAACGAAATAGTTTGAAGAATTTAATTTGGCAGAGGCAAATGTACAGATTTGGATTTAACAGAAAGATGGGAGGAAACAAAATGAGAAGAAGACGATTTATGGCACCGGCAGTAGTGGCGATGCTTTTTGTGAACACAATAATACAGAATGCACCAGCAGAGCAGACCGTTGAGACAGAAGCGCAGGAAAAGGAGGTAAAAGTAAACAGTCAGACAACACAAGCAGCGCAAAGTCTGGAGGAGGCGAAGGTAAATCTTGATCAGGCAAAGAAAAATACACGTCAGGCACAATCAGCGATGGAAAAAGCAGATCAGGAAGTAAAAGACGCACAGAAAGTCAAGGCCGATGCAGAGGCAGCACAAACGGAAGCAGTACAAAAGGAAGCAGCAGCAAAAGAAGCAGTTGAGCAGGGATTTTCTGAGAACAAGATGCAATTTGAAAGCGAACTGCAGGCAGCAAATGATGAGGAATCGGCAGCGCAGACAAAAAAGGAAGCTGCCGATGCAGCACTTAAAGATGCACAGTCGAAAAAAGCGAAGGCCCAGACAAGTCTTTCTGAGGCCCAGAAAAAATATGATGAAGCAATTGCTAAAAATGGTGAGCTGACGCAGGCAGATGTCGATCAGGCGAACACGGATGCAGAGGAAGCAAAAAATGCGGTGACAGAGCAGGAGTGTCAGGTAGAATCCGCGCAGAAAGCAGCCGATGCAGCAAAACAGGCATTGGAGACTGCAAAACAGGAGTTTGATAATCTGGGGGGCGCACAGGCACTGCAGGATGCAGAAAGTAAAAAAACGACTGCTCAGAAAAATGTAGAGCAGGCTGAAAAAGATAAAGATCAAACACAGCAGAATTTAGAGGCAGCACAGAAAGAACTGGAAAATGTACAAAACCAGCTTAACAGTGCACAGAAAGCGTTGCAAACCAGTACAGCTGCACAGACAGCAGCGGATAATGAATTAAAAGATGCGCAGGATCAGAAAGCTTACGTCGAGACGTTGCAGAAGGATACCGATGACAGAAAAATTCAGTGTGAGACACAGATCAACACGTTGAATCAGAGCTTGAAAGAGTATGAGGGAAAAATTATAACTGAACAGTATTCATTGGATTCCTTAGAGAAAAAAATTAAGACAATAAATGACGATTTGCAGAGAGAAGGGATCCCCCAATCAGAACGTGAATTTCTAGAGGCACAACTCGCTGATACTCAGGAAAGTCGTGATGCTAGCAAGAACCAGCTTGATGCTTACATGGAAGAGTATAATAAGCTTACGAAAGAAAAAAAATCGTGGGAAAAGAATTTGGAAACTGTGAACGAGAATTTAGCGACTCTGAAGAAAATGCAAGCCGACGCAGATGAAAAGCTTCAGTCAGCCGAGACCGCGGCCGAACAAGCGCAGGCTGCTTTCGAAGATGCTCAAACAAAGTATAATGTGCTTACGACAAAGAAATCTTATCAGGAAACGCAAGTAAGCGAATGTAAGACTCAATTAAAAGACAGAGAGAATGCCTTACAGACAAAGCAGGATGAACTGAATGCGATCGAGAGCCAACTGAAAATTTTGAAACAGGCAGAGGACGCGGTAAAGTCGGCAGAAAGTGAAAAGAAAAACAAGGAAGCAGAGCTTAGTAATAAGCAGCAGGATCTTTTGGATGCACAGGCAGCAGCGGATGAGGCAGCTAAGACCTACCAGTCTGTCAAACAGAAGCTTGAGGAAAATGAACAGGCAAAGTCTGAGTTAGAGCAGGCCAAGAAAAATGTTACCGTGGCAGATGATGCCTGCAGTAAAGCGCAGACGGAGTATGATGCGTTGGTGCAGGCATGGAAGGAAAAACAGGCGGCGGCTGCGGCATTAAACGAAAAGCTTCAGGCAGCCCAATCGTGTGACTGGGAAAATGGATATGAATTTGATGCGGCACTGGAACAATCTGACGAACGTTTTTCAAATTTAAACAAATTGATTCGCACCTATATTCAGGCAAAAGAGGCGGAGACTGCGGCAGCGCAGGATCTGCAGGAAGCTAAAAAAGCAGTGCAGGATGCAGACACGGCAAAAGCGGCAGCAGAACAAAAGAAAGCAGCAGCAAAAGAAGCAGTGGAGCAGGGATTTTCTGAGAACAAGAGGCAGTTTGAAAGCGAACTGCAGGCAGCAAACGATGAGGAATCGGTAGCGCAGTCAAAAAAAGAAGATGCCGATGCAGCACTTAAAGATGCGCAAGCGAAAAAAACAGATGCCGAAACGGAGCGTTCCAAAGCCCAGAAAAAATATGATGAAGCAATTGCTCAAAATGGTGAGCTGACGCAGGCAGATGTCGATCAGGCGAACACGAATGCAGAGGAAGCAAAGAAAGCATTGGAGGCAGCAAATGATGAGCTGGCAGCTGTACAGAAACAGCTTACCTCAGCACAAGAATTGCTGCAAAATTGTTCTGACAGGAAAAAAGCCGCAGACGAAGACTATGATGAGGCAGTCAAAAAAAATAAGCTCAATGGTCAACAGACATTAGAAGCAAAACAGCAGCTTGATGAAAAACAGACGGCATTGGACAATGCAAATGCAAAGTTGACACAGGCAACTGATGTTGAGACTAGCGCAGAAAAAGAGGCTGCAGCAAAAGATACAACACTTCAGCAAAAACAGCAGGCGCTTCAAACAGCGAAGGATGCGGCAGATTCAGCTGCAAAGACCAAAGAGTCTGTTCTGCAGTGCTTTGAAGCAAATGAGCAGGCAAAGCGAGAATTCGAACAGGCGAAGGAAGATGCTGCAGTAGCAGAAGATACAGCGGAAACGGCACAGGAATGGTACAGTCAGTTATGTGCAGCAGTGACGAAAGCAAAACAGGAGTATGCTGTCGCGCTGGCAGACGAAGCAATTGCACAGGAGATATATGATTCCTTCTTAAAAGAACAGGAGACGAGCGAAGAAGAAAGCAGCTCATCTGAAGAATCCAGCGAAGAACAAACATCGCCATCAACCTCACAGGAATCACAGGCTCAGACTCAAACCCAGAGTCAGACGCCAAGCTCCAGTCAGGAAGAAAGCCAAATAAAAGATGTTGTTCTCGGAATTGAGGATTACAGTATGCTATTTGGATTGGGATTAGCAGGAGCAGGCGGCATGCTTCTCATCTGGCTGGCGTTAAAATTCAAGCGTATTTAAACATTTTTTCCATCTTTAGGGGGCTGGTTAGTACACTAGCCCCCTAAACTTTTTGAAATCTGATATGGGAAATTTCAGTAAAAGAAAAACGAGAAGTTTACTAGTCAGAGCTAGCTGCAGCACCATTCCACTTGTCAAATCCTAATTAAGTGTGATATACTGCCCACAAATGGTCGTATTTGTGACGAAAGAACGAGGGGGGAGTTTGTTTTCGGAACAGATAATTATTTTTGCATAAAGATAAAAACGCGCAGAGCGCAGAAAAGAGGAAACAATGGAGCTGATTCATTATTATGAGGATGTGAACTACTCGGTCATAGAATGGCCGAGCATCCAAAGTTTCCCTTGAATATCGATCATTCTATTTCCGCCCCTTTGAGAATAAGTCCACACTACACAATACGAATAGCACAGGCAGATCCTCTCCAGACAATCCATCTTACAGTCATGCCGTAAGAAGACAGTGGTAGTTCCTATGTTCTGCTCTAGTCACAGATGAGATCCTGCAGCATCATGTAAGATGTTACAGAGTCCCGTCTGCTTTCATGCAGATGCTGCTTTTTTTTCTTCATATGCGATGTGTCGTTTTTCATATACGATTCGAATCGCATTCTGTAAATTCTTGTGACTGTATTGGTGTTCCTTACACAATTCCAGTATCTCTTTATCACCTGCCCGGTTTCTGATATTAACAGCACCAACGTGGTCTGCATCATCCTGATACCCGCAACTGGTACAGCAGAATCCTTTTGAGTGTCGGTTCTCTGCATTCAGATTGCTGCATACCGGGCATACCTGACTTGTAAAATCAGGTTCCACCTCAAAAAAGTCACATCCTTTTTGATTCAGTACTTCCATCAGCTTTCTTTGAAGCTTTCCGCGGGCAAATGTGGAAAACATTCCATTAACCTTACGGCTCTTATTAAATTCCTTAATGTCCAACTTCTCAATCGTAGTCAGTGTATCTTTGGAAATGCTGTCCACATAGGTTGTGACGGATTTCTTGATCTCGTGATCCAACAGCGCATAGTAGCAGCGCTTTTTGCGATACGGGGCTTTTGCCGTCTGAATCATTCGTTCAAGATGATCCATCTTTTTGATGAGAGAACGTCTCACATCCTCAGGCAGATCATGTTTTCTTAAAAAGTGCTTAATCTTTCGTTTCTTGTTTCGAAGGCTCGCGAGCTCTGCAAAGGCAGGCTCTACCTCTTCATGATAAAAGTCAATTACCGGACTCATGGAACCGATTGCCCTTCCGTCAGATGTATGAAAACAGTCCGAGATTCCGGTATCCACTCCAATACAATTCGTTGTTGCAGGCTGCTGTCTGGCTGAATCATAGGACCAGCCAATCCGAAGATTCCCTTTTCTCACCTGCATCAGAACAGTTCCTGCCATCTTATTATTCTGAATCTTATGTAAAAAATGGCCGCTGGTATCAATCGGGATCGTGATTCTCTGTCTTGTTTTTAATGGATTTGTAATAATGATTACATAGGGCATTTTGGTATCTGTTGATTGTTCGATCTTCATTAAGCGTGAATCCAATGGAACTGATACGAAACGAAGCTTTGGGACACGATACTCCAATGATTTTGAAGCATATCGCTCCTGAAACTCCAGCTGCAGATTTGAAAAATCCTTTTCCGACATTTCATGAAGTTTTTTTGCACAGTCCTCATAAAACGTGCCTTCTATCTGTCGCATCGTTTCTTCCATCTTTTGCTTTGAGCATCCCATGACAGACATCGCAAACAATACTTTTGACTGTGCAAATATCCCCATACCTTCTGACAAAAGATCAAGTCGGATATTATTCAAATGCCCCGATACCTGCACGACTGCCGCATCAAATGCATTCTGGCAAAATGCAGAATTGATTCCTTCTGGACGAATGGCTTTTTCCAGCTTTCGCATTTGGGGATCCTTCTTATCATTCTTTACCAGTTGAAGTACGATGTCAGGATTCTTTTCCAACAGCTCAATGTCACGATTGATCAGAGCAGTATACGAATTCTGCATCTGTCGTAACACGGCAAGCTTTTCTTTATTCGGCCGACCATACAGAAAAACACTCTTTGTAATGGTTGTCTGAAAAGAACTGTTCTTTTTCTTTCTTGCTTTTGGCATAGCCCCTCCTTTCGTTAGTACTGTTTTGACTGGTGTTCAATATACTTGCGGATGGTTTCTTCTGAGATGTCCCCAATCGTTTCAAGGTAGTAAGAATGATTCAAAAGCTATCCTTTTCACAGCTGTTGGCGTAAGTCTGGAAACTTTTCGTACATCTCTCTGCGGTATTTTATCGACCAGGCAATATGATAATTGATGTTATACATGCAGGTACGTGCATGTTTTAGGTTATATTTTTCATATATATTATATCATATAGTATACATATAGTCAATAAACAATTAAAATATATTATACATACAGTATTGCTCGATCTTGAGGGAACCATTTACCTTTCCTTAGATGGAAACTTTGACAAGGTATTCCCGTATCTTCCGCGATTTGGTCTTGGATTAAAGCTTCCAAACGATAAGACCGATGTAACATACTACGGATATGGTCCATATGAAAGCTATTCCGATAAGCATCGTGCATCTTGGGTAGATCGTTTTGATACAACAGTTGATGATATGTTTGAGGATTACGTTTTCCCACAGGAAAATGGAAGCCATTATAACTGTCAGTATGCATCTGTTGGAAATTTGTTCGCAAAGGGCAAAAAGCCGTTCAGCTTCCAGGCATCACGCTACAGTGAAAAGGAGCTTGACGAAAAGGCACATAACTTTGAGCTTGTTCCATCTGATGGCATTTATGTGGCGCTTGACTATAAGCAAAGCGGAATTGGTTCTAATTCCTGTGGTCCGAGACTGGCAGAGAAATATCAGATTCGCGAAGAAAAAATTGAGTGGGAGATAAGCATTCGATTTGACAATAAGAATTAAGTGAAAGTGCAGTAAATAAAAATATGGTTTTGAATATTTATATGAGGAGGAAACTTAGATGCTTGCAGAATATCACGTAGGAAATCGAACCAGACTTTATGAAAAGCTTACGGCAGGAAGTCTTGTCGCTGTTTTTTCAGGAGAAAACACCTGGAAAACTGGCGATGAAGATTACATGTTCTTTGCAGACCGAAATTTTGTTTATCTGACAGGGCTCAAAACAAGTCGTCAGGCTGTTCTTCTTGCTACAAAAGAAGCAGACGGCAGTGTGCATGAACAAGTGTATATTCTTCCTTCTGATGCATATGCAGAGCGTTGGACTGGTGCGAGAGTTAAGCCGCAGGAGGCACAAGAAATTTCAGGGATTAGTGATATACGTTTTGTGGATGCATTTGAACGTGATTTCAAGGCACTGGCTGTCAGCGGCCGTTACGAGAAATTGTATCTTGATCTGTACCGTTTTACAACAGATTGTCCAGATCGTCCTGCACACCGTCTATTAAAGCATGTTCAGCGTGATTTTCCATATCTTCAGATTGGAAATGCCGATGTGCTCATAAGTGAGCTGCGCCTGATCAAACAGCCATGTGAAATCGCTGCGCTTAAAAAGGCAGAGGAGATCACAAAGGCAGGAATCCTTGCAATGATGCGTAATTCTCGTCCGGGGAAATATGAATATCAGTACAAAGCAGATTTTGACTATGCACTTGGTCAGTTTAGCCCTGATGGTCCTGGTTTTCCATCAATTATATCTGCCGGAAATAACAATTTCTGCATCCACTACTATGGATATACCGGTCAGGCAAAGGACGGCGATATGATTTTAAACGATGTCGGTGCTCAGTATGACGGACTAATCACTGATGTTTCTCGTGGCTGGCCATGCAACGGTCATTTTTCAGAACGTCAGCGCACATTGTATGAGTGTGCACTTGCCACCTCCAATTATATGTTTTCAATCATCCGTCCAGGCATGCGCATGTCAGATGTTGATGCAACGATTCGTAAATACAATGCAGAGCGTCTGGTAGAAGCTGGAGTGATGAGCTCTGTCGATGAAGTCGGAACGTATATGTGGCATGGCGGAGCACATCATATTGGCTATGATGTACATGACAGAGTAAAGCGGCCAGAAATCATAGCACCTGGTATGGTATTCTGTATAGATGTAGGTATTTACCATGAAGAATGGGGAATTGGCTTCCGCCTAGAGGATAACTGTCTTGTTACAGAGGATGGCTGTGAAAATCTGTCCGCTGGCATTCCGCGTACAATAGAGGATATTGAAGCAGCTATGCGCGGAGAGTAAAAATAATAATAAAATAGAGCATTTTTAGAAAAGTATAAATATTAGATTAATCGGCAATAGCCGTCCAGAACAAATATGATTTCATATCGTTCTGGGCGGCTGTTATCCTTTTAATCCTTCTGTACTAATACCTTCAACAAGGTATTTTTGGAAAAATAGGAAGATAAGAAAGATTGGAATGATGGATAGGGTGGACATAGCGAACATACTTCCCCAGTCAGACTGAGAAGAAGGATCAGAAAACATTTTTAGTGCGATGGATAGAGTATATTTTGCTGGAGAATTCAGATAAAGCAGAGCTCCGAAGAAGTCATCCCAACGCCACATAAAGGAGAAAATGGCGGTTGTGACGATAGATGGTTTGATCAGAGGAAGAATAATCCTTAAAAATATTCCATAATAAGTGCAGCCATCAATTCGGGCTGCTTCATCAAGTTCAGCTGGAATACCACGGATAAACTGCATATTCTGGAAAATGAAAAATGCTTGTCCAAAGAAATAAGGAACGGTTAGTGGTAGGATTGTGTTGACCCAGCCGAGTTGTTTGAAAATTAAAAATTGTGGAATCATAATTACTTGAAAAGGCAGCATCATGGTAAGCATAACGCATGAAAACCAGAATCCTTGTCCACGAAAATGCAATCTAGCAAAGCCAAATGCAATAATAGCAGAAGAAAAGACGGCACCTATAGTTGCGATGATAGCAATAAGAAAGGAATTAGAAAAAAAGACACCAAACGTATAGCCACCGAATCCTTTCCAACCATTGATATAATTTTCAAAGTGAATTGTATCTGGAATTAATCGGTATGATTCTCGAAAAATAGAACTACTTTCTTTGAAAGAGCTCATAACCATCCAAAGAAGCGGATAGATCATCAGGAAGCCAAACAAACATACAAGTACATGATAAAGAATATTATGAAAGCGCTTGCTTCGCTTCATTCCAAGTTTTCTTGATAAACTCATAATATCACCTCTCTGATTCATAATAAACCCAGTGTTTGGAGGAATAGAACACAAGGCCAGTTATAATAGAAACAACAATAAGAAGAACCCAAGCCATTGCGCAGGCATATCCCATATCGTAATCAGTAAATGCTTTTTCATATAGGTACAAGGCATAAAATAGTGTACTGTTGAGCGGTTTGCCACCAGTAATGATGTAACCAGAGTTAAATACCATAAAGCCGTTGATCATCTGCATAACCAAGTTAAAAAAGATGGTAGGAGTCAGAAGTGGCAGTGTAATTTTGAAAAAGCTTTTTGCTGCACTTGCTCCGTCTACTCTGGCTGCTTCATAATAGGATTTTGGAATCTGTTTCAGACCAGCAAGAAAAATTAACATGGAGGAGCCAAATTGCCAAACAGAGAGTAGAATTAGAACCCAAATTGCAGTTTTAGGATTGCCAATCCACGAAATTGTAACATCTAGCCCAAGTGCTTGAAGAATTGAATTGATAACTCCGCTGCTGGAAAAAAGCTGTTTCCACATGACAGCAACAGCGACACTACCTCCAATGATTGAAGGCAGATAATAGACTGCGCGGTAAATACCAGTTAATTTGGTCTTTTTTGTCATAATCATGGCAACGACAAGAGCCATAAGCAGTTTCAAAGGTACAGATGCAAAGGCATAGAAGAATGTTACTTTCAAAGATTTCAAATATTTAGAATCCTTTGTGAACATTTTGGCATAATTTTTCAGACCAACCCATTTAGGCGAGCCAAGAATACTATAGTCGGTGAAGGAAAGATATAGAGAAGAAATCATTGGAATTATGGTAAAAACAAGAAAACCAATGATAAATGGGAGAATAAAGATATAACCGGCAACCGACTGCTTGCATAAAAAATTGGAAATAGATACTTTCTTTTTTTTCATCTAAACACATCCTTTTTTAAAACAAAGCGTGCGCGAATTAACGGCACGCTTTATTACTAATTACCAATGTTAATTGTCTGCGTTTGCTTTTTCAGCAAGAATTTCTGATCCTTCTTCAAACACCTGACTGGCGGCATCTTCAGGTGTAATTTCTCCGTAACGAACCTGTTCAGTTAGATCGTCTACTAAAGTACCAATTTCACTGGAGCCAGATGGAGATGGTGGATCCATAGGAGTTGCGACTGCATTGACATCGTCAATAAATTTGTAGACAACTTTATCATTATCAGACAGCCGCTCGTCGAAGGAAGCAAGAACATCGGAGTCAACCGGCACACCGCGCTCTCCATTTAATATTTCGTTGGCTTCAATAGAAGTCGTGATGAAATTGATAACATCGGCAACAATTTCTGGATGTTCTGTTGTCGAAGAGCCACATAAGAATTGGCTAGATTTTAAATATTGAACCTGCTGTGTGTCATCTTTCATAACAGGCCACATGGTAATGCCAAGCTCTCGGCCAGAGGTGGAACTGATAGTTCCATATTGATTTGAGTTGGAAAATGAATTCCAACAGGTCTGATCAATGATTGGCATAGTTTCTGTGACTGTAGGATTTTTTTCGGTTAGAATTTCCGGAGATACGTGCCAGTTAGATTTGCTTGCGTCTGCAATCATCTGGAAATATGTAAGAAATACACTGTCATCATCTACACCGAACGCAGTTCCATCTTCGGAAAATTCTGAGGTACCGATTCCACGGAATAACATGCCCAGAACCATTGAATCAATATAGGTTTGAACACCAGTTTTGTCATAAATGGTTTGGGATATATCGAAAAATTCATCCCATGTCATTTGCTCAGGAATAGTAACACCTGCAGCTTCCACAGTTTCTTTATCATAAAAGAGTGCTGGAGAGTTTAGACCAATGCACATTGCGTAAAGATCATCGTCAAATGAACCACTGGCAAGAACTGCTTCAGATACCCGGCTAACATCCAATACATTGGATTCTACAAATGGTTGAAGATTCAACATCAAATTTTGATCATAATAAGAACGGATTTGACCATAATCCTGCTGGTAAATATCTGGTAGAGATCCTGTTGCAGCTTGCGTTGACAGCTTATCGAAATATCCGTCCCAACTAGATGGTTCAGTTTCAAATGTAACATTTGGATGCTGCTCGGTGTAAAGATCGAGTGCCTTTACAGTCAGGTCATTTCGTGTTTGGTTGCCCCACCAAGCGACGCGGATTGTTATTTTTTCATCGTCTGTTTTGTTATCAGAAGCAAATACAGGGAGTGTGGCGCAACTTACCAAGCTGGCAGTGAGTGAAATAGTTACGAGTGATTTTGCACGTACAGTCATAAAAGATGACCTCCTTTTTCTTTGATGGTTCCATTATAGAAAGAAAAAGATAGTATGTAAATGCGGTAAACCGACTTGATGCATTCAAAAACCGACGTAAATCTTGTAGCGCTTGCGATTAAAAAAATGGACTATATAATAAGATAAACAAGAAAATAAAGGAGTAGTGGAATGAAAGGAATTTTGCCAGAAGTGCGTGTTAGCAGGATGGGAATTCGGAAAAAAATGCTGTTAATGTATGCCACTGTTATATTTACGATGACGGTTGTGACAGCTGTTATTTTTATGTGGATGAATAAACGTTATGCAGAAATGTTATATCAAGAAACAACTGATTCATTGTTTCTGATTTCTAACGAGATGAAGCTGTATCTTGATGGTATTGAAGCAGATTCTTATTACATGGTAGCAGATGCGTCATTGCAGTCAAATTTGTCTGCTTATCAGAGTGCAGCGGATGGCTGGCAGAAACGTAAGCTGCGTAACCAGATCGAAAGTAGCGTATATAATTATGCAGTTGGGAATAAATATATAAGATCAGTTACTTTGATAACACCGGAATTTTCAGTGTGTAGAGGAAGTTCTTCCGTACAAGAGTCAGAAGCATATTTGGAACAGTTAAAGCAGCAGGCAAATGAGGAAAACGGGAAAGCATTCTGGGCGGTTAGCCAAGAAGATCCGTCAACAATTCTTATGGTTAGGTCGTATCGTGAAATTCACAATTTGAGTCTGAAAACATTGGGATACCAGATTTTTCGAGTTGATATGAAGCGTATCGCAAATCAGTTGATGGAAAATTATAGTTACTTGACAAGCGAGATTCCGTTGATTATTTTGGATCAGAAAACATCTACAATATTGTATCCTGATCCAACGCAAATACAAGAGAATACAATAACAATGATTCAGCAGCTTCCTGAGGATGGATACAAAATTATTCGAGATGGGAAGAAAAATTTGTTTTCTGTTGTACACATGGTTGAGAAGCCACGATGGAGATATTATTTGTTTATTCCATATAATTCGATTTTTAGTTCAATCCAAAACTGTATTCTGACTGTATTTTTTAGTTTGCTTGTGATAACTGTGGCCATGCTTGTTGCAGCGGGATGGTTTTCGGCTGGAATGTGTAAGCATTTTTCGATACTTCAGATGAAGATGAAGCGAGTAAGCAGTGGTAATTTGGAACCGATGGCAACTGATTGTAATTATCAAGATAGAGGCGATGAAATTGGATTCTTGAATTGTTGCTTTGATCAAATGCTATTGGATCTGAGAAGATTGACAGAAGAAAATGAAAAAAAACAGCAACTGTTAAGAGAAGCACAGATCAGGTCTCTTGAACAGCAGATGAATCCACATTTTCTGTATAATACATTAGACTTAGTATACTGGAAGGCAAAGATAAATGGAGAAAAGGAAATTTGCACAATTACAGAGTCATTGGCAAAGCTCCTGCAGTCTTCATTGAGCTGTCATAAAGATGTTAATTCTTTGAAGCAGGAATTGGAATTGTGCCAGTATTATATGAAAATTCAGAAAATGCGATTTTGCGAGAAATTGATTTATCAGGAAAGGTTAGATCCGACATTGTTAAATGCACAGGTTCCATATCTTTGTATTCAACCGCTGTTAGAAAATGCAGTTAAATATGGGGTGGAACAGGCGCTTGATTTTTGCACAGTAATATTGAGTGCAAAAATAGAAAATGGAATATTGATTATTTCAGTTGAAAATGATGGAAGTGAAGCACCAGAGGATCTGATGAAGATGCTTTATCAAGGAGAAAAGAAACCTCAGGGGCATGGAATAGGATTGATTAACATTGATAAGAGAACAAAACTTTTGTTTGGATCAGAGTATGGGATTTCAGTTGAGAGTAGTCCAGACTTGGTGAGAGTTCTTCTTAAACTTCCATTTCGACAGAAATAAGAAAAAGGCGCATTGAACAAGCCAGAATGGAATTTTAATTTGGGGTAAACTACAGACAGT
>ERZ826242.1400-NODE-1400-length-26496-cov-12.167392_pt1 | contig 26496 bp, 28 predicted proteins | sample MGYA00519871_ERZ826242 | MGnify/ENA primary metagenome ERZ826242 (study PRJEB31778, sample SAMEA3449226) | human gut metagenome | biome: human gut; feature: human-associated habitat; material: faeces | place: United Kingdom | collected 2010/2012 ...
CGCCCGTTGTCTATCTAAAATCTGATATCCAATTATCAGGAGAGGGAACACAATCAAATCCGTATGTTATTGAATAATCAATAAAAATTAAATATTATAATTATAGTTAATGATAAATAATGATTTCTGAGTAGCCAGGAGTCATTTTTTTAATATAATACTTTGTGAGAAAATTTTATAAATTTGCTATTACGAAAAACTAAAAAAAGTGTTATAATGGAAAAGTGCTTTTAGAAAGGAGAGATGAGAATGCCAAAAACAAAAAAAGAAAATTTTATATTTTCTCTAATTATGTGTTCATTTATGTGCATAATTATGAGTGCTTACAATATGATCTTACACAACGGTCTTTCTGAAAATACGCTGATTATTTGGCTTAAAAGTTTAGGACCAACTTTTATAGTAGCTTTTGTAATTAGTTACTTTTTAGTGAATCCTAATGCTAAAAAATTAAGCTTTAAATTAGCTAAGAATAAGCCACAGTATACAGGATTGTTTATTACTTTATTTATGGTAATTGGAATGGTTTTATTAATGGGAATGTATGGAACTATTATGTCAGGTGGAATTGATTCACATTTTTTAACCAATTATTTAATTAATATCGGATTTTGTTTTATATTTGCCTTACCACTTCAATTATTTATAGTAGGACCGATGGTTAGGGGAATATTTAGTAAAATAGTTAGCTTTAAATATGCACAAACAGAAAACGCTTAGGGCGTTTTTTTCAATGAATTTTATTAATAAAAAAGCCACTTATTTATTTAAGTGGTTTGCTTTAAACTTTTATTGATTTTTAGTATATGTTTTTTGATGAGATGTTTCTTCAGCTGGTTCATTAACCTTTTCGATAGGTGTTCCTGGTTGCCAGCACTCCACAACCCGTGTGTTAGGATTATAAGTGGCTGTAGCTTCCACAGTTTCGACATTGGTATATATATAATATCCCCAAGTTCGATAAGTTTCTGTTTGCATTATGTACCCATCTAATCCTTTTAGTTGTCTAGAATTAGCTGTATGGTCATATTTTAAAATGTGCGTATATGGTTCAAAGGTATAAGTTTGATTTTTTTCATAATCTCCATTTTTAACTTTTGGGCTAAATAATTCTGGATTTTCTTCTTTTGTCCCTTGGTCTTTTGGTTGTTCTGCTTGTGTATTTGTACTTTCAGAGCTATTAGAACCACATCCAGATAATGTTGATGCGCTTGGGATTAGACTGAATGCGAGTAAAGTAGCTAATCCGGCTTTTTGTAATTTTAATTTTTCCATATTTTTCTCTCCTTTATTGATAATATATTATACCAACTTTTTAATATTTTTCAAGTTTTATAATTTAATAATATGTTTATCTTCATTTGATTTTAAGTTTACTGTATAAATAATTAAGCAAAGATGTTATAATTATAAAAGGTGATAATATGAAAAAAATAATTTTGGTTGATGGAAATAATTTGCTTTTTAGAAGCTATTATGCAACAGCTTATGCCGGAAACTTTATGAACAATAGTAAGGGATTTCCAACTAATGCGTTATTTGGTTTTACGAACATGATCAATAAAATAGTTAATGAAGAGAAGCCTGAATATATTATTGTAGCTTTTGATAAAGGTAAAACTTTTAGACATGAGAAATACGATGTATATAAAGACGGAAGAGTGGAAACGCCAAACGAGCTTAAAATTCAATTTCCTTTGGCCAAAGAATTATTGACAGCGATGGGAATTAAATATTATGAAATAGATAATTACGAAGCTGATGATATTATTGGAACTTTTTGTGAGTATTGTAATAAAGACTCGGAATATATCGGAACAATTGTAAGTAGTGATAAGGATTTACTACAACTAATTAGTGACGATGTGGATATTAAATTATTAAAACAAAAGGATTATATCAGGTATAATAAGGATTCTTTTGAAAGAGAATATGGGATTAAACCAATTAATGTTATTGATTTAAAAGCCTTAATGGGAGATGCTTCGGATAATATTCCAGGTGTTAAAGGCGTTGGGGAAAAGACTGCTTTAAAATTATTACATGAGTATAAAACTTTAGACGGGATATATGAAAATATCGACAGTATTTCTGGAAAATTAAAAGAAAAGTTACTCAATGATAAAGATAATGCCTATATGAGTTATGATTTGGCAACAATTGTAAGAGATGTTCCAGTAGAAATTGATATCAATGATATTAAAATTAAAGAACCTAACATGGAAGAACTTAATCATTTATATGAAGAATTAGAATTTTACTCTTTTTTGAAAAAGATGAATAAAAAAGAGGAAAAGAAGGAACTTGATATAAAAATTATTAATGATGTTTCAGAACTTGAAATAGATGGAGAAGTGGCCATTAGTTTAGAAGTGTTTGGCGCTAATTACCATTTGGCTCCAGTGCTTGGAATGGGCGTATATAATGATAAAATTAGTTATTTTATTCCATTAGAAGTTCTTAAACAAAATCCAGAATTTTTAAGAAAAAACATAAAATATACTTATGATGTTAAAAAGGTTATAGTTGCGCTTAAATATCTAGGGATAGAAATTGATAATGTTGTTTTTGATACAATGATAGCAGGAGCTTTGCTCGATTATAATGTTAAGGATGATATGGCTTATTTAGCTAATGAAATTGATTATAAACTAGATTTTTACGAAACAATATATGGAAAATTTATTCATTTAAAAATGCCAAGTGAAGAAGAAATTATTAAGAGTATGGTTTTAAGGGCCAAATTTATTTATGAAACAAAAGAGTTTTTTGAAAATAAATTACAAGAAGACGAAGTTACTGATTTATTTAAAAAGGTGGAACTTCCTTTAGCAACAGTTTTAGCTGATATGGAATTTACGGGGGTTAAAGTTGACTGCGATAAATTATTAGAGATGGGCGAAGACATTAAAATCAAATTAGAACTTTTAACTAAAGATATTTATAATATGGCTGGCGAAGAATTTAATATATCTTCACCACAACAATTATCAGAAATATTATTTGAAAAATTAGAACTTCCACATGGAAAGAAAAAAACAAATGGATATTCAACTGCTGCTGATGTTTTGAACAAAATTCGTGATAAACATCCAATTGTTGAAAAGGTTTTAGAATACCGTGGGTTATCTAAATTATATAGTACTTATATTGAAGGGTTATTAGGTTATGTCCATAATGGTGAAATCCATACTATTTATACCCAAAATTTAACTAGAACTGGTCGCTTGTCTTCCGTAGAGCCTAATTTACAAAATATCCCGATTAGAGATGAACTGGGCCGTTCAATAAGAAAAGCTTTTGTGCCATCTAATGATTATATTTTAGGAGCAGATTATTCGCAAATTGAACTTCGCATTTTGGCACATATTGCTGTGGTTCCGGCTTTAGAAAAAGCATTTAGGGAAGACAAAGATATTCATGCAAAAACAGCTAGTGATATTTTTGGAGTACCAATGGAACTTGTTACTTCGGAAATGAGAAGAGTAGCTAAAGCTGTTAATTTTGGAATTATATATGGCATAAGTGGATTTGGACTAGGCGAAAATTTAGACATTAGAGCTGTTGATGCTAAAAAGTTTATTGATACTTATTTAGAAACTTATCCAGGAATTAAAGATTATATGGATCAAACGATTGCGGATGCTAAAGAAAAGGGATATGTGCGAACTTTATTCCACCGTAAGCGTAATATTACTGAGTTAAAAAATCCAGTATATATGATTAGACAAAGTGGGGAGCGTATTGCTTTAAATACGCCAATTCAGGGAACAAGTGCAGATATGATTAAATTAGCCATGGTAAAAGTTTATGAAGCATTTAAAGCAAGAAAACTAAAAAGTAAAATGATTATTCAGGTTCATGATGAATTAATATTTGATACATGTGAAGATGAGCTTGAAGATGTTAAAAAGATTGTTAAAGATGTTATGGAAAATGTTTATGAATTAGAAGTTCCGTTAAAGGTTGACATTAATTACGGAAAAAACTGGTTCGAAGCTAAGTAATTACGAATATAATATACAAGGTGATTATAATGAATAAGGTAACTAACGTTTTGTTACATAGTTTTATAACTAATATTGCGCTTTCAATTATTAAAGTTGTTTCTGGGGTAATTGGAGCTTCAGGAGCACTTATTGCGGATGGAGTCCATTCTTTAAGTGATACGATAACTGATGTATTTGCAATTTTAGGTAGTAGATGGTCAAGAAAGCCAGCGGATGAAAAACATCCTTTTGGTCATGGTAAAATTGAATATATTACTTGTATTGTAATTGGTTTAGTTGTAGCCGTTATGGGGATAACTATTATTTATAACGCACTTACTGAAGAGCGGGTTATTCCAAGCATTTATGTAGCAATAATCGGCATTATTGTTATTGGTGCTAAACTGATTTTAGCTAGATATATTTTAAATAAGGGCAAAGAGTATAATAGTAATATTTTAATGGCTTCAGGAAATGAAAGTTTTTCTGATGTTATTAGTTCAATAGTAGTTTTGCTTTCTATTTTAATTGCACAGTTAGGTAAAGTTTATAGTATATTTGCTTATGCTGACTCAGTAGCAATGATATTAGTTGGTATATTAATATTAAGAATTGCATATAATATACTTAAGGAAAATTTTAGTGGTCTTTTGGGAGAACAAGTAATAGATGATGATTATATGACTGCTTTGAAAAAAATCATTAGTGCTTATGAAGAGGTTAAAAGTATTGATGAGTTAATTGTTTTAAAGTATGGCCCAGTATATCACGTTACTTCCGAGGTAAGTATGGATAAAGATATTATTTTGAAAGAGGCTCATGATATTTTAGATAATATTGAGGCCCAGTTAAAAGACTATGATAAGCGAATTGATCATATCATTATTCATATTAATCCTTATAAAAGTTGACTTTGTTTAAAAGTTATGTTAATATGATGACATAAATCAATGAGAAGGACTAGTAATATAGGGAATATTAAAAGAGAGTTAGTGGCTGGTGGAAACTAATAATAAGACTTATATGAATCTACCTTTGAGTGGAAATTAATCATTTCTCGGTGAAAGCCGTTATCTTAATTAAGACTATGTTAGGATGGCACCGCACGTAAAGTGCTCCTATGACACGGTCTTTTTTTAATTTTATATATGGATGGAGGAAGATTATGGAAGAAGAACCAACACAAAATTTAAATCTAACAGCATTGTTAATGAAAAAAATTTTGGTAGAAAGGGCTTGTAAGGAACAAGGAATAGAACCAAATAATTATCCAGGATATGAGGACTTATCCTCGAAAATTGTTAGTGCGCGTGAAGACATATATAAAGAAAAACTACAAGAAACTTTTTTAGAGTTATCAAGTGATTCTAAGGATCTTAGTGATAGACAAGTAAGAAAAAGATAGAAAGAAGGAATAAAATGATAGATATTAAATTAATTAGAGAAAATAAAGAGTTAGTAAAGGAAAATATTAAAAAGAAATTTCAGGACTATAAGTTACCATTAGTAGATGAGATATATGATTTAGATATTAGATGCCGTGAGGCTAAACAAAAAGGTGATGGTCTAAGGGCTTTAAAAAATGAAAAAAGTGCTTTGATCGGAGCTTTAATGCGTGAAGGTAAGAAGGAAGAAGCTGGGACGATTAAAGCTGAAGTGAGCGGCTATGGAACTGAAATTATAGCCTTAGAAAAAGAAGAGGAAGAGTTAAATAAGCTAATTAAAGAGAAAATGATGATTATTCCAAATATCATTGCTGCTGATGTTCCAATTGGTGAAGATGATACTAAAAACGTTGAGAATGAGAAGTTTGGAGAACCAATTGTTCCAGAATTTGAAATTCCTTATCATGCTGACATATGTGAAAGATTAAACGGTCTGGATAAAGAAAGTGCTGGTAGAACAAGTGGTAATGGTTTTTATTATTTAATTGGTGATATTGCTCGCCTTCATTCAGCAATGCTTAGTTATGCTCGTGATTTTATGATTGATAAGGGATTTACTTATGCAATTCCACCTTTCATGATTCGTAGTGACGTGGTAACTGGCGTTATGAGTTTTGAAGAAATGGATGCCATGATGTATAAAATCGAAGGTGAAGACTTATATTTGATTGGTACCAGTGAACACTCAATGATTGGTAAATTTAAGGATCAGATTATTAAGTCTGAGGATTTACCAATTGCGATGACTTCATATTCACCATGTTTTAGGAAAGAAGTTGGTGCTCATGGAATTGAAGAACGTGGTTTATACCGTGTTCATCAGTTTGAAAAACAGGAAATGATTGTTTTATGTAAGCCTGAAGAAGGTATGGACTGGTATAATAAAATGTGGCAGTATACAGTAGAGTTTTTTAGAAGCTTGGATGTTCCAGTTAGAACTTTAGAGTGTTGTAGTGGTGATTTAGCTGATTTAAAGGTTAAATCATGTGATGTAGAGGCTTGGAGTCCAAGACAACAAAAATATTTTGAAGTGGGTTCTTGTTCTATATTAGGTGATGCGCAAGCTAGAAGACTAGGCATTAGAATGAAAACTGAAAATGGTAATGAGTATTTAACAACTTTGAACAATACTGTTTTAGCAACGCCTCGCGGATTAATTGGCTTTATCGAAAATAATTATAATGAAGATGGAAGCATAAGTATTCCAGAGGCTTTAAGACCTTATATGGGGGGCAAAGAGAAAATAGAAGCTAAATAGGCTTCTTTTTTTGTAATTTTATTGTTTATGGATGGGATTATTCCTTATAAAAGTATAATTTCTTGCTTAAATAAACTACAGTTTTTCTGTAGTTTTTATGTCAAGTTAATAAGTTTTTTGTAAATGAATTTTTAAAATGTGGTATGATAAAAATGGGAGGATGATATTATGAAGTGTGTAGCAATAAAAGATATTAAAGAGTTTGAAATTAAGGAAATAGAAGAACCTGTTTCAATTAATGGAAGCGTTATTGTTGATGTTAAAAAAGCAGGAATTTGTGGCTCAGATATTCATTATTGGGTAGGAGGAGAGCCAAAAGGATTAGTAATGGGTCATGAATTTTGCGGAGTTGTAACTAATCCTGGAAATCGTGAAGATTTAAAGGTTGGTGATCGTGTTACAGCTTTACCAATTTCACCTTGTGGTCATTGTGATGCATGTAAATCTGGTAATGTTCAATATTGTGCAGAAACGTGGCTACATGCAGAAGGGTTATCATTAGATAATCCTGGGGCTTTAGCGCCAAAAACATCAGTTAGAGCGGATATGGTTTTGAAGGTACCCGATAATGTAAGTGATGAAGAAGCAGCTATGGTTGAGCCTACAGCAGTTGGCCTTCACGCTATTAATTTAGCTAATATTAAAATAGGTGATAATGTATTAATTATTGGCGGTGGAATTATTGGTTTGGTATCGGCAATGTTTGCGAAAAAGGCAGGGGCTTCTTATGTTGCAGTATCAGAAACAAATGAAGCTCGAGGTAATAAAGCAGTTAATTTGGGCGTGGCTACTGAGTGGTTTGACGCAAGAGCAGAAGATACGATTAATAAAATGATGGCTAAAACTAGTGGCGGATTTGATGTGGTTATCGAGTGCTGCGGAAATGCGCCAGCTGTTAGTTCTAGTTTAGTAGCGGTTAAACCTGGCGGAACAGTTGTCTTGGTTGGAGTTGCAACAGATCCTATAACTATTCCAACGGTGCTTGCAGTTATGCATGAGGTAACAGTTCAAGGAGCAATTGCTTATACTAAGGAAGAATTTTCGACATGTTTGGATTTAATTTCTAAAAAGGAAATTGATGTAATGAGATTTGTTGATGATATAATTGGATTAGAAGATGTTCAAAAGGCTTATGAAAGATTAACGTCGGGCACTGATTCAGCTGTTAAAATTTTAGTCGATCCTAATAAATAGTCAAGTGTTATGTAAAGAATAGGAAACAAGCTTAAATTATAAGCTTGTTTTTGTTATAATTAAAATAGGTGATACAAGTGGTGAGGGAGTATTTAAATTTTTTTAAACGGTATTTAAAAGTTTCCCAATTAAAAAACAAATATTTTGTTTTTATGCTCTTAATAGATATTATTTATAAGACTATGCAATTGCTCATGGTTCTTTTTGCTTCTTGGATCATTAAATATGCCACTTTGGGTAATTTTGATATGACATGGATGAGTTTAGGATTATTATTTATTTCATATATTATTTATACTATTTTTTATTATCTTAGCTATATAATCTATGGACGAAATATGAATTATACTTTTACGACATTACAAACAATTTTACTTCATAAAGTGATGGGTGCTGATGATATATTTGCCAAAAGGGTCAGTAAAGGAAAACTTTTAAATTCTATAGTTCAAGACTCAGTTAAAATAGGTGACAATTGTAATGAAATAACAGAAATTATTACAACGACAATTCAAATTATCATTGTAATAATTATTTCTACTTTTTATAGCATTTGGTTTGGGATTATAATGCTTGTATATGCAATTATATATATTATTTTTTCTGACGTAATGACTAAAAAATATATACACTATTATTTTAAAGAAAGATATCAAACGGATAAGTATACTTCTTTGCTGTCACAATTTTTATCGGGTTTACAAGAAATAAAAACATTTAATATGTTAGATAAATTACAAATAAAGTTAAATGTTATTCAACGTAATTTTTCAAAGGCGTATTTAACAAAAAGAAAATATGTAACGCATTGTTCTAATGATTCACTTTTTATTGTTTATGCTTTTAAAATATTACTATTAGTGATGGTTTTAATTATGATGATAGATGGTGTTACGACGGTAGATATTTTAATACTTATAGTTGGATATCATGATTCATTAACTGCTTATATCGATCGTTTAATTAAGGGATTTGAGTCGATTAGATCAACCGATGTATCTGTTCAAAGAATAAATGATATTTTACATTTTAGTGATAATTGTAATATTTCTTATGGGCTTATCAATAAAGATGATATTGAGGGTACTATAGAATTTAGAAATGTTTCTTTTAGCTATAATAAAACGCCAATTTTAAAGAGTATTAATTTTCAAATTAGGCCACATACAATTACAGCAATCGTTGGACCAAGCGGAACTGGAAAGACGTCAATTATAAATTTACTTTTACGTCTATACAAACCAAATGACGGCAATATTTTGATAGATGGTCTGGATATATTTGAATATTCAAAAGAAGTATATTCTTCAAATGTTGCCGTTGTTAACCAAAAACCATTTGTTTTTAATATGAGTATTCGAAAAAATTTATCATTGGTAGATGATAATTTTAATCATCAAATAGAAGCGTGTAAGCGTGTTGGAATTCATGATTTTATTTCAGGATTACCTAATGGATATAATACTATTTTAAGGGAAGATGCTAAGAATATTTCTGGTGGTCAAAAACAATTAATTTCTTTAGCTAGAACATTATTAACAGGATCAGAGATTTTACTTTTTGATGAAATAACTTCTTCTTTGGATACAGAAAGTTCTAAGCAAATTGTAAATGTTTTAAAGGAATTAAAACGGGATTACACAATTATCATGATAACGCATAAACCAGATATGATGAGAAAAGCTGATCGAATTATTGTAATTAATGATGGTAAAATTGTTGGCGATGGGAGCCATAGTGATTTAATTAAAGAAAATTCTCATTATCAATGGTTACAGGCGAGAAAGTCAGCAAGTAAATTGGGGGTGTTTGACAGTGATTAAAAATTTTTTTAAAGTATCATCGAAGTTTTTAGGACTTAAAGTTAATCATCCTTTATACTTTCCTTTGTTGTGGTTAGCAGCCTTACTTAGGGATATTATTGTTTTGTCATTTCCGGTGTTTTTATCTTTAATTATTGATAGTGCTACAAAATCCGAGTTTTCTATGGCCTTTTTATATGTTATTTATTTGGCTGTGGCCTATGCATTTTATACATTAGCAGGACATGCTTATCATGTTTTTTATACTAAAAATTCTAATTATTTGTATTTAAAAGTTCAAAAAGATGTTATAGATAAAATCGTAACTTACGATGATGATTTTACGAAAAAAATTTCGAGAGCTAATTTAATAAATACAACTTCTAGTGATATTATAGAGTTTAGAGCCTTTCCTTATATGTTAGTTGATGTGTTTTGTAAATTTGTTAGTATAATTTTATCTATTTGGCTTCTATTTAGTGCTAATGCTTATATAGGGATTATCTCTTTAATTTTTATTGTTATTAATTTTACAGTTTTTGAATCATGGAGAAAACGCAAAAACTATTATTTAGGGCGTCAATTGAAATATCAAGATGATATTGTTGGTCTTTATTCACAGGTTCTGGATGGAAATAAGGAAATAAAAACATTTAACATAGAAAATAAAATAAATAATTACTTAAACTTGCATAAACGCAATTTTACAAGGGCATACTTTTCTAAACGTAAATATTTAGATAAAATGTTTGGACTACTTCATGTGTTTTTAGGACTAGCTAAATACATAATTTATATTATTTTTATTTTATTAATTGCCGATGGCAAAGAAACGGTGGCAACTTTAGTATTAGTTATTGGGTATTTTGAAAGAATTGAAACGGAGAATACAAGGTTCTTTGATCTTTATAATGGCTTTAGTGTCAATGAAGTAAGAATTAACAGGATTGCTAATATTCTTAATTACAAGAATAAAGATACTTTAGAATTCGGTGAAAATAACGAGGATGCTATAAATGGTGTGATTGATTTTAATGATGTATCTTTTTCTTATGAAAATAATTTGATTTTGAAAAACGTCGATTTTCATATTGGCGGTAATAGTTTAACGGCAATTGTCGGTAAAAGTGGTAGTGGTAAAAGTACAATTTTTAGGCTATTATTAAGACTGTCCAAGGTAAATAAAGGGACTATTTTCATTGATGGAATAGATATTTATGAATATTCTAAAGAGGTTTATGCATCTAATGTATCAATTGCTACACAAAAACCTTTCATTTTTAATATGAGTATAAAGGACAATTTAAGTTTAGTCGATAGTAATATTGATAACCAAATAAATGCTTGTAAGCGTGTTGGAATTCATGATTTTATTATGACTTTACCTAAAGGATATAATACTATTTTGAAAGAGGATGCTACAGATATTTCTGGCGGTCAGAAACAGTTGATAGCTTTAGCTAGAACATTACTTTCAAAGTCAGAAATCTTGCTTTTTGATGAGATTACTTCTTCTTTAGATCCAAATACAACTAAACATATTATAAAAGTTTTAAAGGATTTGAAAAAGGATCATACAGTTGTTATGATAACGCATAAACCACAGCTTATGAAAAGTGCTGATGACATTATTGTTATTGATAAAGGAAAAGTGGTGGCTCAGGGGAAACATAAAGAACTTATTAATAACAAATATTATCTTAATTTGCAAAAATAGCTTAATAAAGCTATTTTTCTTTTGTTGACAGATTAGTAAATGCTTTCTATAATGAAAATACAAATACTTTTAGAAATAAGGTGGAAAAATGGAAAAGATATTAATCGTTGAAGATGATGATACAGTTAGGAATGAACTTGGGTCTTTGCTTTCAAAAAATGGATATGAAGTGCTTACGACAGAAGATTATTTAAATGTAAGTTCTTTAATTATCGAAAAAGTTCCTAATTTGGTTTTATTAGATATTAATTTACCTAATACTGATGGTTTTGAGCTTTGCAAGCAAATTAGAGGTAAGGTAAAGACACCAATTATATTTGTGACTAGCCGTAACACGGATATTGATGAATTAAAAAGTATTACTTTAGGTGGTGATGATTTTATTACTAAGCCATACAATATCCCAATTTTACTAGCGAGAATCGCAACTATTTTAAAACGTAGTGATCCAGATTATAATAAGGATATTGTTTATAAGGATGTTGTTTTAAATACTCATTTATCGACAGTGAAATATATGGATAATGTGACTGAACTTACAAAAAATGAATTTCGTATTTTATATTATTTTTTTATAAATCCAGGAAAGGTTATTAGTAAAGATGAATTAGTTGAGTATCTTTGGAATAACAAATTATATGTTGATGAAAATATTTTAAATGTTAATGTTACAAGACTGCGTAAGAAATTGTTAGAAATAGGGCTTGATAATTTTATTGAAACAATTCATGGAAGAGGTTATAAAATATGAGTTTTATGAAATATATTATCGATAAATTAATGTTTATATTATTTAATATTATTTTATGTTTTTTGTTATTTGTTTTTTTGCTTGTAATAGGTAATAGTTTTTCTGAAATTTTGTTAATAATAATTGCATGGGTAGTTATTTTAATTTTGTATTTTATAGTTAATTATTACCGCGATAAAAAAAGATATATTAAGTTAATGGATATTTTGACTAAACTTGATAAAAAATATTTAATGTCAGAAATGATGGAAAGACCAAATAAAAATTCTGAGGTTATTTACTATGATATTATTAAACAAATGTCTAAGTCAATGAATGAAAATATTTGTAATATTAAAAGAGCTCAGACTGACTACCAAGAATATATTGAGGAATGGGTTCATGAAATAAAAACGCCAATAGCTGCTTCTTTATTAATATGTCAAAACAATGATTTTCCTAAAAACAAGGAGTTGATGCGAGAGATTAATAAAATTAATAGTTTAGTAACTCAAACTTTATTTTACGCACGTAGTGAGGTGGCTGAACGAGATTATTTTGTTAAAGAGACGCCTTTGGCTGAAATTATTCACAATAATGTGGTTAAATATCGCGATAACTTACTTATTAATGATATAAAGATAGAAGTAAAAGATGTTAATAAAAATGTTTATACAGATGAAAAATGGCTTGATTTTATTTTAGACCAAATAATGAATAATGCTATTAAATATTCCAAAAGAGGTGGACATATTTTAATATCAGCGTTAGAAACTAAAGATGGTGTTGTATTAACTATTTTTGATGATGGTATTGGTATTAAATCAAGTGATTTGCCAAGGGTTTTTGATAAAGGTTTTACAGGTAGTAATCGAGCTGAAAAAAGGTCGACAGGAATTGGATTATACTTAGTAAAAAAGCTATGTGATAAACTAGGCCATGTGGTTAAAATTGAATCAGAGGATGGGAAAAGTACAAAAGTTATTCTTTTATTTCCAAAAGGTAAACTTAATAGACTGGAAGATTAGTAGTAAAAGTTTCTTACAAAAGTGTAAGAAATTTTTTAGTTTTTCTTTGCTATAATGGTAGTAGCTAAGAGGTGATTAATTTGAAAGTTATGGAAAGTTTATTTATTAGTTTACTAGTGGGAACTGTTATTATAATTTTGTTAGTTACTTTATTTTTAGCATCATTTGTTTTAGTCCCAGTTATTATAATTGGTTTTCTAACACAATGGATTTATAAAAGGAGGCATGAAAAATGCAGAGGTTATTGAGATTAGAACATGTAGAAAAGTATTATGGCAATGGCTCTAGTTTGACTAAAGCGGTTGATGATTTATCTTTGGAGGTTAATTCTTCAGAGTTTGTAGGAATTATGGGGGCTAGTGGAAGTGGGAAAACGACTTTACTTAATTGTATTTCAACTATAGATACGGTAACGTCAGGGCACATCTATTTAGACGATAAAGATTTAACAGAAATTAGTGAAAAAGAAATTGCGGAATTCAGAAGAGAAAATTTAGGCTTTATTTTTCAAGACTTTAATTTATTAGATACGTTAACGATTGAAGAAAATATTGCTTTAACTTTAACAATTAATAAAGTAGATTTAGCCAATATTGATAAACGTGTTTTGAAGGTTGCAAAGATGCTGGGGATTGAAGAAATTCTTAATAAGTATCCATATGAAGTATCAGGCGGTCAAAAGCAAAGATGTGCGGCGGCAAGAGCGCTTATTAATAATCCAAAGATTATTTTAGCGGATGAGCCAACGGGAGCTTTAGATTCAAAATCGGCGCAGATGCTTTTAGAGACGATGGTTGAGATGAATGATAAGCTAGCAGCGACAATTTTAATGGTCACTCATGACGCTTTTTCGGCTAGTTATTGCAGCCGAATATTATTTTTAAAAGATGGCAAGATATTTAATGAAATTGTTAAGGGTGATAAATCACGAAAGGAATTTTTCAATGAAATTCTTGATGTGATGACGCTACTTGGAGGAAACTTAAAAGATGTTAGGTAAGTTAGCGCTTCGTAATGCGAAACGATCTTTTAAAGATTATTTGGTTTATATGATTACGATTACTATTTCTTTTGCGCTTATTTTTTCATTTAATGCAGCAATATTTTCTAAGGATATTTTAGAATTAAGCGATATGATGGATAGTTTTCAAGGCGCAATTGTAACAGTTAGTATTATTGTTGTTATAATCATTGGCTGGTTAATAAATTATACAATGCGTTTTATGTTAGAAAAGCGAAGTCATGAGTTTGGAACTTACGCGGTTTTAGGAATTGATAATAAGAGAATTTCTAAGCTATTTATGCTTGAAAATTTAACGCTTGGCATAATATCTTTGCTATTGTCTTTAGTAGTTGGCTTGTTTTTATATCAAATTTTAGTAGCCATTGTTTTTAATGTTTTTGATTTACCATATCAGATTTCATTAAATGTGACATGGCAATCAGTATTATTAACGCTGTTTTACTTTATAATTATTTTTGCTTTTTCTTTATGGCATATGAGACATAAACTAAAGAAGATGAAAGTTTATGATTTACTTTACTTTGATAAGAAAAATGAAAGTTCAGCTTTGAAGAAAAGAAAAAATAAAACTATTATATGTGTATTATCATTAATTTGTGGAATTATTAGTATAGTATTATTATTTAATAGTTTTAGGATTGGGGTAGAACCTAATATTGGCAATATTTTAATAGCTTTAATTTTAGTTATTATTTGTATTTATGGTTTTTATTTTACAGCGTCATCACTTATTACGTCGTTTTTCTTAAATAAAAAGAGAAAATATAAAGGACAAAATTTATTTATAGTTCGCAATTTTACTTCGAAAATTAATACGATGGGTATTACTTTAGGGACCTTAGGTTTATTATTTTGCTTAACATTTATCAGTATGAATTTAGGAATGTTTATGAAGGGCCTATTCGATGAACAGATAATGCGTATGGCTCCCTATGATATTTCAGTATTTAATCCAGAAGATGATGATAATTTTGAAACAGTTTTAACGAAGATAGAAAGTAATTATACGATCGAGGATAAAATTATTTACAAAGCTTATTATAGTGATAGTAATACTTTTACAAAAATTAGTGAGACATCTGGACTTGGGTATCAAAATAAAGATAGTTTTTTAAGACTATCTGATTATAATAAACTTAGAGAAATGCGTGGGATGGAACCAGTAACTTTAGGAAAAGACAAATATTTAATTCATTCAATGAGTAATCATGAAAAATCTTTTAATGAAGTAGAATTTTCTAAACTGCCAATTGTTCTAAATGATCAGACTTTAACTTTCCAAGAACTGTTGACAGAAGGATTCAGTACTGAATGGATTCCGGGGTGTACTTTTATAATTGTAGTTAATGATGACTATGTAAGCAACTTAAATGTTATTAATACAATTTTAGGAGTAAATACGAAGGAAGAGACAAACGAGGATTTTCAAAGAGAATTGAATAAAATGGTGCAGTCAAATTTATATATAGATGGTGAAGTTTATTCACTGGCTAACGTAACGGTTAAAGGTGCGGTGATTACCCAAAACAAATCAGTTTTAATTACCTTTTCATTTTCATTATTCTATTTAGCATTTATTTTCACTGCAACCGCTGGAACTATTTTATCAATTCAGCAGTTATCGGATTCAGCTAAATATAAATTTAGGTATAAAATTTTGGATAAACTTGGTATGGGTCATAGAACAATGGATAAACTTATATTTAAGCAGCTTCTAATATTCTTTATATTCCCAGTTTTATTACCACTGATTATCAGTTTAGTTGCATCAATTGCGACTTATCAGATATTTGTACCAGTTATTGAGAACGCTAATTTATTATGGCAGGTTATTGGAATAAATATAGTATTATTTATGTTTATATATGTGATATATTTTATTGCAACATATATTGGTTTTAGGAAAAATGTTTATGCAGAAAAATGAACCTTTTAAATATTTATGCCTAATAGTTGGTGTTTTGATTGGAATTATATATGGTGGAACTTTAGGCCTTAGTACACTGTTTAAGATAGTATTTATCTTTTTAGGGATGGTATTAGGATATGGTATTTATTTACTATTTAAATTATTATTGATGTGTGCTAAAATAGGATTTAGAAAATTAAAAGACAGTTTTAAATAATAAAACTGTTTTTTGATTAATAAATGTTGTATAATAGTGATTAGTTAAGACAAAAATTGTAGACATTTGTTTGTCGATTACTTAACAAATGTAGATTTGAATGAAATTGCTATCTTAGAAAAATGTTACTATTATATTTAAAATATAGGAGGTTTGGTTTATGCCAGAATTACCAGAGGTGGAAACTGTCAAGAACACTTTAAAAAGACAGGTTTTAAATAAGAAAATAGAATTAGCGAGCATATATTGGGATAATATTATTGCTTTTCCAGAGGTTTCTTTATTTAAAAAAAGAATTCAAAATCAAAGAATTAATAATATTTTAAGACGAGGTAAGTGGTTAATGTTTGAACTTGATGATTATTTCCTTTTATCACATTTACGTATGGAAGGTAAGTATTTTATTCGTAATAAAGGTGATGAGAGAAATAAGCATGAGCACGTGATTTTCTTATTTGATGATGGGACGGAGCTTCGTTATCACGATACTAGAAAGTTTGGAAAAATGTATTTAGTTGATAAGGAAAATGCTTATGATGTTAAACCGTTATGTGAACTTGGTCTTGAGCCTTGGGATGAGAATTTAACGGTAGAATATCTTAGAAGAAAATTAAAAAACAAGCCAATTAAAACAGAACTTTTGGATCAGGGAACGATTGTAGGTATTGGTAATATATATGTTGATGAGATTTTATTTTTAAGTAAAATTCATCCTGTTAAATTAGCTGGGGAGCTTAGTGATAAGGAATTATCTGATATTATAAAATATACTAAAGTTACTTTGGAAAAGGCGATAGAACTTGGTGGAACTACAGTTAAGAGTTATACTTCAAGTGAAGGGGTTCATGGTAGATTTCAAAATGAGTTATTAGTTCATACTAAAAACGAATGTCCAGTTTGTCATAGCAAAATTGTGAAGACTGTTGTTGGTGGACGTGGTACTTATTATTGTCCAGTTTGTCAAAAGGAAGAATAAAAAAGATAAAGTTATTTAATAATGGGTTTATGTTTGTATTCCATTAAGGTTAAATTAACTTTATCTTTTTCTTTGGCATAATAAATATAACTAACTTTCATTTCGATTTCTAGCATTTTGTATTTATTAGTGTATCCAGTAATTATTGGTAACTTTGAATCTTTTTTAGCGTTTCTTAAATATTTTTGTCCTTGTTTTGTAAAACCTAAAACTCTAATATATTCTGGTTTTTTAAAGTCTTTGGCATCTTTTTTAGTAAAGCCACAAAGGATATTAGTGAACATGCGGTTTATTTTGTTATAAGTATATCTTTTGGTTTTGACTTTAGTTATTAATTCGGTGAGACTTGTTGCCTCAAATATGTATTTTTTAATACGATTTTCAATTCCTTCGTCAACATTTAAATATTGGTCTAAATTATTAAGTTCGCTTATTATTTTGTATTTTAGAAGACTGAAATATTGTTCATTAAAATGCATATTGTTTTGAAGAGCCTGATATGTTTCTTTTGGGACATATTCTTTGATATTTTTATGGTGTTTAATGGCTTCTCTAATACTAGTAGCCGATGTTATTTTGGTTTTTAATTCTTTACTGTGGTAGTCGTTAGTTCTTTTGATAGTTATTGGGATAATATTGCTACCATCTAATTCTTTAATATAGCTTAAGCCTAATAAGTCATTTGGACTTTCTATTTTTATTTTGGTTAAATTTTGAACTGCTTTGGATAAACTGGTTGGATAACTAATACCGTCATTCATGTATTCTTTAACTAGTTTATTAAACTTTTCTGTTTTTTGGGCTTGGGCTATTTTATTTAATTGTATTGGGGTCAATGTTTCGGTGCCGAAGATAATCTTGTCAACGTTAAGGTTTTTTAGAATTGTAATTGCACCATGAGCGAAAATATCAGCTGATTGGATACTAAAGACAAATGGTAGTTCGATAACTAAATCGACATAGTTTAAAGCTATTTCAGTTTTTTTCCATTTATCAATAATACTAACATCGCCTCTTTGGGTGAAGTTACCACTCATAACTAAAATTATTGTGCTGTCAGGAGACATTTCTTTAATTTTATTTATATGATGAATATGACCGTTATGAAAGGGGTTATATTCGCATATTATTCCAATGCTTTCCATTGTTACCTCCTTATTATTGGTAAAAAAATATGTTTAAAATAACATATTTTATTCTTTTTCTAAATATAAGACATTAGGATAACTAAACTTTAAAATCTTATCTAAATCATCAGTTTTAATTTCAGCTGACATATTTGGAACGCCGACCGAGCAAATAAAAGTATCATAGTCTAAAACAATTTTATCAACAATTACAGTGTCGACAATGTCGCTATTGTAGCCAAAAGCAGCTACGCTACCAGGAACACATCCGATAATTTCAGTCATTTCATCGCTACTGACAATATTAACTTTTTCGCCAATTAAACTTTTAATTCTTTTAGAATCTAATTTTTGATCTTCAGTAGTTATATAGATATAGAATTTACCGGATTTTCCTTTGACAAATAGACTTTTAGTTTCCTTTCCGGTCCAACCTAGTTCCTCATCAACTTTGGCTGCAATTTCAAAGTTTAAGATTGGTTCGTGATTAGCTAATTTGCAATCAATGTTTAATTCTTTTAAGGTATTTAAAATATTTTCTTTTAATTCTTCTTTCATGTTTATCACCTATAGTTATTATATCATATTTTGATTTATAAAAAAATTAGAAATTGATTTTCTAATTTTACTATTAAAAATAAATTACATAAGATTTAAAAAGTGACCAACAACACCAATGATACTACCTAAAACGATAGACATAATAGTCATGGCTATTGGGCTTTTCTTGTCTTCTTTTGCTACTAGAATAATTACTGGAAGCGCTAATAAGAGGGCCACAACTCCGCCTCTTAGCCACCAGAGGCTACCGAACCAGTTAACACTGAATATAACAAAAGGGATGATTAGATAATAAACAAATGCAGAGGCTGTCGAATATTTATCGACTTTCATTTTGATCATTGGCAGTATATCTATAATTCCGGCTACTACTCCAATTAATAATGTTAATAATACGAATTCCATATTCTAACTCCTTTCTATAATTTTTTTACTATAAATAACATTTATAGTTTTTGAAATTTATTATTTCATTTTTATTATATAATATATTTTATTTTAAGGCAATTGAGGATTAGTATATTTTAAAATGTAAGTTGACATTTTTGCGAAAAAAGTAGGTCTTTGGAGATTGTTACCATAATAATTTGCTTTATAAAGACTTTTCGTATATAATGTTAATGCGAGGTGATGTTATTGCAGATCGATATTGCTAATTTACACTCAGGTTTAGAGGATTTCATAACTATTGATGAGACATATTCTTTCAATAAAGAAATGCTTAAAAATACAGAAATTATCGAGCTTAATGATGTGAAAATCACAGGGGATATTACTAAAAATAGTTTAGATGAATATATTATAGATGTAGTAGTTACTGGAACAATGGTGTTGCCATGTGCTTTAACATTAAAGCCAGTGGATTATCATTTTGAAACAGAAATTGCAGGTAATTTAGCGCAAATTTTTGAAGAATTTGGAGAAAATTACGAAAACAATCAAAAAACTATTGATATTTTGCCAATAATATGGGAAAATATATTAATGGAAATTCCCATTAAAGTTGTTAGTGATGACATCAGTGATGTAAAAACTAAAGGAGACGGTTGGGAACTAATTACCGATGAAAAAGTGGTAAATCCTAGCTTAGCTAAATTAAAAGACTTATTATAGGAGGTGTGAAGAATGGCTGTACCAGCTAGAAAAGTAAGTAATACTAGAGGTAGAAAACGTCGTACACATTATAAAATAGATGAAAAGACTACAACAAAGTGTCCTAAATGTGGCGCTGACGTAAAACCACATAGAGTTTGTAAAGCGTGTGGAACTTATAAAGGAAAAGAAGTTATTAACGTAGAAGAAGCAGCTGAATAGTTGTTTTTTTGTTTATAAAAATGTTATAATTTGGTTAGTAAGATAAAAGGAGAACATTATGGTTGAATTAATTAGAGAGGAAAACGAGTATTTTATTCCTTGGATTAAAAAAATATGGAAGCATCATGATACAATTGATTTCTTTTATCAATGTGACTTTAATGCAGAAATAGTATTTGAAAAATCCGAGGTTTACTATAAGATTATGAAGAATAATATAATGGTAGGATTTGTTGGGTTGAAGTTTAGAGATGATAAAATATTGAATTCACATACTTTGTATATTTCTAGATTTTATATTGATGAAAAATACCGCAACCTTGGGATAGGCACTGAAGCTATGGAGCAGTTGGTGGGGATTGCTAATGAAATGGATAGGGACATTGAACTTGACGTATATGGTGATAACCCTGCAATTCATTTATATGAAAAAATGGGTTTTAAAGTTAATTTTAGAAATATGATATTAAAGGTTGTTGATAAAAATTAATGGGCATATAAAAAAATCCACAGTAATTGTGGATTTTAATTTGTATAACGCATGTTCTCATTGGAAATATTAAAGATTAATCCCATGGCTAGCATATAACTTAATAGACTTGAACCACCATAACTGATAAATGGTAAGGTGATTCCGGTTATTGGTAGAAAGCCAAAGGTCATGCCGATATTTTGGATTTGTTGATAAATCAGCATGCCGGCAACACCAGCAATTATATATTTATTGATTAATTTATTAGTTTTAACAGCCATCATAATAAGTCTGATATCGAAGAAAGCAATAAGCGCTAATAAAAGGACTGAACCAATAAAGCCAAAGTGACTAGAGAAAACGGCAAATATAAAGTCGGTTTGAGCTTCTGGAAAGTAAATAGGATTGGTGTTCCAACCGTGACCAAATAGTCCGGCGGAACCAATCGCACTTAAACTGTTTTCCAGTTGAAAGCCACTTTGATTTGACCAATCTAGTATTCGGTCGACTCTTAGAAAGAAACTTGTACCGAAAATTTTAATAAATAGATCTTGACTGATGAAATAAACGCCTAGAACGAGAGCAATCATAACACCAATAATACCAAATAAGATAGCAAACCATCTATATCTTATACCTGAAACAAACAACATAACTAAAGTAATTAATAAGTAGATAAGAACGACTCCAGTGTCAGGTTGCATGAAAGTAAGAACACTTGGCACTAGAACGACTAATCCAATTTTAATTAAAAAATAAAGTTCTTCTCTTAGACTGGGATTTGGAAAGTCTTCGTTAAACTTAGCTATTAATGTAGCATTAGTAATTATTAATATTATTTTCATAAATTCTGATGGCTGAATAGTACCAATACCTTTTATTTCATACCAGCAGGTGGCATCATTAATATTAACGCCAAAGAAGAATAGACCGATTAGAGCGACGACGCCAATTCCATAGAGGAACCAAGTTATCCGGTAAATCCAACTATTACCAATGGTCATAATAAGGTAGGCAATAATAAAGCCAGCAACATACCACATTATTTGTTTTATTACAAGATCATCCATATGGCTTGGTAGAATACTATTTGCGCCATAAAGTGTTAAAATACTGATGATAGCGAATAAAATAATAGGAATTAAAATGGTTTTATCTACTTTAAATTTAGAAATGTTTTTCATGTTATCACCATTAAATATAATACACTAACTTGATTAAATATACAATTATTATGAAAAAAGTTTTAAAAAAACCATAATTTATAGTATAATAATAAAAGGTGATAAAATGATTTGGCAATATATAATAATTATATTAGTATTAGTTTTGATTGCGTTTGCAATTGTAAGGTCTAAAAAGAAGGATTTCAAATTGGATGCAAATAAATTGGTCCAATATTTAGGTGGCAAGGCAAATATTATTAATTATGAGGTTAATAATTCACGCTTTGTGGTGAATTTGCACAATATCGATTTGGTAAATAAAGAAGCCATTCAAAAAATGGGGGCTCAAGGAATTGTTGAAATTGATAATCAACTTAAAATTATTTTAGGCGAAGAGGCAAAGCAATTAAAAAAATATATTGATGAATTGAAAGACTAAAAAAGTCTTTTTTTTGACATTTTATTTTGTAAAATTACAATTTTTTCCTTTATTCGACAAATTTTGACATAACACTTTCGGTAAGATGATAATGAGGTGATTGATGTGGAATTAATTGATAATATACTTATAAACGCTTTGCAAATTATTGTGCCTTTTGCAATTTATTTATTTTACGTGGCATATAAAAACATCGATGATGATAGAGAAAATGAATTAGCAATTATTTTAACGATTTTTTCATCGATGTATATTGGACTTAAATTTAATACACCAATTATTAGTAGTTTACCAATGATAATTATGAATATTCCGCTTATTATGTCCTATTACAAGAAAAATAATATTGCAATTGCGATGTCATCAGTTGTTATTATTGCATATAATTATAAGTTTTATGATTCATTTTTATTATTATTAATTTTTGAATATTTATTATATTATCTTATTTATAGAATTTTTGTTAAGAAATTTAATATTAACTATTTTGTAATAATATTTACGGGAATAAAAACAATCTTTATGATGGGTTCTTTAGTAATGATGAAGTATCATTCGATTGATAGATATTTAGAAGCAATGTTATTAGGGTTGATCTTTGCCTTAATGGCGCTAGGAATTATATATTTATTAAGAAAAGCAGAAGAAATTTTAAGAGTTCACCGTTCAGTTAAGGAAATAGAACATGATAAGCAAATAAGAACGATGCTTTTTCAAATTACTCATGAGATAAAAAATCCAATAGCGGTATGTAAAGGGTATCTGGATATGTTTGATGTTAATAATCCAGAGCATGCTAAAAAATATATACCAATTATGAAAGATGAGGTAGATAGAACTTTAGTATTACTCGAAGACTTTTTATCAATGAATAGAGTTAGATTAAATAAAGATATTTTAGATATTAATATGCTTGTTAGTGATGTTATCGAAAATTATGATTTATTATTAAAAGAACATAAGGTTAAAGTTAATAATAAAATATCTGATGAAGAGGTTTATATTGATGGTGATTATAATAAGTTGATGCAAGTATTTGTAAATATTATTAAAAATAGTGTTGAAGCTTTAGAGAAGAATCCTGTTATTGAAGTGAAGACGGAAGTAAAAAATAAAAAAGTTTATATTTATTTTAAGGATAATGGGATGGGAATTCCCAAAGATGTTTTAGAAAAAATAAAGGAACCATTTTTTACTACAAAATCAAAAGGAACCGGGCTTGGTGTATCATTATCTTATGGGATTATCGAAGCTCACGGTGGGAAAATTTCTTATGAATCTGAAGTGGGGTTATATACTTTGGTTACAGTTATTTTACCACTCGATGAAAGTTTAAATTATTGATTAAAATAAAAAAGCTTTATACCTATTGGTATAGAGCTATTTTAATTCTGGATAATATTCTTTATTAAAATTGTGATTAGTTTGATCTAATTTTAATAGAGTATTTGTATCAATTAGGAAAAACTTATGAAGTAGTAAATTACTATGGTCACTAGTGACTGGATCATCCCAAGTTAAATCTAGGTGTAACCATTTACCATTTATATAAACTAGATTCCAAATATGATTGTCATTAGATATTTTGTAGTTTGGTAATTTTAGTTCATCTAAATAAAGTTTCATAGCATCGCTATAACCACTGCATAGAGCTTCGCCTTCTAATAAGGGACCATTTGCTTTATGAGAGTTGTATTTAAAGCTTTCATCGTTGCCTTTTTCTATTTGAATAGCCCTTTCTTCATCGTATACAGCATGATTAATTAAGTAATCATGATAGGCTTTAATTTTGTCTTCATCTGACATATTCTCTTTAATTATTTCTTTTTTTATTTCATTCATTTTGTTATTAATTTTAGTTATATCTTCTTTGCTGTATAATTTTTCGATTTCAATTACAGCTTTTCCATAAGTATTTATAGTAACATATAATTTTTTATAACTATTATAAGGTGAAACCATATTATTGACTACAGATAGTAAAGCTTGGTTTTCAGAAATGCTTTTTAAGTCATTTGAGCATTCTTTGTAATCTTTGTCACAGTAGAAGGTGAAATTATCTTGGCCACTGTTCAAAACTGTATATATTGTGTTTAAAATATCTTGTTTGTTTTTGACATGAAAATTATCAGTGGTTTGGACAAATTCAAATTTGTAGTCGTTTTTATAGTTATTACTGTTAGGCGCAGTTACTTTTGTATTTTGAGCAACGTTACTCATAACAAAAGTTACTATTTCTGTACGATATAAAAAGCAAAAAACAAGTAGTACTAATAATATTAATGTGGAAATGTGGATTTTGTGTTTTTTCATTTTCTTCACCTATAAACATTATACCAAAAAATGAATAAATTATTTCATTTCATTTACTTTTTTAATAAAATGGGTAAAATTGGTGAAAAAGAATTGACAACGGCAACTACCGATAAAGTCTTGATAATGCATCAAATATTTCAAGAAAACAAAAAAACTGTGGATAAAACAGTCAAAAGTAATTATATTATATTTGCTTTTATGGCTTGGATAATTTTTATCTTATTAGCTTCAACAATAACCTTGAGTATTTTACTATATAAGAAAACTAAGAAAAGCGTTAATTAAAAACACCAAAGATGGTGTTTTTTGCATAAAAAAAGCAAATTAGTTCATTGCATTTACTTTTTTAGTTAATCTTGACTTTTCACGGGCACATTTATTTTTAGCCACTACATTTGCGCCAGCTGCTTTATCAATTTTTTTGATAGCAACTTTTAAAGCATCTTCAGCTACAGTTTTATCTTTAGCTAAAACGGCTTTTTCAACGTTTTTAACTGCAGTTTTCATACTAGCTGAATAATTATTGTTACGAATGTTCTTTTTAGCATTAACTAAAATTCTTTTTTCCGCATTTTTCATATTGGCCATAATTTCACCTCCAAGCCACAGCACGTAAATACATTTTAACAAAAAATAGAAAAAAAAGCAATAAAAACATGTTTTTTTGGGAAAAATAGTTAATGAGGTGAGAACAATGGGGCATAATGCCAATTTAAATAAGTACGAAGTACGCACAGATTTAGCAATTGAATTAGTAAAAGAAGGAGTTAATACTAGAAAAGTAGGCGATGTTAAAGTAACGAATATTACTTTAGATGAAAGTCAAGGAGCTGAAATTAGTAAGAAAGCAGGAACTTATATTACGATAGAATTCCCTGATATTACAGATTATGACAATAGTGAGAAAATAAAAACTATTTTTACTGAAGAACTTAAAAAATTATTGGTGACAATAAACATTAATGAAAAAAGCACTTGTTTAGTTATAGGCCTTGGGAATGAGAAAACTACGCCTGATGCGGTGGGACCTTTAACTATTTCTAAAACAATCGTGACTAATCATTTGTATGTTTATGGACAATTGGAGGAAGGCTTTAGAAGAGTTTTTGCTTTGTCACCAGGTGTGATGGGGGAAACAGGAATTGAAACTAGTGACTTGATTAAAGGTGTAGTTGATAAAATTGAGCCGGATTTTGTAATTACAGTTGACGCACTTGCGAGCAGTTCGATTGAAAGGGTTAATAAGACAATACAAATGACTGATGCGGGAATTAATCCAGGTAGTGGAGTTGGAAATAAGCGCAAGGAGATCAGTAAGGATACGATTGGCGTACCAGTAATTGCAGTTGGGGTACCAACCGTAGTTGATGCGGCTTCGATTGTTAGTGATACTATTAATTACATGTATAAAAATTTTGCTTACACAAAAGCTAACATTGATAATCCGGCTCAAAAGCTAAAAGTTAAGGTGAATTATTTAAATAAGGATGTTGAGATTCATGATGATGATAAGAAAAATTTATTTGGAATTGTTGGAAGTTTAAGCGATGTTGAAGTAAAGAGCTTAATTTATGAAGTATTAAATCCAGTTGGTTATAATTTGATGGTAACACCTAAAGAGGAAGATTTTATTGTGGAAAAAGTATCAGATGTGATAAGTGGTGGAATAAATGGGGCTTTGCACAGAAATGTTGAAGAAAATAAATAGAATATTTGATTATTCTTTTTTTTTAATTTTTTTAAATTAATTCTTTTACTTATGCTTTTTTTGAAACGTTTCTTGACAACAATTGATTGAAATAGTTGACAATA
>ERZ826242.1401-NODE-1401-length-26491-cov-9.062491_pt1 | contig 26491 bp, 24 predicted proteins | sample MGYA00519871_ERZ826242 | MGnify/ENA primary metagenome ERZ826242 (study PRJEB31778, sample SAMEA3449226) | human gut metagenome | biome: human gut; feature: human-associated habitat; material: faeces | place: United Kingdom | collected 2010/2012 ...
AAAGTTGTTTTTCATTTTTTCCCTTTGGGGAATGCCTCGGCTTTCTCTTAGGAGGGGCTTGTTATATCCATTTAACTAAGGGAGCCTGTTAACCCGTACTGTATTATTTTACCTATTTCTTTCTTAAAAGTCAATACAGGGATGAGTTTCCCCATCCCTGTATTTCTTAATTATAACTGTTCACGCGTTGTGCAAACAGCAACTTCCAATATCTAAACAGAAAATCCACATACGCTTCTGTTTTGAAATTGTTTATCCACAATTTTGTGTCTTTATCCACATATTTGTTTTTAAAAATTAATGCGTCCCTGCAGCCAGATATTTCCTTTGTATCTACGTCCGACTGCCGGTTCTCCCATCAGATTTCTGGCCGGCACACATACATCAAACAGCAGTCCGTTTACATCCAGTTTCATGATCCAGATCCCGGCTCTTGTTATATCATTTTGAATCATCCTGCATTCTCTTATTTCTCCCAGTATAGAATACCGGTCACACTCTACACCGCAAGGCATCATGTATGTATCCACGATTGTGAATACATCCTCTGATATAAGACGTCTCGATACTCTTGAATACGTATCAATATCATCCAGTGTAAGGCTTTCTATTGCCTGTGGATCGCCAGTCTTTGCAGCACTTAGAAGCATCATTCTGTTATGCACTTCTTCCTGCTGTTCTTTTTCCTGTTCCCGGCTTTTTAGTACCGGAAGAAGAATGGTTCCACCTTCACTTAAACCTGCCAGTGTAACCGAGGAATAGCTGATTGTCTTTCCTCCCAGCTTCTTCTCTTTTAGATATTCCATCATATTCTGGAGACTGAACACCAGATTGATCCCGACTTTGGTATCTTCACAGATGCCTATATAAGCTTCTCTGTCCATTCTGCGCTCAACGCTGACATCCGCATAAGACGTCACCCCTGTTCCTTTGAAATACGGAAGATAATAACGTTGGTAAAAGATCTCATTCACATCCATGTCTCCATAGATTGCAATTCCAATCCGTTCCCCATATTCTTTTTCATATTCACAGAGGTCCGTTTTTTCGTCCTGCTGTATCAGCTGATGTCCGGTATAGGATTCTTCTACATCTTTTAAAATCTGTATTAGCTGTTCCTTATCTCTGATATCGTCAAATCCAATGGATTTTAAATACTGATGCATATGTCTGTCCTTACGATTGCTTATTTTTTAGGTACAAGCTTCTCTGTTCCACCCATATATGGCTGTAATGCTTTCGGGATCTTAACAGATCCATCTTCCTGAAGGTTGTTCTCCAGGAATGCGATTAGCATTCTCGGTGGTGCTACTACTGTGTTGTTCAGTGTGTGTGCAAAGTATTTGCTTCCGTCCTCACCTTTTACACGGATACCAAGTCTTCTTGCCTGTGCATCTCCAAGGTTAGAGCAGCTTCCTACTTCAAAGTATTTCTTCTGTCTTGGTGACCATGCTTCTACGTCACAAGATTTTACCTTCAGATCTGCCAGATCTCCTGAGCAGCACTCTAATGTACGTACCGGAATATCCAGTGAACGGAACAGATCTACTGTGTTCTGCCATAATTTATCGTACCAGATCTTGCTTTCTTCTGGTTTACATACAACGATCATTTCCTGTTTCTCGAACTGGTGGATTCTGTATACTCCACGTTCTTCGATACCATGAGCTCCTTTTTCTTTACGGAAGCATGGTGAGTAGCTTGTAAGTGTCTGTGGAAGCTGTTTTTCTTCTAACATTGTATCGATAAACTTACCAATCATAGAGTGTTCACTTGTTCCGATCAGGTACAGGTCTTCTCCTTCGATCTTGTACATCATAGAGTCCATCTCTGCGAAACTCATAACACCTGTTACTACATTACTTCTGATCATGAATGGTGGTACACAGTATGTGAATCCACGGTTGATCATGAAGTCTCTTGCATATGCAAGTACAGAAGAATGAATTCTTGCGATATCCCCCATCAGATAGTAGAAACCGTTTCCTGCTACTCTTCCGGCACTCTCAAGATCAATTCCGTCAAATGATTCCATAATCTCTGTGTGATATGGAATCTCGAAATCAGGAACAACCGGCTCACCGAATTTTTCAATCTCTACATTTTCGCTGTCATCTTTTCCGATTGGAACAGATGGATCAATAATATTAGGAATGATCATCATGTTCTGTTTCAGTTTTTCTTCTACTTCTTTTTCTTCTTTAGAAAGCTCTTCAATTCTTGCTCCACTTTCAGATACTTTTCTCTTTAACTCTTCTGCTTCTTCTTTCTTTCCCTGTGCCATGCATGCACCGATCTGTTTAGAGATTTTGTTCTTCTCTGCACGAAGAGCTTCTACTTCTCCTTTGATATCTCTATTACGCTGATCCAGTTCGATAACTTCATCTACCAGTGGTAACTTTTCATCCTGGAATTTGTTTTTGATATTCTGTTTTACCACATCCGGGTTATTTCTTACAAATTTAATGTCTAACATTTTCTAAATTCCTCCTCATTTAGACGCTCTTTTTATTTCTCGTATTGACACTTCTGCCATTACCAGTCTTTGCAGCAGCGGTTGCCCCGCTTCTTACATTACTGTTCTTCTGATTTGCTGTTTTAGAAGCCCCTGAGTTTGCATTTCCTCCGATTGAGGCTACTGCCTTTTCTACTTCATCCACATATCCGTCTTCAAAGATTGCTTTGTCAAGTGCTTCTGCCTCTTCTTCTGCAAGCTCTACATAACTTTCACCTTTCACAATTTCCTTAACGTATGTGTAGCAGCCTTCTCTACTGTGCATTGCATTAATGATCCATCCAGTATTATTATTATCCAGCATCGCCAGAGCAAAACTAAGTTTTCCTCCCATTTCATTAAATGCATCGTACTTTACAATTCCAAGCTTCTGGTAAGATTTTTCCATCCTCTTATTAATCTTCTGGATATCAAGACGATTCTGTTTTGTATATTTCAGGACAGATTCTACATCTGCAAATCCCGACATCATACTTTCTTCCAAAGTCCTTCCATCTTTACCACGCATAAATGTTGTATAGCTGCTTTTCAATCGATTATACTTCATTGTCACATTCACATACAGACCGAATAATACAACAATTAGTATCAGCAAAAATATTAATATTAATCCTGGATCGATACCAAGCGCTTTCAGTATTTTGCTATCCATATTCAATTACACTCCTCTTTTAATGGTCATCATCATGTCGAACAGGTGTTCCAACTCGTCATCCGAATAATATTCTATCTCTATCTTACCCTTTCCCTTTCCTTTTGATGCTATGCTTACTTTGGTTCCAAATACATCTTTCATCTTATCTTCAAGATCTCTGTAGATGAATTCGTTTTCTGCTTTCTTCTTCTCTTTTTTCTTTTTCGGATTTTTAATTTCTTTGACCAGCTTCTCGATTTCTCTTACACTGAGTTTTTCATCAAAAATCTTATTTGCCAGAGTATACTGAAGCTCCGGATCATCAATCGCCAACAATGCTCTTGCATGACCCGTTGAGATCATGTCATCGATGATCATCTGCTGAACCTTATCATCTAACTTTAAGAGACGCATAGAGTTCGTTACCGCTGTTCTGCTTTTTGATACTCTCTCCGCAACTTCGTCCTGTTTGAGATTGAATTCTTCCAGAAGCCGTTTGAATGCGATTGCCTCTTCAATCGGATTAAGATTCTCTCTTTGAATATTTTCAATCAGACCAATCTCCAGAATTTCCTGATCTGTATATTCTTTTATGATAACAGGTACTTCTTTTACCCCTGCCATCTTTGCAGCTCTCCATCTTCTTTCTCCGGCAATAATCTCATAATAATCTTTTCTTTTTCTGACAAGCAGTGGTTGTAACACTCCAAACTGCTTAATCGAATCAGCAAGTTCAAGCAGAGCATCTTCATCAAAGTTTTTCCTTGGTTGTTCCCGGTTTGGTTCAACCTCATTTGTCTTCATCATCAATACGCCGTCTTTTATCTTCTCCTCTTTTTTAGGAGCCGACACTTTTGCGGGCTGTATGGACTTTATGCTCTTATTATCAGGAATCAGACTGTCCAGCCCTTTCCCTAATCCTTTTTTCTTTACTGCCATATTTTCCTCCTACATTATATTTTCCGCTACTCCCGGTTCATTACTTCGTCTGCCAGGCGCAGATATGCAGCTGCACCTGATGACTTGGAATCGTATTTATTAATCGGCATTCCATAACTTGGAGCCTCGGCTAATCGAATGTTTCTCGGAATAATTGTCTTGTAAATATTCTGTTGCAGATTTTCTTTTACATTTTCTACAACTTGTAGAGACAGATTGGTTCTTGCATCATACATAGTAAATACAACGCCTTCTATCTCAAGATTTGGATTCAATCTGGCTTTTACCAATTCAACAGTTTGAATCAACTGACTTAATCCTTCCAGTGCATAATACTCACATTGGATAGGTACCAGGACCGAATCCGCTGTTGTCATTGCATTAATTGTCAGCATATTCAACGATGGTGGACAATCAATGATAACATAATCATAATTATCACGGATGGATTGAATTGCATTTCTTATTATAAATTCTTTGTCTTCTACCCCTATCAATTCTATCTCTGCAGCCGAAAGGTCGATACTTGTCGGTATCACATCCAGATTTTCAATAGCTTCCTTCTGAAGAACATCATTTACTTCAGCGTCTCCTATCATTAGATCGTAGATGTTTTTCTCCACTTCATCTTTATCTATTCCCAATCCACTTGTCATATTTCCCTGTGGATCCATATCAATAGAAAGAACTTTTTGTCCTTTTTCGGCCAGGCATGCTGATAAATTAATAGCAGTTGTCGTTTTTCCAACGCCACCTTTTTGGTTTGCGACGGCTATCACTCGTCCCATTTCATTATCACCTTCCCTTTTTGGCATGGTTTTAGTATATCACTTTTCAAAGTAGTTATCTACAAAATGTTTCACGTGAAACATAGATTTTCTCTTTTTCATAAATTAAAATCTCTTCTTTTCATATTTTTAGTTATCTTGATGTTTCACGTGAAACATTACATTTCTCTTTCTTATTGTATATTTGTTTCTATCTCTATATGTTTCACGTGAAACATTTTTCTTCGCTTGTCTTTTCATCCTTTTGTATCCATATTTTTTTGATTCTTATTCCTTATATTTTCTGTTCCAAATCACTTCAACTTCTCCTGTTTTTTATCATTTCCGTTACAATGTTTCACGTGAAACATTCTTTTTCTTTGATTAGCTTTTTCATCCTTTTCCCGTCGTTTTTGTCGCCAAACTTCCAATTTACATACTTCCTCAGATATTGTATAATTAAAACAAAAAAGCGAGGTAAATACATGAACTGGAAAAAGACATTATTATTCATTTCATCAGCTCTGGGAGCTACAACAATTGCGTTTCATGTGATAAACAAATTCATCTTTAGCGCCTCTGCTGACGAGCTTGATAATAGCAATTCTTCGAATTATTACGCCTGGAAATTTGGTAATATAAAATATAAAAAAACCGGTACCGGAACCCCTCTTCTGCTGATCCATGATTTGAATCATTATAGTTCATCTGCAGAATGGGATAAGGTTATTTCTCAATTAGTCGAAAATCACACAGTCTATACTTTAGATCTGCTCGGCTGTGGAGAATCAGATAAGCCAGCTATTACATACACCTGTTACCTTTATGTGCAGCTTCTTACCGATTTCATTCGTGATATCATTGGTGAAAAGACAGATATTATTGCCACCGGAAGTTCTTCATCTTTTGTTGCTGCTGCCTGTCAGAACATCGCAGAAATGATTAATCATATTGTGCTTGTATGTCCGGAAAACATCCACACACTGGCCCAGGCTCCAACACATAAATCAAAACTTGTTGCAAAGATAATTAACACACCTGTTTATGGTACTTTTATTTACAATGTTACTGCCAGAAATACAGCACTTTCAGGATCATCTACTTGCAAATATTTGTATTCCAGCATTCTTGGACGCTACACCACTGTAAATATACAACATTGTTTAAAGGATCTTCCAGTCACAATCTCTGTTATTTCCGGCAAAAACGCACCTGAAACAGCACTTTCAGCACAGGAGTATTGTAATATACTTCCGTCCATCGAACATATAGAAGTTGAAGATTGTGGTTTCCTTCCGCAGCGTGAAAATGCTAAAGGCTTCTTAGAACAGATTGAGATTTTATTAAGTGATGAATGTTAGAGCGTATGCAAACATACTTTAGAAACAATTTTCAAGGCATACTCGCGAACGTGCCTCAAAAAAGGATCAATGTTTCACGTGAAACATTGATCCTTTTTATATATTTTTTCAATTTTTCATGCTTTCATTGCCCATATTTCAAGTTAATTTTCTCAATATTGGTCACCAAAAGCACAGAATATGCTAAAAAAACAGCTCTTTTTCTCCACCATTTGTCCTATCTTATCGGCTCTTTTGATGGCATCCCAGCTTTTCTAGGATATTTTTTCGGCGTATTCTTTTCTTTATGGATTTTCACAAAAGATCTTCCAATATCCGTTCCTGGAAGTTCGAATTTTACTACATCTTCAATCTTTCCACCTAGTATATTCACAGCTTTTTTCGAATTTTGCACTTCTTCATCAATTTCTCCCGATTTATAAGGCACAAACACACCATTCACACGTACATAAGGAAGGCAATATTCGCTTAGCGTAGCAAGATTTGCCACTGCACGCGACACACACAGGTCATATTGTTCTCTATATGCCGGATCTTTCGCATAATCTTCCGCTCTTCCATGGATTGTGTGGATATCTTCGAGTCCCAGTTCGTCAATTACCTCATTCAGGAACTTAATTCTCTTATTCAAAGAGTCCAAAAGCGTCACTTTTAAGTGTGGAAACGCAATTTTTAACGGTAATCCTGGAAACCCAGCCCCAGTTCCCACATCAATTACATTTTCCACCTGATTCATATCCAATGTTTTTACAATAGAAAGGCTGTCCACATAATGTTTTTCAACAACCTCGCTATATTCTGTAATTCCTGTAAGATTCATCACCTTATTCCACTCATCCAACAGTCTTTGATACGCATCAAACTGTTCTTCCTGCTTTCGGCTGATCTTTATCCCTATTTTTTCAAGACTTTCTATTAATATCTGTCCCATAATTACCTCCTTTCGCAGCTCTTATGCACATTTTGCATAATTATTCGCTTTATGCATTTTATTTACTTTTCCATTAACTCTATCGATTTATTAAATACATTTGCTTTATTTGTATATTTTTTTCACCGCTCATTTGGGCTCAATGTTGCATGGAGGGAATTTATTTTATTTCTTTTTATGCATTTTCATTGCTTTTCCTTCCCTTTTCAGTTGTTTTTTATTTTCAGCCCTTTTGCATTCCATCCGTTTATTTCATTTAATCAGCGTATCATTCACGGCTTTTCGGGCTCAGCTATGCGGTGTATCTTCGTATTTTTCTTCTTTTTATCCTTTTTAGGAGTCAATTATACGCATATGCGTAATTACGTATATGCGTATAATATTCTTTTCATTCTGTATTTACGAATGGCGGTTTCCGCTTAGATATACAAGCAATACCGAGATATCCGCCGGTGATACTCCAGATATTCTAGAAGCCTGTCCGATGGATACCGGACGATATTCCTTCAACTTCTGTACTGCTTCAATACGAAGGCTGTTAACTGCATCATAATCAATATCTTCCGGAATCTTTTTATTTTCCATCTTTTTAAACTGCTCTACCTGCCGTTTCTGACGCTGGATATATCCATCATATTTCAGTGAAATATCCACCTGTTCTTCCACCTCCGCTGCCAGATTTTCCGGAAGAACCGGTCTTGTAACATCAATATCTTTTACTGCTTCATAAGATAATTCCGGTCTGCGGATCAACTCTGCCAGACTGATTCCTGAATTTAGCGGTGTACTTCCATACGCTCTCAGAAGCTCCTGTACCTTCTCGCTGGTTCCTACATGCTCATTTTTCAGACGTGTGATCTCTGATTCGATCAGTCTTTCTTTTTCTTTCAGACGTTGATAACGCGTTTCGTCGATCAGTCCGACTTCATATCCTTTTTCCGTCAGACGCTGGTCTGCGTTATCCTGTCTTAAGAGCAGACGGTATTCTGCTCTGGAAGTCATCATACGGTATGGTTCATGGCTTTCTTTTGTAACCAGGTCATCGATCAAAACGCCGATATAAGCCTCCGAACGGTCCAGAGGCATAGGATCCTTACCTTGCAGCTTTCTGGCCGCATTTATGCCCGCTACAAGGCCTTGTGCGGCAGCTTCCTCATAGCCTGAGCTTCCGTTAAACTGTCCGGCACTGAATAATCCACTGATATTGCGGAATTCCAGTGATGGTTTTAACTGTCTGGCATCGATACAGTCATATTCGATCGCATATGCATTTCTTACAATTTTCACGTGCTCAAGTCCCGGTACGCTTCTGTACATTGCGTACTGCACATCTTCAGGAAGTGAACTTGACATTCCACCGATGTACATCTCATCCGTCTCCAGACCTTCCGGCTCTAAGAATACCTGATGACGCTTTTTATCGCTGAATTTGACCACTTTATCTTCAATCGACGGACAGTATCTTGGTCCTGTTCCTTCGATCATGCCCGAATACAACGGCGATCTGCTTAAGTTTGCACGGATAATATCATGTGTCGTCTCATTTGTATACGTCAGCCAGCATGATGCCTGGTCAATCTGTACATCCTCCGGATTCGTGGTAAATGAAAATGGCACAACCCTTTCATCCCCGAACTGCTCTTCCATTTTGCTGAAATCTACAGTCTTTCTGTCTACTCTGGCCGGCGTTCCTGTCTTAAAGCGGTACATTTTAATTCCAAGCTCTTTTAAGCAGTCCGTCAGATGATTTGCTGCCTGCAGTCCGTTCGGCCCTGTATACTGGCTTACATCACCATAGATGCAGCGCGCTTTCAGATACGTTCCACTGCAGATAATCACAGCCTGACAGTGATAGATTGCTCCCGAAAATGTCTGCACACCTGTAATCTTACCGTCTTCCACAAGCAGGTTAGCAACTTCGCCCTGCTTGATCTCAAGGTTCTCCTGCGCCTCCAGTACACGTCTCATGGTTCTGCTGTAAGCTGCTTTATCCGCCTGTGCACGAAGTGAATGTACTGCAGGACCCTTGGATTTATTCAACATTTTCGACTGGATAAATGTACGGTCTATCACCTTTCCCATCTCTCCGCCAAGTGCATCCAGTTCTCTTACCAGATGTCCTTTTGAACTTCCCCCAATGTTCGGATTACACGGCATCATGGCAATACTCTCTACACTAACTGTAAATACCAGTGTCTGAAATCCAAGTCTTGCAGTCGCAAGTGCCGCCTCGCAGCCTGCATGTCCTGCACCAATTACAACTACGTCATATTTATCATTATTTTCCCATACAGAATTTGCTGAATATCTCATTGACTAAATCTTCTCCTATCGTCTCGCCGGTGATGCTTCCAAGTGCTTCATAGGCATCCATCAAGTCTATCGAATAAAAGTCTTCCGGCATATTTGCGTCAATACTGTCATTAACACGCTGTAATGCATCATATGCATCCTGGAGTGCTGTTTTTTGTCTCACATTTGTAATATAGATTTCATCGTTAAATGTAAGATCTCCCTGGAAGAACATCTCTTTCAATATCTCTTCCAGTTTATCGATTCCCACGCTGTTCTTTGCTGATATCTCAACTACCGGTACATCCGGGAATTCTTTCTGATCTCTGGTTACTTTCATTTCCAGATCCGTCTTATTAAGCAGGATGATCGCACGTTTTCCCTGTATCAGATCCAGAATCTGTGCATCATTTTCATCCAGTGGTTCGGATGCATCGATGACATACAGTATAAGATCTGCCTTGTCTGCATATTCTTTTGCACGGTCTACACCAATCTTTTCTACAACATCTTTCGTATCACGGATTCCTGCAGTATCCATGATATTCAGGGATATTCCTTTTAGATTCAGATGCTCTTCTAACACATCTCTGGTCGTTCCGGCAATATCTGTAACGATCGCTCTGTCTTCTCCAAGAAGCACATTTAAGAGGGATGACTTTCCTGCATTTGGCTTTCCAAGTATGACAGTGCGCACTCCCTCTTTTATAATCCTACCATCATCACAGCTTTCTAGCAATCGTTTCATTTCTTTTGAAACTTCTTCAATCACTATTTTTAATTCTTTCCCATATCCATCTACGCTGATATGCTCCGGATCGTCCAGGGCCGTCTCTATAAATGCTGTGTGATACAGGATCTTTTCTCTTATTTCACTGATTTTTGTCCGGATATTACCTTTTAACTGACTGACAGAGCTTTGCAGCGCATATTCATTCTGGGAAGCGATCAGATCTCCTACCGCCTCTGCCTGTGAAAGATCCAGTCTGCCATTTAAGAATGCTCTTTTTGTGTATTCTCCCGGCTCTGCCGGGCGTGCTCCATTTTTAATCAAAAGCTCCAGCACTCTTTTTACTACATATACACCACCGTGACAGTTAATCTCAACAGTATCTTCGCCCGTGTAACTGTGCGGTCCGCGCATCAGCATAACAAGTACTTCATCGATGACCTGATCGCCATCTGTAATATATCCATAATGAATCGTGTGTGATTTCTGGTCACACAGTTTCTTTTCTTTCTTTCCCTTATATACGCGATCGGCAATCTGCACCGCTTCCGGCCCGCTCATTCTTACAATTCCTATTCCAGAATTGCTCATAGCTGTAGAGATTGCTGCAATCGTTCCGTTATATGTCTGACTCATACAATCCTCCTGAATAATATTTTTATCAAAACTACAATTATACAGAGACACTGCCAGTGACAGTTCTTTTTAGATACCTTACTGCCCGACAGCTTCTCTTGTATGCTAAGACATAAAGCAAAAAAAGACAAGGCCTTTTAAGGACCTTGTCTTTTCATACCTATGTATTAACGATTATTTCTGTTTCTTACCAGTGTTACCACAACTCTTCTGTAAGGTTCTTCTCCCTCACTGTGTGTGGAAACTGCCGGGTCAGACTGCAGTGCAGAGTGAATAATTCTTCTCTCATATGGATTCATCGGTTCCAGAGAAACTGTCTTTCTTGTTCTCTTAACCTTACTTGCAATATTCTTTGCAAGATTTTCAAGTGTTTCTTTTCTTCTTCTTCTATAATCCTCTGTATCGAGTTTCACTCTTACATATCCATCCTGCATCTTGTTCGCAACTCTGTTGGTAAGATACTGAAGAGAATCCAGTGTCTGTCCGCGTTTTCCGATCAGGATTCCCATGTTGCTTCCTTCCATATTGATGGCAAGTGCGCCTTCTTCATCTACAACCGATGTAACTTTTACATCGTCCATGCCCATTGCATTCATAACATCATAGATGAATTTCTCACATGTTTCAATCGTCTGAGGCTCAACTTTTGCAAGTTCAACCTCTTTCTTTGGCTCAGACTTTACTTCCGGCTTTTCTTCTCTTACAGGCTTTCTGAAGCTTTCATGCTTCTTCTCTGTCTTTCTTTCCGGTTTCTTCTCTGCTTTTTTGAAAGGCTTTTCTGGTTCTTCTGCCTTTACTTCTTCTTTTACAGGCTCTTCTACCGGTTTTTCTTCTGGTTTTCTACGAGCTTTGATCACAGCCTGTTTCATTCCAATTCCAAGGAAACCTGCGCTTCCTTTTTCTACAACAATGTAATCCAGGCGGTCACTCGTTACGCCCAACTGAATTAACGCTTCTGTGATTGCGTCATCCAGATTTTTTGCTGATACGGTAATGTAATCCTCCATGACAGCTGCCCCCTAATCATTTTCGTTAAATTTCTTCACCATATTTGCTTTTGATGCGAGACTTCCTGGCTTCGCATTATTAGCATTCTTTCTGGCTTTTTCAACTTTGGCTTCTCTTTCTTTTTCACTCAGGCCTGATGTACTGTTTTTCTTCTGACTCTGGTTGATGTTCTTGGTATTAGCCTGGGCCATTGCTGCGATTCTTTCATTCTTTTCACCGCGCTTCTGACGTTTTTCTTCGGCTTTTTCCTTGTTCTTTTCCAGAATCTCTTCTACAGACATCTTGCTCAAATGCTTATTAATGAATATCTGCTGAACACAACGGACAACAGCACTGACGATCCAGTACAGACCGATACCTGTTGGTAATGAGAATACCATAAATACCGAGAACAACGGCATAGTGATATTCATTGTGTTCATAGTAGACGCCATCGGATTATCTTTATCCAGCTGCTGACCGGAAATTGCCTGTGATAATTTGATACTTCCAAACTGTGTTAAACCAGATAATACCGGTAATAAAATCGCTGTAATGATGATAACTGCTGGAGCAAATCCATAGCTTGCGCTGTTTTTTATCATCTGCATCGGCGAAATAGTAAGGTCTGGAAGTGTCAGGAATACATTTACCGCTTTTGGTGCTGTCTTAATCTCCGGAACATAATTCTGAATGTTATAAATAACCGGGTACAAAGCAAATAACAGTGGCATCTGAATCAGTAATGGCAGACATCCTGCAGTCATAGATGTTCCATATTGATCATACACCTGCTGAATCTCTTCCTGCTGTTTCATCATAGACGCCTGGTCTTTTTTGTTTCTGTACTTCTTCTGGATTGCCTGGATCTCCGGATTCATTACAGACGACATCTTAGATGTTCTCTGCTGCTGAATCGTAAGTGGAAGTAATAATGTATACACAAAGATCGTATACAGAATGATCGACAGGCCTACCAGTCCGTTATCGCTTGGCAGACAGTTATCCAGGAAATTATAGATAAAGTTCATTACTTTACCCAGAACCCAGCAAAGCTGTCCGACGATTGGCCAGTTAGCGGCAGTCAGTAAACTTGGTACCATAATCTTTTCCTCCAATATGTAGTTGTAATCTTTTTAAGGAACAGGGTCGTAACCACCCATGGTAAACGGATTACAGCGTAATATTCTCCACACCGCAAGACGTCCGCCCTTAAAAGCTCCGTACTTCTCAATTGCCTCAATGGCATACTGAGAACAGGTCGGATAAAACTTACAGGTCGAACCGCCCTTCATCGCAGATAAATATCTCTGATAAAATCTGATACAAGTGAGCAGAATCTTCTTCATAATACGTTACCTCTCATCTATAATCTCATGAAGATGACCCAGATGGAGCATTGCGCCGACAATATCTTTATAATTCTTTCCTTTGGCGCCTATTCTTGCTATAACAATAATATCTAATCCACATCTGAATCTTTCTTCTTGCAGTCTATAGCTTTCTCGGATTAACCTCGTTAATCTGTGCCGTACTATACTGTTTCCTACTTTTTTACTTACAGATATTCCTAATCGATTCTGACTTGTCCCATTTTCCAGTACATACATGACCAGATATTTATTGGCATAGGATTTTCCTTTTCTGTATACTTTCTGAAAATCCCTGTTCTTTTTCAGTGATTCGGAATACTTCATGTTCTGATTCTCCTATTTTTTCTGAGTAGAAGAAAAGGCCACATATATGCGGCCTACGCTGATAATTTCTTTCTTCCTTTAGCTCTTCTGCTAGCAAGTACTTTTCTTCCACCTGCTGTGCTCATTCTTGATCTGAAGCCATGTACTTTAGCTCTCTGTCTTTTCTTTGGCTGGAATGTCATCTTCATGGATATCCACCTCCTTATATTTTTCCAAGGGATTTCCCCAATTTTTCATAAGACATCAGCCTTGATTATATTAAAAAAACTGCGCTACGTCAAGGGATTCCTTGATTTTTATAAATATATTTATCCACACTTTGTGGAAAACTTTGTGGATTTCTGTGGATAACCTGTGGAAATCCTCTATTTTTTTATTATTTTTCCCCATTTTAAGCCATTTTATGTCGTGGATTGAGTTTTCCACATTTATTAAAGATTGCCTAAAGCAACTTTTTGATGTACAATGTAGAAGAGTGGGTTTCTAGCTGAAAATCCGCGAATCAGACAGATTAGGAGTTAATATGATGAATACAGTGAAGGAAAAATGGCCCGAAATTATTGAGCATCTCAGGGTTGAACATGAGTTATCCAACGTATCCTTTAATACCTGGATCCAACCGTTAAAAGTTTACGATGTTGTGGATAACACCGTATTTATATTAGTAAATATGAATGCGAGTGTCGAATATATAGAAAAAAAATACCAGCTTCCATTAAAAGTTTGTATTGCGGAGATTACTGGAACTGAGTATGAAGTTGTCTTTATTTCTGAAGATGACGACAGGCTGAATGAGATTCAGAATATGGCCATTGAAGCAAATCAAAAGAAAAAAAGCAAAGGTGCTGCGGAAAAAGCCGGGCTTAATCCGAAGTATACTTTTGATACTTTCGTTGTCGGCGGTAATAACAATTTCGCCCACGCAGCTTCACTCGCTGTTGCCGAATCTCCAGGTGAAGTATACAATCCTCTGTTCTTATATGGAGGTGTTGGACTTGGAAAAACGCATTTGATGCACTCAATTGCGCACTTTATATTAGATAAAAATCCAAAGAAAAAAGTGCTTTATGTCACCAGTGAGACATTTACCAACGAACTGATCGAAGCACTGAAAAACGGTAAAACCGCAGGAAACGAGTCCGCAATGTCGAAATTCCGCGATAAATACCGTAATAACGACGTTCTTCTGATCGATGATATCCAGTTCATCATCGGAAAAGAAAGTACACAGGAAGAATTCTTCCATACATTTAACCATCTGCATACTTCCGGAAAGCAGATCATCATATCTTCTGATAAGCCACCAAAAGACATTGAGACTTTGGAGGCCAGACTTCGTACGCGTTTTGAGTGGGGTCTGATTGCCGATATTTCATCTCCAAACTATGAAACCCGTATGGCTATACTTCAGAAGAAGATCGAATTAGATCATTTAGAAAAATACAATATTCCTAATGATGTTCTGGAGTATATTGCTACAAATGTAAAGACGAATATCCGTGAGCTGGAAGGCTCTCTTAATAAATTAATTGCGCTTTATAAGCTGAATCACAACGGCCCGATCGATATCGCACTCGCATCAGAAGCCTTAAAAGACATTATTTCAGCTGATAATAAAAGAGAAGTAACACCGGAACTGATCCTGGATATCGTTTCCGATCATTTTAGTGTGTCCATTCCTGACTTAAAGGGCAATAAGCGTAATGCCGAGATTGTATTTCCACGCCAGATCGCAATGTATCTGATCAGGAATATGACAGAAACTTCATTAAAAGCGGTCGGTGTAATCCTGGGCGGAAAAGATCATTCTACTATAAAGCATGGTATCGAAAAGATCGAAAATGAAATGCAATCCGATGAGACATTATCAAATACAATTAATATATTGAAGAAAAAAATCAATCCGGCATAGCTCCTGCATGCATTTTGACTGTGAATAACTATGTGGACAATTTGGACATGATATGTGGATAACTATGGGATAGAACTGGGAAAACCTCGGGAATTTTACACATGTCTTTAGAAACGAAAAAGTTTTCAACAGCTGTTCCACAGACAATCCAGCCGGATTCCACAAAGTTTTCAAAGCCGAAATTCCTTGCAAACAGTGGGCTAGAGGCACTTTTCCTCTTTTCCACATCCCCTAAGGCGGCTAAGGCGGAAACTATTTTATTTATTTATCTATTATGCACATGCGAAAGGAGTTATACACATATGAAAATAACCTGTAGCAAGTCTAATCTGGTAAAAGGGGTAAGCATTGTATCCAAAGCAGTACCTTCAAAAACAACAATGCCTATTCTCGAATGTATCCTGATTGACGCAACAGCCGACATTATAAAGTTAACAGCTAATGATATGGAACTTGGTATTCAGACAGAAATTACCGGTGACATTATTGAACGAGGAATGATTGCTATCGATGCAAAGATTTTTTCGGAGATTGTAAGAAAACTTCCAGATAATGAAGTAACAATAGAAACAAAAGAAAATCTTCAAACAGTTATTACCTGTGAAAAAGCAAAGTTTGACATTGCCGGAAAACCTGGTGATGAATTTGCATACCTTCCTATCATCGAAAAAGAGGATTCCATTGAAATCTCTCAATTTACTTTGAAAGAAGTCATTCGTCAGACTATTTTTTCAATTTCTGACAGTGAAAGTAATAAACTAATGACAGGTGAATTATTTGACATCAGTGGAAATATTCTGAAAGTTGTTTCGCTGGATGGACATAGAATTTCTATCCGCAAGGTAGAACTGAAAGATAACGTAGCTGACCGTAAACTGGTAGTGCCTGGAAAGACACTGATTGAGATTAGTAAGATCCTTACAGGTGAGGTTGAAAATGTGGTATCGATTTCATATACGAAGAATCACATCGTGTTCGAATTTGATAATACGATTGTTGTTTCCCGTCTGATCGAGGGAGAGTATTTCAGGATCGACCAGATGTTATCAAATGATTACGAGACTAAAGTACGGATCAACAAAAAAGAACTTCTCAGCTGTATCGACCGTGCAACATTATTGGTAAAAGAAGGAGATAAGAAGCCGATCATTATCAATATTGGAGATGAACTCATGGAGTTAAAGATCAAATCGCAGATCGGATCCATGAACGAAGAGATTCTGATTACCAAAGAAGGAAAGGATTTGTTGATCGGATTTAATCCGAAATTCCTGATTGATGCACTTCGTGTAATTGAGGATGAGGAAGTTACAATTTATCTGATGAATGCAAAGGCACCTTGTTTCATCAAGGACGAAAAAGAAAGTTATATCTATCTGATTCTTCCGGTTAACTTTAATGCGGCTGCTTGATCAGCGCTATGAATTCGCCACATGTTTCAAAGACATGTGGCGGAATTCATAATAAAATGCAGGAATACTTGCAAAAGGATTAATTTATGAGTATAATCAAAGCGATGCGTGAAAACGCAGAAAGATGCATAAAAATGCAGATAAACGCATAGAAAAAGCGGATCGTGAAGAGAAAAAATATTTGCCATAGAAGCATTGATAAGATATACTTATAAATTATGGAACCAGATAATTTTAACAGGTGATATTTTTTGCTGTTATAAAAGACAGGCGAAAGAATGCCACAAGAGAGGGACAATTATGGAGACAATTATATTGCGTGACGAGTATATAAAACTCGGTCAGGCTTTGAAGGCTGCTGGTCTGGTGGAATCCGGTGTAGAAGCCAAAGAAGTGATACAGGAAGGTCTTGTTATGGTAAATGGCGAGACTGACACCCGCCGTGGACGCAAATTATACGGTGGGGACATTGTGTTATTTGACGGAGAAGAAATCCGAATTGAAGGTTAATTCTCTAAAACTGAAAAATTTCAGAAATTACGATCTGCTGAACCTGGAGTTTGACCGTTCTACGAATATCTTTTACGGGAACAATGCACAGGGGAAGACGAATATTCTGGAAGCAGTATATCTGTCCGGAACGACCAAATCCCACCGGGGCGCAAAAGACAGAGATATGATCCGGTTTGATCAGGATGAGTCACATATTGAGACTGTGATCGAGAAAAACGGGATCAGTTATCAGATAGATATGCATCTTAAGAAGAACAGTCCAAAAGGAATTGCGATTAATAAAATGCCGATCCGGAAAGCCAGTGAGCTTTTTGGAATTGTAAATCTTGTGTTTTTCTCACCGGAAGATCTGAATATTATTAAAAACGGACCGGCAGAGAGAAGAAGGTTTGTAGATCTGGAATTATCCCAGCTTGACAAAGTATATCTTAGTAATCTGTCAAGCTATAACAGAATTGTAAACCAGAGAAATCATCTTCTGAAGGAATTAAGCTTTGGAGGACGGAAAGATCTTACGGATACACTGGAAATATGGGAACTGCAGATGGTACAATATGGTGAAAGGCTGATTGCAAGAAGAAAAGAATTCGTAGATCAGCTCAATGAGATCATATCCGATATTCACTATAAACTGACAGGTGGGAAAGAAAAGCTTAGTATTGTTTATGAGCCGAGTACCGGTGGTATGTCATTTGAACAGGCACTTTTCAGATACAGGGAGAGAGATCTGAGGATGAAAAGCACGACAGTGGGACCGCACAGAGATGACATTGGTTTCCTGATCGGCGATATGGATATCCGCAAATATGGATCCCAGGGGCAGCAAAGGACTGCTGCCTTGTCGTTAAAACTATCGGAGATTGAAATGGTCAAACAGGCAGTTCATGATACCCCGGTGCTTTTACTTGACGATGTATTGTCTGAACTTGACAAACACAGGCAAAACTATTTGTTAGACAGCATACATGATATACAGACCCTGATCACCTGTACTGGTGTTGAGGATTTTGTAAATCATCGATTTTCAATAAACAAAGTGTTCCATGTCCAGAATGGACAGGTAACGAAAGAAAACTAGGAGGACTGAGAATGGGTACAGAAAAAGTACAGCATGAATACGGCGCAGATGAAATTCAGATATTGGAAGGTCTTGAGGCAGTCCGAAAACGTCCTGGAATGTACATTGGAAGTACATCTTCCAGAGGTTTGCACCATCTTGTATACGAGATTGTCGATAATGCCGTAGACGAAGCTTTGGCGGGCTTTTGTGATACGATTTATGTAACAATCAATAAAGACAATTCGGTGACCGTTATCGATAATGGACGTGGAATTCCGGTTGGTATCAACCACAAAGCAGGACTTCCTGCGGTAGAAGTCGTATTTACCGTACTGCATGCAGGAGGTAAATTCGGTGGTGGAGGATACAAGGTATCCGGAGGACTTCATGGTGTAGGTGCTTCTGTTGTTAATGCGCTTTCCAACTGGCTGGAGGTAGAGATTTATCATGATGGTAAGGTTTACCAGCAGCGCTATGAACGCGGAAAAGTTATGGAAAAACTGACTGTGATCGGCGAATGTGAAGAAGGAAAAACCGGTACAAAAGTAACATTTTTGCCGGATGATACCATTTTCGAGACAACAGTCTTTGATTTTAATGTCCTGAAACAGAGATTCCGTGAAATGGCATTCTTAACCAAAGGACTTAAGATTGTATTAAAGGATGACCGTGAGGAAGAACCAAAAGAAAGAACATTCCACTACGAAGGTGGAATCAAAGAGTTCGTTACTTACCTGAACCGTAGTGCGACACCTCTTTATGAACAGATCATTTACTGTGAGGGAATGGTCAATAATGTATCTGTCGAAGTGGCTATGCAGCACAATGATTCGTACAGTGATAATACTTATGGATTTGTTAATAACATTACGACTCCGGAAGGCGGAACACACGTTGTCGGATTCCGTAATGCGATTACAAAGACATTTAATGATTATGCAAGAAAGAATAAGCTTCTGCGTGACAGTGAGCCAAATTTAAGTGGTGAGGATATCCGTGAGGGTCTGACTGCGATCATCAGTGTGAAGATCGAGGATCCACAGTTTGAAGGGCAGACCAAGCAGAAACTTGGTAACAGCGAGGCAAGAGGTGCAGTTGATAATGTAGTCAGCAAGCAGCTGGAAGTTTTCCTTGAGCAGAATCCATCTGTTGGAAAGATCATCGTAGAAAAATCTGTGATGTCCCAGCGTGCAAGAGAGGCTGCAAGAAAGGCAAGAGATCTGACACGTAGAAAATCAGCACTGGATAATATGGCGCTTCCTGGAAAGCTTGCAGACTGTTCTGACAAGAATCCGGAGAACTGCGAGATCTACATCGTAGAGGGAGATTCCGCCGGTGGTTCTGCAAAGACAGCACGTGACCGTGCAACACAGGCGATCCTTCCGCTTCGAGGTAAGATCCTGAACGTAGAAAAAGCAAGACTGGATAAAATCTACGGAAATGCCGAGATTAAAGCAATGATCACTGCATTTGGAACAGGAATCCATGAAGATTTCGATATTTCAAAACTGCGTTATCATAAGATCATCATCATGACCGATGCTGACGTAGACGGAGCACATATCAGTACATTGCTTCTGACATTTATTTACCGCTTTATGCCGGAACTGATCAAGCAGGGATATGTATATCTGGCTCAGCCGCCGCTTTACAAGCTTGAGAAGAACAAGAAGGTATGGTATGCATACAGTGACGAAGAACTGAGTAATATCATCAATGAAGTCGGTCGTGACGGCAATAATAAGATCCAGCGTTACAAAGGTCTTGGAGAGATGGATGCAGAACAGCTCTGGGAGACAACCATGGATCCGGAAAATCGTATCCTGTTACGTGTAACGATGGATGATGAGACGACAAGCGAACTGGATCTGACATTTACCACACTGATGGGTGACAAAGTAGAGCCAAGACGTGAGTTCATCGTTGAAAATGCAAAATATGTCAAGAATCTGGATGTATAATATAAGCGTGTAGAAGAAAGGAGGAACAGAGATATTAAATCTCTGAGAGATTGATGGAAGACAATATATTTGACAAGGTCCATGAAGTGGATCTGAAACAGACAATGGAAACCTCTTATATCGACTACGCGATGAGTGTTATTGCGTCCCGTGCGCTTCCGGATGTAAGAGATGGTTTGAAACCAGTACAAAGAAGAATCATGTACTCCATGATCGAGCTGAATAACGGCCCTGATAAGCCGCACAGAAAGTGTGCCCGTATCGTCGGTGATACAATGGGTAAATATCACCCACACGGTGACAGCTCTATTTATGGTGCATTAGTTAATATGGCTCAGGAATGGTCCACCAGATACCCTCTGGTAGACGGACATGGTAACTTTGGTTCTGTGGATGGTGACGGTGCAGCTGCTATGCGATACACAGAGGCGAGACTGAGCAAGATATCCATGGAACTGACAGCGGATATTAATAAAAATACCGTTGACTTTATTCCAAACTTTGATGAGACGGAAAAAGAACCAACCGTACTGCCGTCCAGATTCCCGAACCTTCTGGTGAACGGTACATCTGGTATTGCGGTAGGTATGGCTACCAATATTCCGCCTCACAACCTGCGTGAGGTGATCAATGCAGTAGTACAGATCATTGACGATCAGATCGCAGATAAAGAAGAGACAACAATCGAAGAGATCTTAAAGATCATCAAAGGACCAGACTTCCCGACCGGAGGTATGATCCTTGGAACAAGAGGAATTGAAGAAGCATACAGAACCGGACGTGGTAAGATCCGTGTACGTGCAGTCACAGATATTGAGACAATGCCAAACGGCAAGAGCCGTATCATCGTAAGCGAGCTTCCTTACATGGTCAACAAAGCAAGACTGATCGAGAAGATCGCAGAACTGGTACGTGATAAGAAGATTGACGGAATCACTGACTTAAGTGACCAGTCAAGCCGTGAAGGAATGCGCGTAGTCATTGAGCTTCGAAGAGATGCCAATGCGAATGTTATCCTGAACCAGTTATACAAACATACACAGCTTCAGGATACATTCGGTGTGATCATGCTGGCATTAGTTGGCAATGAGCCGAAGGTCATGAACCTGATGGAGATGTTAAACTACTACCTGAAACATCAGGAAGAAGTTGTGACACGCCGTACACAGTATGAGTTAAATAAAGCCGAAGAACGTGCACATATCTTAGAGGGATTACTGATCGCATTAGATAACATCGATGAAGTGATCAAGATCATCAGAGGTTCCCAGACTGTACAGATCGCAAAATCAGAATTGATGGAGCGTTTTGGACTGACTGACGTACAGGCACAGGCCATCGTAGACATGAGACTGCGTGCGCTGACCGGTCTGGAAAGAGAAAAACTCGAAGCAGAATATAAAGCACTGATGGAGCAAATTGAACATTTACGCGCCATCCTCGCAGACAGAAAGTTATTACTTGGCGTGATTAAAGAAGAGATTCTTGTGATCCGTGATAAATACGGCGATGAAAGAAGAACATCCATTGGATTCGATGAATTTGATATTTCCATGGAGGATCTGATCCCTAGAGAAGATGTTGTTATCACGATGACAAAGCTTGGATATATTAAGAGAATGTCTCACGATACATTCAAAGCGCAAAACCGTGGCGGCAAGGGAATCAAAGGAATGCAGAAGCTTGATGAGGACTACGTAGAAGAACTCTTCATGACCAATACACATCATTACCTGATGTTCTTTACGAATACTGGACGTGTATACCGCATGAAAGCTTATGAGATTCCGGAGGCAAGCAGAACTTCAAGAGGAACTGCAATCGTGAACCTGCTGCAGTTAATGCCGGGCGAGAAGATCAGTGCGGTGATTCCGATTGAAAAATATAATGATGACGAGTACCTGCTGATGGCAACTAAGAAGGGACTTATTAAGAAGACTCCGATCAAAGAGTATGCAAATGTAAGAAAGACAGGACTTGCAGCAATCACACTTCGTGAGGAAGATGAGCTGATCGAGGTAAAATATACAGACAGCGATCATGATGTATTCATGGTTACAAAGTACGGACAGTGTATCCGGTTTAACGAAAGTGATGTACGTCCGACCGGAAGAACATCCATGGGTGTCCGTGGTATGAATCTGGTAGATAATGATGAAGTCATCGGAATGCAGATCGATTCACAGGGAACAGAACTTCTGATCGTATCTGAATATGGTATGGGAAAACGTACTGCAATCGATGAATTCACAGCCCAGAACCGTGGCGGTAAAGGTGTGAAATGCTATAAGATTACCGAGAAGACCGGTAATGTAGTAGGTGTAAAAGCCGTAGACGAAGACAATGAGATTATGATCATCAATACAGAAGGTATCATTATCCGTATGAAATGTGACGGAATCTCAGAACTTGGAAGAGTTACATCCGGAGTAAAACTTATCAATCTGCCGGAAGGTGATAAAGTTGCCTGCATCGCAAAAGTGCGAAAAGGTGATGAGTCCGAAGAAGATCTGGTAGAGCCGGAAGAGACAACTGAAGATGCAGAATTAGAAAATGTATCTGAGGAAGATCCGGATACTGAAGAATAAAAAACGAACCTGTCTGTAGCAGGCTCCGAAAAAGAATAACAAAACTCCCGTGCAGATCATGATTATGCGATCTGCACGGGAGTTTGTTTTGTCAAAGTATACAAACAAAGTATACAAATCAGATATTGGGGATTTTAACTATCTGTTTCATCCACAGCCAGTTCACGAAGAATGATTTCAGCTGTTTTTTTCACTGTGGCAGCTACAAAGTCTGTACACTGTGCTTTGCGTTCCGGAGAATTCTTCTCTTTTCCACGGGTAAGTACGCGGCAGCAGGTAGCTCCGCAGTATTCTTTGAAGAAATCATGGATTTCATTCGAAAGCTTGAAGCAGCGATTTACCTTAGGATCCCCAGGTGTCTTACGGCCAAAGAAATATCCGATACACATTGTTGCGCCTGCAAGTGCACCACAGATACATCCGCCTCCACCAAGTCCCCACGGAAAGCCGGAGCTCATTGCAATTGCATCATCGGACATGTCCAGTTCAAAATTCTTTTTGATCGCATAGATGACAGATTCTGAACAGGCGAAGCCCTGGTTGAAGATGTCTACAGCATCTTTTTGAAGTTTTTCTAAATCTACATTTGTTGTCATTTCAACCCCTCCTAAAAATGTATGAAAGTTACTGTTCACACGTTTGTGTAAACAGTAATGTATTAAATTCATTATATCACAGCGAAAAGAACTTGTATATCATATAGGGACAGGGTAAAATGAAAAAGGGACAGGACATTTTTCATTTGGGACGGAGTTTTTTTTAAAATCCCCCGTCCCCAGGGAGGATATAGATGAGAGAAATTAATGTAAACACGATCACAGAAAACATAAAGGAAATGTGCATCCAGGCGAATCATTTTCTTGCAGAAGACATGGATCATGCCATGAAACATGCAGTAGAGACAGAAGAAGCACCGCTTGGAAAGCAGATCCTGGAGCAGTTACAGGATAATCTGAAGATTGCAGCAGAAGATATGATCCCAATCTGTCAGGATACCGGAATGGCAGTTGTGTTTTTAAAAATCGGACAGGAAGTCCACTTTGAAGGCGGCAATCTGGAAGATGCCATCAATGAAGGGGTACGGCAGGGATATGTAGAAGGATATCTTAGAAAATCTGTTGTAGGAGATCCGATCATACGGGAAAATACAAAAGATAACACACCTGCAGTCATTCATTACAGCATTGTTCCGGGAGATAAAGTAGAGATAAAAGTAGCACCAAAAGGATTCGGAAGCGAGAATATGAGCCGCGTATTCATGTTAAAGCCGGCTGATGGAATTGAAGGTGTCAAGAATGCGATTCTTACAGCCGTAAAAGATGCAGGCCCGAATGCCTGTCCACCAATGGTAGTTGGTGTCGGTGTAGGCGGAACATTTGAAAAATGCGCACTGATGGCAAAGGAAGCTCTGACAAGAGAAGCTGGGTCACATTCAGAGATTCCATGGGTGAAGGATCTGGAAGAGGAGATGCTTGAAAAGATCAATAAACTGGGTATCGGACCTGGCGGACTTGGCGGAAGTACCACAGCACTTGCAGTAAATGTAAATACATATCCGACACATATTGCAGGTCTTCCGGTTGCAATCAACATTTGCTGTCATGTAAACAGACATATCATCAGGGAGGTGTAAGCATTATGGAAAGACATATAACAGCACCAATTACAAAAGAAACTGCAAAATCTCTCCATGCAGGAGATTATGTATATGTAACAGGAACCATCTACACAGCAAGAGATGCTGCACACAAACGTATGGATGAAGCTCTGGACAGAGGAGAAGAGCTTCCTATCGATATCAAAGACCAGGCAATCTATTATATGGGGCCATCTCCGGCAAGAGAAGGACGCCCGATCGGTTCTGCAGGCCCGACAACAGCCAGCCGTATGGATAAGTATGCACCACGTCTTCTGGATCTTGGACAGACAGCAATGATCGGAAAAGGGAAAAGAAGCCAGGCGGTTATAGATGCCGTTGTAAGAAATGGCTGTGTATATCTGGCTGCTATAGGAGGAGCGGGTGCACTGCTGTCAAAATGTATTAAATCCTCTGAAGTTATTGCCTACGAAGATCTTGGGACAGAAGCAATTCGAAAATTAGAAGTAGAAGATCTCCCGGTAATCGTTGTAATTGACAGCGAGGGCAATAACCTGTACGAGACAGCTATTAAGGAGTATGCAAAAATATGAGAAGAATCCTTTTAATGGTTATTCGTAATATATTGTTTGTTCCGATTTACTGGTTCAAGCTTTGCTACCATGCCGCTCATGTAGATAAATTTACAGATGAAGAACACTACAAATTATTAAAATATATTGATCACCGTGCCAATACATCCGGAAATATTCACATCGAAGTGTATGGTCAGGAAAATATACCGGACAAAGATGGATTCATGTTCTATCCGAATCATCAGGGATTGTATGATGTACTGGCGGTGATGGAAGCATGCCCGCGTCCTTTTTCTGTAGTTGCAAAAAAAGAAGTGGCAAATGTACCATTTCTAAAACAGGTATTTCAGTGCATGAAGGCGTATATGATCGACAGAGAAGATGTACGTCAGTCATTACAAGTGATCATAAATGTAAGTAATGATGTAAAGGCAGGAAAGAACTTCCTGATATTCCCAGAAGGAACCAGGTCAAAAGAAGGAAATCACGTACAGGAATTCAAAGGCGGAAGCTTTAAAGCGGCGACCAAAGCAAAATGTCCGATTATTCCGGTAGCACTGGTTAACTGCTTTGTACCATTTGATTCAAAAAACATAAAGCAGGTGGATGTACAGGTACATTTCTTAAAGCCGTTGCTATATGAGGATTATAAGGACATGAAGACGACAGAGATTGCAGCTGTAGTAAGAGAACGTATTCAGGAAACAATAGATCAACATATATAATTAAAGACGCCCTGTAGAGTGTGTCTTAAGAATCATTCCTACAGTCTGTATGCCCTACTCTGCGGTATATAAATTGCAGAAAGCATTTTTCACACACTCCAGGGGAGTCTTGTATATTTTTGAAGCAACAGGAAAAAACAGAAATTATTGTAAAATAAGAAAAAACAAAAAAGTATAAGAAAAAGATAAAAAGTGATTGACATTGCTAAAAAGGTCTAGTATAATAACATTCGCTGGAGAAATACTCAAGAGGCTGAAGAGGCGCCCCTGCTAAGGGTGTAGGTCGGGTAACCGGCGCGAGGGTTCAAATCCCTCTTTCTCCGTTAGGTCAGTGAGAACTGTCTGGAACGTGATTTCAGATAGTTTTTTTACGGCCAAAGCTAAGGAGCGATTGTTCATCATCAAATGATGCAAATGTGACTGGCGATGATAAAAAGTTGATTTCAAAAAAAGATGAAAAAACATCTTGACAAAATGAAAACGACATGATATCATATAAAAGCTTTCGTGAGCAAAACGAACACGAAAAAATAAAAATAAAAAAGTTGTTGACAAACATGAAACAATGTGATATACTTAATGAGCTGTCACATATGACAACAACAAACAAAAAGAACCTTGATAATTAAACAATAGACAACAACCCTGAAAATTCTAAA